>Ga0196970_1000477_pt1 | contig 45524 bp, 53 predicted proteins | sample S1v_513CmetaG_FD_148672 | JGI IMG/M metagenome (GOLD analysis project Ga0196970, IMG submission 148672) | Soil microbial communities from Anza Borrego desert, Southern California, United States - S1+v_5-13C | ecosystem: Environmental > Terrestrial > Soil > Desert | place: USA: California... | reverse complement strand
GGGAAAGCCCGGCAAGCTCGCGCTGACCGCCTGCATGCACAAGGCCCTGCTCATCCTCAACGCCATGCTCAAGACAAACACCCCGTGGAGCCCGGCCGCCGCATAGACGCTACATAACAGTTGCTACGACGCCGCCGTAGGTTGGGTTGAGCGCCAGCGAAAACCCAACGGCAGCGTACCTTCACCCCGCCCGGTAGCCCAGGAACAGCACCTTGGTGTCGCCGTAGCGGCGCTCGTCCAGCGCCTCGAAGCCGGGCGGCAGGGGCACCGGGGCGTCGGCCGCCTCCTCCACCACCACCGTGGCGCCCGGCGCCAGCCAGCCGGCAGCGGCCAGGGCCGTCAGCGCCTTGGGCGCCAGATCCTGGGCGTAGGGCGGATCGAGGAACACCAGCGTCGCGGCTTCGCGCGCCTTCGGCGGCTTGGTGGCGTCGGCGCGCAGCACGACGGTCCGCCCCTCCTCCTTCAGCTCGGCGATGTTGGCCCGCACGGCGTCCAGCGAGCCGCGGGCGAGGTCCAGGAAGGTGGCCGCCACCGCGCCGCGCGACAGCGCCTCCAGCCCCAGCGCCCCGGTGCCGCAGAAACCGTCGAGCACCACGGCACCATCCACAGGGGAGCCGCCGTCTGGCCCCCAGCCGGAATGCGCCAGGATGTTGAAGATGGCCTCGCGCGTGCGGTCGGTGGTCGGGCGGACGTCGCGGCCCGTCGGCGCCGCCAGCCGGCGCCCCCGGTGCCTACCGGCGACGATCCGCACGGCCGCCGTTCCTGGAGGTCGGTTTGGACGGGGTTGGTTTGGAAGGCCCGCCCGGCTTCGGCGGGCCGCCGGGTTTCCCCGCCGCGCCCGCACCCGGCCGTGGCCCGCGGTTCCCGCCCGCCGGCTTGCCGGCAGGCGCTTCGCCGGCGGCCCGGCGCGGCGGCTTTCCGTCGCCGACCTTGCCACCAGCCGGCTTGCCACGCTGCGGCTTGCCGGAGGGCGACCAGTCGCCGGTGGGCGCATCGGCCGCCCGGCGGGCCGGCTTGCCGGCGCCCGCCGGTGCCGCGCCCGGTCGCTTGGCACGCGGCGTGTCGCCGGCCGTTCGTTCCGCCATGCGCCCGCCCGGCGCCTCGGCATGCGGCCGGCGCGCGGGCCGGCCCTCGGCCGGCGCCGTGCGAGTGGGCTTGCCGCGCTGGGGCCTGCTATCGGCCCGATCGGCCGACGCCTCGCCGGCATCGGAACGCTCCGCCCTGGCGGCCGGCTTCGGCTTGCTCGGGGCGCGGATGGGCGAATTGGCGGACTTCGCTTCCGGCTTGCCGCCGCTCTTGCCACCGCCGCGGAAGGCCGCCTTCGGCGCGGCCTTGGCGGTGCCGACGGGGACAGCGGTTTCCGCCACCTCGCCGTCGCGGCCGGAAAAGAAGCGGGCGAGCTGGTCCTTGACCACGCGCCGCGGCACCTCCTCCACCTCGCCTTCCGGCAGCTTGCCCAGCTGGAAGGGGCCGTAGGCGGTGCGGATCAGCCGGTTGACCACGAGGCCCAGGCTTTCCATCACCTTGCGGATCTCGCGGTTCTTGCCTTCCTTGATGCCGACCGTCAGCCAGGCGTTGGAGCCCTGCACGCGGTCCAGCGTCGCCTCGATGGGGCCGTACTGCACGCCCTCGATGGTCAGGCCCTTGGCGAGGCCGGCGAGGCGCTTCTCGTCCACGGCGCCATGCACGCGCACGCGGTAGCGGCGCGTCCAGCCGGTGGAGGGCAGCTCCAGGAAGCGCGCCAGCTCGCCGTCGTTGGTGAGCAGCAGCAGCCCCTCGGTGGTCAGGTCCAGGCGGCCGACCGAGACGACGCGCGGCATCTCCGGCGGCAGCTTCTCGAAGACGGTGGTGCGGCCTTTCTCGTCGCGCGCTGTGGTGACCAGCCCGGCCGGCTTGTGATAGCGCCACAGGCGCGCCGGCTCCGGCTCCGGCACCAGCTTGCCGTCGACGATCACGATGTCGCCGGGCTTCACCACAAAGGCGGGGCTGTTCAGCGTGCGGCCGTTGACCTCGACGCGGCCGTCGGCGATCCAGCGCTCCGCGTCACGGCGCGAACACAGGCCGGCGCGTGCCAGCCGCTTGGCGATGCGCTCGCCGCCCGAGGCGTCGTCGGAGGCGGTCTCGGGCGGCGTGCGGTTGTCGGTGGAAGGGGTGTCCATGGGCACGGACCATAGGGCCTAGCGGCCCGGCCCGCAACTCACTCCTCAAGCCGGAAGCCCACCTTCATCACGACCTGGAACTGCGCCACGGCCCCGCCGCGCACGTTGCCGCGGATCTCGCCCACCTCGAGCCAGTCGACGTGCTTCAGCGTCTTCGCCGCGCGCTCGATGCCGTTGCGGATCGCGTCGTCGATCGAGGTGTCGGAGGTGCCGACGATCTCGACCTTTTTGTAGACGTGGTTTTCCATGGCACGGCTCCTCATGTGGATGGTGCATGCAAGCTTGTGGTGGAACGCCGCCGGGATCAACCGGGCGCCTTGACGCAATCGGGTTGGCCCGACAGGCTGCACGGCATGACCGAATCACGCTGCATGGAACCGACATTCATGGACTTGGCGTTCGCCGAAGCCGAGGCCGCCGCCGCGCGCGGCGAGGTGCCGGTGGGTGCGGTGGTGGTGGACCCGGCCAGCGGCGCCGTGCTGGGCCGCGCCGGCAACCGCACGCAGGAGCTGAACGACCCCACCGCGCACGCCGAGGTGCTGGCCATCCGCGCCGCCTGCGCGGCGCGCGGCGAACCGCGCCTTCCCGACTGCGACCTGTACGTGACGCTGGAGCCGTGCGCGCTGTGCGCCGCCGCCATCAGCTTCGCGCGGCTGCGCCGGGTCTATTTCGGCGCCTACGATCCGAAGGGAGGCGCGGTGGAGCATGGGCCGCGCTTTTACGGCCAGCCGACCTGCCACCACGCGCCGGACGTCTATGGCGGCATCGGCGAGACGCGGGCCGCCGGCCTGCTGAAAGGGTTCTTCCGGGACCGCCGTCAGGAATAGAGGGACGCGCTCAGCACGATCAGGCCGAGGAACAGGCAGGCCAGGAACACCTGGACAGGCACACGCCCATCCCGCCCGCGGCACACGCCCTGACGGAAATCCGCGCATTCCGCGCACTTGAGCACCGGCGCCGCCCCCGCCGTACGGAGACAGGCCGCCGGGGGACGGGCCTGGGTATCGCTGCACAACGCCATGTCGATCGCCTTAGTCCGTTGTGTCCCTTGCGGATCGGGTCCGTTGCAGATCGGCAAGGGCAGAATACCGGCTGTGCGACATGTTGTCACGCGACATCGCGTGCTGCACCGCAACCAACGAGCGACAATCGGCCAGCACGTTGATTCAGGTCAAAACTGCATACCCGCACATTCGTTGGGGTTGCCAGCGATCGGCAAACGCCGCAGCGTCGGTGCCGTCGGCGAAACGGAACCGGGATCGAGGCGATCATGTGCGCGAGCGCGGAAGGCTGCTTCCTGATCAAGGCGTACCAGCAGAACGCCACGAAGTACGGCCACGACACCGCCGTCGTGAAGGCCGCCCAACTCTACCAGCGCACCAACACCGCCGCGTCGGACGCCGAGGCGCGGGAGTTCGTGCAGCGCTTCATCCGGCCGGAAGCGGCCCCGGCCTGCGCAGCGTGCGGGTGAGGCCGCCGGAACGGATCGTAACAAAATATGACACGGATGCACACGGATGCCGGCCATGCCGGCGCACGGATGAACACGGATTTTTCTGATTACTCATGATCCGTGTGCATCCGTGCAAAATCCGTGTGCATCCGTGTCTAGAAAAACAATCTCATAGAGGCCGCGCCGTCGCGAGAATCCCGCCGCGCATGTACGGCGACAGCGCCCCTTCGGTCACGACGTCGACCGCCGCGCCGACACGCTTCTCCAACGCCTGCTTGAGGTCAACGAGGTCGAACAGGTCACGGCCGGCCTCCAGATCGACCATAAGGTCGAGATCGCTGTCCGGGCGCGCCGTCCCGGCAGCCCGAGAACCGAAGACGCGGAGGTTCCGCGCCCCGTATCGGGCCGCCAGCACCTTCAGGTCATCGGCCGTCACGCCGGCCGGCAGTTGGAGCGCCAATGCCATGAACGGAATATAGCGCCTCCGGCACCACCGGCGAAGGCCTTACCGGCCGACCGCCCGCCAGCCGATGTCGCGGCGGCAGAAGCCGTCCGGCCAATCCAGCGCGTCCACGGCCTTGTAGGCGCGCGCCTGCGCCTCGGCCACCGTGGCGCCCGTGGCGGTGACGCCCAGCACGCGGCCGCCGGTGGACAGCACGCGGCCGTCGTCCGCGCGCTTGGTGCCGGCGTGGAACACCGTCACGCCCTCCACCGCGCCGGCGGCGTCCAGGCCCCGGATCTCGGTGTTCTTCACGTAGTCGCCGGGGTAGCCGTTGGCGGCCATCACGACGCACAGCGCCGCGGCGTCGTGCCAGCGCACGTCGAAGTGCTTGAGCTGGCCGTCGGCCGCCGCGACCAGGGCCGCCAGCGCGTCGGACTTCAGGCGCATCATCAGCGTCTGGCACTCCGGGTCGCCGAAGCGGACGTTGAACTCCAGCGTCTTGGGGATCTTCACCCCGTCCGGGCCGTCGACGATCATCAGGCCGGCGAACAGCACGCCCGTGAACGGGCAGCCCTCGGCCGCCATGCCCTTGACCGTGGGCTGCACGATCTCGCGCATCACCTGGTCCTGGAGCGCCGGGGTCAGCGCCGGGGCCGGGGAGTAGGCGCCCATGCCGCCGGTGTTGGGGCCGGTGTCGCCGTCGCCCACCGCCTTGTGGTCCTGGGCCGAGACCAGGGGCAGCGCCGTCTCGCCGTCGCACAGCGCGAAGAAGCTGACCTCCTCGCCGTCCAGGAACTCCTCCACCACGATCTCGGCGCCGGCGGAGCCGAAACGGCCGCCGACCAGCGCCTCGTCGATGGCGGCGAAGGCCTCTTCCTGCGTGCGGGCCACGGTCACGCCCTTGCCGGCGGCCAAGCCGTCGGCCTTCACCACGATGGGGGCGCCGTGCTGGCGGACGTAGTCCTTGGCGGCATCGGCGTCGGTGAAGCGCTGGTAGAAGGCGGTCGGCACGCCGTACTTGGCCAGCAGGTCCTTCATGAAACCCTTGGAGCCTTCGAGCTGCGCCGCCGCCGCACTCGGCCCGAAGGCCTTGACGCCGGCCTCGGCCAGCTTGTCGGCGAGGCCCAGGACCAGCGGCCCCTCCGGCCCGATGACCACGAAGTCGATGCCGTTGTCCTTGACCCAGGCGACGATGGCGTCCACGTCCTCCGCGCCGATCGGCACGAGGGTCGCCACATCGGATATCCCGGCGTTGCCCGGCGCGCAGTACAGCGCGTCACACAGCGGCGAGGCCGAGATCGCCCAGCACAGCGCGTGTTCGCGCCCACCCGACCCGACGACCAGGACTTTCATGGCACCCCGTCCTTCCATGCTTGTTGCCGACGCGCAGCCTTGTATCATGGCGCCGCCATGACTCAAGATATTGATGCGACTCCCATCATCGCCGCCCCGCCCCGCCCGGGCTCCAACATGCCGGAGCTGTCGGTCGGCGACCTCGCGCGGGCGCTGAAGCGCACCATCGAGGACACCTACGGCTTCGTCCGGGTGCGCGGCGAGATCTCGCAGCCCAAGCGCCACAGCTCCGGCCACTGCTACCTGCGCCTGAAGGACGAGACGGCGGTGCTGGAGGCGGTGTGCTGGCGCGGCACCATGTCCAAGCTGGCCATCCAGCCGGAGGAAGGGCTGGAGGTGGTGGTCACCGGCCGCATCACCACCTACCCCGGCCGCTCGCAGTACCAGCTGATCATCGAGTCGATGGAGTTGGCCGGCGAGGGTGCGCTGCTCAAGATGCTGGAGGAGCGCAAGCGGCGGCTGGCGGCCGAGGGGCTGTTCGACCAGGGCCGCAAGAAGCCCCTGCCCTTCCTGCCCGACGTCATCGGTGTCGTCACCTCCCCCACCGGCGCCGTCATCCGCGACATCCTGCACCGGCTGAACGACCGCTTCCCGCGCCGCGTGCTGCTGTGGCCGGTCGCCGTGCAGGGCGACAACGCCGCCGCACAGGTGGCCGCCGCCATCGCCGGCTTCAACCGGCTGGAGCCGGGCGGGCCGGTGCCACGCCCGGACGTGCTGATCGTCGCGCGCGGCGGTGGCTCGCTCGAAGACCTGATGGCCTTCAACGAGGAGGTGGTGGTGCGCGCGGCGGCCGCCAGCCGCATCCCGCTGATCTCCGCCGTCGGGCACGAGACCGACACGACGCTGATCGACTTCGCCTCCGACAAGAGGGCGCCGACGCCGACGGCGGCGGCCGAGATGGCGGTGCCGGTGCGGGCCGAGCTGCTGGCCCAGGTGTTGGACTGCGCCCGCCGGCTGGTCGGCTGCACGCACCGCTTCGTGACCGAGCGCCGCACGCGGGTGGAGGGGCTGGCGCGCGGCCTGGGCGACCCGCGGGCGCTGCTGGAGGGGCACGCCCAGCGCCTGGACGACCGCGCCGAGCGGCTGGTGATGGCGGCCGGCGCCTTCGTCGAGCGCCGCCGGGTGCGCGTGTCCGACCTGGGGGCCAAGCTGCGCCACCCGCGCGAGAAGCTGGCCGACGCCCGTTCCCGCCTGACGCTGGAATCGCGAGCGCTGGACGCAGCACTCCGCCACGCGACCATGGCGGCGCAGGGCACGTTCGAGCGGGTGGCCGGGCGCCTGTCGCTGCGCACCGCCAAGCTGAAGATCGAGGACGGCAACCGCCGCCTCGCCGACCTGTCCCCGCGCGTCGAGCGCGGCTACGGCAAGGGCCTGGAGGAACGCGCCGCACGCGTGCAGGCGTTGGGCCAGCTGCTGGAGAGCTATTCCTACGAGGGCGTGCTGAAGCGCGGCTACGCCGTGGTGCGCGGCGCCGACGGCCGGCCGTTGACCGGCGTGGCCGGGGCGGCGCCGGGCCTGCCGGTCACCTTGCAGTTCCACGACGGCACGGCGGCGGCCACCATCGGCGGTGGTGTGGCGCGGGTGGACACGGCGCCGGTGCCGGAACCGACGGTGGAGGCGAAGCTGGTGCCCGAAAGGCCGAAGCCCGAGAAGGCGCAAACCGAGAAGGCGAAGACCGAACCGAAGAAGCCGGCCAAGGCGCCGGTGCAGGGAAGCTTGTTCTAACGGTGACTTGCCAGGGCCGTACGCTCTGCGTATCTGTAATGCGGTTTCGCACATGAGCGCAGGGCCATGGCCATCGGCATCGCTCCCTTTCCAAGCCGCCAGCCGCGCGACAATTATGGCGCCTTCGGCAGTGAGGCGGCAACGTTGACCGCTCTATGCAAGCGGCTGGCTGCCGGCCTCGACCCGCGGGAGATCTGGCTTTTCGGCTCCCGTGCACGGGGCGATGCGCTGCCGGACAGCGATTTCGATCTGCTGCTGGTCTTCGACGACGAAGCCGGAAGCGATGTGCTGGATTATGACCGCGCCTATGCACCGCTCCTGGGGCTCGGCATTGGCTGCGACGTCGTTCCCTGCCTGAAAAGCGACTTCGACGCCGAACGGGCAATACCCGGCACGATCCCGCATGCCGCGTCCCGTGGCCGCTTGATCCATCGGCGGGACGGTTGAGCGGCATGGACCGGCGCGCCGCGTCCTTCCTGATCTTGGCGGAGGAAGAAGCGGGCGCCGCCGAGCGTCTCATCGACGCCTTTCCACGGCAGGCCGCCTACCAGTTGCAGCAGGCGGCAGAGAAGGTGGCGCGGGCGATCCTCGCCCACGAGGGCGTTCCGTTCGGAACCAGCCACAACCTCGGCCAGATGGCGGCGGCCCTGCCGGAGGGTCATCCATGGCGCGCGGACCTGATGCGGTTCGACCACCTGTCGCCAGCCGCGACCCGTTACCGCTATCCCGCACCCGGCGGGCGGATCCCACCGCCGCCGGCCCAGGAAGCACTGTACGAGGACCTTGCCGACGTGCGCGCCCTCATCGGACGGGCACGAACCTGGATGGCAGGCCCGGCTTAATACACCTCCGGCACCCAGTTCTGGCTGGACTTCTTCGGGCGCTTGTAGCCGGGGTCGGGCTGGCGGGGCGGCAGTTCCATTTCGACCGGCACCAAGTCCTTGTAGGGGATCTGCTGGAGCAGGTGGTGGATGCAGTTCAGCCGCGCCTTCTTCTTGTCGTCGGCGTCCACGATGAACCACGGCGTCGTCTTGCAGTCCGTGTGCTTCAGCATGACGTCCTTGGCCATGGAGTACTCGACCCAGTGCTTGCGGGATTCGAGGTCCATGGGGCTGAGTTTCCAGCGCTTGATCGGGTTGCGCATGCGCTCCTCGAAGCGCTGCTCCTGCATCTCGTCGCTGACCGAGAACCAGTACTTGAGCAGGATGATGCCGGAACGCACCAGCATCTCCTCGAACAGGGGGCAGGAGCGCAGGAACTCGTGGTATTCCTCCTCGGTGCAGAAGCCCATGACGTGCTCGACGCCGGCCCGGTTGTACCAGGAGCGGTCGAACAGCACGATCTCGCCCTTGGCCGGCAGCTGCGCCACGTAGCGCTGGAAGTACCACTGGCCGCGCTCGCGCTCGGTCGGCGTGCCCAGCGCCACGACGCGGCAGACGCGGGGGTTCAGGCTTTCGGTGATGCGCTTGATCACGCCACCCTTGCCGGCGGCATCGCGACCCTCGAAGATCACGCAGACCTTCAGGCCCTGGATGCGCACCCATTCCTGGAGCTTCAGCAGCTCGAACTGCAGGCGCGCCAGCTCGTCGATGTACTTGTACTTCTTGGGCGGCTGGCCGGGCGGCGTGGCGTCGCCGACGATGTGCCAGTGCGATTCGATCCGCGCGGCCTCCTTGGCGTCGCGCAGCAGCTCGCCGCCGGGCTTGGCGGCCTTCTTCGGCTTCTTGCCCTTCTTCTTCATGTCCGGTGCGCTGATCGCGTCCATGCTCGGCCCTTCCCTCGCGTTTCCCCGAAAGGAAAGCTAAGGGAAAGCTCCGGACAAGCGCAACCGGCGCCCGGCCGGAGCGACAATGTTGCTCACTCAGCCTTGCTCATTCGGCCCCGATCAGGCGCCAGTCCAGCGTCTCCCCGCTCTTGAAGGGCAGGACGCCGTCGCCCTCGGCCAGCAGGACCACGTCGGCCACCTTGGTGGGCACGCGCTCCAGCACGATGCGCTCCTCGTTGGGAGGCAGGCGGTAGAAGCGCGGGCCGTTCAGGCTGGCGAAGGCCTCCAGCCTGTCCAGCGCACCGGCCTCCTCGAAGGCCTGGGCGTAGAGTTCGATGGCGCTGGGCGCGGTGAAGCAGCCGGCGCAGCCGCAGGCCGTCTCCTTCGCCGTCACCGCGTGCGGGGCGGTGTCGGTGCCCAGGAAGAACGGCCCCTCGCCGGACGTCGCGGCCTCCACCAGGGCGCGGCGGTGCACCTCGCGCTTGGCGATGGGCAGGCAGTAGAGGTGCGGGCGGATGCCGCCGGCGAAGATGTGGCTGCGGTTGATGAACAGGTGGTGCGCCGTGATGGTGGCGCCGATCCGCCCCGAATCCGCGTGGGCGCGCACGAAGTCCACCGCCTCTTTCGTCGTCACGTGCTCCAGCACGACGCGCAAGGTGGGGTGGCGGTCCAGCAGGGGGCTGAGGACCTGGTCGAGGAAGACGGCCTCGCGGTCGAAGATGTCGACGTCCGGGTCGGTGACCTCGCCGTGGATCAGCAGAGGCAGGCCGATCTCCGCCATGCGGGCCAGAACGCCGTCGATGCGGCGGAGGTCGGTGACGCCATGGGCGCTGTTGGTGGTGGCGTTGGCCGGGTAGAGCTTGGCCGCCGTGAAGACGCCCGAGGCGGCGCCGCGCGCCAGATCGTCGGCGTCGGTGGCATCGGTCAGGTAGCAGGTCATCAGCGGGGTGAAGCGGGCGCCGGCCGGCAGCGCCTCCAGGATGCGGGCACGGTAGGCCTCGGCATCCGCCGCGGTGGCGACCGGCGGCTTCAGGTTCGGCATGACGATGGCGCGGGCGAACTGCTGCGCCGTGAAGGGCAGGACGGCCTTCAGCATGGCGCCGTCGCGCAGGTGGACGTGCCAGTCGTCGGGGCGGCGGAGCGTGAGGCGGGCTGCGGGCATGGTCCTGGCCGGGGGTCGGGGGCTGGAAACGGGTGGCGGTGTTGTAGACGCTTCCGGCCGGCGCGGAAAGCCGCTAAAACGCAAGGCCTTTCCCAGCCCTTCCCGAACAGACGCGAAGCCGACGCCATGAGCCTGATCACCCCCCGCACCCCGCCCGGCGTGATGGAACTGCTGCCGCGCCAGCAGGTCGCCTTCCAGCGCATGCTGGACACGATCCGCCGCGGCTATGAGCGCTTCGGCTTCGTCCCCGTCGAGACCCCGGTGTTCGAGACGGTGGAGACGCTGCTGACCAAGTCCGGCGGCGAGACGGAGAAGCAGGTCTATTTCGTGCAGTCCACCGGCGCCATCCAGCAGGGGCACAAGCCGGAGATGGCGCTGCGCTTCGACCTGACCGTGCCGCTGGCCCGCTATGTGGCGGAGCACGAGCGCGACCTGGCCTTCCCGTTCCGCCGCTACCAGATCCAGCGCGTGTACCGGGGCGAGCGCGCGCAACGCGGCCGCTTCCGCGAATTCTACCAGTGCGATATTGACGTGATCGGCAAGGACAGCCTGTCGCTGCACTACGACGCGGAGATGCCGGCCGTCATCTACCACGTGTTCCGCGAGCTGGACTTCGGCGGCTTCACCATCAACGTCAACAACCGCAAGATCCTGCTGGGCCTGCTGGACGGCCTGGGCATCGCGGACGCGGAGAAGCGCGTCCTGGTCCTGCGCGAGATCGACAAGCTGGACAAGATCGGCCGCGACAAGGTGCGCGCCAGCCTGACCGGCGAGACGCTGGCCGTGCCCGGCGATGTGGCCGACACGCTGCTGTCCCTGATGGCGGAGGAGCGCACGAACGACGAGACGCTGGCCGCCCTGCGGGCACTCGGCATCGACAACGCCACCTTCGCCAAGGGCGTTGAGGAGCTGACCACCGTCGTGGAGGGGCTGAAGGCCTTCCAGGTGCCGGACGGCTATGTCCGCATCAACCTCGCCATCGCGCGCGGCCTCGACTACTACACCGGCACTGTCTACGAGACCTTCCTGAAGGGGTACGAGCACATCGGCTCGGTCTGTTCCGGCGGGCGGTACGACAACCTGGCCAGCCACTACACCAAGTCGACGCTGCCGGGCGTCGGCATCTCCATCGGCGCCACGCGGCTGTTCTACCAGCTGCAGGAGGCCGGCCTGATCAAGGACGGCGGCGCCACGGCGGACGTGCTGGTGACGCAGATGGACCCGGCGCTGTCGGCCGACTATTTCCGCCTCGCCGCCGATCTGCGCGCGGCCGGGCTGAACACCGAGATCCAGCTGGAGGGCGGCAAGCTCGCCAAGCAGATGAAGTACGCCGACAAGGCCGGCATCCCGGTGGCCGTCCTGATGGGCACCGACGAGAAGGCGCGCGGCACCGCCACCGTCAAGCACCTCGCCAAGGGCGAGCAGGTCGAGGTGCCGCTGGCCGAACTGCCCGCCAAGGTGAAGGACCTGCTGGGCCGGTAGGCCGGACGTTGCCGCCAGAGCGGATGTTACCGGATGATACGCGGCGATACGGTTTTCGCCCCGGCGTATCATCCGGGGGCGGCGTGCGGCGGGCCGGGAAGGCCGGCCCGATGCAACCGGATGCAACACCATGCAACGGATTCGGCAGGGTGTTGCATGCGGGACCGGCGCGCGGCGGGCCGGGAAATCCCGGCGAATGTAACCGGATGAAACCGGATGAAACGCTTTTCGGGCATGCGTTTCATGCTTCATTGGGAAGCGGCGTGCATGGAGGCCGGCGGCGGGTGCCGCAGGAGTCTTCCGGAGATGATCGCACGCGCGCCGCGCCATGACCGCACTCCGCAGCCGATCAAAAGGATTTTTATCCTAGTGCCTGGGAGCGGGTTTGGCAACGGGCGTCGACACGTTCTTGACGCTGGGAAGCCCATGCCTATTATTGAGTCTGCGTCGACAGTGCTCACGCAGTCTGCTCGCATGCCGCCCCTCCGGTTGGAAGGTCCGCGTGCGACAGCCTGAAAGCCTTCGGAGGCCCGCCGTCTGTCACCGGCGGGCCTTTCCGTTTTCTGGACAGGAGTGGCGGCCGCCCCTCCCGACCACCACTCCCCGCCCCAGGCTGCTAAACCATCATCGCCACAGGGCGATGACGATCTGGACGACCATCAGGACAATCACCACAGCGTCGACCGTGGTCACGATGGCCTCCTTTCCGGCCGCAGGGTGTGGATTTCCGCAGGCCGGCTGTCACCCCGAACCCGCAGACCCACCGGCGCGGCGTGCAGCTCGCATAGAGGGATGACGGAGCCACCGAACAGCCGCGCCAGTTGCGGCCATAGACATTGTATGATGCCGGGCGGGTATAGCCGCAACCGGATTGTGTGGTTAAGTTGCCGGGAATGAATCCTATTCCACCTCTCCCCGACGAAGCGCCACGGCCGATTCAGGACCGCGAGCGCCGGATGGCCGCATTGGACGTGGCCATCGCGCGGGCGCGGGCCGATATCGACGCGGGCCGGGTCCATAACCTGGACGACGTGTGTGACGCGCTGGACGCGGAACTGGCCGCCGAGGCGACGGACCAGCCGGAACGCTGACATCCCCGCCCACACCCTGAATCGTCCGATAAAAACCGGCCGCTTCGAACGCAATGGAGCGGCCGGCTTTCTTTGGTGGTTCCGGCGGCGGGGCGGGATTCTTCTTGAACGCGGGGGCGGGCACCCCATGTTGTATACTTATGTTGCCTGCCGGGAGCATCGAAATTGCGCGATCGTTCGCGCTCCGCATCCAGGATGCAGACGGCCCCAGGCACACCAGCAGGAAAGGGACGAGCCATGGCGCACGCACACTATCTCGTCGCCGAGAAGGCGACGGGTTGGTTCATCACCATGGAGGAGTCCAGCTACGGTCCCTTCCCCGGCGGCCGCAACGGCGCGCTGATCGCCGCCGTGCAGGCGGCGCAGCAGGCCGGCAAGGACGGCCACGACGCCCACGTGCGGCTGCGCGCCGCCGACGGCACCGTGAAGACCGCCTGGACCTTCGGCCGCGATCCCTACCCGCCGCCCTGGGCCGAGGACGCGCGGAACGAGGCCGCCATACCGCGCCGCGCCTCGTCCCGCCCGGCGGTGCTGGCCGGGGTGAGCGCAGCCGCCGGGCCACCCGCGGCGGGGGGCGGGGTATGATCGATTCCGAACTGCTGGGCCGCTACCGCGCGGTCTTCGGGGACACCTTCAACGTCGCCCTGTGGGCGATGCGGCCGGGCGACGCGGTGAACGGCATGATGCGCGCCGCCCTGTCCGGCACCGGCGGGCCGCCGTCCGACGACATCATCGCGGCGGAGCTGACGGGGCGCGTCGGCGAACCCGCCAACGACGCCTGAACCCACGGAGGGCTGTCCATGCGGATCCGGCGCTTTCTCAGGGGCGACACCCGCCGCCTGTGGCGCAACCACGGCGCCCAGGCCGGCACCGTGCTGCTGGCTGCCGTCATCGTGCTGACGCTGGCCTGGGCGATGGCCTGAACGCGCGGACACTGGCAGCGAAGACGATGGCCCGGCGGGTATCCGCATCGGGCGCGTTGTTTTGGAACACGAAGCAACAAAGGACACAAAGGACACGAAGGGGCGCCGGAGCAACCGAAGACGTGCGGCCAAGCCGGCGCTTCTTTGTGTTCTTGGTGACCTTTGTTGCTTCGTGTTCAACCGCAGTCCGGCAAGGCCGGGATCCTGCGGGCGGCGCTGGGGGATGTGCGGGGGTTGCTGTAGCGGGGGAGACCCTCACCCGCCCGCGCTGTGCGCGGCCACGGTCGCTCGCAAGTCTCGCGACCGCGCTCCACCTACGGTCGCCTTCGGCGCCCGTCCGGCCTTCGGCCGTCGGTTCCGCGCCTCTCCCGGGGCGGGAGAGGGTTCTTCCGGCGCGTGGACGGGACGCTGTGCGGGACCCCCTCACCCTAACCCTCTCCCCAGCGGGAGCGGGGATTGCCGCCCCTACAGAATCCCCCCACAACCACAACGCGTTTCCGTAGCAGCCGCGCAACAGTGGCCAACAATTCGTTGGTAGCACTTTTTTGCGGAACCTTTTTGGGCCTTTCTCAGGTCCGGGTTACACACGTTGTTAACCAGACAACGCTTACGTTTTGGCCATATCGCTCGGCAGTTTGCCGGGCATTTTAACCAATTCGCGATATGGCGGGCGTCCCATGACTCGGACCTTCTGGCGACGGATGCTTCTGGGTGTTGCCACGGTGGCGACGGTGGCCGGGTTGGGCGCCGCGGCCGTTCAGGAGATTCGCACGTCGCGGTTGCAGGCGCGCGTGTTGTCCTGGGTGGCCGGGGAGATGTCCTACACGCTGCGCGAGGGGCCGAACCCGCAGGCGCGCTTCCCCACCCAGGGGCCGTACGACGAGCGCATGGGCTACACCGGCCTGCCCAACCATCTGAAGGCGCTGACCGACGACATGTACGCGGTCGAGATGCAGGCGTCGCTGTCGCCGCGGCTGGAACAGTTCATGGCGATGGGCGGCTTCACCATCTACCGCGAGAAGACGCGGGCCGGGCTGACCCTGCTGGACCGCAACGGCGCCACGCTGTTCTCCGCCCGCTATCCGGAGCGCGTGTTCAATAGGTTCGAGGACGTGCCGCCGCTGGTCGCCGACACGCTGCTGTTCATCGAGAACCGCGAGCTGCTGGACGACGCCGAGCCGCGCCGCAACCCGGCCGTGGAGTGGGACCGCTTTGCCGGCGCCATGCTGACGCTGCCGATGAAGTACATCCACCCCGGATCGCGCGTGGCCGGCGGGTCGACGCTGGCGACGCAGATCGAGAAGTACCGCCATTCGCCGGACGGACAGACGGACGGGCCGGTGGAGAAGCTGCGCCAGATGATGTCGGCCAGCGTGCGCGCCTACCTGAACGGCGAGGACACGGGCGAGGCGCGGCGGCGCATCCTGGTGGACTATTTGAACTCCACCCCGCTGACCGCGCGGCCGGGCTTCGGCGAGGTCAACGGGCTGGGCGACGGGCTGTGGGCGTGGTACGGCACCGACCTGCCGCTGGCGGTGAAGGTGCTGTCCGAACCGGCGCGGGATGAGCGCACGCTGCAGCTGAAGGCGCTGGCGTACAAGCAGGTGCTGTGCCTGCTGCTGGCGCAGCGGCGGCCCAGCCATTACCTGATCGCCGACCGCGCGGCGCTGGAACGGCTGGCCGACAGCCACCTGCGCGTGCTGGCGAGCGCCGGGGTGATCGACGAACAACTGCGCGACGCGGCGCTGAACCTGAAACTGAAGTACCGCGAGGACCCGCCGCAGGCGCAGACCGCCAACTTCGTCGAGCAGAAGGCGCCCAACGCCATCCGCGCGCGCCTGCTGTCCATGCTGGGCGTGCCGAGCCTCTATCAGCTGGACCGCACCGACCTGACGGCGCAGACGACGCTGGACAACCCCACGCAGCAGCGCGTGGTGGAGGTGCTGGCCAAGCTGGGCGAGCCGGCCTTCGCGCAGGCGCAGGGCCTGATGGGCGAGCGGCTGCTGGACGCCAAGAACAACGATTTGTCGAAGATCATCTACAGCTTCACCCTGTACGAGCGCGGGCACGACGCCAATTACCTGCGCATCCAGGCCGACAACCTGGACCAGCCGTTGGACATCAACGAGGGCGCCAAGCTGGACCTGGGCTCCACGGCCAAGCTGCGCACGATGGTCACCTACCTGGAGATCATCGCCGAGCTGCACACCCGCTACGCCCACCTGCCCAAGGACTTCCTCGTGGACGTGGAGGAGGAGGCGAGCGACAACCTGACGCGCTGGGCCGCCAACTGGCTGATCCAGGCCAAGGACCGGTCGCTGACCGCCATCCTGGACGCGGCCATGGAGCGCCGCTATTCGGCCAGCCCCGCGGAGGCGTTCTTCACCGGCGGCGGGCTGCACACCTTCGTGAACTTCAACAACAAGGACAACGGCTCCATCCTCACCGTGACGGAGGCGCTGCGCAGCTCCGTCAACCTGCCGTTCATCCGCATGATGCGCGACATCGTGCAGTTCTACATGGCGGAAGGCGGCGAGGATTCGGCCGACATCCTGCACAACGCCGACCACCCGGCGCGGCAGGCCTATCTGGCGCGCTTCGCCGACAAGGAAGGCAGCGAGTTCCTGAACCGCTTCTTCAACGACTACCGCAAGCACAGCCCGGACGAGATGCTGGCGCGGCTGGCCAGCCGCGCGCGGCCGGTGCCGCACCGCCTCGCCGTCATCTTCCGCACGGTGCGGCCGGAGGCCGGCATCACCGAGTTCGCCAAGTTCATGCGCGCCCGCCTGCCGGCCGCCAACCTGGACGACGGCGACATGCAGAAGCTGTATTCCAAGTACGGGCCGGACAAGTTCCCGCTCAACGACCTGGGATACCTGGCCAAGGTGCATCCGCTGGAGCTGTGGCTGGTGGCGTACCTGCAGAAGAACCCGCAGGCCAAGCGCAGTGAAGTTCTGGAGGCCAGCGCCGACGAGCGGCAGGAGAGCTACCGCTGGCTGTTCAAGAAGAGCCAGGCGGCGCAGAACACCCGCATCCGCATCGGCCTGGAGGAGGAGGCGTTCCAGCGCCTGACCGCGTCGTGGCGGCGCCTGGGCTATCCGTTCGAGACGCTGGTGCCGAGCTTCGCCACCTCCATCGGCAGCTCCGCCGACCGGCCGGCGGCGCTGGCGGAGCTGGTGGGCATCCTGGTCAACGACGGCGTGCGCATGCCGACCGTGCGCGTCAACAAGCTGCACTTCGCCGCCGGCACGCCGTACGAGGCGGTGGTGGGCCTGGGCCCGCTGGAGGGCAAGCGCGTGCTGAAGGCCGAGATCGCGCAGACCGCGCGCAAGGCGCTGATGGACGTGGCGCAGAACGGCACGGCCAAGCGCGTGTGGGGATCGTTCAAGGACGCATCCGGGCAGATCATCCCGATCGGCGGCAAGACCGGCACGGGCGACCACCGGCTGGACCGCTACGGCCCGGGCGGGCACCTGATCGAATCCCGCGCGGTGGCGCGCACGGCGACCTTCGTCTTCTACATCGGCGACCGCTTCTTCGGCACCATGACCGCCTTCGTGCACGGGCCGGAGGCCGACGGCTACCGCTTCACCTCGGCATTGCCGGCGCAGCTCTTGAAGAGCCTGGCCCCGGCGCTGCAGCCGCTGATCGACCCCGGCACCTCGGCCCACACCGCCGACACCGTGAAGCCGCAGACCGGGCTGTAGGGATGGGGCTGTAAGGACGGGGCACGCGAACCCCAGCGTTTCCGCCACGCAACGTGGCGGAAACGCTGGGGTTCATGGTGTGCACTGCGGCATTCGGCCACGCGACGAACGGCATACCCCACTGGTCGAATAAATAATAAAATATCAAAACGGCACGTCCTCAAGACTGATTTTTGAAATTTTGTTATTCTCACCAGTCTTCCAGAAATCTCGCCAGTGCGTTAACGTGTCGTTGACTTATTCAGATAGCGGGGTATACATTTCCCCTGCGGTCGCCGTCCCATGTCTTTTTTCCGGGAACTGAGCTGTGCAGTATGAAATTAACTGCCTCGTCCAAAGTGGACAGGACGGAAGCGAAGACATAACCCTGAAGTACTTGGTCGAGGCCACCCAAGTCCTTGAGAAGTTCCTCAACTCCTGCAACATTTCTGGAACGATCGAACTGATCGACTTGCGCCGCGGGAAGATCGTGTACAAGGCCTTCTGCTTACCGGAGCAGTGAAGCGCGAGGCGAACGTTTAGAGACGCGCCGGTCCGTTCGGGCAACAGGCCCGCCTTTTACATATTGCGCCGCCCGGACACTTTCGCGCTTTTTATGATTTGTTTACGAAGCACGGCGCCGGGCGCCCGGCGCGGCGTGCGGGCATGAAAAAGGCCCGCCCCGGCGGCGCCGGGTGCGGGCCTGTTCTTCGCCGCGCCGCGGCAATCACCCGTGCAGCGCGTGCGCCCCACCCGCCTTCGGCGTGCAGGCCAGCAGCAGCTCCAGCTCGCTGGCGACGATGGACAGCGGCAGTTCCGGCCGGAAGGCGCGGAACACGCCCATGGCCAGCGCGAAGGCGTCGTCGTGGTCCTCGTGGTCGAGCGCGGTCTCGTAGGCCCGCACCACCGTGGCCGCCTGGTCCGGCGTCAGGTCGTCGATGCGCTGGGAAACGTCGAGGGTCATGGCGGAGCATCCCGGTTCATGTGTGGCGGATGCCCAACCCTGGGATTTTATGGTTAATGGTTGCTTGACGCGCGCCGCGGTCACGCGACGATCACAGCAAAGCGGATAAAATCCGCTCCAATAACGTTTAAGTAAAATTCTCGCCATCCGCCGCACGAATATTGACGAAAAGCCTGCGACAACGGGCCACAACTTGCCGCCGTCGCGCGGCGCGCCGGTTGTGATACAGTTCCCGCACATCGAACGGTGCAAATGCACCACATCCCTTGGCCCCGGCCGCCGCCGGGGGGAGAGCACCATGGGCACCCTGGACCGGACGTCGCTGCACGCCGAATACGAGGACATCTTCGACCACCTCGGCCGCCTGTACCAGGATTGCCTGGACCGGCCGCTGGACCGCACGCTGGTGGACGAGCTGAACGCGCTGGACGGCGAACTGGATCGCCATTTCCGGCACGAGGGCGCCGTGATGGCCGCCACCGGCTACCCCGATGCGCCGCGGCACGAGGAGATGCACGGCCTGATCCGCCGCTTCCTGGGCAAGCTGGCCGCCACCGCCGCCCGGCGGGAGGAGGTGCTGTTCCGCCAGGAAGTGCCGTTCCTGGTGCACCTCGTGCTGGAGCACAACAGCCTGGACGACCGCCAGTTCGACCATTTCCTGGAAGAATGCGGGCAAAGCGCCGCCCGGCGGGCGTAATCGCGGGCGTGCACGCCGAAAAAGGCCACAGGTGGTGTCGCATCGAATACATTCGGCGGCAAGGCAATTGACGTAACGATTTTTTCCCTTTGACGGGACGTGCGTCGCGGTGTTCTCATGCGCATCATTGAAATTTTCGCCGGAGGGGAGCCGACATGAGCGCCACCCGGACCACTCCCGACCGCGACCTGATCCTGCTGGCGGACGACGACGGCCCCTGCCGCGAGGCCTTGCGGCGGTCGTTCGAGGCGATGGGGCTGCGCGTGCAGACCTACCCCACCTGCGACGGCGCGCTGCGCTTCCCGCGGGCGCGCCGGGGCGAGGTGCTGGCCGTCGTCATGGACTATGCCTTCGCCGCGGGCCGCAGCGGGAACGCCGCGGTCGAGGCCGTCGGCCGGCGTTTCGCCGGCATCCCCGCCGTGCTGCTGAGCAGCGACGTGTCGCGCGCCTCGGTCGCCAGCGCGCGGGCGCACGGGCTGCACTTCGTGCCCAAGCCGGTGGCGGCGGACGCGCTGGCCGCCATGATCGGCCGTATCACCGCCCCCCTCGCCACATCAGCCGGCCGGGCGGCGTAGGGCATACATCCTCAACACTGCTTGCCCTCGGCCGATTGCTGCTGTTAGCGTTCATGGTGCAGCACAGCATGACGATGGGCCCGCCGTGATCCGCACCCGCCAGGAAGCCGAGCAGGTCATCCACCAGTACCACGGCCTGGAGACCCCGCAGGGGCGCCAGCTTGCCGGCGACCTGATCCGTCTGGTCGGCCTGGGCGCGCTGACCGACGACGCGGTGATCACCCTGGCCAAGATGCTGGACAGCTACGAACAGCGCCGCCGCGCCGGGGCGTAGGCCATCATCGTCCGCGATCCGATGGAATCGTCGCAGGTTGGGTTGAGGCGCCAGCCGCAAAACCCAACGTGCTTGCGATAACGTGCTCGCGATGCCGGCGGTGTTGGGTTTTCGCTGGCGCTCAACCCAACCTACGACGCTTCGGCCGTGTCCATCCGTGTCAATGGACAGCGGCCTACGCGCGTCGGAACACCAGCGAGGTGTTGATGCCGCCGAAGGCGAAGTTGTTGGACATCAGGTGCTCCACGTCCAGCCGGCGCGGCTCGCCCATCACGTAGTCCAGAGGCGCGCAGCGTTCGTCCACGTGCTCCAGGTTCGCGGTGGGGGCGAACCAGCCGTCGCGCATCATCTCGATGCCCAGCCACGCCTCCATGGCGCCGCACGCACCCAGGGAGTGGCCGAAGTAGCTTTTCAGCGAATGGATGGGGGCGCGTTCGCCGAACACGGCGTGGGTGGCGGCGGTCTCGGCGATGTCGCCCCATTCGGTCGCCGTGCCGTGGCCGTTGACGAAGCCGACGGCGGACGCGGACAGGCCGGCGTCCTCCAGCGCCATGCGAAGTGCTATCTCCATGGTCTCCGCCTGCGGCTGGGTGACGTGGTTGCCGTCGGAGTTGCAGGCGAAGCCCATCACCTCGGCGTGGATGGTGGCGCCGCGGGCCAGTGCGCGCTCGCGCTCCTCCAGGATCAGGGTGCAGGCCCCTTCGCCGATCACCAGCCCGTCGCGGTCGCGGTCGTAGGGGCGCGGGCTGGTGTGCGGGCGGTCGTTGCGGGTGGAGGTGGCGTAGAGCGTGTCGAACACCGCCGATTCCGTCACGTCCAGCTCGTCCGCACCGCCGGCGATCATCACGTCGGCCTTGCCCCACCTGATGGCCTCGTAGGCGTAGCCGATGCCCTGGCTGCCCGACGTGCACGCACTGCTGGTCGGGATGATGCGGCCGGTGACGCCGAAGAACAGGCCGATGTTCACCGCCGCCGTGTGGCTCATCATCTGGATGTAGCTGGTGGCGTTCAGCGTCTTCGACCGCCCCTCGGTCATCAGCTCGGCGAAGGCGATGACGGGGGCCGGGCTGCCGAAGGAGGAGCCGTAGGCGATGCCGGTGCGGCCGGACTTCACCACCGGATCCTCGCCCAGGCCGGCGTCGGCCAGCGCGCGTTCGGTGGCGTAGACGGCCATGCGCGACACCGGGCCCATGGTGCGCGTCTTCTTGCGCGGGTAGCGATCGTCGACCGAGAAGCCCACCACCGGGGCGGCGAGGCGGGTGTTGATCCCCTCGTACCGGTCCCATTCGGCCATGGTGCGCACGGCGGTCTCGCCGCGCGCCATGCGTTCGCGGATGCCCGGCCAGTCGGTGCCGAGCGCCGTGACGCCCCCCATGCCCGTGACGACCACCCTGCGCGTCATACCATGCCCCCGTTCACCGAAATCACCTGCCGCGTCACGTAGGCCGCCCCGTCCGAGCAGAGGAAGGAGACGGCGGCCGCCACCTCCTCCGGCCGGCCGACGCGGCGCATGGGCACGATCTTCATCACCTCGTCCAGCGGCAGGCCCTCGGTCATCTGCGTTTCGATGATGCCGGGGGCCACGCAGTTCACGGTGATGTTCCGCTTGGCCAGCTCGATCGCCAGCGACTTGGTGGCGCCGATGATGCCGGCCTTGGCGGCGCTGTAGTTGGTCTGCCCGCGGTTGCCGGCGATGCCCGACACGGACGACAGGGTGACGATGCGCCCGCCCCGGCGCGCCGAGATCATCGGCATCGCCACCGGCTTCAGCACGTTGTAGAAGCCGTCGAGGTTGGTGTGCAGCACCGAATCCCAGTCGTCGTCGGTGAGGGCCGGGAAGGCGGCGTCGCGGGCGATGCCGGCGTTCAGCACGGCGCCGTAGTAGGCCCCGTGCGCCTCGATATCCGCCTCCAGCGCGGCGCGGCAGGCGTCGCGGTCGGCGATGTCGAAGCCGAGCACGCGGCCATCCCCGCCGGCCTCGCGGATCGCGGCCAGCGTTGCCTCCGCGCCGTCGCGGTCGCGGCCGTAGTGGGCCACGATGGTGAAGCCGTCGCGGCCCAGCCGCTCCGCAATCGCGCGGCCGATGCCCTTGCTGGCGCCGGTCACCAGGATCGTTCGTGTCGTCATGCCGTTCGTCATGATGGGGCCCTTCCCTGCCCAAGCAGCGCCGATGCGTCCGCCGGCTGGTACACCGTGAGCTGCGCCGTGGCCGCTGGCTCTGCGGCGGGGGGCGCCACCGCGCAGTCGAACACACCCATCTCGCCGTCGCGGTAGACCAGCGCGACGGACACCTCCAGCCGCTCGCCATCGGCGAACCACGGCCGGGCGGCGCGGAAGTCGCGCGTGCCCAGCAGCAGGCCCAGGCGCACCGCACCGCCGCTTTCCAGCGCCTCCGCGCCCACATAGGCGCCGCAGGACTGGGCCATCCATTCGATGGCGACGTGCGCGGCGATGCCCCGGCGGGCGGAGTCGTAGAAGGGGGCCTCGGGGCGCACCGTCACCTCGGCCAGCAGGCGGCCCTCCGCCCAGGACAGCACGCGGTCGATCAGGATCATGGGCGGGGCGTGCGGCAGCAGGTCCGCCACCGGCCAGCGGCAGGGCTTCATGGCATGCCTCCCCAGCCCGAACCACGCCCGAGCACGAGGGCCACGTTGCTGCCGCCGAAGGCGAAGGAGTTGCTGAGCATCGCCGCCGGCCCGGCCGGGTCGGCCAGCCGGGCGCCGGGGGCGGCCAGCGCCAGCGGCGGGATGGCCGGGTCGGCCGCACCATCCCACAGGTGCGGCGGCAGCAGGCCGTCCGGGTTGTCGGCGCGGCTGAGCGTCAGCCACAGGAAAGCGGCCTCGCACGCGCCAGCGGCACCCAGCGTGTGGCCGGTCATCGCCTTGGTCGCGCTGCAGGGGACGGCGGCGCCGAACAGCGCGTGCACCGCCTTGCCCTCCATGGAATCGTTCAGCGCCGTGCCGGTGCCGTGCAGGTTGACGTACGCCACGTCGGCGGGCGTCAGGCCGGCGTCGGCGAGCGCCGCGCGCATCGCCTCCAGCGCGCCGCGCCCCTCCGGGTCCGGCGCGCTGACGTGGTGGGCGTCGGAGCCCTCGCCGGCACCCAGGAACATGACCGGGGCGGGGTCGCGCGTCAGCAGGAAGGCGGCCGCCGCCTCGCCCACGTTGATGCCGTCGCGGTTCGCGCCGAAGGGGTTGCACAGGCCGGCCGACACCGCCTCCAGCGAGGCGAAGCCGCCCACCGTCATGCGGCACAGCGTGTCGGCGCCGCCGACCACCGCGGCGTCGCACAGGCCGGCGCGGATCAGCCGGCGGGCGGCGGCGAACACCTTGGCGCTGGACGAACAGGCCGTCGCCACCGTGTAGGCCGGGCCGGTCAGGCCCAGCGCGTCGGCGGCGAAGGCCGACAGGCTGCCGGTCTCCTGCTGGCGGTAGTGGAAACCGGGCGGCCACGCGCCGCCGCGCGCGCGGGCGGCGTAGGCGGCTTCGCCTTCCGCGATGCCGGCGGTGCTGGTGCCCAGCACGACGGCGACGCGGTGGCGGCCGAAGCGGGCGGCGGCCTGTTCCACGGCGTCGGCGATCTGCGCCAGCGCCACGCCCATCAGGCGGTTGTTGCGGGTGTCGTGCGCGGCGGCGACGGGTGGCAGCGGGCCGGGGACGGCGCCGACGCGCACGGTGCGGCCGGGGATCACATCGTCGCGCGCCACCAGCCCGCTTCGCGTGCCGGCGAACAGCGCGGCGGCCACGGCGGCGCGGCCGGTGCCGATGGGGGTGGCGAGGCCCATGGCGGGGATGCCGAGGGGAAGGCCGGTCACGGTAAGGACTCCCGCGACTGCACCTCGATCTCATAGCCCCAGGCGCGGTTGCGGTAGCGCAGCGTGCCGGTCCAGGGCGCGCCGGGGTCCCAGCCGTAGTCGGCGTGCAGCAGCTCCCGCCCGCCCGCCCGCACGGTGCGGGTGCGCGGGCCGGTGGTGAGCACGGCGCCGCTGGGGGCGAGCGCCTGGCGCACCGCCGCCTCCGGCCAATACAGCACGACGAGGTCGGCCAGCATGCTGCCCGGCCGCATGGCGGGCGGCAGCCAGGGGGCGGCGTCCACGTCCAGGCCGGCGTCGGTCCAGGTGACGGTCATGGCGCGGCGGCCCATGGTGTCCAGCCCGACCAGGAGGAACCGTTCGGGGGTGACGCTGACGTGGCCCTCGAACACGAAGGTCTCGCCGTCGCGCGTGCCGGTGATCAGCTGCGCCGCCTCCACCGTGCGGCCGAGGTCGGCCGGGCGCGGCAGGGCCAGCCGCTGCTCCGGGCCGAGCAGCGGTGCCGCCGCGTCCGTGTCCGGCGTTCGTCCGGCGCAGCCCGCCGCCGCGACCAGCAGCAGCGCCGCCAACAGCTTCCCCCATCCCCTCATGATGCGCGCAGACCGCCCCCGGTTTGAAAAAGCGCGCGAGCATACACGAAGAGGCATGGTCATGCAGCGCCCGCCGCAACTTTCTGCACCCGCCCGCGCGCCGCCAGCGGTGAGAAGAAAAAGGCAAGCGCGATGCCCGCCAGCATGGTGAGGCCGAAGCCGTGCACGGCCGCCACGCCGCTGAACGCCAGCAGGCCGAAGGACAGCAGCGTCGTCAGCGTCGCCAGCCACACCGCCAGCAGGGTGACCGGCCGGTGGGCCGCGTCGCCTTCCGCGCAGAAGACGGCGTAGTCCATGCCGACGGCCAGCACCAGCACCAGCGCCATGGCGTGGAAGAAGGTGAAGGGCTGCCCCGCCAGACCGACCACGGCCGGCGCCAGCACCACCGCCGCCAGCGGCGGCAGCATGGTCCGCAGGCCGCCCCACAGGCCGTAGCGCAAGGCGAGCGCCGGCACCATCAGCAGCGCCGACAGCGCCACCAGCCACAGCGCCCGGTGGCGGTACTGGGCGAGCAGGGCCGAGAAGTCCGCCGTGGGGTCGACCAGCCGCACGCCCTCCACCCCCGCCAGCGCGGCGCGCACGGCGGCCGGGTCGGTCAGGCCCTGCAAGGCGATGGCGTGCAGGCCGGGGGCGAGCACGAGGTCGGCCAGCAGCGGCACCCCGGCGGCGACGGCCCTGTCCAGGGTCAGGATGTCCAGGGTCAGGACGGCGGCCGGGTCGTCCTTGGCCGGTGGCTCGTCGGGCAGGCCGAGCTGGGCGCGGTGGGCGGCCAGATGGGGCGTTTCCAGCGCGTCGCGACGCAGGGCGCGGTTCTCGCGCTGGCGCGCGGCGGAGGGGACGAAGGAGGCGGGGGCCTGAAAGCCGGCCAGGGCGCCTTCGGCCTTCAGGCGGGTGAGGATATCCGCCGCCTGCTCCTGGCGGCGCAGCGCCGCCTCGTCGTCGGCGGCCTGGACCAGCACGAACTGCTGCGCGGTGGTGGCGCCGATCAGGCGCTGGATCTCCTGCTGCTCGGCCACCAGCGTCGGCGAGAGGGCCTGCAGGCGGCGCACGTCGTCGTCAGCGTGCAGGCGCCACAGGCCGGCGGTGCCGGCCATGGCGGCGGCCAGCAGCAGGGCGGCGCGCACGCCGCGCAGGCCCGGAGCCTCCCAGAACCGCCAGAGACGGGCGGACAGGCGCAGCAGCGTGCGGCCGTGCGCCAGCGGCCGGCCGCGGTCGAGGCGGGGCAGCCACAGCACCACCGTCAAATAGGCGGCGATCAGGCCGAGGACCGAGAACACGGCGATCTGCCGCAGCCCCGGGAACGGCGCCAGCGCCAGCGTGGCGTAGCCGATCAGCGTGGTCGCCAGCCCCAGCGTGATGCCCGGCAGCACGTGGCGCAGCCGCGCGCGCGGATCGGCCATCGCCGGATCGAACAGGCCGGCGCTGTAGTGCAGGCTGTAGTCGACGGCGACGCCGATCAGGCTGGTGCCGAACAGCAGTGCTGCCACGTGCAGTTCCCCGAACAGGGCGAGGCTGCCGGCCAACCCGGCGCCGATGCCCACCCCCAGCGCCAGCACGTTGTGAAGCAGCGGCCCGGCGCGGCGGAACACCAGCAGGATCAGCAGCACCGTGCCCGCCATCGACAGCCCGCCGATCAGCGAACTCTCGCCGATGGCCGTCCGCGAGCCGGCGTGCGCGAAGAACACGGCACCCAGGCGCTTGACCTGCAGGCCGGGATATTGGGCGGTCAGCGCGGCGGTGGCGGCGTCCAGGGCGCCGACGACGCGGTCCTGCACGGCCAGTTCAAACGGCTCGCGCGTCAGGGTGCCGGCGACCAGGACCCAGGTGGTGCCGTCCTGGGTGAGGCTCAGCATCCCCTCGTCCGGGGCCAGCCGGGACATGGGGAACGGCAGGCTGGTGAAGAAGGATTGCAGCAGCAGGAAGGGGTCGGCGCGCAGCAGGCCGGCGTCGGCCATGCCGACGAAGCCGAACACCTGCGACAGCGCGCGCGTCGCCACCGCCTCCCCCTGCCCGGCCGCCAGCAGCGCGCGGTCGGCATCCGACAGCAGCCCGTGGCGGTGCGGGAAGTAGAGCGCACCCAGGCGCTTCAGGCGCTCCGCGTCCACCCCCTCGCCGCGCGTGTCGATCAGGCCGGTGGCGGCGAGGTCGTCGGCGAGACGTTGCGCGGCGGCGCGCGCCTGGGCGCGGTCGGGGTGGCCGACCAGGGCCACGACGCGGCGGCCGAGTGCGCGCGACACCGCCTCGTTCGCGCGCTGGAGGACGGGGTCCTGCTCCTCGCGCGGCAGCAGGGCCAGCAGGTCGGTGCGGAACGACAGCCCGTCGTGCACGCGCAGGCCCAGGTAGCCGCCGGCCACGGCGACGACGAGGAGCCAGAGCAGGGCCGCGAGGCGGGTCACGGGGAGGTTCCGGCGCGGGTTGCCCCCACCCGGCCGCTTACGCGGCCACCCTCCCCCGCTTCGCAGGGGAGGGGGAAAACGGCGGAGTTCCCTCCCCTGCGAAGCGGGGGAGGGTTAGGGAGGGGGCAAAACGCCTGCATCACCGCGCCACACCATCCAGCAGTCGCGCCTCCTCCGCGCCCGGCGGGGCGGTGCCGAGCGTCTGGTCGAGGAACAGCAGGCGGTCGTGGTCGCCGTCGGGCTTGGCGATCTCCACCTCCTCGACGAAACGGTCGCCGCGCACGGTGATGGCGCGGATGGGCATGGCGGGGTCGTCCGTGGAGCGCGGCGTCAGCACGAGGCGCCAGCCTTTCCCGGCGTCCTCGCGCGCCACCGTGAAGGCGCCCTCCAGGGCGCGCCAGTCGCCGGTCAGCGCGCCGCCCAGCATGGCGTAGAGGCGGGACAGGAACGGCAGGCGGGAGGTGGGGAGGCGCATGGTCTCGTTGCCCTTCACCTCCTGCACCAGGCCGGCGGGGCTCATGACCGTGGTGACGGCGAAGGGCTTCTCGGCGCGCCAGACGAGGCCGCGGCCGGGGGACAGCAGGAAGCTGCCCTCGCTGCGCAACGGGGCGGCGAAGCCCTTCAGCACACGCTCCTGCACGAAACGGCCGCGCAGCGTGGCGCCGTCGGGCAGCGCCGCCGGCTCGGCCGCCAACGCGCTGCCGGTGAGGAGGAGGAAGAGGAGGAGGAGGAAGGACCGGATCACAGCAGCGCCCTCACCTTCGCGATCAGGACGGGCGGCGAGTCGAACGCGGTCTCGCCGGTGTCGACGCGGACGGCCAACTGGGTGGTGCGGGCCTTGGTCAGCAGCTCCCCCGTCTTTTCGTCGCGGATGCGGTAGTCGATGCGGATGCGGTTCTCGTACTCCACCAGCGTCGCCTGGGCGATGACGGTCTGGGCGAAGCGGATGGGGCGGACGTACTTCAGCTGCATGTCGACGATCGGCCACATGAAGCCGGATTCCGCCATCTCCGGGTAATTGTAGCCGATGCGGTCGAGCAGCGCGCAGCGCGCCTGTTCCAGGTAGCGGGCGTAGTTGCCGTGCCAGACCACCTGCATGGGGTCGAGGTCGTAGAACTGCGCCTGGATGGTGACTTCGGCGGTGATCATCTTTTCTCCGCCCCTCCCGGAGGCGCCCAGAAATCGAAGAAGTTGTACCATTGGAAGGGTGCCTGGAGCGCGTGCCGCTCCAGGCTGCGGGCGAAGGCGGCGGCGTAGGTCGCCAGCGCCTGCTCCCGCCGGCCGCGCGGCAGCTCGACGCGGTCGGCCAGCTTTTCGGCGTAGAGGCGGTGGTGCGTGCCCTCGCGCACGCAGAACAGCAGGTAGACCGGGCATTCCAGCAGGGCCGCCAGGATGTAGGGTCCTTGCGAGAACGGCGCGTCGGTGCCGAGGAAGGGGACGCGGCTGGTGCGGCCCTGCCCGCCCACCGGTGTGCGGTCGCCGGCGATGACCACCCAGTCGCCGCGCTCCACCCGCTCCTTCAGCGCGATGGCGGTGTCGGGGCCGATCTCGGTGACCTGGAAGGTGTTGACGGCGGCCTGCGGGTTGAATTCCGCCAGGATGCGGTTGTAGTTCGCGGCGTGGCGGGTGTGCACCAGCACCAGCAGGCGGCGGCGCGTCGCCTCGTCCAGCAGGGCGCGGGACAGGTCGACGTTGCCAAGGTGCGCCACGATGAAGACGGCGCCGCGCGGGTCGGCCGCCGCGTCGCGCAGCGCCTCCACCTCGGCCGGGCGCACGGCGTCGGGCGGCATGCCGCCGGCCCAGCCGATGAAGGTGTCCAGCGCCCGCCCGGCAAAGGACAGGAAGTGGCGGTAGCCGTCGAGGAACGACGGTTGGCGCGGCCTTCCCTGCGCGGTGAAGGCGCGGGCCAGGAAGGCGTGGGACGCGCGGCGCTGCTCCGTCCCCGTCAGGTAGAAGTAGAGGACGATCGGCGCCAGCACGGCCATGCAGCCGCGCCGGCCCAGCAGGCGGTAGGCCCCGGCGCAGAAGCGCAGGCCCCAGTACAGCCCGCGCTCCCCCAGCGCCGCCCAGTGCGTGGCGCCCTCCAGCCGCGGCGGGCGGTTGGCGAGGATGGCGGGGAAGCGCGTCAGCATGGTCAGCACGAGGCGCGTGTGCATCAGCGAGATGCGCACATTGTCGCGCAGCATGTCGAAGTTGGAGGTGTTGTCCGGCGGGTAGGTGACGCGCACCGGCAGCTCCGCCACCGGCGTGCCGCGCCAGAACAGGCGCACCATGATCTCGGTGTCGAAGTCCATGCGCCGGCCGATGCGCACGCCGTCGTCCAGCAGCCGGCGCACGGGATCCAGCGGGTAGACGCGGAAGCCGCACATGGTGTCGCGCAGGCGCAGGCTCAGCGTCTCCACCCACACCCAGACGTGCGTGATCCAGCGGCCGATGGCGCGCCCGCGCGGGATGGAGGCGTCGTAGACCGGCACGCCGGTGACCAGCGCCTGCGGGTGCCGGCGGGCGAGCGCCAGCAGGTCCGGCACGGCGCCCAGGTCGTGCTGCCCATCGGCGTCCACCTGCACCGCGTGCGTGTGCCCGGCGGCGAGCGCCAGCCGGAACCCCTCCACCACCGCACCGCCCTTACCCTGGTTCACGTCCAGCCGGCGCACGGTGACGCCGCCGGCCGGGTCGTGCAGGGCGGCCAGCGCCGAACGCGCCGGTTCGGCGCTGCCGTCGTCGATGACGATGACCGGCAGGCCGGCGGCCCGCAGCCCGGCGACCACGTGGCCCGCGACGCGCCAGTGGTTGTGGCTGGGGACGATGGCGCAGGGGCGGAAGGCGCTCACGTCCCCTCCAGCGCGATGGAGCCGGAGGAGAGGATCTCGTCGCCGCTGCGGTATTCGAAGGTCAGCCGGCGGCGCGCCGCGACGTGGCGCAGGGCCAGCGTCACCGGCTGGCCCGGCGCGATGATGCGGCGGAACTTCACCTGGAAGGTCTGCGCGACCTCCAGGGGCAGGCCGAGGTGGCGGGCGCCGAGCGTCACCGCCCAGTCGATCTGCGCCACCCCCGGCACGATGGGTGCCTGGGGGAAGTGCCCCTCCACCTGCGCCAAGTCGGCCGGCAGGAAGAGGTCGAGGTCGGCGCCGCCGTCGCGCGGGTGGACGGCGCGCACCTCCGGCTCGGTCGGCCGCGACGGGGACAGGGATGTGGGCATGGAAGGGTCCTCGAACAGGGCGGCGATGTCGGCGGCGCGGCGCTTGCCGAGCGTGCCGCCGGGCAGGGCATCGACGAAGCGCCAGCGGCGCGGCAGGCCGGCCGGCTCCTGCGTCGCCGCCAGACCACGGCGCAACGCGCGGCCGAAGCGGAAGGCGCCCTGGGCGGACAGGGCGGCCGCGCCTTCGGCGCTGGGCACCACGGCGGCACCCAGGACGGGCACGGCGCCGTCCAGCACCACGGCCGCGGCGTCGGCCACCCAGGGCAGGCGGCGCAGCTGCTCCTCCACCTCCGGCAGGCTGACGCGCTTGCCCTCGATCTTCACGACGCGGTCGGCGCGGCCGAGGAAGCGGAGGCCGCCGTCGGGCAGCACCGCGACGCGGTCGGCGCCGTGGTGGACGCCGCCCGGCGCGTGCGGCGCGCGGACCAGCAGGGCGCCGTCGGCGTCGGACTCCACCGCCACGCCGGGCAGCGGGCGCCAGGGCGGGTCGGGCGCGATGCGGCGGCGCCACGCGATGGCGCCGGTCTCCGTGCTGCCGAAAATCTCGGTCGGGGGCACGTTGAAGACGGCTTCGGCGCCGCGCGCGGCGGCTTCGTCCAGCGGGGCGCCGGCCGACAGCACGAGGCTGGGGCGGCGGCCGGGCGGCACGGGGGCGATGCCGGCCAGACGGCCGAGGTGCGCGGGGCTGGTGACCAGGGCGTCGCCGCGCTCCAGTACGGCCAGGGCCGTCTCCCACAGCTCGTGCGTGGTGCCGGCGAACGGCCGGCCGGTGGCCAGCGGCCAGCACAGGCGGAAGGCCAACCCGTAGACGTGCTGGTGCGTCACCGTGGCGTGCACGCGCGCACCGGCCGGGACGACGGGGCCGAGCAGGCGCTCGATCGCCTCCGCCTCGCGCTCCAGCAGCGCCAGCGTCTTGGCCACGCGCTTGGGCGCGCCGGTGGAGCCGGAGGTGAAGAAGGCCAGCGGGGCGGCGGGGTCGAGGGGATTCAGGCCCGTGCCCTCCCCGCCCGGCGCCAGCACGTGCACCGGCGCCACGCCGGGCGGCGGGCGGTCGCAGACGACGAGGTCCCAGGCATCGGCGAGGGCGGCCAGCGTGCCGGGCTGGGCGTTCTGCGGCACCACCACCTCGGCCCCGGCGTGCAGCAGGGCGAACAGGCCGACCGCACCCCAGTAGGCGTCCTGCGTCGCCAGCAGCCCGCGCCGGCAGCCGGCGTCTTTCAGGTGCCGGGCGTTGCCGGCGACGTCGGCGCGCAGGCGGGCGAGGGATACGGGCGCACCGTCGAGGAGCGCCACCACGGCGGCCGGATCGCGGCCGTCGGCGAACAGGGCCGAGAGTGGGAAAAGCGTCATGCGCCGACCCGCCCGCGCACGCGGCGGCGCACCAGGACTTCGCCGCCGAGCAGCAGCCCCATGACGAGGTAGGCGATCAGCCCGGTCCACAGCGCCCACGCCGCCTCGCTGCCCCACAGCGCCAGGGCCGCGGCGACGGCGGCGTTGGCGAGCAGCCAGACGGTCCACACCACGGTGACCTTCCGGCAATAGGCCTGCCCGGCCGGCGGCAGGTCGGGCTCCGTCAGGCGCGCGAAGCGCTCGATCAGGCTGGGCGGGCGCACCAGCGAGGCGCCGAACAGCGCCGCCACGCCCAGGCTGACGACCACCGGGTAGGCCTTGGCGGCCAGCTGCGCATCCAGCGGCGCCAGGACGGCGATGGCGACGGCGGCCCCGGCCAGCGGTGCCCGCCACAGCCGCGCCAGGGACCCGCGCGACACGGCGAGGCGCAGCGCGATCAGCGCCAGCGCCACGCCCACGAAGGCCAGCGGCGAAACCGCCGCCCGCCCCATGTAGACCAGCAGGGGATACAGCACGCCGGCCGCGCCGAGGAGGACGGCGGCGAGGGGGAGGTGGCTAGAGCCTGTTCGAGGACGTCCCTGGCGTTCCATCCGCCCACACACCGAATACGTCATGGCCGGGCCCAGTCCCGGCCATCCACGCACCCCATCCACGCACCCCATCCACGCACCTTGGATCAACCGCTGAACGTGGATGCCCGGGACTGGTCCCCGGATCAAGTCCGGGGACGGGCATGACGATATCCAAGGAGGATGAGAACAGGCGACCGGATATGGCTGCCGTTCCTTCTCCCGCTCTCGGCGGATCCGAAGGATCCGCCCGTGGCATCAGGCGGCGAGCAGGTCCTGGACACGGTCGAGGACATCGCCGACGGTGCGCACGCTCTTGAACTCCTCCGGTTTGAACTTGCGGCCGGTGAGTTCCTGCAGCTTCACCACCAGGTCGACGGCGTCGATGCTGTCGAGGTCCAGGTCCTCGAACAGCCGGGCCTCCGGCGTGACCTTCTCGGGCGGCACCTCGAACATGTCTTCGAGATAGCCCTTCAGTTTTTCAAAGACGTCGTCACGCGACAGCATGATCCGATTACCCCACACGCTGCGACCGGATGAAGGCCGCCAGACTCCGCACGCTGGCGAAGTGGGCCTTCACGTCGTCGCTCACCGATTCGATCTTGATGCCGTACGCCTTGCGCAACGCCACGCCCAGTTCCAGAGCATCGATGCTGTCGAGGCCGAGGCCCTCGACGAAAAGCGGCTCCGTGCTGTCGATCTCCGCCGGCTCGATACCTTCGAGCTTGAGCGCGTCCACGATCAGCGTCTTGACTTCAAGCTCCAGCTCATCCATTAGCGAGGCGTTCCGCGTAATATTCTTCTAGTGTGCGCACAAGCTTTCTTGCCGCGCGCGAGCGGTACTCATAGCCGAGCCACCCTTTGGCGTCCAGCCGGTCGCCCGCCACCACGCGGAAAAGCGGCCGCCGGGGCGGGATCATCCACCATTTCTCGCCCTTCACAAGAGTCAAAGGCCGGCACGTGATGGTGACCAGCTGGATCTCGGCCTCCAGCAGCGTGGCGACGTTGGCGAAGCCGCGGCGGAAGCGCAGCGGCTCCCCCGGCACGCTGCGCGTGCCTTCGGGGAAGATGATCAGGCTGTCGCCCCGGGCCAGTGCGGCGCGGCAGGCCTCCAGCAGCTCCTCCGGCTCCAGGTCGTTGCGGATGTAGCCGGTGCCGCGCACCAGGGCGCCCAGGTAGGGGCTGGACCACAGCTCCTTCTTCACGATGCACTGGGCGCGCGGGATCATCGCCATCAGCAGCACGACGTCCAGCAGCGTCGGGTGGTTGGCGACCACCAGCCGGCCGGTGCCATCGCGCAGCTTCTCCGCCCCCTCGACCTCCAGGTCGATGATGCGCAGCGTGCGCAGCATGCACACGTAGAAGCGGAAGATCAGGTGGATGAGGTGCTGGTTGCGCGCCTGCCGCTTCGGCCCCGGCGGCGTCACCAGATGCACGATGGGGAAAGCGGTGAGCGCCAGGACGGCGCCGCCGCCGAACAGGAAGGCGAAGGCGAAGCCGGTGCCCAGCAGGCGCCAGAGGGCGTCGAGCCGGTCACGCACGATGCCAGCCCCACAGCATGCGGGAACCGCGCACCTCCCCCGCCGGCGCGCCGGACAGCAGGAAGCGCAGGAACTCCAGCGCCGCCGCTCGCTCCGGCGGTGCGTCCCCCTGCGTGGGCGTGGCGGCGGGGGTGGCGATGGGCGTGGCGGTGAACACGATCTCCTCCCCGCCCCCGCCGGCCGGCCCCAGCGCCAGGGCGAAGGCCAGCGGCAGGCCGGGCTCGTCGTCGTCGGCGAAGTCGGCGTACGGGCCGGGCATCGGCTCGTCGCCGTGCATCAGCAGGGCGGGTTCGGCCGGGTTGTCGGCAAGGCACGCCGCCGCCTCCATCAGGCCGAAGCCGAAGCTGTCGTGCCCGGCGGACAGCGCCGTGTGGCCGGCGCGGTTGCCGGTGTGGATGGACAGCAGGCCGGCCAGTCCGTGGTGCACGGCCATGCTGAACTCGGCCGGCGACGGCAGCTCGCCCGCCGTCATGGCGTCCAGGATGCCGACGGTGCGCGCCAGCTCGGCATGGCGGGACGCCAGCACGTAGCGGGCGGTGCGCGCCGCCTCCCCGCAGGCCAGGGCGCAGCCGATCATCTTCTGCCCCAGCGGCGTGGCGCGGCGGCGCAGCATCATCGGCAGCACCGGCAGCGCGTCGCCGTCGTCCGCTTGTCCGGCGCCGTTTCCGGCGCCGTTTCCGGCCCATGCGCGCCACGCCGCGCGCGTCTCGCGGCCGGGCGCCCAGGCGAACCAGCCGCGCACCGCGACGCGCAGCGCCCCCGGCTCAATAGCCGGCACGGTAGAGCCGCCGTTCGATCTCATCCTCAAGCGCGTGCACGAGTTTGTTGTAGCTGCGATGGATTTCGTCGCCCTGTTCCTTCAGGTTGACGGACGAGCGGTGCTGGATGCTGTAGCTTTCCTGTGAGTAGCGGATCTCGACCTCGGCCATATGCTCGCGCCACTTCTGCTTGGCGTGCAGCACGCCGGGGCGGACGCGGTCGACGTTCCATTTGCGCGCCACGGCGGCGTCGAGGATCGTCTGCTCGATGGTCTTGAGCGGCAGGCGCTGCGCCGACGCGGGAACCGGGTGGCTCGCCACGTTGTACATGGGCTGCACCCGCTGGCACGCCCCCAGCACCACCCCGGCGACCGCCATGGCCGCCAGCACCCGCACCAGTGATCCCCGCTTCATCGCCGTTCGTTCCGCCTGCCGGATGTTCGTCGTGGCCGCACGATATCGACGCAATCCGGGCGCCTCAAGAACACTTTTGCGGGTGACGGGGCCGGCTACGGCAGGCCGACGTTGTACCCCATACGGCAGCCGCGTTCGGGCTGCAGGATCAGCCACGCGCAGGCGCGCGCCCGCGCGTCGGCGCCGGACGGCAGGGGCCGCGCGCGGTCGCCCAGCCACGCCGCCACGTCGGCCGCCACCGCGTCGCCGCCCAGCGAGCGCATCAGCAGGTGCCGCCCCTTGGGATAGAGGGCGAGGCGCGTGTCGGCGGGCAGGCTGCGCGCCAGCGCGGCGACGCCGTCGCGCGGCACGTGCCCGTCCAGGTCGCCCAGCATCAGCAGCGTCGGCAGGCGCACCCGGCCGGCCTCCTGGCGCGCCGTGCGCATCAGGCGGAGGATGCCGGCCAGCGTGTCGAAGCGCGTGCGGTGCAGGATCAGCGGATCCTCGCGCAGGCGCTTCAGCGTCGCCGGGTCGTCGGTGGAGGGGTTGTCGTAGCTGCGCCGGCCCACGGTGACGCCGGGCACGACGCGGCCCATGGCCTGCGCGGCCCCGTAGGTCAGGCCCATGCGCCAGCCCTCCCCCCACACGGCGGGGGCGGACAGGACGAGGCTGTCGAACAGGCTGGGCTCCGCCCGCGCCGCCGCAAGGACGGCCACGGCGCCGCCCATGCTCTCGCCCAGCAGATGGACGGGTGTGCCGGGGTGGCGGTCGCGCAGGAGGCGGGCGAGCGTCAGCAGGTCGCCCGCCATGCGCGGCCCGCCGTACCAGCGCCCGCGCTCCAGCGACCGGCCGAAGCCGCGCAGGTCCGGCGCGTAGACGGCGAGGCCGACCCGCGTCCACCCGGCGGCCGGCTGTTCGAAGGCGCGGCCGTAGTCGTTCATGCCGTGCACGGCGATCAGCACCGCCCTCGGCGGCCCGTCCGGCAGCCACGCCTGGAGCGCGATGCGGGCGCCGTCATCGGCGATCATGGTGTCGGCGATGGTGGCGTCCGTCAGGAGCTGCGGCGCGGTCTCGACGGCCATCACGCCGCGCGTGCAGGCGCCGCACAGCGCCAGCACGAGGATCAACGCCGCCGTGACCTTTCCCAAACCCGCGCGCATGCCGGCTCCCACCTTGACTGCACCGCTCAAGGTGGACCTTTCCGCCGTGCCTGCCAAGCCGCCGTGCGGGAAGCCGTGCGGGCGGGCGCAAGGACGGGCCGCTTTAGGCTTAACGGAAGATGAACGGGCCATTCAGGGGTCGTACAGGCGGCATCATGCATCGTGGCGGCCATCGCAACCGACACACCCGGAGGACCCGAGAATGAACACCCGCATGCTTGCCGCCCCCTTGGCCACCGCCGCCCTGGCCGCCGCAATCCTCGGTGGTGGAACGCTGGCCTTCGCCCAGACCGGCGCCGCTCCCGCCGCTCCCGCGTCGGCGGAGGGGACGCTGACCGTGGCGGACCTGACCGACCGCTTGGCCAAGCAGGGCTATGGCGCGATCAAGAAGATCGAGCGCAAGGGCGACAAGCTGTACAAGGTCGAGGTCCAGGACGCGCGCAACGGCGAACTGGAGCTGTACGTGGACGCCCGCAACGCCGAGATCCTGGCGAGCGAGCGCGACGACTGACCGGCGGCACGGCCGGACTGAACGCCGGAATGAACAAGGTCCATGGAGGATTGTTGGGTGCGGGGGCGTTCGCCCGATCGGATCGGCGGACGCCTTCGCCCCGGTACACGTCACCTCGGGAGGATCCCATGCTGCGCGCGGCGCACCGTTTCACGCTCATCGGCTTGCTTGGCCTGACGCTGCTGGCCGCGGCGCCGTCCGGCGCCAGGGCCGAAACCACCACGGCCGAGACTGCCGCCACCGGTGAGCCGGGCTGGCTTTCCGGCATGCTGCTGGACCTGAAGAGCGGGGCGGAGCGCGTGATCATCCTCGGCGCCGCCCTCCTCTACCAGAACCGCCACACCGTCGCCGGCGTGACGCTGGGATGCGCCGCCGGGGCGCTTGCAGGTGCCGCGGGGGGCCTGATGGCGTCCGGGGACGATCTCGCCGGCGCCGCGCCTGCGGCGGCGGCCGGTTGCGCCGTCGGCGCCGGCACGGGCGCGCACCTCGGCCGGCCGTTCGATGACCCCATGGAGTAGGCCCATGGAGCAGGCCGGGTTGCGCGCCGGCCGGCATTCCTGATTTTCGGGTATGGTGCGGGCGGGGGGACTCGAACCCCCACGCCTTGCGGCTTCGGATTTTAAGTCCGATGCGTCTGCCTGTTCCGCCACGCCCGCTCCCCGGCGGTGTTTCGCCGAGTGGTTGTTATCAACCACGGCTTTGACACGCGCCCGTGCGGGGTGGATAGCCGCTGTCGCGCGGCGGGTCAAGTGCGTGTGGACATTGTCCCGCGCGGGCCTATCGTGAAGACGGCGCATGGCGCGATGAGGGTAAAAGCAATGGCGGAAAGCGATTGGCTGCGGCTGGTGGGGCTGCTCATGGTGATGATCATCGTCATACCCGGCGCCATCGCGCTGAACCGGCGCACGTGGCTGCGCAACACGGCCATCTGGCTGGCCGTGCTGGCGGCGCTCGTCTTCGTCTACCAGACCTTCGGGCCGTTCTAGGCGGACCGTTCCAGCTAGTCGCCGCCGGCGTAGGGGTCCTCGCCGATCGACATCACGCCCACGCACATCGCCACCCCGCCGAACGTCGTGATCAGGCCGAAGAACAGCAGGAACGTGGCCATCAGCCACTGCTCGCTGCCGGTCACCAGCGTGCCCAGGTTGGCGATGTCGAAGACCAGGATGCCGATGCCCAGCACCACCGCCCCGGCCGCGCCGGAGGCAAGATGCTGGAGAAGGAAGAGGACGGCGGCTTTCTCGTACGGCTTCATGGCGCGACACGCATCCGTTCAATGCCCAACTCTAAGAGTTGGTTTGGTTCGGACCCGCGACAATCCGCCGCACCGATATAGCCACCCGCTCCTTCGCCGAACCCTCCCCGCCGAACCGCCTAGCCCTTCGCGCCGATGGTCAGTGCGGGCGTGCCGCCAAGGGTGCGGACGATGCCGCACAGCTCCTCCGCCGCCGCGTCCAGCGCCGCCTCGTCGGTGCCGCGCAGGACGAGGCTGACCCCGAAATCGCCGCGCCGGAAATAGGGATAGCTGCCGATCTCCAGCTGCGGGTACCGCTCCTGCAGCGCGCCCAGGTCGGCGGCGAGGCGCCCCTCGGCCAGTTCGCAGCTGACCGTGCGGGCGTGGATGGGCGGGCCGCCCGTCAGGCGCGGCAGGATGCCGTCCAGCATCGCCTGCATGATGTTGGGCACGCCGGCCAGGACGAAGACGTTGCCGATCTGGTAGCCAGGGGCGGCGCTGATCGGGTTGTCCACCAGGATGCCGCCGGCCGGCACGTTGGCCATGCGCAGCCGCGCCTCGTTCAGCTGCTGGCGCCCGGCGTAGTGCCGCTCCAGCCGCTCCACCGCGTCGGCGTTGCGCTCCAGCGGCACGCCGAAGGCCCTGGCGACGCATTCGGACGTGATGTCGTCGTGCGTCGGGCCGATGCCGCCGGTGGTGAAGACGTAGGTGTAGCGGCTGCGCAGCGCGTTCAGCGCGTCGACGATCTCCTCCGGCACGTCGGGGACGACGCGCGCCTCGCGCAGGCGGATGCCGATCTCCCCCAGCTTTTCGGCGATGTGCGGCAGGTTGGCGTCCTTGGTGCGGCCGGAGAGGATCTCGTTGCCGATGATCAGCACGGCGGCTGTTGGATTGGCATCTGAGGAGGTCATGGCGTCCGGTTCGTTTCTTGATGGGCCGCCTGCCAAGGTGAGGCCGGCGGCGGGATTGTCAACGGGGTGCGGTGCGGGTAGCTTGGCGCGCCATGCGTTTCCCCGCCCCGCTCATCCCCGGCCGCCTGATCCAGCGCTACAAGCGCTTCCTCGCCGACGTCGAACTGGACGGCGGGACGGTGGTGACGGCGCACGTGCCCAACTCCGGCAGCATGATGGGCGTCGACGCGCCGGGGTCGGCGGTGTGGCTGTCGCGCTCCGACAATCCCAAGCGCAAGCTGGCCCACACGCTGGAGCTGATCGAGGCGGACGGCGGGCTGGTCGGGGTCAACACCGCCCACCCCAACGCCCTGGTGGCCGACGCCATCGCGGCCGGGCTGATCCCGGAACTGGCGGGGTACGAGCGGCTGCGGCGCGAGGTGAAGTACGGACAGAACTCCCGCGTCGACATCCTGCTGGAGGGTGCGGGGCGGCCGCCGGCCTATGTCGAGGTGAAGAACGTCCATTTGCGCCGGCCGTCCTTACGCGACGGGCTGGCGGCGGAGTTCCCCGACTGCCCCACGGCGCGGGGTGCGAAGCACCTGGAGGAGCTGGCCGCGATGGTGGCGCAGGGCTGCCGCGCGGTCATGGTCTATCTTGTCCAGCGCATGGACTGCACCCACTTCCGGGTGGCGGGGGACATCGATCCCGCCTACGATGCCGGGCTCCGCCGCGCGCTGGCGCGCGGTGTGGAGGCGGTGTGCTGGGCCTGCACCCTCACCCCGGAGACGATCGAACTGCAGCGGCCGCTGCCGCTGCGCCTGGACGACTGACGCGGAAAAGGTAAGCACCGGTGGAACACGACGACCTCGAATCCCAGCGCATCCGGCTCCACGGCCCGGAGGACTTCGAGGGCATGCGCAAGGCCGGCCGGCTGGCCGCCCTCACGCTCGACTTCATCACGCCCTACGTGCAGCCGGGCGTGGCGACCGAACAGCTGGACAGGCTGTGCGACGACTTCATCCGCGGCCACGGCGCCATCTCGGCCCCCATGGGCTACCGCGGCTATCCGAAGTCGACCTGCATTTCGGTCAACCACGTGGTCTGCCACGGCATTCCGGGCGACAAGCGGCTCCAGAACGGCGACATCCTGAACATCGACGTGACGCCGATCCTGGACGGCTGGTACGGCGATTCCAGCCGCATGTACCTGGTGGGCGACGTCGGCGTGAAAGCGAAGAAGCTGGTCGACGTCACCTATGAGGCGCTGATGATCGGCATCGCGAAGGTGAAGCCGGGCGCCACGCTGGGCGACGTCGGCCATGCGATCCAGAGCTTCGCGGAGGCGCAGCGCTTCTCGGTGGTGCGCGACTTCTGCGGGCACGGGTTGGGGCGCGTGTTCCACGAGCCGCCGTCGGTCCTGCACTTCGGCAAGCCGGGCCAGGGCGTGGTGCTGCGCGAGGGCATGTTCTTCACCATCGAGCCGATGATCAACGCCGGCCGCCACGACGTGAAGATCCTGGGCGACGGCTGGACCGCCGTGACCAAGGATAAGTCGCTGTCGGCGCAGTTCGAGCACTCGATCGGCGTGACGAAGGACGGCTGCGAGATCTTCACCCTGTCCCCGGCCGGGATGCACAAGCCGCCGTACGCGGTGGAGAAGGTCGGGGCGTGAGGCTTCGGCTGGCGGCGGGGGTATCGATCGGAAATAAGAGATTCAGAGATTGAGAGATAGGAGGGGCTTGCCTTCGCTCCGCCGTCCGTGCGGAACCGCGGCCAAGGCAAGACCATCAAAATCTCTTGATCTCTGAATCTCTTATTTTTTTTCAGCACGTGCATCGTCAGAGTGGGGGCTGCCGATTCTCGGCGGCGATTTGCCCCCACTCCTCTCTCCCCCGCCGGAGGCGAGGGAGGGAGAACATCACACCACCCATGTACTGCTGAACTGGTCGGCGCGCACGCCGGTCAGGGTCACCGTGTTGCCGGTGCCGAGGTCCAGCACGGCCACGCCGCCGGTGCCGGCCTGCACGGTGTAGGTCAACCCGCCGGACAACAGAATGCGGTCGCCCGCGGCGCCGTCGAAGTCGGCCACCACGTCCGCACCGCTGTTGGCGCCGAAGCCGAAGCGGTCGGCGCCGGCCCCGCCGGTCAGCGTGTCGTCGCCCAGGTTGCCCCACAGCACGTCGTTGCCGTCGCCGCCCAGCAGCGCGTCGCCGCCCTGCCCGCCGAACAGCGTGTCGGCCCCGGCGGCACCCGACACCGTGTCGCCCGCCAGCCCGCCGTAGAGCTGGTCGTTGCCGGCCCCGCCCTCCACCGCGTCGCCGCCCTGGCCGCCGTGCATCCAGTCGTCGCCGTCGCCGCCGAACAGCAGGTCATCGCCCAGGTTGCCGTACAGCGCGTCGTTGCCGCCCTGCCCCGACAGCGTGTCGTTGCCCCCATAACCGAAGTGGTCGTCCATGGCGGCACTGCCGGCGAAGCTCTCGCCCGCGTCGGTGCCGGTGGTGCGCGTCGGCATGAAGGTCTGGTACAGCGTGATGCCGTGCCGCGACAGGTCGAGCTTGTCGGTCACGTCGACCGAGACCGAGGTCGGCAGCGGCACCCCGCCGGAGCCCGGCAGCTCGACCAGCGCGCCGCGCAGCGCGTAGTTGCTGGTCATGTAGGGCAGCGTGCCCAGCACGTCCTGCGCGGTGAGCGGCGGGTCCTCGCGGACGAGGTCGGCCACCCGCTGCGCCACCACCGTCTGTCCGGCGGGCGGCAGCGAGCGGACGAAGTCGGCGATGTCCACGCGGTGCTCGGCCAGCCAGGGGATGGGGTCGTTGGCGACGCGGAAGTTGACCAGCCGGTCGTCCGCCCCGCCGGTGACCGAGCCCGGCGAGCCGAAGGTGACGCCGACCAGCTGCGGCGCGTGCGGCAGGCTGTTCATCGACACCTGCGTCACGGCGCCGCCCAGGCTGTGCCCGGCCAGCAGCACCTGGTCGAACTGCCCCTGCGCCACCAGCGCGTCGGCGGCGCTGAGCAGGCCGGTGAAGTTGGCGGCGTGCTCGTCGATGTTGCGGAAGTTCTGGATCCAGTCCTCGCGCTCGTCGCTGCCGCGGAAGACGATGGCCAGCGTGCGCTTGCCGTCCACCACGGCCGCCGCCACCAGCGCGTTGCCGTTCTGGTTCTCGAACAGGCCGTTGTTCAGCGTGCCGGTGGAAACCGGCAGGTCGGCGGACGTCAGCGGCGTCCAGCCCGGCGCGTGGGCGAAGGCCTTGGCGGTCTCGCTCTCGTACACGGCGCGGGCGAGGCGCGCGGCCTCGTTGTACAGGTTGTCGCTGATGGAGGTCAGGTTTGACAGGGCCATGGGTGCACGAACGCTCCGTCCGGTGGGCCGCCATTTTTGCCGCCGGCAACCTGCGTTTGTCCAGGTCGCGTTCGTACGAGCCCGAGACAGCCGGCACGCGAGCGCGCTATAGTCGGCGCACACCTATGCATGCAGAACCGGGACATCCATGGCCGAGGCGAACCGCCGCAAGCGCAGATCTTCGACTGATGCGGGCACGTTGATGGAGGCGCCGCTGCCGGGCCTCGCCACGCCCGTCGGGAGCCCGCCGGCGGGAGAAGGGGACGACCCGCACTACCACGGGCACCGCGACCGGCTGCGCGCCCGGTTCCTGTCGGGCGGGGCGGACGCGCTGCAGGACTACGAGCTGCTGGAGATGGTGCTGTTCGCCGTCGAGCCGCGCAAGGACGTGAAGCCGCTGGCGAAGATGCTGATCCAGACCTTCGGCGGGCTGTGGAACGCCGTGCAGGCGCCGCCGGAGAAGCTGCGCGGCCTGAAGGCGGGCGAGGTGGCGCTGAACAGCGACGCCCGCGTCGCCACCGTGCGCGCGGTGGGGGCCTGCGCGCTGCGGGCCATGCGGCAGCAGGTGCTGAAGCGCCCGGTGCTCAGTTCCTGGAACGCGCTGATGGACTATTGCACGGCGGCGATGGCGCACGAGACGACGGAGCAGTTCCGCCTGCTGTTCCTGGACCGCAAGAACACGCTGATCGCCGACGAGGTGCAGCAGCGCGGCACCGTGGACCACACACCCGTCTACCCGCGCGAGGTGGTGCGCCGCGCGCTGGAACTGGGCGCCACGGCGGTCATCCTGGTGCACAACCACCCGTCGGGCGACCCCAGCCCCAGCCGCGCCGACGTGGACATGACCAAGGAGATCATCCGCGCCGCCGACGCCGTGGGCATCGCCGTGCACGACCACGTGGTGGTGGGCAAGGGCAAGCACGCCAGCTTCAAGGCGCTGGGGTTGATGTAGGATTTTGCCCCCTCCCTAACCCTCCCCCGCTTTGCGGTGGAGGGGACTGCCGCCGCTATCCCCTCCACCGCACAGCGGGGGAGGGTGGCTGAGCGCCAGCGAAGCCGGGAGGGGGCAAGCGGCCCTTACACCGGCAGCATGGACCGGGCGATGGCCGCCTCGATCTGCACGATGGAGCGCTCGACCTCCTGGCCGATCAGGTCCATGCGGCGGATCTGGGCGATGCGCGGCTTGGCCTTGGTGAACTCCTCGTCGTTCAGCACGGCGCCGAACAGGCCGCAGGCGTCGACAAGGCACACCAGCACCACGTCGCGCGCGTCCGGGATGTCGGTGCCCAGCAGCAGGTCGCGCAGGCGCGCGCGGACCTCGCGGCGCTCGCGGCCGTCGACGACGGGGTAGCGGCGGTCGCGGAAGATCCACAGGATGCGGCCCTCCTGGCAGCGCAGGATGCCGCGCGCCACCAGCCGGTCCAGCGCCTTCTCGCGCAGGTCCGCGCCATAGGCGGCGATCTCCGACACGCGGTCGGCGGTCGGGCCGGGGCCGGAGGCCGCCAGCGCCGCCAGCACGCCGTCCAGCAGCGGCTCGCCGGTCGGGGTGGCGTCGGTGACCGAGGTGGTCTCCAGGTCCGAATCGACGCGGCCGAGCAGCGCTAGCTCCATCAGCGCCGCACCGGCGACCACGAGGTCGAGCACGCTGCGCGCGGTGGGACGGGGCACGCCCGACTCCTCGTCGATGCCCAGCAGCACGACCTCTTCCAGCAGGGTCGGGTGGCTGCCTTCCGGCGCCGGGGCGGAGGCGGAAACGGCGCCCGGCTGGGCGTGCGGCGCGCCGGCCAGCGCCGCGAGGCCGGCGGCGACGTCGGCGTGCACGGCGAACAGCGGCAGGAAGCCGGCGACCTCGAACACCTCGCGCACCTGCGCCTGCAGCCCGGCCAGCGCCAGCGGCACGCCGGCCGCCTTGGCCTGCTTGGCCGCCTTCAGGAAGGAGCGCAGGCCGGCGCTGCTGATGTAGCCCAGGCCCGACAGGTCGACCAGCAGCGGCGCCCCCGATTGCAGGGCGGCCAGCAGGCGGCGCTCCAGCTCCGCCGCGGTGCTGCCGTCGACGCGTCCGCCGACGCCGACGACGCTGACGCCCTGCTCTGTCCGTTCGGCGATGTCCATCTGCTCCCTCTCCCGGTTGGGCGGCCATCCGGCGGCCGCGTTCCGCAACACTGGACACGTACGCATAAGGCGTCAACCGGCAGCGTCGGACGGTCTGGCCCGCATGCCCGGCATCCGCGAACCGCGCGCGGGGAAACGCAACCCATGCTATGAAGACGGCGCAGACCGACCGACCGGGACCCGCCATGACGCGCCCTGCCCCCACCCTGCTGGCCCCCGCCCTGCTGCTGGCCGCCCTGCTGGGCGCCGCGACCGCATGCACCGACCCCGTTTCCTACCGCGAGGACTTCGAGGCGTGGCGGCCGGCGGAGTCGCCGGTGCAACTCTGCCATCGTCCGGAAAACGGCTTCGCCGTGGCCGACGATCCGGGGCGGGGCGGCAAGGCGCTGAGCCTGTCGCTGCGCGATCCGGGCGCCGCCCGGCGGGAGCCGGCGGCCGGCCCGGTGCCGTGGCAGGGCTGCCTGGACCCGGCCAACCCCAAAGCCCCCTATCTGCAACCCAACCGCGACCGCGCCGACGTGTGGGAGGCGGAATCCCTGCGCCTGCCCTTCGGCAGCGACGTCTGGTACGGCTTCCGCATGCGCATCGACGGCCGGGTGGGGACGGACGACGGCGTGCGCCTCGTCGTCGGCCAGTGGAAGGGCTGGGGCGACGCCAGCCCCTTCGTGGCGCAGCGCTTCAAGAACCGCCGGTTCCACATCACCATCCAGAACGACGCGGCGCCGGAGGACGGCGGCGGCGAGTGCCGCATCCTGCTGGCCTACCAGGGCGAGCCGGCGCCGCAGCCCGAGAGCTTCCGCCACACCACCAGGGAGACGACGGCCGAGCCGTGCGCCAGGGACGTGACGGTGGAGCGCTTCGCCCCGCTGCCCGATCCGTTCGGGCACTGGGTCGGCATGGTCTACCACATCAGGCCGTCGCTGGGGTCCGACGGCATCGTCGAGGTGTGGGCCAACGGCGCGCGCATCGCGCGGGCCACCGGGCGCATCGGCCAGCGGCTGTTCGACGGCGTGCAGTACTTCAACTTCGGCCCTTACCGCGACAAGGCCCCCTACGGAATCACCGTCCACCTCGACGACCTCGCACGCGGCCGTTCGTACGAGGAGGTGGCGCCCAGGGGGCGGTAAGCCCGGGCGGAGACCCGGGCGGTAGGCCCGGAAGCCCCGCGCGGGTGGGATTCGTCAACCACGGTTGATCAATGCAATCCGTGTCTTCGGCGCGGGGAACTTCCCGGCGTAGCGTGCCTCCAACGGGGCAGAACCCCTGATTGCATGAGAGGACGTCCCCATGACCCGCCGCATCCCGAAGACCTCGACCCTGATCGCCGCCGCACTGCTCGCCGCACTGCTCGCGCTCGCCGGACCGCTTGCCGGCGACGCCGCCGCGGGCACCGTGTGCGTCAAGTGGAACGTGACCCACGATCCGCTGCCCCAGAACTTCAACCCGGCGACCTCCACCTTCAGCTTCATCATCAAGCAGCGGCCGATGCGGACCCTGCAGAGCATGCCCGCCGTGCCGAACGGCGAGCGCGTCTGCGTCTCCAATCCGGAGCTGCATGGACGGCTCTGGTACATCAGCACCCGCGTCTACCAGAACGGCAGGTCCATCACCCTGGGCGACAGCCCGCACCTGAACATGGGTGGGCCGGGCGAGAACAAGGAGGTCCAGCTCACCATCACCGGCCCGGCGCAGTTCTGGAATCAGTGAGCGCCGAAAATGCGGCCGGAAGAGGCTTTGCATGGCCCCTTCCGGCCGCTATACCGTGCGCGCGCGACCCGACAGCCGGAGAAGACCGATGATCCCCCGCTACACCCGCCCCGAAATGGCCCGCATCTGGGACCCGGAGAACCGGTTCCGCATCTGGTTCGAGATCGAGGCGCACGCCTGCGACGCCCAGGCCGAACTGGGCGTGATCC
>Ga0196970_1000476_pt1 | contig 45831 bp, 45 predicted proteins | sample S1v_513CmetaG_FD_148672 | JGI IMG/M metagenome (GOLD analysis project Ga0196970, IMG submission 148672) | Soil microbial communities from Anza Borrego desert, Southern California, United States - S1+v_5-13C | ecosystem: Environmental > Terrestrial > Soil > Desert | place: USA: California... | reverse complement strand
GGAGCCGCAGCTATGGCGTCATCAGCAGCGGAGGCGCGCCTGTGTCGGTGCTCCGGCAGTATATCGCGCAGCAGGACAGGCCCGACGATTGAGGCGTGTGCCGGATTCACTCGCCCTGACGGGCGAGACCATTTCCCCTCCCACCAATGACATCGCTGCGCTCGTCATTGGAAGGAGCCCCCTTGGGCGATAAGGTGGGAGCACCCTACGGCTCGTCGCGGACGGTCATCGGCACCCGCGCGCCGCGGGCGTGCCGGCGCGGCACGCCCGCTCTGCAGACCGCGGGGCCGGTCAGCGCGTCTGGGCGACGGAGCCGCCGCCCGGGTCGGAAATAACGATCTCGACCCGGCGGTTGGCCTGGCGGCCCGACTGGTCGTCGTTGCTCGCCACCGGCATGGCTTCGCCGCGGCCCAGCGTGACGACGCGCTCCGGAGCGACGCCCTGCGTCATCAGCACGTCGCGCACCGCTTCGGCACGCCGTTCCGAGAGCTGGAGATTGTAGCCCGGCGACCCCGTGTTGTCGGTGTAGCCCTCGATGCGCACCGTCCGGTCGGGATGCTGCCGCAGGAAGGACGCCAGCCGGGCGATCCGCTCCCGCGCGCCCGAGGTCAGGGTCGCCTGATCGGTGGCGAACAGGACGTCGCCCAGCGTCATGACGTAGCCGCGGTCGGTCCGCCGCGCCTGCAACGCCTCCAGCTCCCGCTGGAGCGCGGCGTTGGTGCGCTGCAGCTGCGCGTTGTTGCGGCGGATGTCGCTGGTCGCGAGGACCTGTTGCGCCTGCTTGGCCTGCGCCGCCTCGAAGGCGGCCTGGCTCTCGCGGGTCGCCACGTAGGCCAGGCTCGTGACCTCGTCGCGCCCGGCGTCGCTCCGCTCGGCCTGCTCGGCGCGTTGCAGGGCCTCGCGCGCCTGTTGCAGTTCGAGCGGCGCGTTGGCGGCGACCTGCGGGTTGGTGCTGGCCGTGGCGTAGGTGTTGCGCGCCTCCGCCAGCTGGGCGTTCGGCCCGGCACCGGCGCAGCCGGCCAGCGTGGCGGTGAGCGCGACGGCGGTCGCCAACGAAAGCGTCTTCATGGCAGTCCTCCCTGCGGTCCGGAGCCTTGCGGGGCGCCGCCGCCCCATGTCGTCGCGCCGCCGGCCTGTCCGGCCGCGGTTCCGGAGGCGCCGCTCTGGACGCCGCCGCTCAACGCGCTCCAATCGCGGTTCGCCACGGACGCCGCCTGCTGGGCCGCCGCGGCGCGCGCCTTGGACGCGGCGTAGTTCGCGTCGGAGCGGGCCTCCAGCGCGAGGAGCCGGGCCTGGGACTCGCGGTCATCGCGCACCGCCCGCTCGGCGGCGTCCATCTTGCTGCGCGCGAGTTCCAGCTCGGCCGGGGCGAACTGCTGGGCTCCGGCCTGTTCGGCGTTCTGGATGGCTTGGCCGGCCGACCCCAACTCCGCTTTCGGTATGGGGTCGCCCGCGCACGCCGCCAGCGCGAGAGGAGCCAGGACGGCCAGGATCCTGCCCGAGGTCATGGTTCGGCATTGGTCCATCGACTGCACCTCCTTCGACGGGGTTTCGGGTTTCCTGACTGCCCAACCGGGCCGGCGGCAAAAGGTTCGCGGGCGGCGACGCATTTGTGCGCGGCGGGCAGGATCGTCACGCCGGCGCCACCGGAATGTGCCATCGACCTATGGCGTCCGAGCCGGGACGTCTTCTGGCCATTTCCCGGGTTCTCCAGGTGGGCAGGCGGGGCCGTCCGGCGTGTCGGCGGCATGACCTCCCTCCTCGCATGCCGATCGCCCGAATCGGCACACCCCTCCCCTGCGGCCCTGGCCTTGCGGCAGCCGTGCTCTCCTCCCGGCACGGCTGCCGCTGCTCCTGTCCGGAGCGCACAAAGAACAGCGCGGCGGCAGCGTGGTCGCGGGTTGTGCTGAGGCAGACGCCAGCTCGGTTGTCGTCGCCGTCGATGGCCCGGTAGAGGGACTGCCACTGCCCAGCGACCTTGCGCAGAATGCCGCCACATACCTCGCCGTTCCCGGGGCCGGCGAGCCGGCTCGCGCGCGCGTCTCACCTTTCCGCCGTGGCCCCGCTCTTTTGCCCTTGAGGCACCGTCAAGTCCACGGTGGCAGGGTGGGCGGGGTGTGGAGAGGCTTTGCCATAACGACACCCCGTGATCCCCGCTACACCGGCTACCGCTTCCCCGCCACGGTCATCGCGACGGCGACGCGCTTGATATCCTGGTCCAGAGCCGGCGCGATGCCAGGCCGCCGAGCGCTTGCTGCGTCAGTTGCTGGACAGGCAGGGCTGGGCGCCCCGCGTGATGGTCACGGACACGCTGACGTCGTACGCCGCGGCCAAGCGCGACGTCATGCCCGGCGTCGGGCACCGGCAGCACAACGGCATCAACAACTGGGCCGCCCCCGCCCAGGCCTTCACCACCTGGGCCAAGGTTGCCGGCACACCGCTGACCGCCGCGTGATCGCTCGGTTCCCGGCGTTCGTCGGCAAACCGTGTCCTCCCGAACCACCAGTCTCAACGAATTGACGCTGCCAAGCCATATCATTTAGTGGGAGAAAGAATACTACACCAATACGTATGTATCATTATGATTATGCCATTCAGTCAGTACGCGATGCTGTAATCATGTGAAAATATTATCGGCTTAGCCTGTCAGCTTAAGATTATCGTCGCACACATGGTGTGTGTGCGAATTGTATGAGGGGCACACAATGACAACGATCAAAGCTCGACTGCTTATTTCGCTCGCTATTCTCAGCGTATTGCTCGTGGCTATCTCCGCGACCGGCTGGATCGCATTGAGTGTATCGAATCATGGAATCAGCAGCATTTTCAATGATCGCGTACTTCCTTTGAAAGATTTAAAAACCACATCCGACATGTATGCCGTGAACATGGTCGATGCTGCACACAAGGTGCGCAGCGGCGGATTGACGTGGGAGCAGGGCCGTCAGTCCGTCGATCAAGCGGTGAAAGAAATCGACGAGCGGTGGTCCGCATACATGTCCAGCTACATGCAGGCCGACGAGAGGCACCTTGCAGCCGAAGCTAAGCGGAAAATGGAAAAGGCGAAGGAAACCGTTGATCGGCTACGAACTCTTTTCCAGACCAAGGACAAAGCCGGCCTGGACCAGTTCGTGGCAGATGACTTGTATGAAACCATTGATCCGATAACCGAGGCAATCGGGCGCCTTGTAGACATTCAACTTGAGGGGTCCCGAGAGGATTTCCATCGGACCCAGGAGACCTATGATCGTTCACGCTGGGTCCTTGGAGGCGGCGTGCTGCTTGGCATCGGCGCCGTTGCATTTGCGCTGACCACGACACTCGGCCGGGTCATCCGGCCGTTGAGCCGCATTGCTGCTGTGATGGAGGACCTTGCCAAGGGTGACCTCCAGATTGCGGTCGAGGGAGCGGACCGCAACGACGAGGTCGGCACACTCGCCCGGTCGCTTCAGGTCTTCAAGGATGCTGCCATTGCCAACCGGCGCATGGAGGAGGAGCAGCGCGTCGAACAGACCCGCAAGGAGGACCGGCAGCGGCAGATCGAGTCATACATCGCCACCTTTGACCGCGTCGTCTCAAACGCTCTCGGCCGTGTGGCTTCGGCTTCCACGGACCTTAACCGCACTGCCGAAAGCATGGCAACGCTGGCCGAGCAAACCAATCGACAAGCAGCAGCGTCGGCCGCCGCTGCCGAGCAGACCTCGGCCAATGTCCAGACGGTAGCCTCCGCCACCGAGGAGATGGCCGCCTCCATTCAGGAAATCAGCCGCCAAGTCGCCACATCGAACGACATTGCGTCCAAAGCGGCGGCTCAAGCTCAGGAAACAACCAATTCCGTGCGCTCACTTGCTGATGCTGCCAACCGGATCGGAGAGGTGGTCAACCTGATCCATAACATCGCCGCGCAGACCAACCTGCTGGCCCTGAACGCCACCATTGAAGCCGCGCGAGCGGGCGAGGCGGGGAAGGGGTTTGCGGTCGTGGCCTCGGAGGTGAAGGCATTGGCCAACCAGACCAGCAAGGCAACGGAAGAGATTGCCGCGCAGATCGCTTCGGTGCAGGCCGCCACCCAGGGCACGGTTGGGGCCATCGAGGGAATCGGACACACGATCGCGACAATCAACGAGATCGCCTCCGCCATCGCGGCCGCCATCGAGGAGCAAAATGCCACCACGGGTGAGATCACGCGCAATGTGCAGCAGGCGGCACAGGGCACCGAGGAGGTGAGCACGAACGTGGTGCAGGTCAACCAAGCGGCTACACAGACCGGAACTGCCGCCACGCAAGTGCTCGGGGCGTCAAACGAACTGGCCCAGCAAGCAGAAACGCTGAAGCAAGAGGTGGAATCGTTCCTTGCCAGAATTCGGGCGGCCTGACGCTCGGGCTGTCGTCAGATCACGAAGGCAGGGCGTGATGCCTCCTCGCCATGACTGTTGAGGCTTCCCAGTCACTTCAGACAGGGCGTCTCGCATCCGAGACGGGCAAGGTTCAGTGCAGCGTTGGTGTCCCGATGATGTTCGGCCCCACAAGCGCTGCACACCCATTGCCTGATCCCGAGACCGTCTCGACCGTATGGGCCGCTGATGCTTCCGCACACAGGACAGGTTCGGGTTGTATTCGCTCCCTCGACCTCCCGATAGGCCACCCCCGCGTGAGCGCACGTGTATCTGAGGAAGCCTCGCAGCATCGCCCACCCGGCATCGAGCACACTCTTTGCCATGGGGGCCTTGGCCAGCCTGGACGCCGACACGTTGCCAACCGTGATCCGGCTGGACCAAGTGACCAGCCGCCGGGAAAACTGGTGCAGAGCATCCTTTCGTCGGGTGGCGATCTTGGCGTGGATGGTCCTGACCTGACACTTGCGGCCTGCTCGCTGAGCCGCCGCCAGCTTCGGTTCCAGATCGCGGTGGAAGCCGGCCTGCTCCAGGTGCGGGCCGTCCGAGCAGGTGGCGACGAACTTCAGTCCGCGATCAACGCCGATGTCCGCCTCGCCTGCGAGCGGCACCGGCTCGACCTCACAGACGATGATGCAATACCACTGCCCTCGAGCGTCCTGAGGGACATTGCCCGCTTTGATTTTACCTTCGATGGGGCGGTGCCGCCACAGCCGGAAGCGCTGCCCTCGCAAGACGGTGGTGGTGTCCCCCGGTCGGTCACCGGGGCAAGATCACGGGCAACGCGTCAGCGCTTCGTCGAGAAACAGGGCGCACGATGCCGGGGCGGAACCGCCCCTCCGCACGCGGCAGGGCATGGCGCGTGGCTGGAGCCGCCGTTGCGCGGCGCCCGTCACGGCGTGGCGTCGATGCGGTACGCCTTGGCCCAGCCCCATGCGCCGGCTCCATGGCCGCGCCGTGCCACGCGTTCGCGGTAGATGTCCAGCACGACGTGGGCGTCGCCGGCCAGCAGGGACTTGGTGGCGCAGAACTCGGCGCACAGCGGGAGCTTGCCTTCGGCGATGCGGTTGCGGCCGTACTTTTGAAAATCCGCCTCCGCGTCGCCGGTGGCCGGGCCGCCGTTGCAGAAGGTGCACTTGTCCATCTTGCCGCGGGCGCCGAAGGCCCCCGGCCGCTCGAAGCGGATGGCTCCGAACGGGCAGGACGGGCCGCAGTAGCCGCACCCGATGCAACGGTCCTTGTCGTGCAGCACCACCCCGTCGTCGGTCTGATAGATGCTGTTCACCGGACAGGCCGCGAGGCAGGGCGGGTCCGCGCAGTGCATGCACGCCACCGAGATGGAGCGCTCTCCCGGCTTGCCGTCCTTGACGGTCACGACGCGGCGGCGGTTGATGCCCCAGGGCAGCTCATGCTCGTTCTTGCAGGCGGTGACGCACGCGTTGCACTCGATGCAGCGGTCCGTGTCGCTGAGAAAGACCATGCGCGCCATCGCCCACGCCCTCAGCCGGCGCTGGGGCCGGTGATCCTGTCGGGCGGCGGCGGACCGGCAGGGGCCTCGTCCTTGAGACCGGCCTTGAAGGCCTTCATGCCCTTCGCCACGTCGCCCATGACCCTGGGCAGCTTGCCCGCTCCGAAGAGCAGCAGAACGATCGCCAGCACCACGACCCAGTGCATCAGGCTGAAACTACCCATAAACCACTCCTTCGGGGCGTGCCGGGCGAGCCGGTCAGCCTCCCGTCACGTTGATGAAGCGCCGCACGGCGCTGGCGCGCCCGACGGCGAAATCGTGTCCCCGGGGCTTGCGCCGGATGGCCGCGCGCAGGTCATCCACCAGCGCCGCGTCGTCGCCGGTGCGCAACGGCGTGCGCAGGTCCACCGCGTCCTCCTGCCCCAGGCACAGGCACAGCATCCCCGTGCAGGTCAGCCGCACCCGGTTGCAGCTTTCGCAGAAACTGTGCGTGAGCGGCGTGATGAAGCCGACCCGGCGGCCGGTCTGCGCCACCGTGGCGTAGCGGGCCGGGCCGCCGGTGCGGTGGTCGGTGTCCTCCAGCGTCCAGCGCCTCTCCAGCTCGGCGCGCACCCGCGTCAGGGGGATGTACTGGTCGTGGCGCGACGCGTCGCCGAGTTCACCCAGCGGCATGACCTCGATGAAGGTCAGGTCGAAGCCGCGTTCGCCGCACCATGCGACCAGACGGTCGAACTCGTCGTCGTTGACGCCCTTGAGCGCCACCGTGTTGATCTTGACGGCCAGCCCGGCATCGCTGGCCGCCTGGATGCCTTCGATGACCTTGGGCAGCTTGCCCCAGCGGGTGATGGCCTGGAACTTGTGCGGATCGAGCGTGTCCAGCGACACGTTGATGCGCTTCACCCCGGCCTCGGCCAGCCCTTGGGCGTGCTTGAACAGCATGGCGCCGTTGGTGGTCAGCGTCAGCTCGTCCAGCTCGCCGGTCCGGAGGTGGCGGCCCAGCGAGCGGACCAGACCCATGACGCCGGGACGCACCAGCGGCTCGCCGCCGGTCAGCCGCAGCTTGCGCGTGCCGAGCCGGATGAAGGCGGTGCACAGCCGGTCGATCTCCTCCAGCGTCAGCACCTCGGCCTTGGGCAGGAAGCTCATGTCTTCCGCCATGCAGTAGTAGCAGCGGAAGTTGCAGCGGTCGGTCAGGGACACCCGCAGATAGGACACCGTCCGGCCGAACGGATCGACCAGCGGCGACCGGGTCGTCCCATTCATCGCGAGGGGATCGGCCATGGTGCACCGGGGTTGTTGTCAGGAGGGTCCGGCCACCGGCTGCCCTTCGGGAAAGGCTGCCGGTGGCCGGTCGCTGGCTCAGGCTTCCGCGGGCGTGTCGAACACGGTGACCGCCGGGGCCTTGCCCTTGTACACCTCGACCTCGGCCATGCAGGTGTGCGCCGACGTCGCCTGTCCGAGCTTCGACGTCGGGATGTCCGGCGTCAGCACGTTCGGATCGCCGTACTTGCACAGGGTGCCGGGCTTGCCGCCCTCGGCGGGGTCGTACCAAGCACCTTCCTGCAGCTCGATGACGCCCGGGCGGACGTCGTCGGTGACCACCGCGCCGGCCAGGCACTGGCCGCGGCCGTTGAAGACCCGCACGACGTCACCGGACTTGATGCCGCGGGCGGCGGCGTCCTTCGTGTTGATCCGGCACGGTTCGCGCCCGCCGATGGCGTAAAGCTCCCTCACCTTCGTGCCGTTCAGCTGCGAATGCAGACGGAAATGCGGGTGGCTGGAGTTGACGTGAAGCGGGAACGTGCGGTCCTTTTGGCCCAGCCATTCGCTGGGTTCGAGCCAGGTGGGGTGCGGCGGGCAGTCGTCGTACCCCATCTTCTCGATGGCCTTGGAGTAGATCTCGATGCGCCCCGTCGCCGTCGGCAGCGCGTTGATGATCGGGTCTTCGCGGAAGTCGGCGTACTTGGTGCGCCGCACCGCGGACGCCGGGATCTCGAACTCGACGACGCCGGTCTTGTTCCAGAACGTGTCGAAGTCGGGCATCGGGATCTTCTTCGCGGTCGCCTGCTTCAGGGCGTCCTCGTAGATCTCGCGGACGCGGTCCAGTTCCGACTTGCCGTCCGAGAACTCGGGCTCGACGCCCAGCCGCTTCGCAAGCTCGATGAAGATGTCGTAGTCGTTGCGCGATTCGAAGACCGGATCGATGAGCTGCTTCATCGCGACGATGGCCTTGCGGGCGACGACGCCGACGCGCTCGATGTCGTTGCGCTCGACGCTGGTCGTCGCCGGCAGCACGATGTCGGCGTGCCGGGCGGTCGCCGTCCACTGGATGTCCTGGACGATGAAGGTCTGGATCTTCGCCCAGGCCTCGACCATGCGGTTGCGGTCCTGGTGGTGGTGGAACGGGTTGCCGCCGGCCCAGTAGCAGAGCTTGATGTCGGGGTAGACGTGCGTGCCGCCGTTGTGCTGGTAAGTCGTGCCCGGATGCAGCAGCATGTCCACGACGCGGGCGCAGGGGATGCTGGTGGTGCCCTTCTCCTTCGGCCAGGCCTTGATTTCCTTGCGCTTGCCGATCTGCAGCGAGCCGGCGAGGCCCGGCGCGTTGGCGCTCGGCGTGCCGGCGTTGTCCAGGTGGTAGCGCTGGCAGAAGCCGCCGCCCGGCAGGCCGACCTGCCCGACCATGGCGGCCAGCGTGACGAAGGCCCACGGGAACTGCTCGCCGTACTGCTGGCGCTGCGGCGACCAGCCGCTGACCAGCAGCGAGCGGCCCTTCGTCAGGCGGCGCGCCAGGTCGCGGATGGTGTCGGCCGGCAGCTCGCACAGCGCGGAGGCCCACTCCGCCGTCTTCGGCGTGCCGTCCTTCTCGCCGCGCAGATACTGGGCGAAGGCGTCGAAGCCGGAGGTGTAGTTCGCCAGGAACTCCTTGTCGTGCAGGTTCTCGACCAGCAGCGTGTGCGCCATGCCGAGCGCCAGGGCGACGTCGGAGTGCGGCCGCACCGGCAGCCACTCCGCGCCGAGGATCTTGCAGCCTTCGGTGCGCACGGGGTCGATGAAGACGGCCTTCTTGCCGGCCTTCTTCATGGCGTCGAACCAGCCGTACTCGCCGTGGTCGGGGATCGCCGCCGAGATCTGGTTGTTCTTCAGCGGATCGCAGGCCCAGAAGACGATCAGGTCGGTGTTGTCGAGGATGGTCTGGTGGCTGGTCTGCGGCCCTTCCGCGTCGAACGAGCCGACCACGTAGGGCATGATCGCCTCGATGCCGGCCTTCGAGTAGTTGCTCGACGATACCACGCTGCCGCCGGTCAGGTTCATCAGGCGCTTCAGCATCGTCTGCGGGTTGCCGACGCGGCCGATCGGGCCCCAGCCGTAGGTGCCGGTGTAGATCGACCACGGGCCGAAGTCGGTCTGCACCCGCTTGATCTCGCCGGCGACGAGGTCGAGGGCCTTTTCCCAGCTCACCCGGACGAAATCACCGGCACCGCGGGTTTCCGGCGACGCGCCCGGCCCCTTCTCCAGCCAGGCGCGGCGCACCATCGGGTAGCGGATGCGGGTCGGCGAATAGACCTGGTCCCAGGCGCCGAGCAGCTGCGCGCTGGGGTGCGGGTCCTTCTCCCACGGGCGCAGCGACACGAAGCGGCCCTTCTCGATCTTGGCCCAGAAGGCGCCCCAGTGCGACGCCTGCAGATACTCGCCGTCCGGCAGGGCGCCGGTCGCGGCGAACGCCTTCGACATCCCGAAGGGTAGCCCGGGCATGGCGCCCAGCGCCGCCGCCGAGGCCGCCGTCCGCAGGAAGCTGCGCCGGGATACGCGCATCATGTCTCGTTCCATCATGGGACTTTCCTTTTCCAAAGCCTTCGCCGGGAAGGCGGGTGTTCAGGCGGCGAGGGCCTGCGCCCCGTCGTCGAGCAGGTTGGCGAGCACGGCCGCGAGCGGCGCGTAGAAACCGGAGCGGTCGAACCGCGCGCAGCTGCGGGCGAACGCCGGCACCCATTCGGTCAGGCGCGCGCGCAGGGCCGCGGCGGCCTCCCCGTCGGGGGCACCCGTCCGCGTGAGCTGCGCCAGCAGCGACAACTCGATGGCGATGTGGTCCGGCGGCTCGACGAAGCCCTCCGCCGGCTCGAGGCCGCAGGCGGCGAGCAGCTCCGCCATGGCGGCCGCCGGCCCCTGGAACAGGACCCCCGCATCGCGATAGGCGGACTCGTACGGCGGGGCGCCGGTGGCCCCGCCGACGCCGAGGAACAGCTGGCAGTAGCTGCGGTTGAGGAGGCTGGTCGCCTCCTCCGGATCCGCGGCCAGCACGGCGTCCAGCGCGCGCCGGAGGTCGGCGGCGTAGAGCGGGTCGGCCGCGAGCGCCTGGAGCGGCCCGAACGCGCCGTGACGGCGCAGGTCGTGGACGTCGTCGGCGTCGAGCGGCGCCCCGAAGCAGCCGGCCAGTTCGCTGTAGATGCCGGCGAGCGTGGCGGGCGGGAGGGACCGGGGGGACATGGCGTGTGTCTCCGTGTGGTGCGGGCGCGGACGGGGGCGCGGCTCAGGAGCCGTGCTTGCCCATGTCCTTCGCCCGGAGTTGCAGGTAGGTCTGGAGGAACCGCACGTCCTCGGCGCTGAGCGCGGTGCTGTCCTTCATGTCCTTGATGACGCCGATCCACTGGTTGGCCAGGAAATGATCGGCATGGGGCTCGCTGTGGCAGGAGCCGCAGGCGGCGTTGGACATCTCGGCGCCGTAGGCGTTGAGCGCCTTGTCGTCGGCGGTGAACGCCGCCGTCTTCACCCAGCCGGTCACGCTGCCGCGCTGCCAGGACAGGCCGGTGTCCGCGTCGGTTTCCGCCTCGCCCTGCTTCGCGACCGTGTCGGCGAGCTTCGCGGACATGCTGACCTGGAAGATGCGCCGGGCCTTGGCGGCGACCAGCAGGCGCCCGGCGCCCTCCTGGACCCAGCCCTGGACCTCCACCCGGGCGAAGTCGCCGCTGCGCTCGATCACCTTGGCCCTGGTGAGCGGGAAGAGGGTGCCGTCGCCCTTGCCGGGCGCGCCCTCGGGGCGTTCGGCGTAGAACTCGGTGCTCTCGATGGCGTACAGCGTGGCGGCGGCGCCGCTCTTGGCCGGGGCGGCCTCCTTCAGCTCGGTCATCATCGCCCGGTAGCCGCTCGACATGTCCGGCAGCTTGTGGGCGATGCCCTTGTGGCAGGAGATGCAGGTCTGGCCCTGATCCATGCCCTTCTTCATCAGGCTCTGGGCCTTCGGGCGCTGCTTGTGGATGTCCATAGCGTCCTGCGCATGGCAGGAGCGGCACTCGCGCGAGTCCGTCGCCTCCATCTTGGCCCACACCGCCTTGGCCATGTGCAGGCGGTTCTTCTCGAACTTCTCGGGGGTGTCGATGGTGCCGAGGACGGTGTGGTACACGTCCTTCGCCGCCGCGACCTTGGCGATCATCTTGTCGATGAACGGCTTGGGCACGTGGCAGTCGGAGCAGATGGCCCGCACGCCGGAAGCGTTCCTGAAATGGGGGGAGTTCTGATACTCCTGATAGACGGTGGCCTGCATCGAGTGGCAGGAGACGCAGAACTCCAGCGAGTTGGTCTTGTCGATGACGACGGAGAAGGTCCCCCAGGCCGCCAGGGCTGCGCCGGCGGACAGCACGGCGGCCGCGGCCACCGTGCCGATGCCGACAGGCTTCTTCAGCCATTCCCGTAGTCTCGAGACCCGCCCAAACATTTCCGCTCTCCTGTTCCACCCGCACATCGGGGAGTACTTGGATCAGGAGATATCCGGCTGTTATGAATGCCGTTTCGTCCGGTTGTGAACAGGATGTTAACAGGACGATATGTCGCAGATGGCTTGTCGAGGGTGCTGATGGAGAGCGATTTTCATCTCGTTGTTGTGGACGACGAGCCGGTTGCGCGTGAAACGCTTGCCGGGTATCTCGAGCGCGAAGGCTTCCGGATCAGCGCCGTCGAGGATGCGCACGGGCTGCGCGGGATCCTCGAGCGCGAGAAGGTGGATCTGGTTCTGCTGGACATCCGCCTGCCCGGCGAGGACGGGCTGAGCATCATACGGGAGCTGCGCACCCGGTCGGACCTGCCCGTCATCTTCGTGACCGGCCGATCGGACGAGATCGACCGCGTCCTCGGGCTGGAGCTGGGGGCCGACGACTACGTCACCAAGCCCTTCTCCCCGCGCGAACTGCTGGCGCGCGTCCGCACCGTGCTGCGGCGCACGACGGACGGCGCGCGGCCGGAGCGGCACAACCTCACGCGGCGCTTCGCCGGCTGGAGCTTCGATTTGTCACAGCGCAGCCTGACCTCGCCCGAGGGGCAGGAGGTGCGGCTCACCCGCGGCGAGTTCGAGCTGCTGGCGGCGCTGGTGCGCCATCCCGGGCAGGTGCTGTCGCGCGACGCCCTGCTGGACCAGATCAGCCACCGCGACGGGCCGCCGAACGACCGCACGGTGGACGTCCTGATCGCGCGCCTGCGCCGGAAGATCGAGGCGAACCCGGCCGATCCGCACCTGATCGTCACGGAGCACGGGGTGGGCTACCGGTTCGCCGCGCCCGTGCGGTGAGCACGCCGGCCCACGCGCGCCGCAGCGCCTCGACGGCGGCCGGAACCGCCGCCGCGATCTCCCCGGCGCAGCGCCCGATGGCGTCCGGATCGCTCGCCGCAGCCTGTTCCGCCTGAAGCGCAAGCTGCGCCAGACGGTGCAGGCCGACATGGCCGGCCGCGCTCTTCAGCCGGTGCGCCGCGTCGCCGAACGCCCGGGCGTCGCCGCGCCCGGCGGCCTGCGACGCCTCGGCGGACAGGGCCGGGGCGGTGGCCGCGAACAGCTCGACGATACGGCCGGCCAGTTCCTCGCCGAGGTCCTCCGCGCGCTCCTCCAGCAGCGATCCGGTGCCTTCGAAGCCCGGCGGCCCCACCACCTCCAGGGCGCCGACGGCTTCCGCGAGGGCGCGTTCCAGGTCCTGCCGCTGGAACGGCTTTTCGAGGTAGCCGGTCATGCCGGCGGCAAGGCACTGGTGCACGCGTTCGGTGGCGACGTCCGCGGTGAGCGCCACGATGGGAACCTCACGGCGCGTCGCGTGCGGCAGGGCGCGGATGCTGCGGGCCAGCCCGATGCCGTCCAGGCCGGGCATGGCGAGGTCGGTCATCACGACATCGTAGTCGTTTTCCGCGGCCGACGCGGCGGCGGTGCGGCCGTCCGCGGCATGGGTGACCCTGTGGCCCATCCGCTCCAGCATCGCGACGGCGACGGCCGCGTTCACCTCGTTGTCCTCGACCAGCAGGATCGAGAGGCTGGGCAGCGGCTCGGCCACGACGGTGTGCGCGCTGGAGCGTGGCGCCGACGCGGCTTCCGCGAACTCCAGCACCACCGTGAAGGTGCTGCCCTTCCCGGGAACGCTCGCCACCGCGATCCCGCCGCCCATCATCCCGACGATGCGCTTGCAGATGGCCAGACCCAGCCCGGTCCCGCCGAAGCGCCGGGTGATCGACGAGTCGCTCTGCGAGAACGCGTCGAACACGTGCTCGACGGCCTCCGGCGCCATGCCGATGCCGGTGTCGGCGACCTTGAACTCCAGGCGCACCCGGTCCGGACCGGGCGGGTCGTCCAGGCGCCGGGCGCTCAGCACGACGCCGCCGGCATGGGTGAACTTCACCGCGTTGCCGACGAGGTTGAGCAGCACCTGCCCGAGCTTCGCCGGATCGCCCATCACCCAGGCCGGCAGGGACGGGTGGTCGCAGCGGAACGACAGGCCCTTGACGTGGGCCTGGGGGGCCATGGTCGCGGCGACGGTCTGCAGGAGGTCCCGCGGGCTGAAGGCGATGGATTCCAGCTCCATCCGCCCGGCCTCGATCTTGGAGAAATCGAGGATGTCGTTGAGGACGGCCAGCAGCAGGGAGCCGGACTTGGAGATCGCGTCCAGCCATTGTCTCTGCTGGTCCGACAAGGGACTGTCGCCCAGCAGCTGGGCCATGCCCAGGATGCCGTTCAGCGGCGTGCGCACCTCGTGGCTCATGGTGGCGAGGAAGGCCGTCTTGGCGCGGTTGAGTTCGTTGGCGCGCCGGATCTCGCCGTCCCGCGCCTCGTCGAGCAGGCGATGCAGATGCTGCGCCCTCAGCGCGCCGACGCGCAGATCCTCCAGCGCGCCGGCCATGACGCCGGTCTCATCCGGGTAGCCGGTGGCGGGGACCGGCGCGTCGAACTCCTGCCGCGACAGCCGGCCGATGGTGGCGACCAGCGTCCTCATGGGCTGCGACAGGCGGCGCCGGACCACGACGATCGAGAAGCCGCCCAGCAGCAGGCTGGTGCCCGCCAGCCCGGCCATGCCCCCGAGCATCAGGGACGCCTCGGCCTTGCGCTCCTCCGCGCGGGCGATGGCGAGGTCGAGCGCATGCTCGCCGAGCGTCAGGATGGCGTCGTAGGCGGAGACGCACAGCTGGGACCACTCGGCGGCCGGCATGGCCGGCTTGCCGGACCCATCCAGACCGTAGAGGACCTCGTCCATCCGCTTCTGCACGGCTTCGGTCACCCGGCGGCCGTTCCGGACGTCCTCGACCAGTTGGGCCGGGACACCGGGGCGGCGCAGGATGGTCTCGAGATCGCGCCAGCGCGAGGTGTAGGCGCCGACGTCCTCGCGCCAAGCGGCCATCTGCTCGCGGTCGAGCGGCGCGTTGCGCTGAACGTTGGGCCGGAAGGTGGAGCACGGGCGCCCATAGCGCTCGCGGATGATGTAGGAGGACTGTCGCACCTGCACCAGCTCGGCAATGGCCGGGTCGAGCATCCGCACGGTGTTGCCGACGGCGATGGACGCATCGCCGAGCCGCCCGACCACGTCGAACATGGCCTGGCGCCAGGGCTCCGCCGGGGCCATGTCGCGCTCCGCCAGGGGGCGCCGCAGCTGCTCCGCGACCAGGACGCGCGTGCGCTCGAGGGTTTCGTAGGACTCGCGCGCCGCCGCAAGCATCGCGTCCCGTTCGTCGATGTCGGTCCCCGCCACGGACGCGAGCGCGGACCTGTAGAAGGCATCGACCGTCCGGTAGGACCCGTGAACCGTGGAGCGCGCGTCGTCGTGCGACAGCACGGCCACGCCGGTCACGCCGACCTCGTAGCGGATGCCGGTCATCGACTGGAACAGGACGCGGTCGGCGCGTGTCAGGGCGACGATCCGCTCCGCGTCGAGGTACGCGAGCCATTCCTGCCCCGCCAGCAGCGTGGTGATCAGGCCCAGGGCCAGGATGGACGCCCACTGCAGAACGAGGACAAACCGGGCCAGCGAGTGTCTGAACACGCGTATTCCTTCCTGCCCGGGCGAGGCCCCTGGATCGGCGCCCGGGTCTCGGCCACGGCCCGCCGGCGTCCATGGGGTTGAGAGTGTGTCCGCCGCCGGGGTGTCGCGGTCGGGGAGCGGACGGGTGGCCCTGCGCGGTCTGTCGCGACCATCCGGACCGGCATTCTATGGGCACGATCCTTCGTCCCGCAAGCACCACCCCGCCGCCTTCCCCTCCACGAAATGCGACTTGTTCTCATTCGCATTGTGCCGTATATGCCGCGGAGGTGCGGCGTGGAGAGGGGAAGGGCATCCGATGACGTTCCATCCCAGGATGCAGAGCAGGATCGAAGGCATCACGGTGGTCGGCGGCCTGCAATGGCGGGCGTGGAACGGCGTGATCGCCGACGTCTGGACCGTGGAGTGCGCGCCGGGTGCCGGCGGCGAGTACGTGTCGCAGGCGCCGCGCCTCGTCGTCGTCCTCGACCAGGTCGGCGACGGCGGCATCGACGTCCTGGCGTCGCCGGCCGGCGGCGGTGCGGCGCCGCGGGCGACCGCGCGGGAGCCGATCAGCTACGTGCCGGCGGGCGTGCGCGTGTGGTCGCGGGTGGAGGGGGTGCGCCGCCTGCGCCACCTCGACCTGCATTTCGACCGGGCGGCGCTCGGCGCGCGCCTGCCCGACGAGCCGGACGCCGGGGTGCTGGAGACGCCGCGCCTGACGTTCGCCGACGACCGGCTGCTCGGGCTGGCGCGCCTGATCGCGGCGGAGTGCACGGAGCCGGGGGCCGTCCACGACCTGTACGGCGACAGCCTGATCTCGGCGCTGCTGGTCGGGCTGCTGCGCATCGCGCCCCGGGCGGAACGCCGGCGCGGCCAGCTGCCGCCGCGCCAGCTGAAGCGCGCCATCGACTACATCGAGGACAACTGCGGGCGGAACATCCGGCTGCAGGAGCTGGCCGACCTGACCGGCCTGTCGGAATCCTACTTCTGCTCGGCCTTCAAGGCGTCGACCGGCGTGCCGCCGCACAAGTGGCAGATGCGCGCGCGCATCGACCGGGCCAAGGCGCTGCTGTCCCGGGCGGACATGACGCCGGCCGCGGCGGCCGTCGCCGCCGGCTTCTCCGACCAGGCGCACCTGACCCGCGTCTTCCGGCAGGTGGTCGGCACCACTCCGGCGGCGTGGCAGCGCGCCCGGGCCGCATGAGCGGGCGGCGCCGGAACGTCCAAAGTTCGTCCAAAGATCGTCCAATCCACCGCAAGGCGGTTCAATATCGCCCGTCCCGGCCATGGTATTCCCCCGACCCTGACGAGCCTTTTCAAGCAGTGCAGCCATAGTCAAAGAGGTAGGGGCATGACGGATATTCGGCGCGGCGTTCTGGCGTCCTTCCTACTGAACACCACGTTCCTTCTGAGCGGCACGGGGGCGGCGGCCCTGCTGGTACCGGCGGCGGCGCTGGCGCAGGACGCCGGCAAGCCGGTCGTCCTCGACCCGGTGACGGTCGGCGGCACGGCGGAGGCGGGCACCGGTCCGGTCACCGGCTACGTCGCCAAGCGCACCACCGCCGGATCCAAGACTGACACCCCCATCGAGGCGGTGCCGCAGTCCGTCTCGGTGATCGGCCGCGAGGAGATGGACGACCGCCGCGCCCAGAAGGCGGACGAGGCGCTTCGCTACACCGCCGGCGTCTACGGCCAGCCCTTCGGCCCGGACGCCGACACCAACTGGATGTTCATCCGCGGCTTCCAGGCGACGCAGACCGGCGTGTACCAGGACGGGCTGCAGCTCTACAGCTTCGGCTTCGGCGGCATGTTCGTCGATACCTTCCCCCTGGAGCGGATCGAGGTGCTGCGCGGCGCCGCGTCGGTGCTCTACGGCGGCAGCAACCCGGGCGGCCTCGTCAACTACGTCAGCAAGCGGCCGGACGGCCAGCGCGTGCGCTACATCGAGACCGGCATCGACGACGCCGGCACCGCCAGCCTGGGCTTCGACATCGGCGACCGGGCCAGCGAGACGCTGTCCTACCGCCTGACCGGCCGCGTCGCCGGCGGCGACGGCTATTCCAAGCACGAGGACGGCTTCCGCGGCACCATCTCGCCCAGCGTGACGTGGTCGCCGGACAGCCGGACCAGCGTGACGCTGCTCGCCAACTACACGGACATCGACAAGACGCACAACGGCGGCGCCTTCCTGCCCTATGTCGGCACGGTGGTCGATGCGCCGTTCGGCAGGATCAGCCGCGACGCCAACTTCACCGAGCCGGGCATCGACACCTACCGGCGCCGGCAGGGCTCGCTGGGCTACGAGGTCTCGCACACCTTCGACAACGACCTGACGGTGCGCCAGAACGCCCGCTACGGCTATTCCAAGGTGCAGGAGGTCTCGCTCTATCCCTTCGGCTACGCCGGCTTCGCGGCGCGCCCGACCGACCCCACCAACCAGCTGGCGCGCATCAATTTCGAGCACGACACCGAGGTCAGCACCTTCGCCATCGACAACCAGGTGCAGGGCACGCTGCGCACCGGCCCGGTCGAGCACACGGCGCTGGTCGGCGTCGACTACCGCTATTTCCGCATGGACCAGGTGCAGGCCACCGGCGCCGCCACCACGATCAGCGCCACCAACCCCATCTACGGCGCCGTGCAGGGTGCCCGCACGCCCTACATCGACCAGACGCTGACCCTGCACCAGCTGGGTTTCTACGCGCAGGACCAGTTGCGCTTCGGCCAGGGCTGGCTGGTCACGCTGAACGGCCGCTACGACCGCGCCTCCACCAAGGCGGTGGGGCTGCCGTCCTACGAGGGCAGCAAGGGCCAGTTCAGCGGCCGCGCCGGTCTCGCTTACGAGTTCGCCAACGGCATGACGCCGTACGCCAGCACCTCCACCTTCTTCAACCCCGTCCTCGGCTCCTCCGCCGCCGGCGGCGTCTTCAAGCCGGAGACCGGGACGCAATACGAGGTCGGCCTGAAGGTCCGGCCGGCGTGGGTGGACGGGCTGTTCACGGTGGCGCTGTTCGACCTGACGCGGCGCAACGTGGTGACCGGCCCGTTCCTGGCCGAGACGCAGATCGGCGAGGTCAACTCGCGCGGCGTCGAGTTCGAGGGCAAGGTCAACGTCACCCGCAACCTGAAGGCCACCACCGCCCTCACCCTGTTCGACCTGGAGATCACCAAGGACGCCGACCCCAACCTCGTCGGCAAGACGCCGTTCATCGTGCCGGAGCGACAGGCGTCGCTGGCGCTCGACTACACCTTCCGCGATGGCGCGCTGGACGGCGTGGTGCTGGGCGGCGGCGTGCGCCACATCGGCTCGTCCTGGGTGGACAACGAGAACACGCTGAAGGTCCCGTCCGCCACGGTGTTCGACGCGCGCGTCGGCTACCGCAAGGACAACTGGGGCATCGACCTGAACGCCGCCAACCTGTTCGACAAGGCGTACGTGGCGAGCTGCCAGACGCAGTTCTCCTGCGGCTACGCCGAGGGCCGGACGCTCCGCCTGACCGCGCACATGACGTGGTGACGGCGTGATGCAGTCGGCGCTGTACGAGGTCGACGGCGTGGGCTTCGCCGCCGGCGGGCGGCCGATCGTCTCCGGCCTGACCTTCCGGCTGGAGCCGGGGCGGATCCACGGCCTCGTCGGCCCCAACGGGTCGGGCAAGAGCACGCTGATCCGCATGCTCGCCCGCCAGCAGGCGCCGGGCGCCGGCCGCATCCGCTTCCTGGGCGAGGACCTGGGAAGCCTCGGCGACCGCGCCTTCGCGCGCGCCGTCGCCTACATGCCGCAGTTCACCCCGCCGGCCGAGAGCCTGACGGTGCGCGAGCTGGTGGCGCTCGGCCGCTTTCCCTGGCACGGCGCGCTGGGGCGCTTCGGCGCCGAGGACGCCGCCAAGGTGGCGGCGGCGCTGGCCGACACCGGCCTGGAGCCGCTGGCCAACCGGCTGGTCGACAGCCTGTCCGGCGGCGAGCGGCAGCGCGCGTGGCTGGCCATGATGGTCGCGCAGGACGCCCGCTGCCTGCTGCTCGACGAGCCGACCTCGGCGCTCGACATCGCGCACCAGGTGGAGATGCTGGAGCTGGTGCGCACGCTGAGCCGGGCGCGCGGCCTCGGCGCCGTGGTCGTGCTGCACGACATCAACATGGCGGCGCGCGTGTGCGACGACATCCTGGCGCTGCGCGGCGGCCGGCTGATCGCGCAGGGGCCGCCCGCGGCGATCATGACCGGCGAGGCGCTGGCCGGCATCTACGGCATCGCCATGGGCACCCTGCCCCACCCGGCGACCGGCCAGCCCATCGGGTACGTGCGATGACGCGGCCCCTGACGCGGCGCCGGGCGCTCGGCCTCGCCGCCGGGCTGCTGCTGGCCCCCGCCGTGCTCCGCGCCGGGGAGCGGCGCATCGCCGCCATCGACTGGGCGGCGCTGGAGACCGCGCTGCTGCTGGGCGTCACCCCGGTGGCGGCGACCGAGCTGCGGCAGTTCCGCCAGATCGCCCTGGAGCCGGAGATCCCCGCGGAGGTCGCCGACCTCGGTCTGCGCGGCGCGCCGAACTACGAGGCGCTGCGGCTGGCATCACCCGACCTCATCCTCAGCTCCAACTTCTACGAACGCCAGCGCGGCACGCTGGCGCGCATCGCGCCGGTGCTGTCGCTGACGGTGTACGAGCCGGGCGTGCCGCCCTACGCCCGCGCGGCGGAGGCCGCCGCCGTGCTCGGCCGCGCGCTCGGCCGCGACGCGCAGGCCGCGGTCGCCCGCGCCGACGCCGCCCTTGCCGGATTCCGCGATGCGCTGCGCGCCGTGCCGCGGCGGCCGGTGTTCGTGGTCAGCGTCGGCGACGCCCGCCACGTCCGCGCCTTCGGCACCGACAGCATGTTCGGCGACGTGCTCGGCCGCCTCGGCTTCGCCAACGCCTGGACCGCCGCCACCAGCTACTCCGCCGCCGCTCCGCTGGGCATCGAGGCGCTGGCGCGGGTGCCCGAGGCCGCCGTCCTGGTCGTCGGGCCGGTGCCGGCCGAGGTGCGCCGCGATCTGGCCGACAGCGCGCTGTGGCGGGCGCTGCCCATGGTGCGCGCCGGGCGGGTGGCCCATCTGGCGCCGGTCAACCATTTCGGCGGGCTGCCGGCGGCGGTGCGCTTCGCCCGCCTCGCCGCCGCGGTGCTCGGCGGAGCCGGGCATGGCTGAGCGCGCGGTGCTCATGCGGCCCGCCCTGCTGTGGGGCGCGCTGGCGCTGCTGGCCGCCGGCCTGTCGACGGTGCGCCTCGCCGCGCCGTCCGCCGCCGTGCCGGATCTCGACGCCGTCATCCTGTGGTACGGCGTGCTGCCGCGCATGGCGGTGGCGCTGGTCGCCGGGGCGGCGCTGGGGCTGGCCGGGCTGCTGCTGCAGCGCGTGCTGCGCAATCCGCTGGCCGAGCCGTCGACGCTCGGCGTGTCGGCCGGCGCGCAGCTCGCCCTGACGGTGGCGGCGCTGCACGCGCCGGCGCTGATGGAGACGGCGCGCGAGGGCGTGGCGCTGGCCGGCGGGCTGGCGGCGGTCGGGCTGATCCTGGCGCTGACGTGGCGGCGCGGGCTGGAGCCGGTGGCGGTGGTGCTGGCCGGCATGATGGTGGCGCTGACCGCCACCACCGCCAGCGCCGCGCTGATCCTGGCGAACGGCGAGTACCTGTTCTCGCTGTTCCTCTGGGGCGGCGGGGCGCTGGCGCAGCAGGGCTGGGGTCCGACGCTGACCATCGCCGGGCGGCTGGTCCTGGGCGTCGGCGCGGCGGTGCTGCTGACCCGGCCGCTGGCCATCCTGGCGCTCGACGATTCCAGCGCGCGCAGCCTGGGCCTGGCGCTGCACGCCACGCGCTTCGCGGTGCTGGGCGTCGCCGTCTGGCTGGCCGCGACGGTGACGGCGGAGGTCGGCGTGATCGGCTTCGTCGGGCTGGCCGCCCCGGCGCTGGCGCAGCTCAGCGGGGTGCGCACCCAGCGCGGCCGGCTGGTCGCGGCGCCGCTGATCGGCGCGCTGCTGCTGTGGGTCACCGACGGGCTGGTGCAGCTGCTGGCCGGCGCCGGCGGCGAGCGGGTGCCGACCGGCGCCGCCACGGCGCTGCTCGGCGGGCCGCTGCTGCTGTGGCTGCTGCCGCGCGTGCGGATGTTCGAATGGCCGTCGCTGCACGCCCGCCCCGCGGCCGGGCGGCGCGCCGGGCGCCCCGCCGTGCTGATCGGCGGGCTCGCCGCGCTGGCGCTGGCCGCCGTGGCGCTCGCGCTGTCGGTGGGCGTGGGGCCGCGGGGGTGGACCGTCTCCACCGGCGCGCTGTTCGCCGACCTGCTGGCGTGGCGGGGGCCGCGCGTCGCCGTCGCGGCGGCGGCCGGGGCGATGCTGGCGGCGGCCGGCATGGTGCTGCAGCGGGTCACCGCCAACCCGCTGGCCGGGCCGGAGATGCTGGGTGTGGGCAACGGCGCCGGCGTCGGGCTGGCGGCGGCGCTGTTCGCGGTCTCCGCCCCCGGCCTGGGCGTGCAGCTCGCGGCCTCGGCGCTCGGCGCCACGCTGGTGCTCGCCGCCATGCTGGCGCTGGCCCGCCGCGCCGGGCTGGGGCCGGAGCGGCTGCTGCTGGCCGGCATCGCCATGGGCGCCCTGTGCAGCGCCGTGCTGACCGCCGTCATCGCCACCGGCTCGCGCCAGGCCTTCGACCTGCTGCGCTGGCTGAGCGGCTCCACCAACGAGGCGACGCCGGACGAGGCGTGGCTGTGCGCCGCCGCCGCGCTGGTGCTGCTGGCGCCGCTGCCCTTCCTGGCGCGCTGGCTGGAGATCCTGCCGCTGGGCGACGTCACCGCGCGGGCACTCGGCCTGCCGGTGCGGCGCTGCCGCGCGGCGCTGGTGCTGCTGGCCGGGCTGCTGACCGCCACGGCGTCGCTGTTCGTCGGGCCGCTCAGCTTCGTCGGGCTGGTGGCGCCGCACCTCGCGCGGCTGCTGGGACTGGGCCGGCCCCTGGCGCACGCCGCCGGGTCGGTGCTGATCGGGGCCGGGCTGATGGTCGCCTCCGACTGGCTCGCCCGCACCGCCGCCTTTCCCTACCAGCTGCCGCTTGGCCTGTTCGCCGCGCTGCTCGCCGGGCCGTACCTCGTCTGGCTGCTCGCCCGCGAGGGGCGCGCCTGATCCACCGCCCGATCCACCGATAGCCATCCGCCAACCTCGGGAAACACGCATGCTCCGCCGATTCTTCGCCTACTACCGCCCCTACAAGGGCCTGCTGGCCCTGGACGTCTGCTGCGCCGTGCTGTCCGGCCTGCTGGAGCTGGGCTTCCCCATGGCGGTGCGGTCGTTCGTCGACACACTGCTGCCGACCCAGGACTGGCCGCTGATCGTGCTGGCTTCCGCCGCGCTGCTGGCGGTGTACGCCGCCAACGGCGGGCTGATGGCGGTGGTCGTCTACTGGGGCCACAAGCTGGGCGTCAACATCGAGACGGAGATGCGGCGCAAGAGCTTCGACCATCTGCAGAAGCTCTCCTTCCGCTTCTACGACAACCACCGCACCGGCCATCTGGTGGCCCGCGTCACCCGCGACCTGGAGGAGATCGGCGAGGTCGCCCACCACGGGCCGGAGGACCTGCTGATCGCGGTGATGACCTTCGTCGGCGCCTTCGCCCTGATGCTGGCGGTGCACGCGCCGCTGGCGCTGATCACCGCGGTGGTGGTGCCGCTCGTCGCCTTCCTGACCAGCCGCTACGGCGGGCGGATGACGCGCAACTGGCAGGCGCTGTATTCCCGCGTCGGCGACTTCAACGTCCGCATCGAGGAGAACGTCGGCGGCATGCGCGTGGTGCAGGCCTTCACCAACGAGGCGCACGAGCGCACGCTGTTCGCCCGCGACAACGCGAACTACCGCAGCACCAAGCTGGACGCCTACCGCATCATGGCGCTGTCCACGACGCTCAGCTACATGAGCATGCGCCTGATCCTGATCGTCGTGATGCTGACCGGCGCGCACTACGTGCTGACGGGCGAGCTGAGCAACGGCGGCTTCTTCGCCTTCCTGCTGCTGGTCAACGTGTTCTTCCGCCCCATCGAGAAGATCAACGCGGTGATCGAGACCTACCCGCGCGGCATCGCCGGCTTCCGCCGCTACACCGAGCTGCTGGACACCGAGCCCGACATCCAGGACCGCCCGGACGCCGTCCCCGCCCCGCCGCTCAAGGGCGACATCCGCTATGCCGGCGTGACCTTCGCCTACGGCGACGGCCGGCCGGTGCTGCGGGACGTCGACCTGACCATCGCCGCGGGCAGCACGGTGGCCTTCGTCGGCCCGTCGGGAGCGGGCAAGACGACGATCTGCTCGCTGCTGCCGCGCTTCTACGACGTGCAGGGCGGGTCGATCACCATCGACGGCATCGACATCCGCGGCATGACGCTGGCCTCGCTGCGCCGGCAGATCGGCATCGTGCAGCAGGACGTCTTCCTGTTCGGCGGCACCATCCGCGAGAACATCGCCTACGGCCGCCTGGACGCCACCGACGCGGAGATCCTCGACGCCGCCCGGCGCGCCCGCCTGGACACGCTGATCGACCAGCTGCCCGACGGCCTGGACACCATCATCGGCGAGCGCGGCGTCAAGCTGTCGGGCGGGCAGAAGCAGCGCCTGACCATCGCGCGGATGTTCCTGAAGAACCCGTCGATCCTCATCCTCGACGAGGCGACCTCGGCGCTCGACACCCGGACCGAGCGCGAGATCCAGCAGTCCTTGCAGGAGCTGTCGGAGGGCCGCACGACCCTGGTGATCGCCCACCGTCTGGCAACCATCCGCAACGCCGACCAGGTCTTCGTGGTCGGCGAGGGCGGGCGCCTGGAACCGGCCGCGCACGACGAGCTGCTGGCGCGCGACGCCTGATCCGGCCGGCGCAGGAACTTGTCCATGACCGGCCGGCCGGTCACGGGTGGTCGTGCGGCGGGTGCGGCAGGTCGAGGCCGAAGGTCGCGACCAGATCCGCGACCTGGGCCGGGGTCAGATGCCGCGGGTTCAGGTTGCGCAGGAGAAGGTGGAGCCTGGCCGTCTCCTCCAGCTCCTCGGTGGCGAAGACGGCGGCCTCCAGGGTGTCGCCGGCGACCACCGGGCCGTGGTTGGCCAGCAGCACCGAGGAATAGCGCCCGGCCAGCCCGCGGATCGCGTCGGCCACCGCCGGATCGCCCGGCCGGTGGTACGGCACCAGGGCCACCTGTCCCGCCCGCATCAGCGAATAGGCGGTGAGCGGCGGCAGCACGGCCCGCGGGTCGATCTCCGGCAGCATCGACACGGCGACGGCGTGCGTCGAGTGCAGGTGCACGATGGCGCGCGCGGCGCCGCGCGTGTCGTACAGCGCGGTGTGCAGCGGGATCTCCTTGGTCGGCGGGTCGCCGGACAGCAGGCGCCCCTGCGCATCGAGGCGGGCGAGGCGCGCCGGGTCGAGGAAGCCGAGCGACGCGTTGGTCGGCGTCACCAGCCAGCCGCCATCGTCCAGCCGCATCGAGATGTTCCCCGACGATCCCGGCGTCAATCCGCGCTCGAACAGGGAGCGTCCGAACCGACAGACGTCCTCCCGCAGCCTGCTTTCCGACATGGCATGGTCCTCAGCGTGTGGCGGCGCGGCTCAGGTGGTCGCGCCCTCGATCAGGTCGAAGCCGACATCGACCACCTGCGCGGCGGCGCCGGACAGCGCCAGGCGCGCGGCGGTCTCCCCCACCAGCACGCGCGGCGTGCGGATGGTGGCGAGCGGCTGCGGCGCCAGCCGCGCCACGTCCAGCCCGTTGTAGCCGAACAGCGCCAGCCGTCCGGGAATCGCGATGCCGCGCGACAGGCACAGGAAATAGCCGCCGACCGCCATGTCGTCGTTGGAGAAGTAGACGGCGTCCAGCGACGGCGTGCGGGCGAGGATGCGCTCCAGCCCGTCGCGCCCGGCCCCGATCGAACTGGGCGCCACGACGGCCTCGCGGTCGGCGAGCGCCAGCCCGGCCTGCGCCAGCGCCGCCTCGAACCCGGCCAGCCGCTTGGCCGCGCGGGTGTCGCGCTCCAGGTCGTGCCCGACGTAGCCGATGCGGCGGTAGCCGCGCGCCAGCAGGTGGCGGGCGCTCGCCGCCCCGGCCTCGCGGTTCGAGAAGCCGACGACGATGTCGATGCCGGCCCCGTCGATGTCCAGCATCTCGGCCACCCGCGCCCCGCCGGCGGCCAGCATGGCGCGCGCCCCCCCGGAATGCTCCAGGCCCGCCACCAGCACCGCGGCCGGCCGCCACGCCAGCATCGCGGCGACCAGCGCCTCCTCGCGGGCGGGGTCGTACTCGCTCACCCCGATCACCGACTGGTGGCCGGTGGCGTCCAGCGCGGTGCCGATCCCCCGCAGCACATCGGGAAAGACGATGTTGGCCAGCGACGGCACCACCACCCCGACCAGCCGCGAGCCGGCCGAGGCCAGCGTGCCGGCGATCCGGTTGGGGACGTAGCCCAGCGTGGCCACCGCGGCCATCACCCGGTCGCGCGTCCGGTCGGAAAAGGAGCCGTGGTTGCGCAGCACGCGCGACACCGTGCTCTCGCCCACCCCCGCGGCGGCGGCCACGTCCGCCAGCGTCACCGCCGATCCCGGTTTCGGGTGTCCGTCCACCGCCCGCGCCCTCCGCCGCTCCGCCCGTGCCTTCACCCGCCATTCTCCACGCCCGGCGGGTTCCCGCAAGAGCCATTTGGCAGCGCTGCCACAGGGTGCTATCGTTGTTTGGCAGCGCTGCCAAATCGGGCCGGGCCGAACGCGGCGCGCGCCGCCATGCCTTTCCCACCGGATGCGTCGGACACAAGGAGACCTCCATGAGTGCCGCCACCTCACCGCCGGGCGCGGGCCGGACCGCCGCCGTCATCGGCCTGGGCTCGATGGGCTTCGGCATGGCCCGGTCGCTGCTGCGCGCCGGGTTCCGGGTCGCCGGCTGCGACGTGTCGCCGGATGCCGTCGGGCGTCTGGCCGCGGAGGGCGGGCTGGCCGCGGCGACGCCGGCCGAGGCGGCGCGCGGCGCCGACGTGGTCGTCTGCGTCGTGGTCAACGCCGCGCAGACCGAAAGCGTGCTGTTCGGCCCGGCGGGCGCGGCGGAGGGCATGGCGGAAGGCGCCGTCTTCGTCTCGTCGGCGACCATGGCCCCCGACGACGCGCGCCGTCTGGCCGCGCGCCTGGAGGCGACCGGGCGGCTCTACCTCGACGCGCCGATCAGCGGCGGCGCGGCGCGCGCCGCGCAGGGGCAGCTGACCATCCTCGCCTCCGGCCGGGCGGAGGCCTTCGCCAGGGCCCGTCCCGCCCTCGACGCGATGGCGGCCACGCTGTACGAGCTGGGCGCGGAGGCGGGCGTCGGCGCCGCCTTCAAGATGATCAACCAGCTGCTGGCCGGCGTGCACATCGCCGCCGCCTGCGAGGCCATGGCCTTCGCCGCGAAGCAGGGCCTGGACCTGGACAGGGTCTACGAGGTCATCACCGCCTCGGCCGGCAACTCGTGGATGTTCGAGAACCGCGTGCCGCACATCCTGGCCGGCGACTACCGGCCGCTCAGCGCGGTGGAGATCTTCGTCAAGGACCTCGGCATCATCCAGGACATGGCGCGCGCCGCCCGCTTCCCGGTGCCGGTGGCGGCGGCGGCGCTGCAGATGTATCTGGCGACCGCCGGGTCCGGCATGGGCCGCGACGACGATTCGTCGCTGGCCCGCACCTACGCCGCGCTGTCCGGGGCGACGCTGCCCGGCGGCCCGGCGGACTGAAAGGGACCTTCCCCATGCCCGCGTTCGCCGCCAACCTCACGATGATGTTCACCGAGTGGGACTTCCTCGACCGCTTCGACGCGGCGGCCGAGGCCGGTTTCCAGGCCGTGGAGTACCTGTTCCCCTACGACCACCCGCCCGAGGCCGTCGCCGCGCGGCTGGAGCGCAACGGCCTGACCCAGGCGCTCTTCAACATGCCGCCGGGCGACTGGGCGGCGGGCGAGCGGGGTCTGGCCGCGCTGCCGGACCGCTTCGGCGACGTGCAGGCCGGCGTCGACCGGGCGCTGGAGTACGCCGAGGCCACCGGCTGCCGCCGGCTGCATCTGATGGCGGGGCTCGCCGACGCGGCCGACGCGCGGGCGCGCGACGCCTACCGCCGCGCCGTCGAGCACGCCGCCGCCCGCCTCGCGCAAAGCGGCATCGACCTGCTGCTGGAGCCGATCAACGGCCGCGACATGCCGGGCTACTTCCTGAACGACTTCGCCGCCGCCGAGGCGCTGATCGCCGCGCTCGGCCGGCCGAACGTCCGGCTGCAGTTCGACATCTACCACCGCCAGATCCTGCACGGCGACGTCACCGCGGCGATGCGCCGGCTGCTGCCCATCATCGGGCACGTCCAGGTGGCCAGCGTGCCGTCCCGCCACGAGCCGGCGGGCGAGGAGCTGAACCATCCCTACCTGTTCGCGGAACTCGACCGCCTCGGCTACACCGGCTTCGTCGGGTGCGAGTACCGCCCGCGCGCCGGCACCGTCGAGGGGCTGGGCTGGCTGACGCACAACGACACCGCTGGAGAGTGAACGCCATGACGCTGGCACTGGGCTGCATCGCCGACGACTACACCGGGGCCTCCGACCTCGCCAACACGCTGACGCGCGCGGGGTTGCGCACGGTGCAGACCATCGGCGTGCCGGACGCCGCGCTGGATCTCCCCGCGGTGGACGCCGTCGTCGTCTCGCTGAAGAGCCGCTCCATCCCCGCCGGGCAGGCGGTGGCGCAGGCGCTGGAGGCGCGCCGCTGGCTGACGGCGCGCGGCGCCGGGCGGGTGCTCTTCAAGGTGTGCTCGACCTTCGATTCCACCGACCAGGGCAACATCGGCCCGGTCACCGACGCGCTGCGGGCGGCGGCGGGCGGCGGCATCGTCATGGTCACCCCGGCCTTCCCGGAGACCGGGCGCACCGTCTACATGGGCCACCTGTTCGTCGGCGCGGTGCCGCTGCACGAAAGCCCGCTGAAGGACCACCCGCTCAACCCCATGCGCGATTCCAGCCTGGTGCGCGTGCTGGCGCGGCAGTCGTGCGCCGGCGTCGGCCTCGTCGACTGGGCGACGGTCGAGCGCGGCGCCGCCGCCGTCGAGGCGCGCCTGGCCGAACTCGCCGCGGCCGGCATGGGCTCCGCCATCATCGACGCGGTGTCGGACGGCGACCTGGAGACGGTCGGCGCGGTGGCGGCCACGCGGCCGGTGTCGACCGGCGCCTCCGGCCTCGGCCTCGGCATCGCCCGCGCGCTGGCGACCTCCGGTGCGGTGCGCCCGGCGGCCGCCAGCGCCGAGGCGGTGCTGAGCCCGGTCGGCGGGCACGCCGCGGTGGTGGCGGGCAGCTGCTCGCGGGCGACGCTGGAGCAGCTCGCCGTCGCCGAAGCCGGCATGCCGGTGCTGCGGCTCGACCCGACGCGGCTGCTGGAGGACGACGGCGAGATCGACCGCGCCCTGGCGTTCGCCGCCGAACGGCTGCCGTCCGGGCCGGTGGTGATCGCGTCGAGCGCGCCGCCCGACGCCGTGGCGGCGCTGCACGCCCGCCTCGGCCGCGAGGCGACCAGCCACCGCATCGAGCGGACGACGGCCGAGATCGTCGCGCGGCTGGTCGATGCCGGGGTGCGCCGGCTGGTGGTGGCGGGCGGCGAGACGTCGGGCGCGGCGGTGGACCGGCTGGGCATCCCCGCCTTCCTGGTCGGCCCGGAGATCGCCCCCGGCGTGCCGGTGCTGCGCAGCACGGGGGGCGGCGACGACCTGCTGATGGCGCTCAAGTCCGGCAACTTCGGCGGGCCGGACTTCTTCGCCAAGGCGCTCGGCCTGATGCGCTGAGGGCACAAGCGGGTTCACGCAGCGTCCCCAGGATGATGGGTTGCGCAGATCCCCGTCAAATCCTGCTTCGGCGAGCCGTGCCTGGATCTGTTCGCGCGTGAGCCTGCGGCCCGCGCCCGCGCCGATGTTGAGCATCGGACCGGCGCCCCTGACCCCGCGGGACTCTCGCTTAACCTGCCACCTCGGCTGTCGCGCCGATCGGGGTCCCTCAGGACATCCGGCTTTCCCCCGCCGTCTTGAGGCGGCGGGGGAAAGCCGGAGCAGCGAAGGTGTCACTCCAGATTGAACAGCGTTGAACAATGCGGAACATTGGATAAGCTCTGCGCATGGCCGCGACCCTCAGCGACAAATATCGGCTCTCCCCCAACACCGCACACACTGTGGCGCTGCCGGGGATGCCGGAGGCCATCTGCGATCTCTCCAACGCGGCTTTGCAGCAACGCATCAAGGCGTACCGCCGACGGGGTAAAAGCCTGCGCCGCCTCGACAAGGCGTTCGCGTCCTTCGTTCGCGGTCGCAAGACCGAGGGCAAGGCGGGCTTTCTCCGCTTCCGCGCCAAACGCCGGCTTGACAGCGCGGAGCTCCGCGTCGGCAATGGCCTGACGCTCCGCAAGAGCGGGCGCCTGGGCGTCCCCGGCATCCTCGGCGCGATCACGGTGAAACGGCATCGCCCACCGCCACCCGGCGCCAAGCTCGGTGCAGCGGTGCTCCCGCACTCCGCTGACACGTGGTCCGTCTGCTTTCAGATCCGCGTGCCAGACGCAGAGATGCCGCAGCCCGTCGGTGCCGCGGTCGGCCTCGACGTGGGGCTGAGCGCGCTGGTCGCCAAGCGGGCGGGGTGCCGCGGAGCTCGACCGAGAAGCCGCCGGCTGCAGCCGGCGAAGTGTTCACCCCGGATCGTATTTGGGAAGGCTATGTGATGGTTCGCTTCCTCGTCCTGGTCATGGTCCTCCTGCCCGTTCTTCCGCCGCCTGCAATGGCCAGGAGTGTCTGCCGAGGAACACACCAGGACGTCTCCGGCCTTCCCCTCATTGCGGTGTCACTCACTTCTGTCCGCCTGGGACGTCAGCCGCTCCACATCACCGCGCCGGCCCGGTTTCGGCTCACCTTCTCGCGTGGGCAGGAGCGCATGCGGATCAGCCGGATCACGGTGCGTGCGCCGGAGCACGCTCCCGAGTCGCCTCCCATCATCACGTCCATTTGTGATCGGGGCACCGAAGTGGCGGTGCTGAACAGCAACCGGGGTGCGTTCGACATGATGGTCGTCTTCGAAGCCGGGGAAATGGGCTTCCTGCGCGTCCCTCCCCCCTCGCGATTGGCCGTCGTCGAATAACGCGCTCCCGTCGGGAGGTGGGCGTTCAGCGGGGCCGTCGCAGAGGGGGAAGTGGATCGTCAAGCCCATGGTCGAAGACGGGCGGCGCAAAAGCCGGTGATGGGCGGCGCCGCAGCGGTCCCTCCACAAAGCCGTCGTCCCGTCCGAACGGGTGCTCGAGAGGCGATCGGGAGGGCGGTTGGTGCTGATGGTCGAACGCGCCTTCACGACGGTCACGATCGCTTTCGATCGGCATGCCCTTGCGCTCGCAGTCGATGCTCCGGTTGCGGTTCTCCAGTTGGCGCGCCTGGTCCCTGGAAATCGGGTGCCCGACGACGTTCCCGGAAAACCGGTCGACGCAGGTGTACTCGTACGCGGCGGCCTTTCCCGACAGGCACGCCGCAAGGGCGCAACTGCAGAAGAGGCTTGTCGCCCAGGACCGACAGGACATGGCAACTCCACAGAGTCGTTGATGGTATGGCCGAATTGGCAGGCCCGTGTCCTCCTCACGGCAGGCGCGGGCCGGAGCGGCTGACGGCCGACACGCTGGACAGGACGCACATCCCCTCTGCCGTCTGGGTCATGCCGGATGCCAGAAGCTCGTCGGTCTGGGCTGCACTCAGCGTGGTCGAGACGCGCGTCTCACCACTGGGAAGGGCACAAGCCGCCCGGACTTGGCTCGTCGCTTCCCAGGAGCAACCTGAAATCGCCAGAGCGACAAGCCAAGCGCCTGCCGCCCGAATAAAACCAGGCTCCACGGTTCGCTCCTCCAACGCATGTCTTCAAAACAGCGAATCAACGATACAGAAGCCGATGGCTGATTCCCATCACGCGATCCCCTGACCACGTATTGCCTACGTATTTTCCGGCATAGATGCGATCCACTATTGCCAGCACGAGAGTTCGTTTAAGGCTGGCAAATTGTCGCACCGATCGGATACTCAAATGCGACAATCTGTCGCGCTGCACGTCACCGATGAGCGGCGACTCGCGAGGAATCCATCGTTACGTCGCACCGCCGGCCGTACAAATCCGACAATGTTTGCCCACGAACCACGACAACAACCGGCCCAAGGATATTTACGCTTTGCAATCATGATGGTATGCCACGAACAAGCTTCCGGATGATACCGCATGATTATCTTATACGATACGCATCTCCTCACCATTCCGCGCATAGCGGAAAAGACACTTTAGCAGAAGCACGCGGAAATGAGCGGGATACCTCGGAGTATTATTATTGTTATCATGAGAGATTATCCACGGCGAACCGCTGGAGTCCTGTGAAAGCTGTCAATGCAGCATTGTTAACCGCTTTGACTGGGGAGGTTTGATGCGCAGTTTGTTGGTCGCTTCGACGCTCGTTGCGCTGACCGTGATGTCGGCGCCCGGACATGCGCTGGACTTGGGAGCCGACGCGGATGAACGGGCCGCCCCCATGCGGTCGTCGTCGGCGCCCAAGCCGAAGAAGGCGGCACCGGTCAGCGACGCGTGTCGAGCAACGCTGCGCGGCCAGACGATCGCCATCATCTTCGAAGAGATCAGCAACGGGCAGGTGCGTGGCAATCAGGGCCGCTACGCCGCGTCCTTCGCGCTGGTGGCGCAGGCTTTGAGCAACGCCGGCCTCCACGTGACGCCGCAGGAGGACATCACCAAGGCCATCGCCGCCGAGGAAACCGCACGGTATCTCGACAACGACGTGGACGCGGCGATGTCGGCCGCCACCCGGCTCGGCGCGGCTTACATCCTGCGCGCCACCGTCCAGACCAGCGCGCACCAGAACGCCATGATTCGGGTGAAGGAGGTATCGACGTCGATCACCTTCACCATGGCGCCGTCCGGCGGGCCGATCGTCGCGACGGCCTCCGCGTCGGGGGCATCCTATTCCGGCATGAACGATGCGGCGGGCGTCGCACGGGAACTGATCGGCGAACACATCGGCTCGGTCGTCTCGACGATCTACGGCCGCACCTGCGCATCCCTCAAGCGTTGATGGATCAGCCATGACAAACGTGAAAGGCCTTCTGCTGGGAACGGCGGCCGCGTGCGCTCTGACCCTATCCGTCGGCGCGGTCGCCGCCGAACTGGTGGCCAAGGGGACGTCCGACAGGGGCTCCGGGGCGCCCGATGTGGTCGCGGCACCGGTTGCGGAACCGGTGGACCGGACGGTGGTGGTGACCGCGGAGGGGCTGGCCGATCCGAAGGCGCCCCAGTACGCGCGCGACAAGGGCGTGATGGTGGACGACCTGCGCCGCGACGCGCGGCGCTCGGTGATCGAGAAGGCGGTCGGCACTATGGTCGATGCCTCCACCCTCATCGAGAACTACACGGTTGTCAACGACCGGGTCCTGACCAAATCCGAAGGCGTGATCAAGCGCATCGTGAAGGAGTCCGATCCCTGGATGGGGGAAGACGGCTTCATGCACCTGATGCTGCGCGCCGAAGTGTCGCTGCTGCCGGTGGAGCAGGCGCTGAAGGAAATGTCGCAGCAGGAGCGCAAGGCGCTGCTGCGGGAGAACGGCGATCCGAAGATCTCGGTGGCGGTGCTGGTTTCGGACGCCGACCGCGGCTCGGAGGTCGAGCCGCAGCGCAGCGCCATCGCCGAGAACATCCTCAAGGAGCGGATGACCTCGTTCGGCTACCGCGTTTGGTCGGAAAAGTCCACCGTCCTGCCGCGCGGTCGCGAAGGGGCGGCCGGCAGCCACGGCAACCGGCAGTCCCGCGAAAGCGACTACACGATCATCGGCGAGGCGAAGTTCAAGCCGCTGAAGGCGGTTCTCCCGGCCTCCGGCAAGGAGATAACACGCCACGCCTTGACCTCGTGGACCGTCGTGGCGGTCGACAACCAGACGGGCGAGGAGGTCTACGTCAACAACAAGGTGCCGCAGGCCCGGGCCTGGAACGACGAGGACGCCGCTCTCTCGGAGATCGGCGGCATGATCGGCACCGAGTTCGGCCGCGACTTCTTCCGTGAACGGGTCGCCGCGCCAGCGCGCATCATGCAGCTGCAAATCGAGGGCCTGCCCGACTACGACACCGGCACCTTGATCCGGAAGGAACTGCTGGGGCTGCGCCCCGTGCTGGACGCGGATTTCCGCGATTACGACGGCGGCGGGGTGTCGAACTACGAGGTCAACTTCGCGGGCGGGCGCGGGGCGTTCACGCAGCTCGTGAACGACGCGGTGGTCGCGCCGCTCAATCAGAAGCTCGGGGAAAAGGCCTTTCGTCTCGTCAAGGCGAACGGCGCCGTGGTCCGCCTGGCCTACGGCTCGAAAACCCCCGAGAACCTGGCGAACCGCTTGGCGGTGATGCCTCCGGCGTCGCTCGTGACCGCCGCGCCGGAGCGCCTGGCCGAACTGGCCGCATCGCCGGAAACCAAAGAGAAAATTGCCGTTCTCACCAAGCCGCCAGCGGCGGTCGGGGCCATGAACAAGTTTTGACCGACGGTTTCACTTAAGGAGAGAATTCCATGATCGCGTTTAAGAAGGTCCTCGTGGCCACCGCCCTCGTGGGCACGGCGCTGAGCCTGTCCGCCTGCCAGACCTCCGGCGGCAGCGCTTCGGACCGCGCCAACGCCGCCGCCGACAAGAACATGTACCAGGAAGTCCAGTACGTGAACGGGTCCCGCAAGGGCGTGCCGTTGGTGGTTCTGCCGGGCCAGGTGAAGAGCAACAACGCGACCTTCAGCCAGAAATTCGGTCCCAACAACATCGCCGATTTCGCCGAGCTGGAGCTCGGCAAGGCGAACTTCCCGGTGCTGGAGCGTGCCAACTTGGGCCCGATGCTGCAGGAGATCGAGATCGCCTACAACATGGGGGATCGCGGGAAGGCCCGTAAGCTGTTCCAGCTGGGCAAGTTCAAGAGCACCAAATACATCATCGCGTTCGACATCCTGAAGGCCGAACCGGCGGCCGAGGCGTCGCAGGGCTTCGACGGCCGCGCCCTCGGCAACATCGTCGGCGCCCTCGGCGGCACGCGCCAGAGCTATGTGGCCGGCGCGGCACTCGGTTCGGTGCAGACCGACGATACGGCCAAGGTGTGGATCATCGGCCTGCGCTACAAACTGCTCGATGCCAGCACCACGGAGCAGATCGCCACAAACTACTTCGAGCAGAAGATGGAAGTGGGCTCGAACGGCGTGAGCGTGCTTGGCATCCGCAATCAGCAGGCTGGCGGCGTGACGCTCGACACGCTGGTTCAGCGCCTCGTCCAGCAGGCCGTCGCCGAGATCGACAGCAAGTACAAGCGCAGCTGATGCGGTGGTGGGCGGCGCCGCCGCCCCCCTTCCGCGTGCCCAACCCGTTCCCCCACCAGAGGATAGGAAGCCATGACGCTCCGTCAGTCCCTCGCGCTGCTTGTCGGTGGCGCCGCCCTTCTCTCGCTCGCCGGCTGCGTGGATTCGCCTCCCTTGTCGCCGCAGGCGTCCTCAACCGTGAACGTGACGGTCCCGGCGACCACCGTCGTGGTCGAACCCCCGGCCGTCGTCCGCCAGACCACGGCACCGGTGCAGCCGGCGCCGCGCGTCGAGAACAAGTCGACGCTGAGCGGCGGCGCGGCCAAGCTGAATACGTCGCAGTGGTGAGAGCCGCCGTCTTCGGCGCTGTGGTCCTTGCGTCCGCTGCGGCTCCCGCCGCAGCCGGAAGCAACGCCGATTTGATGGAGAGGCGTCGCGTTGAGACGATGGCTCTGGCGGACCGCATCGCCAAGCGCCTCGCGGATCTTCCGGAAGGAGCGGTCGTGGTGTTCTCCGCCAAGGTCGGCCCGGCCGGATCCGCCGGGACACCACGCGTGGACATTGAGTCCGTAATCGTCCCGCGCGGAGACGCCGCCGCCGAACGGGCAGCCAAGGACTTGATCCGAAAGTCGGCGGGGCCGTCGGATCCCATCGAAATCCGCCCCCGCGCCAAAGATTGAGGGAGTTTTGCATGTTCCGTAGGTCTCTTCTGGCCGCCGGCGCCGCCGGCGCGCTGATCACCGTGGCCGGCTTCGGACCGCAGGCGCTTGCCGGCGGCAATCGGGAGCTGATGTCGATCAAGATGGCGCAGGCCCAGGCGACCCGTGCGCTTGCCGAAAGCGTGGTCGGCCTGAAAATCAAGTCCAAGGTGGTCGCGTTCGCCGACGCCCCGGCGGAGTCCTCGGTGGAGTCCAAGGTTGCCGCCGAGCTGAAGGGCGTCACCTTCAACAAGCCGAAGTACGACTCACAGAAGGACGTCGCCGTGGTCGAGGCGCGGATCGACCTCAACCTCGTCCAAAACGTGATCGGCAAGACTTTCGACTACAAGGGCCTGACGGTGAAGCGTCTTGGTTTCGGCACCTCGTCGGAAGGCGCGCGCGATTACATCAAGGCGCTGCGGGCCGCCGAGCTTGACGCCTACGACCAGCTGGCGCGGACGCTGGTTGGCCAGGAGATCACCGGCAGGAGCCGCGTGGAAAACATGGTCGTCGAATCCGACGAGGTGCGCACCCGCGTGATGGCCGCGGTGTGGGGGGCTCAGGTCGTGGACTACGGCTGGGAGGAGAACGGCAACGCCTTCATGAAGCTGCGCCTCGACGCCGATTTCGTAAGGAACATCTTTGGCGGCATCCAGAAGAACGTCGGCACCGTCGAGGTGACCGGCTACGGCGCGACCGTCGACGACACCAAGTCGTCGGCGAACAAGCCCTACGACTCGGTGACCGTGAAAATGCCGGGCGGCGCGGCGGCGCGCTGACGCCACCGCATGCGGCCATCGCAGGTCGGGACGGGGGAGCGCCGGCGCTCCCCCGTCTTGCTTCCGCGGTTCATGCGGTGTCGTGGCGGTGCCCTGCCCTTCAGCGGTTCGGTGTTGTGCTGGCGCGGTGGAGATAAGTCCGTTCGAAGCTGAAGGGTTCGCTGATGGGGGAGGACCGCGTCGCCTCGGGTGGCACGACGCGGTGCGACAGGGCGGACGGTGGCGGAGACGCGGGAGCGGCGGCCACCGTTGGCGCCGGCTTATGCGTCGGCACCGGGGGCGCCGCCGCGGACGAGGCGCCGCCGGACGCCGGTGCTGGGGTGGCGTCGCCCGGCTTGGTGCCCTTGTCCTTGCCCATTTCAAGGGTGCTTGCCACCGACACTTTCCCGGACCGGAGCGAGGCCATCATCCCATCGACCCAGGAGGACATCGCAGCGGCCTCGTGCCGCACGTGCCACTTGGCTGTCGCCACGACGCCGGCCAGGATGTGGGATGGACGGTCGGCGAGAGTGAAGGCAAGCGCGCCGGCCACGACCATGGCGGTCACGCTGATGGCGACCATACGCCTGCCGTAGAAAGGTGGCGTCGGGGTGAGCGGCGCATGGTCGGACACCGCGGACAGGGCATCGTGCTCGTCGGCGCGCTCTTTCCATTGGGGTGCCTTGACCCTGAACTTCCGAACCATGACGCCTCCTTCACCCAGCCTCGCCAGGGGCCACCACGCGGGACCTGATCTTAGGGTTTCGGGCTCGGGACGCAAGACCTTCGACCGGCGTCGTTTCAGCCTGTCTTGGCGCTTCATTGTTCGGATCAGGCGGCCCAGGTCCGCGATCGTTCAGCCGGTCGTTCGACGGTTGCGCACCAAGGGTGCGATGTCTGCACCCTCATGCGTTTGCGTCAGCCATCTTGTCCGCCAGCTCGCGCGTGAGGGCAGCCGGAACGGAGATGAACACGGGATGCCCAAATCTGTCGAACACAGTGATGCGAACGTCGTTCCGGCCGGCGTTCAGCATTTGGGGAGCGGTCAGGGCGATCTCGAACGTTTCGTCGTACTGGCACACGGACCGTGGCTTGCAATTGATCGAGCCTTGGTCGATGGGGCTGACCTGGAGCCGACGGCCGTCTGCGTCGTGTGCGGATGCGTACACCCGCCAAACATCCGCGATGTAGGCCACCGTGACCTGAAGGGCGTACGATCGTTCGGCCTTGGCGGGGCCCTTTTTCCCGACCAGCGTCCAGATGACACGGCTGCGGTCGGTGCCTTCGCTGTGCACCTGTGAGGTGTATGTGCTTGGATCGGTGGAGGTCCCTTTGGTTATCCGGATCCGATCCGCCGGGACCCGATCGACGCTCGGCGCGTCCGCGCTCCCGACTTTCCCTGGAGTGAATGAGGCTGGATCGACACGGCCGCATCCGTGCAGAGCAAGCGGTGTAAGAGAAGCGAACGCCACGAGAGCCACCTTGAAGATAGTCTCCCCACCCATGCCAGCCCTCCCCTTCCTGACGCGGCGCACAGTCGCCTTTCAAAGAGGCGTGGGGATGAATTTTGTTCCTGGATCAAACGTGTGTTCCTGAAGTGTTTGGAACCCGTTCTCTAAAGGCGGAGGTTGGTCGTAACGACTCACGGCGCTGGCTGCGTTTGTGCGGCGATTGGGTGGGGGTGGACGCGGCCCGCGACGCTTCTTGGAAAGGTCGAGTGATCCGGCACGTCGCCCTCCAGGAGATAATCAATCTCGGCATTCAGCGCCCGCTCGGCGAGCGCCTTCTTCAGCTCATCGAGCAGGCCGTCCTTGGCGAAGGCGCTCTTCGGGTCGGCCCCGGCGCGCCGTTGATCAAGAAGCTGGTCCGGGATGCTGGGCGGTTTGCGTTCGTGCCGTAGGGGGCCTCCTTCGGTCATTCCCAACAATCCCACGGAACGTGGCGCTCGAGGCTGGACTCATAGGACAGCGCCTCCTGCCTCGCCGTCCGCTCGCCCATCATCGCTGTGCCCTCCTCGTCCCTTTCAACACCATCCGTCAGGAGCGGACTCTCTTTCGTCCCGGTGTCTAGCGTGTGCCTTCCGCAGGGAAGCTATGCTCCATCTACAGGATCACCCTTCCTCGCCTTCGTTCCAGAGCTGGAGAAGTGGGCGAGAGGTTCCCAGGCCACCTCCTTCAGCAGTTGCACAAACCGCTCCGCCGCCGGCGAGAGGGAGCGGTTGGTCTTGTGGATGAAGCCGATCTTGCGGATCAAGCCGGGAGTCCGGATTGGCTCGACGCCAATACCCTCGCAGGACGCCGCATCGACCGCCGACTCTGGCAGCACGGACACCCCTAGCCCGGCGCGCACCATGCCAATCGCCGTCGACATGTAGTTCGCCTCGCATGCCAGACCGATCTCCAATCCCTCCTTCTCCAAGGCACGCTCTACCAACGTGCGCACACTGGTGCCCCGCGCGGTGAGAATCAGGGGAAAGGTGGCGACATCCTTCAGCAGCAGCGGGCGCCTTCCAGCCAAGGGATGATCGTCGGGAAAGAACGCGCACATCCGATCGGAGAGGAAGTCGACCACCTCGACGTCGCGATCCGGTCCCACCCGGGTGCCGATCCCGAAATCCACCTCTTCCGCCTTGACGAGCTGAACGATACGCTCGGCGACCACGTCGCTGACGTTCACGTCGATGTTCGGATGGTCCGCCGTGAAGCGACGGATCGCGATCGGCAGCAGCCCGGCCGCAACCGACGGCAGCGTTGCAACCGACACCGAGCCGCGGCGCAGCCCCGCCAGATCATGGCTGGCGTTCATGACCGCTTCCAAGTCGAAAAGTACACGCTGTAGCGGTGCCAGCAGGTCGCGACCGGCTTGCGTCAGCACGACCTGCCGTTTGTTGCGGTCGAAGAGGCGGACACCCAAGGACTCCTCGAGTTGGCGGATCTGCACGGTCAGCGCCGGCTGCGACAAATTGACCTCTGCTGCAGCGCGCGTGAAGCTGCCGAGCCGCGCAACGGCGAGGAACGCCTTGATGTGCCGAACTCCTTGGAGCATGGCGCGTCTTTCATAAAAGAAACGAATTACCGTGATACAGCAAATTCATTTCTCCTATCTCATTGCCGGTGCGCACAATGTCAAGCAAGAACGCTGGTTCGATCCGGAGCGACAAAGGCACCAAACTGCCGATCGCTCCACCACCGGCCATCGCATCGGCAAGAGACAAAAGCATCCAACGGTGATCTGGAGTATTTCCAGGAACAGGAGAGGTTTGCCGAGTGCAGGGCTGTTGACGAACCTTGTCGGTCGAAGCCACAGCGTCACAAAAAGTAAAGTCGCCCAAGAGATTGCGGAGGTTTCATGCTAGCCCTACTCGGACTGGCCACCATTATCGTGCTGCTGGTGGTCATCATGTCCAACAAGATGTCGCCGCTGGTGGCGCTGATCGCCATTCCGATCATCGCCGCTCTGGTCGGTGGCTTCGGCCTCGGCACGAGTAAGTTCATCATCGACGGCATCCGGGCGATCTCGCCGACCGCCGGCATGTTCGTCTTCGCCATCATCTTCTTCGGCATCGTCACCGATGCCGGCATGATGGACCCCATCATCGACCGCATCCTGCGCGTCGTCGGCACCAAGCCGGCGCGCATCACCGTGGGCGCAACGCTGCTGGCGCTGCTGATCCACCTCGACGGCTCGGGCGCGGTCTGCTTCCTCATCACCATTCCGGCCATGCTGCCGCTCTTCGATCGGCTGGGCATGGACAAGCGCATCCTGGCGCTGTGCGTGTCGATGGCGGCCGGGGTGAACTTCCTGCCCTGGACCGGCCCGATGATCCGTTCGGCCGCCGCACTGAAGGTGCCGGTCACCGACATCTTCAACCCGCTCATCGCGGTGCAGGCGGTCGGTCTGGTGTTCATCTTTATCGTTGCCTTCCTGCTCGGCAAGCGCGAGGAGCGCCGCCTTGGCCTGACCGGCGCCGCGCTGGCCTCCGGCGAGGCCCGTTCGGTCGGCGCTATGGGGGCCGCCGAAGCGGCGCCGGCCGGCCCGGCCCCGCGGGTGCTGACCCCGGAGCAGCTCAAGATCCGCCGCCCGAAGCTGTTCTGGGTCAACCTGATCCTCACCCTCTCCATCATGGGCGTGATGATCGAGGGCCTCGTCGACCCGGTGGTGATGTTCATGATCGGCACCGTGCTGGCGCTGATGATCAACTACCCCGACGTCAAGATGCAGAAAGAGCGGGTCGACGCCCACGCCAAGGCGGCGCTGATGATGGCGAGCATCCTGCTGGCGGCCGGCGTGTTCACCGGCATCATGAGCGGCACCAAGATGCTCACCGCCATGGCGCAGTCCGCCGTCGCCTTCGTTCCGCCGGAGATGGCGCAGCACATCCCCTTCGCGCTGGGCATCATCTCCATGCCGCTGAGCCTGCTGTTCGATCCGGACTCCTTCTACTTCGGCATGATGCCGGTGATCGCCGAGGTCTATAAGACCCTGGGCGGCAACCCGATCCAGGTGGCCCAGGCGGCCGTGCTCGGCCAGATGACCGTCGGCTTCCCGGTCAGCCCGCTTACCCCCGCCACCTTCCTGGTCGTCGGCCTGTGCGGCATCGGTCTGGGCGAGCACCAGAAGTTCTCCATTCCCTACCTCTTCGCGGCGTCTGTGATCATGACCATCACCGCTGCCATCCTCGGCGTCATCCCCTTCTGACCAGGGCGACGATCCGGAACAGGAGCACACCATGAAAACCATTCGCATTGGATCGGGCGCCGGCTACTCGGGCGACCGCATCGAGCCGGCGGTCGAACTGGCCGAGAAGGGCGGGATCCAGTACCTCGTCTTCGAGTGCCTGGCCGAGCGCACCATCGCCATCGCCCAGCAGACCAAGCTCAAGGACCCGACCAAAGGCTACGACCCGCTGCTGGCCGACCGCATGAACGCCGTGCTGCGTCTGTGCCACGACAAGGGCATCAAGATCATCACCAACATGGGCGCCGCGAACCCGGTCGCCGGCGCCGCCAAGATCAAGGAGATCGCGCAGTCGCTCGGACTGCGGAACCTGAAGATCGCGGCCGTGTCCGGCGACGACGTGCTGGAGGTGCTGAAGGCCGGCGACCAGCGCATCGAGGAGACCGGCGCCCCGGTCTCGACGATGGCCAACACGCTGGTCTCGGCCAACGCCTACCTCGGCGCCGCGCCCATCGTCGAGGCGCTGAAGAACGGCGCCGACGTCATCATCACCGGCCGCGTCGCCGATCCGGCGCTGTTCCTGGCGCCGCAGATCCACGAGTTCGGCTGGGCCATGGACGATTGGGACCGGCTCGGCACGGGAACCGTCGTCGGCCACCTGCTGGAGTGCGCTGGGCAGATCACCGGCGGCTACTTCGCCGACCCCGGTGTGAAGGACGTGGCCGACCTCGCCCGCCTGGGCTTCCCCATCGCCGAGGTGGCGCAGGACGGCGGCGCCGTCATCACCAAGGTCGAGGGCTCGGGCGGGGCGGTGACCACCGCCACCTGCAAGGAGCAGCTGCTCTACGAAATCCACGACCCGACCACCTACTTCACCCCCGACGTGGTGGCCGACTTCTCGCGCGTCACCTTCGAGCAGATCGGTCCGGACCGTGTCCGCGTCGCCGGCGGCACGGGGCGCGCCAGGCCCGAGACGCTCAAGGTGTCGGTGGGCTACATCGACAGCTACATCGGCGAGGGGCAGATCTCCTATGCCGGGCCGGGCGCCGTGGCGCGCGGGCGGCTGGCGCTCGAGATCGTCCGCGAGCGGCTGAAGCTCACCGGCGTGAAGACCACCGAGCTGCGCTTCGACCTGATCGGCATCGACTCCATCCACGGCGACCGCCTCTCCACCGCCAACGACCACGAGCCGTACGAGGTGCGTGTGCGGGTCACCGGGCGGACGGACTCCATGAAGGAGGCCGTGCGTGTCGGCAATGAGGTGGAGACGCTCTACACCAACGGCCCGGCGAGCGGTGGCGGCGCCACCAAGTCGGCCAAGGAGGTCGTCGCCATGCTGTCGGCGCTCCTCCCCCGCAACTTGGCGAAGCCCGCCGTCGATTACGTGGAGGCTTGAGATGAAGCTCCGTGACATTGCCCATTCGCGCACCGGCGACAAGGGCGACATCTCCAACATCTCGGTGATCGCCTTCGACGAGAAGGACTACCCGCTCATCGAGGCGTACGTCACGCCGGAACGGGTGAAGGAGTACTTCTCGGAGGTCGTGCACGGCGAGGTCGTCCGCTACACGATCCCCAGCATCGGCGCGCTGAACTTCGTGATGCGCAACGCGCTGGGCGGTGGCGTGACCCGCTCGCTGGCCCTCGATGCCCACGGCAAGTGCCTGGCCTCGGCGCTGCTGGATCTGGAGATCCCAGACACCGTCGCTTGAGCCTTGCGGACAGGGTGCGGGCGAAGCGCGACGCTTCGCCCGGCCACCCGTAAGACCATCGCATGAGGAACGACAACAGCCCGCTCGACGCCGCGGGTCTCAAGCCGCCCGTCCTGATGATCGGAGGGATCGTCACCACGGCCTTCACGCCGTGGCTCTCCGCAGCGGGCAACGGCGCGAGGCCGCTGGACGTCGCGAACAGCATGGAACGCGCGGGATCCCGCATCGACGCGGTCGACGCGGACACGCGCGTGAACAAGGATCGGTCATGAAGAAAGTGGTCACGCTGGCCGACGCCGTCTCCCGAATTCCCGACGGCGCCGTCCTGATGATCGGCGGGTTCATGGGGGCCGGGACCCCGCCCCGCCTCATCGATGAACTCGTCCGCCAGGGCAAACGCGACCTGACGGTGATCGGCAACGACACGGCCCGTCCTGGCGTCGGGATCGGCAAGCTCATCGCGGCGAAGCTGGTGCGCCGGGTCATCACCAGCCACATCGGCACCAACCCCGAGACGCAGCGCCAGATGATCGCCGGCGAGACGGAGGTCGAGCTGGTGCCGCAGGGCACGCTGGCCGAACGCATCCGCGCCGCCGGCTTCGGGCTGGGCGGCGTGCTGACGCCGACGGGCGTCGGCACCGTGGTGGCGGAGGGCAAGCGCACGGTCGAGATCGGGGAGCGCACCTTTCTGCTGGAACTGCCGCTCAAGGCTGACTTCGCGCTCGTCAACGCCAAGCGCGCCGACTACATCGGCAACCTGGAATTCGCGCTGACCTCACGCAACTTCAACCCGCTGATGGCGATGGCGGCTGAGACCGTCATTGCGGAATCGGAGGACATCGTGCCCGTGGGTGTCATCTCACCCGACGCGGTTGGCGTGCCCAACGTGCTGGTTGACCATCTCGTTGGCAAGGAGCGGTCCCATGGATGAGAAGACGCTGATCGCCAAGCGCGTCGCGCTGGAGTTCAAGGACGGCGACCTGGCGAACCTCGGGATCGGGCTGCCGACCCTGGTGGCGCACCACCTGCCGGCCGGCATCGACGTGTTCTTCCAGTCGGAGAACGGCATCATCGGCATGCAGGCGCTGCCCCAGGAGGGCTTGGCCTGGAACGACCTGACCGACGCCGGCGGCAGCCCGATCGGCGCCATCCCCGGAGCCGCGGCCTTCGACAGCGCGCTGTCGTTCGGCGTCATCCGCGGTGGGCACCTGGACGTGACGGTGCTGGGCGGCCTGCAGGTGGACGAGCAGGGACAGCTCGCCAACTGGATGGTGCCCGGCAAGATGGTGCCCGGCATGGGCGGGGCGATGGACCTCGTCTCGGGCGCCAAGCGCGTGATCGTCGCCATGACCCACACGGCGAAGGGCGAGCCCAAGATCATGAAGCACTGCACGCTGCCGCTCACCTCGGTGCGCCGGGTCGATCTCGTGGTTACCGACATGGCGGTGATCGAACCGACGGCGGATGGCTTGGTGCTGAAGGAGACCGCACCCGGCGTCACCGTCGAGCAGGTTCTGGCGGCCACCGAGGCCACCTTGATCGTGCCGGCCCAGGTGCCGGTCATGCCCATCTCCGCCTGACGCTCCGTCCATGGCCGGCGCGACAGCCGCCGGCTGGATGCCCAACCATTGTGCCGCGAGCGTGCGCTCGTGGCACATCGGCTCCCTTTATGCCTGAATCAGGAACCCCACATGTCCGCAGCCAACATCGTCACCGTGACGGTCCCCGTAGCCTTCCAGATCTCTGTGGAGGTCCCGGCCAGCAGTGGCGTCAAGCAGCGCATGATGGCCGAGGCGATCGCCGCTTATGCGGCTGAGCACTTCGCGCACGTCAGCCAAGCGCAGATCCATGCCTTCAACGAGGTGAACCGCATCCATCCGCTCGGCACTGGCGTGATCACGGCCGTGGCGAGCGGCGTCGATGGCGCTCAGAAAGCGGCCGCCTGAGGGAGGAGCAGAGTCATGACTGCCATCGTGATCGCCAGCGCCGCTCGTACGCCGATCGGTGCGTTCAATGGCGGCTTGAGTTCCGTTCCGGCGCATGCGCTGGGTGAAGCTGTCATCCATGAGGCGCTCAATCGAGCCAAGACGGATCCCGCCGAGGTGACGGAAGTCATTCTCGGGCAGGTGCTGACCGCGGGTCAGGGCCAGAACCCGGCGCGGCAGGCCGCCATGGCCGCCGGCATCCCGATCGACAGGACCGCCTTCGGCATCAACCAGGTCTGCGGCTCGGGGCTGCGCGCGGTGGCGCTCGGTTCCCAGGCGATCCTCACCGGCGACGCCGAGGTGATGGTGGTCGGCGGCCAGGAGAGCATGAGCCTGTCGCCGCACGTCATGCACCTGCGCAACGGCGCCAAGATGGGCTCGGCCGAGCTGCTCGACACCATGATCAAGGACGGCCTGTGGGACGCCTTCCACAGCTACCACATGGGCGTCACGGCGGAGAACGTCGCCCGCGCCTGGAACCTGAGCCGCGAGGAGCAGGACGCCTTTGCCGCCGCCTCGCAGCAGAAGGCCGAGGCCGCCGTCAAGGCCGGCCGCTTCAAGGACGAGATCGTTCCGGTCACCGTCAAGACCCGCAAGGGCGACGTGGTGATCGACACCGACGAGCACCCGAAGTTCGGCACCACCCTTGACTCGCTCGCCAAGCTGCGCCCGGCCTTCGCCAAGGACGGCACGGTGACCGCCGGCAACGCCTCGGGCATCAACGACGGCGCCGCCGCGCTGGTGCTGATGAGCGCCGACAACGCCACCAAGCGTGGCGTCACGCCGCTCGCCCGCATCGCCTCGTGGGCGACGGCCGGCGTCGATCCGACGATCATGGGCACCGGCCCGATCCCGGCCTCCCGCCTTGCGCTCAAGAAGGCCGGCTGGACGGTCGGCGAGCTCGACCTGATCGAGGCGAACGAGGCGTTCGCCGCCCAGGCGCTGGCGGTCAACAAGGACCTGGGCTGGGATCCGGCCAAGGTGAACGTCAACGGCGGCGCCATCGCGCTCGGCCATCCCATCGGCGCGTCGGGTGCGCGCGTGCTGACCACGCTGCTTTTCGAAATGCAGCGGCGGGATGCCAAGCGTGGGCTGACCACGCTGTGCATCGGCGGCGGCATGGGCGTCGCCCTCTGTGTCGAACGGGATTGACCGGACGACGAATACCTCCCACGAGAGAGCCGGGAGAAGCGCTGCATCTCCCGGCTCGCCTCCTGATCAATAACGCAATATCGATCTGCGGCTAGCTATGGGGCGCGGAGCGGGACAATCGGACTGCGACAGCAGCTTGGCCAGATCCCAAACTGGAGTGTTTGGTATGCGTACCAATGGTGAAGTCGGCGCCGACTCACACGTTATCGAGAACGTCACCTTCGACGAGATCCGGATCGGCCAGAGCGCCAGCCTGACGCGGCAGCTCACGCTGATGGACGTCGAACTGTTCGCCACCGTCTCGGGCAACATCAACCCCGCCCACCTCGACCCCAAGTTCGCCGCCGACGGCCGCTTCCACAAGGTCATCGGCCACG
>Ga0196970_1000475_pt1 | contig 45920 bp, 48 predicted proteins | sample S1v_513CmetaG_FD_148672 | JGI IMG/M metagenome (GOLD analysis project Ga0196970, IMG submission 148672) | Soil microbial communities from Anza Borrego desert, Southern California, United States - S1+v_5-13C | ecosystem: Environmental > Terrestrial > Soil > Desert | place: USA: California... | reverse complement strand
TGTCCACCGCCTTCATCAGGCCGATGTTGCCCTCCTGGATCAGGTCCAGGAACTGCAGGCCGCGGTTCGTGTACTTCTTGGCGATCGAGATGACGAGGCGCAGGTTGGCCTCCACCATCTCCTTCTTCGCCCGGCTCGCTTCCTTCTCGCCCTTCTGGACGGTCGAGACGATACGGCGGAACTCGTTGATCGGCAGGCGCGCCTCGTCGGCGATGCCGCCGATGGCCTCACGCGTCCGGACGATGTCGCCCTCGTACTTCTCGACGTACTTGCCCCAGGTCTTCGGGTTCAGCGTGCGGATGCGCTCCAGCCAGTTCGGATCCAGCTCGTGACCGAAGTAGTGGTGCAGGAAGTCCTCGCGCTTGACCCGGCACTCGGTCGCCATGCGCAGCAGCCGGCCCTCGAAGCCCGTCAGCTTGCGGTTCAAGGCGTAGAGCTGTTCGACCAGCTGCTCGATGCGCTGGTTGTTCAGCCGGACCTTGTTCATAAGCTCGACCATCTCGGCCTTGAGCTTGTCGTACTTCTTGTCCGACTGCTTGGCGACGTCCTCGCCGCGCTGCATGGCGGCGAGACGCGCCTCGTGCAGCTTGTGCAGCTTGTCGTAGGTCGCCTTGATGTTCTCGAAGGTCTCCAGGACCTGCGGCTTCAGCGCGGCTTCCATGGCCGACAGGGACATGTTGTTGTCCTCGTCGCCCTCGCCTTCGCCCTCGCCTTCGGCGCCCGCCTCGCGCTCTTCGCCGCCCTCACGCTCCTCGCGCTCGACGTCGGACTCGCCCTCCGATGCGGCCATCGCCTCGGGCGGGACGCCGTCCGTCAGATCGCCGTCCGGGCCGCCGCCGTAGGTGGCGTCCAGGTCGATGATGTCGCGCAGCAGCATCTTCCCTTCCATCAGGGAATCATGCCACTCGATGATGGCGCGGATGGTCAGCGGCGATTCGCAGATCGCGCCGATCATCATCTCGCGGCCGGCCTCGATGCGCTTGGCGATGGCGATCTCGCCCTCGCGGCTCAGCAGTTCCACCGAGCCCATCTCGCGCAGGTACATGCGCACGGGATCATCGGTGCGGCCGATGTCGTCATCGTCCAGGTTGCCGGCCGAACGGCCCTCGCCATCCGCCGCCGCCTCGGTGTTCGCGGTGTCGTCCTGCTCCTCGGACTCGACGATATTGATGCCCATCTCGGACAGCATCGCCATCGTGTCCTCGATCTGCTCCGAGGATGAGGAATCCGGCGGCAACGCGGAGTTCAGCTCGTCATAGGTGACGTAGCCGCGCTCCTTGCCGCGCGCGATCATCTTCTTGACGGCCAAACCCATGCCGTCCATCAGAGGACCATCGCCGGTCTCTTCCCGGTTTTCGGACACTTCGACGCTGTTCGCTGCTTTCGTGGCCATGCGACTGCTGCCCCCGCATTACCCCAGATAAAGAAAAAACGACGTGACGAAGCCGCGGTCTTCACACCGCGTCATTCGTTTCGCCAACCCGGATTTTTCCCGCTCCAAACCAACATCGGCCCCGCTTTTTTCGTCCAAAGCCCCGCTCCCGCCACCACGACAGTGGCTACGACGCATTGTCATCGAGGTCCGTGTCATCCATTCCCATTCCGACCTTTATGACCTCCTGCTGGAGAGCCAACACCCGCGCGAACGTTTCGTCACTGTACTCGCGGGCCAGAGCCTCCTCCGCTTCCCTTAGCTCGGCGACGACCTGCCTGTGGTGCAGGTGCCCCCAGGTCGGCCACCAGCCCCGCCGTGCCTCCTCGAGAGAGGCATCCGGCCGGGCGAACCGCCCATGGTCATAGGTCGACTCGCTCAACAATGATGCCAAAATGGTATCAAAGCCGGCGGAAGACAAATGGCTTTCGACAGCGGCGGCGTCAAGCCCCGAGTCGCGGCCGGTGTCGGATGAGAGTGCATGGATGACCGCTTGTCGCAGTTCTTCCAGTGGCCCCGGCGAAAAAGGCAGCATTCCCAACGATTCGCCGACGTCGTCGAACAACTGCGGATGATTGACCAGCGTGGCCAGCAAAACCTTTTCGCGCAGATGTTCCTGCACCAAACGGCCCGGCCGGCCCCGTTTGTGGCCGGGCGGGGGCGAGGTTCGCAGCCCCGGCTCGCCCACTTGGTGTCTTTGCGGCTTCCGAGTCGCGCCCCGCGGGCCGGGCTGCCAGGGGGTTCTGGTCAGGCCGGCGGAACGGGTCCAGGCAAACGCCTCATCCACCCGTCGGCGCATATCCGCCCTATAGAAGGCCTGCACGGTGCGGTCGGCGATCTGGTCGCAACGCGCCTCCAGCGCCGCCTTGACGGCGGCCTTAGACTCCGGGCTGTCGGTGCGCTTGCCTTCGGTCTCCATGCGCCAGACCGCTTCGGCCAGCGGAATCGCCGCCTCCAGCACGGCGCGCATGGCCCGCGCCCCCTGCCCCCGGATCAGGCTGTCGGGGTCCTCGCCCTCGGGCAGGAAGACGACACGCGCCGAATGGCCGGGCGCCAGGTGCGGCAGGATGCGGTCCACCGCCCGCCAGGCAGCGCGCCGGCCGGCGTTGTCGCCGTCGAAGCAGAGGTACGGCTCCTTCTCGGCGCCGGGGATGAGCTTCCACAGCTCCTGGATCTGCGTCTCGGTGAGCGCGGTGCCGAGCGGCGCCACCGCCCCCTCGAAGCCGGCGCGCACCAGCGCGATCACGTCCATGTAGCCTTCGGCGACGATCACCGGCTGCCCATCCGCCGCGGCCTGCCGCGCCCGCGACAGGCCGTAGAGCAGCGTGCCCTTGTGGAAGAGCGGCGTGTCGGCGGTGTTGATGTACTTGGGCCCATCACCCTCCAGCAGGCGCGCGCCGAAGGCGACCACCTGCCCGCGCCGGTCGGCCACCGGGAAGATCACGCGGTTGCGGAAAAAGCTGAAGGGCGTGCCGCCGTCATCCGGCCGCTTCAGCAGGCCGGCAGTCACCATGTCGTCGTCGGAGAAGCCCTGCTTCAGCATATATTGGCGCAACGCGCCACGGTCGGCCGGTGCGAAGCCCAGGCGGAAGCGTGCGATGGTCTCGTCGTCCAGGCCGCGCCGCCGGAAATAGTCGAGCCCGGCACGCCCCGCCGGCGCCATGAGCTGCTGCTCGAACCAGCGGCAGGCCTGCTCGACCAGGTCGTTCAGCGTCTTGCGGCGTTCGTAGCGCTGCTTGTCCTCCTCGGTGGGCCGCGGCACCGGCAGCCCGGCCTCGGAGGCCAGCGTCTCCACCGCCTCGGGGAACGCCAGGTTGTCGTGCCGCATGACGAATCCGATGATGTCGCCATGGGCCCCGCAACCAAAACAATGAAAGAACCCCTTCTGGTCGTTGACGTAGAAGGAAGGGGTCTTCTCGTTGTGGAACGGGCACGGCGCCTTGTACTCCCGCCCCGCGCGGATGAGCCGCATGCGCTTGCCGACCACGTCGGACAGCGCCAGACGGACGCGCAGTTCCTCCAGGAATTGGGGCGGGAAAGCCATCGGTTACCGGTCAGCGGGGCCAGAGGACCGTACGCTATATCAGAACGGTTGAGACCACGCCATGGGACCAGGCTTACGCCGACTGAGCCAAGTGCGTCCCCGCATAGAGATCGGCCACCGCAATCCGGAAACCGATGCTCTCCAAAAGGAGCGTGCTTCCCGCCTCGATCCGCTCCGGCTGATCCGGCCAGTTGCCGTCGGCTTGCCGACGGAGCAGTTCGGCAGCGATCTCAGCCACATGCAGCACCAGGATTTCCTGGACGCTTGGGATGCTCGTGTATGCCCAGACGTTCTGCCATGTGTCCCGCTCGTTGCTCGGCGACAGGATCTCGATCAACAGGATCGTGTCCGGTACCGTCCGCTGTCCCGGCTGGTCCGGAGCGCAGGTTACACCCAGATCGGGGATCCGGTAATTGTGCTTGGCGCGTACGCGGGGTTGGACACCGGGTGCCGCCACCACGTGGCACCGCGTCCCGACCGCGGCAAAGTGGTTCCCGACTAGGCGTCCAACGGTGGCCTGAAGGATCCCGTAGGTCATGGTCGTGGGCGCCATTGCCCGCGGCTCGCCATCAATGAGCTGATAGCGTGCCTCGTCGTCACCATCGTTCCACTCCAGGAACTCGGCGACCGTCATCCGCGCCGAGAAGGTTGGCTCGACAGGCTTCCGTGCGACAGCCATGGCACCCTTCCCAAAGGCAGGCGTTAGTCTACTGCAGCGCTCACCCGCCCGAAAGCTGCTGCTTGATCAGGCCGCTGGCCTTGCCGAAGTCCATCTGGCCGGCGTAGCGGGCGCGCAGTTCGGCCATCACCTTGCCCATGTCCTTCAGCGACGCGGCCCCCGTCTCGGCGACGATCGCCTTGATGGCATCCTGCACCTCCGCCTCGGACATCTGCTTGGGCAGGAAGCGCTCGATCACCTCGATCTCGGCGCGCTCCTGGTCGGCCAGCTCCTGCCGACCGCCCTGCTCGTAGAGCGCGATGGACTCCTGGCGCTGCTTCACCATGCCTTGGAGCATGCCGAGGATCTCGCCGTCCTCGATGCCGGTGGTGACGCCGCGGCCGCGCGCCTCAATGTCCTTGTCCTTCAGCTTGGCGAGGATCATGCGCACGGTGGAGAGCGCGCGCTGGTCCTTCGCCTTCATGGACTCCTTCAGGGCCTCGTTGAACCGGTCGCGCAGCATGATCGTCCTCGCTCCTCAGATTCGAATCTCGACGCGCACTAGGTAGCGCATTCCCCTCGCCGCATCCAGACATCCCGGGCAGACATTCCGCCTGCGCGAAACGAGCGCTGGAAATCGCACGGCCAATCGTCATATAGGTTGACCGGCCCACCGCTCCTGTCTATTCGATGCCCGCTTTCGTCCCGACCGGACGGGGGCGTTCAGGCGCGAGCGCGTGCGCCGCGCGGACCGCGACGCCGACGCCGTTCCGCGTGCAGTGGATATGTCGCCCACGGCAGGCGTTGTTGAGGTCCGGACCCGATGCCCGATAGCAATTCCCCCGAACTCCACACCGGTGTGCTCGTCCTTGCCGATGGGACCGTCTTTCGCGGCCGCGGCATCGGTGCCGTGGGGGATTCGGTGGGCGAGGTCTGCTTCAACACCTCGATGACCGGCTACCAGGAGATCCTGACCGATCCCAGCTACGCCGGGCAGATCATCACCTTCACCTTCCCGCACGTCGGCAACGTCGGCGCCAACCCGGAGGACATCGAGACGGTGACCCCGGCGGCCCGCGGCCTGATCCTGCGCGCCGACATTACCGAGCCGTCGAACTGGCGCGCCACCCGCCACCTGGACGACTGGCTGAAGAGCTTCGGCCTGATCGGCCTGGCGGGCATCGACACACGCCGCCTGACCCGCCGCATCCGCGACCTGGGTGCCCCCAACGGCGTCGTCGCCCACGACCCGAAGGGCGTGTTCGATCTGGACGCGCTGCGCGCCAAGGCCGCCGCCTGGCCGGGGCTGGAGGGCATGGACCTCGCCAAGGATGTCTCCTGCCGCCAGACCTATAGCTGGAACGAGGCCGCCTGGACGCTGGGCAAGGGTTACGCCACCCAGGAGAACCCGCGCTTCCACGTCGTGGCGATGGACTTCGGCGCCAAGCGCAACATCCTGCGCTGCCTGGCCGACGCCGGCTGCAAGGTGACCGTGGTGCCGGCCACCGCCACGGTCGAGGACGTGATGCGCCACAAGCCCGACGGCGTCTTCCTCTCCAACGGCCCCGGCGACCCCGCCGCCACCGGCGAGTACGCGGTGCCGACCATCCAGAAGCTGATCGAGACCGGCGTTCCGATGTTCGGCATCTGCCTGGGCCACCAGATGCTGTCGCTGGCGCTGGGCGGCCGGACGGCAAAGATGGAGCGCGGCCACCGCGGCGCCAACCACCCGGTCAAGGACTTGGCCACCGGCCGCGTCGAGATCACCAGCCAGAACCACGGCTTCGTCGTGCTGCCGGAGAGCCTGCCGGCGGACGTCGAGGTGACGCACGTCAGCCTGTTCGACAACACGAACGAGGGCATCCGCGTGAAGGGCAAGCCGGTCTTCTCGGTGCAGTACCATCCCGAGGCCTCGCCCGGCCCGCAGGACAGCCATTACCTGTTCCACCGCTTTGTCGACCTGATGGACGGCAAGCCGCTGCCCTGATGAGCAAGGCGTTCACCAAGGAGACAGACCGGGACGATGACGACGGCGCCGAGGGTGCGCCGGCGATCCCGAAGGGTGTGAAAAACTACATCACCCCCGCCGGATTCCAGCGCCTCCAGGACGAGCTGAAGCACCTCCTGCGCGTCGAACGCCCGAAGGTGGTCGAGGTGGTGTCCTGGGCGGCCGGCAACGGCGACCGCTCGGAGAACGGCGACTACATCTACGGCAAGAAGCGGCTGCGCGAGATCGACCGGCGCATCCGCTTCCTGACCAAGCGCCTGGAGATCGCCGAGGTCGTCGATCCCCGGCAGCAGAAGAACCGCGACCGCGTGTTCTTCGGCTCCACCGTGACCTACGCCAACGAGGACGGCGCCGAGCGCACCGTCACCATCGTCGGCATCGACGAGGCGGACCTGGACAAGGGCCAGGTGAGCTGGATTTCCCCGATCGCCCGAGCGCTCCTGAAGGCGCAGGAGGGCGATACCGTCGAGCTGCGCACGCCGGCCGGCGTGGAGAGCATCGAGGTGGTCGAAATCCGCTACCCCGGCGACGCGTAGACACGCGAAACCCCGGCCGGTGGATCCGGCCGGGGCCTTGCGTGCTACGGATTAGCGCTGGCGGACGAGGGCGCCCTGGGCGGCGAAGTTGCCGATGCCGGCGGCGGTGTTGGAGACGTTGGCGACGTTCTGCGCCATCGCCGGGGCGGCCAGCATCACGACGGCGGCGAGCAGGGTGCGATGGCAGGAGAGTACGCAGGCCGAACCCCCCAGGCTCTGTGAGCCGGGCCACAGAGTGCATCGTTTCGCAGGTTGGGCTTCGCCAGCGGCTCAACCCAACCTGCGAAATCACGAAACGGCTATGGCGCCTTCACCCCAGGCTTCGTCTCCGCAGGCGCCGGCTGGGTGCGTGCTTTTTCGCGCTCGATGCCACCGAAGGCGGTCGCGGCACCGCGCGTGCCCGGCGAAGTGCCGGCCTGACCGACGTCGGCGTTGTCCCGCACGGGCGAGGTGCCGGGCGTCGATGCCGCGGCCGGATCCGCAGCGCTCCGCTCGCCGGCATCCCGCGGCTTGCCCGACGCGGTCACCGGGCCGGCGCTCTCGTCGAAGGGAGCTTGGCCCGTCGTCTGCCAATCGGCGCCACGCCCCTCTCCGGCATGGGCGACGGGATGCGCGCCGCGGGATGGGTCGCCGCCGCCGTGCTCCGCCTGCTGCTGCGGGCGCAGCACCTCCATCGGCCCCTGCCCCGGCTCGAAAGGTGCCCAGTCCGCCGTGCGCCAGTCGGCGCCGCGGCCGGCGACGGCCTCCTTGCCGCCGTCCGCATCGCCGCGGGTGCGCACGTCGGCCGGCTGGTTCTGCGCCAGCACGGCGCTGATGCGGTCCGAATCGGCGTGGCCGGCGTGCACCAGCAGCAGCGTGCCGCCGCGCTCCAGTCCTTCGGCATAGGTGTGGACGTCCGCCTCCGGCACGCCCAGACCGGTCAGCGCGCCGATGAGGCCGCCCGCCACGGCGCCGGCCCCGCCGCCGAGCAGCCCTGCGGCGATGGGCCCGACCGCCACCACCGGTCCGAGACCGGGGATCGTCAGGGTCGCCATGGCGACCATAGCCCCGCCGATGCCGCCGAGCGTGGCACCGATCATGATGCCCGAGCTGGTGCCCCGGTCGGCGTCGATGTCGGCATCGACGGCTTGGTCGCGGCGCGATCCGCCGGCCTTGGCGGCGACCACGCTGATGTCGGCACGTGGTACGCCGGCGCGAAGCAGATCCTCCACCGCCCGGCCGGCGTCGTCGGCGCGGTCATAGAGGGCGACGATGGTACGGGCCATCGAAAACCTCCTGTCATGTACGGGCGCGGGACTAGCGGAGGAGCTGGGCGCCGAGCGCCACGAGCAGCACGAGCAGCACCACGACCAGGAGCGCCCGAATCGCCATGCCGCCGATCAACCATCCCGGCAGCGTCAACGATGGATTGGTGCGCGGGCTTTCTATCGGCGGACGGTCTCCGGCCGCCGCGGGATCGCCCCGAATCACGTCGTCGCGGACGTTCTGCGGCGCGCCGCCCGCGCCCGGACCGGGCATGTGCTTGGGCGCGTGTTTGGGTGTGGGAGTGTCGTCCATCTCCGCCCCCCTGCTGGTTGTCCCGTTCACATCAACCAACAGAAGCGCCGCCTCCAAGGTTCCCCTGTACATTGGCGCGAAGAAACGCACATAATACTCGGTCAGGTTTTGTCTATGACTGGTATTTCGCGCAAATATGGGTCTCTTGACGGCGGGCGCCACCGCTCCGACCTGACAGCGCATGCACCGCCGATCCGAACCCGCCGGCCCCTGCCCGCTCTGCGGCCGGCCGATGCTGCCGGGCCCCAGCCTCAACGAGCACCACCTCATGCCGCGCCGCTACGGAGGACGCGAGACGGTGACCATGCACAAGATCTGCCATGACAAGATCCACGCCGTGCTGAGCGAGGCCGAGCTGCGCGACGCCTACCACACCATCGAAAGCTTGCGCGCCCACCCGGAACTCGCCGCCTTCATCCGCTGGCTTGCCCGCAAACCACCGGAGTTCATGGACGGGCATGCGGGAGGACGGGGGAAGCGGAAACGATAGATTACTCCCTCCCCTGGCTCGGCCGGGGGAGGGAAAATGTTATTCCGCCACCGCGCGCACCGCGGCGGCGTCCCGCCGGCGTTCTTCGGCGATCAGCTTCAGCATGGTCGCCACCGAGATCGAGCTGAGCGTCGCCCGCGCGATGTCCTCGATCTCCTCCAGCACGCTCCCCAGGGCGCGGCCCTCGGGCGTGGTGTCGCCGGGCTCGCGGGTGTCGCTGTTGGCAGTGTCCACCTCCTCGAACAGGCGGATCAGGTCCAGGAGCGTGATGCGCTTGGCGTTGCCGGTGAAGCGGTAGCCACCGCCAGCCCCGCGCACCGCCTCGACCAGACCGGCGCGGCCCAGCGAACGCAGCACCTTGGACAGGTGGTTGACCGAGATGTCGTAGCGCTCGGCGATCTCGGCCGCGGAGAACTGCCTGTCCGGGTCGGACGCCAGTTCGAGAATGGCGTAGAGCGCGAAGCGCGTGGCCTTCTGCAGTCGCATCGCTAGAGGCTCTTTTCCAGTTCGATGAAGGGGCCGGCGCGCATGCCCTGGCTGCGGAAGAAGGACATCAGCAGCGTCGCCTCCTTCGACAGCATGGTGCGCACCTTCTGCACCCCCGCCAGGCGGAAGCACGCGCAGATCGAGTCGAAGAGGTGCGAGCCGACGCCCAGCAGCCGCGTCCCCGGCTTCACGTTGATGGCGAAGACCCAGCCGGACGGCGGCGAGCCGAACTCCCACGCGCGCACCTCGCCGACGATGAAGCCCACCGGCTGCTCGCCGTGTTCGGCGATCAGGAAGAAGCGGTTCTGCGCGCGCCGGCCGTAGCGCTCGAACAGGTCGCTCCAGTAGGCGGGCTTCTCCAAGCCCGTCGTCTCGGCGTCCAGCGCGATCACCGCCGGCACGTCCGACGGTTCGGCCGGGCGCACGCGCAACGCCGGAGCGGTGTTCTTGGTCAAAGTCGAATTCTGGTGCGACATTACGATTATCCAGCCGCGAAGTCTTCCAACGATGCACCGCCGGGCCCAAGTCCGAGCGGTAAGTTGGATTGACAGAAGGTAATCCGGAAATCCGGCCACGACAATGGTCGAATGAGAACCAGTTTCAGGCGCTTGACCCCTCCTGCCCAAACGGCACGTTGAACCCCGCCGCCAAAACTGGCATAGTGGTACCATTATGCCAAATAGGCGCGGGACTGAACCCGCGCCGCAGGGGAAAGGCGCCGAGGAGCCGACATGAGGGCAAGAGCCAAGACCGCCCGATCCGTCCCAACCTACTGCTACAACTGCGTCGCCGGTCCAGACCTGATGACCGTCGTCGTCGAGGACGGTGTAGCGACCAACATCCGCCCGAACTTTGCCGCCAAGGAGCATCCGGCTGCCGGCCGGGTCTGTGTCAAGGCGTATGGGCTGATCGAGAAGACCTACAACCCGCACCGCATCCTTACGCCGATGCGCCGCACCAACCCCAACAAGGGGCGTGGCGAGGATCCCGGCTTCGTGCCGATCAGCTGGGACGAGGCGCTGGACACCATCGCGGCCAAGCTCAACCACGTCCGCGCCACCGGCCTTGTCGACGAGGCGGGGCTGCCGCGCGTGGCCGCCACCTTCGGGCACGGCGGCACGCCGGCCAGCTACATGGGCACGCTGCCGGCCTGGCTGGCGGCGTGGGGGCCCATCGACTTCAGCTTCGGCTCGGGCCAGGGCGTCAAGTGCGTGCACTCCGAGCACCTCTACGGCGAGTACTGGCACCGCGCCTTCACGGTGTGCGCCGACACGGTGATGACGCGCTACGTCATCTCCTTCGGCACCAACGTCGAGGTGTCGGGCGGCGTCTGCGCCGTCTACCGCCACGCCGACGCCCGCATCCGCGGCATCAAGCGCGTGCAGGTGGAGCCGCACCTGTCGGTCACCGGCGCGGCTTCCGCCGAGTGGGTGCCGATCAAGCCGAAAACCGATGGCGCATTCCTGCTGTCGCTGATCCACGTGCTGCTGCACGAGGTAGCGCGCGAACGGCTCGATCTGCCCTTCCTGCGCGACCGCACCGCCTCGCCCTATCTCGTCGGCCCGGAAGGTTATTATCTGCGCGATCCGGAGAGCGGCAAGCCGCTGCTGTGGGACCTGAAGTCCGGCCAGGCGGTGCCGCACGACACCCCCGGCGCCGAACCGGCATTGGAGGGCCGATTTACCGTTCCCCACGCCGTCGAGCACGGCCCGGACGAGACGAAGTGGGAGCACCGCGCCGTCGAAGGCCGCACCGCCTTCACGGCGATGGTCGAGCAAATGGCACAGTTCTCGCCCGAATGGGCGGAAGGTGTCTGCCAAGTGCCGGCGTCCACCGTGCGCCGCGTGGCGAACGAATACGTGGAGAACGCCTGCGTCGGCCAGACCGTCGAGATCGACGGGCAGACCCTGCCCTTCCGCCCGGTCGCCATCACGCTGGGCAAGACGGTCAACAACGGCTGGGGGGCGTACGAGTGCTGCTGGGCGCGCACCATGATGGCGACCCTGGTGGGGGCGCTGGAGGTGCCGGGCGGCACGCTGGGCACCACCATCCGCCTCAACCGCCCGCACGAGAACCGGCTGCAGAGCGTCAAGCCCGGGGTCGACGGCTTCATGGCGTCGAACTTCAACCCGACGGACACCGAGCACTGGGCCTCCAAGCCGACCGGGCGCAACGCGCATAAGACGCTGGTGCCGATCGTCGGCAACTCGTCGTGGAGTCAGGCACTGGGGCCGACGCACCTCGCCTGGATGTTCCTGCGCGCGACACCGGAGGGCTGGCCGAAGCCGAGCTATCCCGACGTCTGGTTCCTGTTCCGCACCAACCCGGCCATCTCCTTCTGGGACACGAGGCAGATGGTCGAGAACATGGCGAAGATGCCCTTCGTGGTCGCTTTCGCCTACACGGTCGATGAAACGAACTGGATGGCCGACATTCTGCTGCCCGACGCCACCGACCTGGAGGGCACGCAGCTCATCCGCGTCGGCGGCACCAAGTTCGTCGAGCAGCACTGGCACCACCAGGGCGTGGCGCTGCGCCAGCCGGCGGTGGCGCCGCGCGGCGAAGCCCGCGACATGACCTGGATCGCCGGCCAGCTGGCCAAGCGCTGCGGCCTGTTGGAGGACTACAACAAGGCGCTGAACCGCGGCGCCGGCCTCGTGCCACTGAAGGGGGAAGGTTACGACTTCTCCCTGGATCCCAAGGCCGAGCACTCCGTGGACGCCATCTGGGACGCCGAGTGCAAGGCCGCCTGCGCCGCCTTCACCAACGGCGAGGAGATCCATGACCTCGACTGGTTCAAGGAGAACGGCTACTTCCTGGTGCCGTTCAAACGGGTCGACTGGTATCTCTACCCGACCATGGTGGCGAAGGGTTTGCGCTTTGAGCTGCCGTACCAGGAGCGCCTGCTCCGCGTCGGCAAGGAGCTGGGGGCCCGCCTGCACGGCGCCGGCATCCACTGGTGGGACGACCAGCTGCACGAATACACGGCGTTGCCTGAGTGGCACGACGTGCCGCAGCGCTGGGAGAACGCGGTCAAGGCGATGGGCGGCGAGCCGGCCGACTACCCGTTCTGGCTGATCACCACCAAGACCATGCAGTACACCACCGGCAACAACGCCGGCATCCCGCTGATGAACGAGGTGGGCAAGAACGTGCGCGACCACGGAGGCGTGCAGATCAACGCCGCCACGGCGGCGAAGCTGGGTATCGTCGACGGCGACCTGGTGGAGGTCCGCTCGGTGACCAACGTGACGCGCGGCAAGGCCATCGTGGTGCAGGGCCTGCGCCCCGACACGCTGGTCATCCACGGCCAGTTCGACCACTGGGCCACCCCCTTCGCCAAGGAGCTGGGCTTTCCCAGCCTCAACACCGTGGCGCCGCTGTCGCTCGACCTGACGGACTCCACGGGTTCGGGCGCGGACGTGGTCAAGGTGTCGATCTGCAAGATCATCCCGGAAATGGTGGGAGGTGCGGCATGACCCGCTATGTGATGGTCGTCGACCTGCGCCGCTGCATCGGCTGCCAAACCTGTACGGCGGCCTGCAAGGTGACCAACGCCACCATGCCCGGCGTGCAGTGGCGCCGTGTGGTGGACATGGAGGTCGGCACCTTCCCCAACGTGCAGCGCGTCTTCATGCCGGTGGGCTGTCAGCACTGTTCCGACCCGCCCTGCATGGAGGTCTGCCCCTCCACCGCCACCGGCAAGCGCGCCGACGGCATCGTCACCATCGACTACGACCTGTGCATCGGCTGCTCGTACTGCGCCGTCGCCTGCCCGTACGAGGCCCGCTACAAGGTGGACAAACCCACCTTCGCCTACGGCGACACGCCGACCGAGGCGGAGAAGCACCGCTACGACCCGGCGATGATCGGCGTGGCACAGAAGTGCACGTTCTGCGTCGACACCATCGACGATGGCATCTCCAAGGGCCTGAAGCCCGGGGTCGACCCGGACGCCACGCCGGCCTGCGTCAACTCCTGCATCTCGGGGGCCATGAACTTCGGCGACATCGAGGATCCGAACAGCAACGTGTCGAAGCTGCTGCGCGAGAACCAACACTTCCGCATGCACGAGGACCAGGGGACCAACCCCGGCTTCTACTATCTCTGGGATGGGGCGCGGCCATGAACATCGGAACCATTCCCAAGCTGCAGCGTGCCTGGGACCTGCGGGCGGCATGCAACTTCATCGGCGGCGGCACCGGCACCGGCCTCCTGGTCTTCGCCGCGATATCCGCCCTGGCCGGCTGGCCGTTCGCTGCGGCGGGGCTGGTGGCGCTGGCCTTCGTCGGCTTCGGCCTATCCATGGTCTGGCTGGAGATCGGCAAGCCGCTGCGCGCCGTCAACGTCTTCTTCCACCCGCAGACCTCGTGGATGACGCGCGAGGGCATCGTGGCGCTGCCGCTGTTCGCGCTGGCGGCGCTGGCGGTGGTGCTGGCTCTGGGCCGGCCGGACCTGGGGCGGCTCGCGGCACCGGTCATGGCGGTCGCGGCAGCCATCGGCCTCGGCTTCCTCTACTGCCAGGCGCGCATCCTGCGCGCCGCCAAGGGCATCCGCGCCTGGAGCGAGCCGGCCATCCTGCCGCTGATCCTGACCAGCGGCTTGGCCGAGGGCGCCGGCGTGTATCTGGTGCTCATCGGGCTCATGGGCGCGGCGCTGCCGTGGGCATCCGCACTGGCGCTGGCGTTGTGCGCGGCACGCTATGCGGCGTGGCGGCACTACCGCGCGCGGTTGGGCGCCACCGGCGCGCCGGCCGGCACGCTGGCGGCGCTGCACCACGCCGAGCCGCTGGTGGCGTGGGCCGGCCACGCGGCCCCGGCGGTGCTGCTGGTCCTGGCGCTGGCCGGCGTGCTGCCGGACCTCATGGCCGTGCTGGCCGGCATCGCGCTGGCGGTCACGGGCTGGTTCATCAAGGTCACCATCGTGCTGCGCGCGGCGCAGTCGAACGGCTTCGCCGTCGTCCACACGCCGGTGCGCGGCCGCGGCACCAGCCGGGCCGGAGACCGCCCGGGCTGGCAGCTACCGCATCAGAAAGGATAAACGCATGTATGAACACACCACGCAGATCGGTCGCCTGCTGCACGACGACCACCAGCGCTGCCTCTCAGCCGTGCAGAACCTGGAGGCGCTGCTCGCCCGCCAGGGCCCGCGCAAGCCGGCCGACCTCGCCGACCCCAAGACCCGCTCCGTGCTGGTCGAGGCCAAGGGCGTCCTGTCGCAGGAAACCGCCACCCACTTCGCCTTCGAGGAGGACCACCTGTTCCCCCTGCTGGCCGAAGTGGGCGAGCAGCACATGATCTTGACGCTGAAGTCCGAGCACGACGCCATCGCCCCAATCGCCGAGGACGTGGTGCGGCTGATCGCGGACGCGCTGAAGGCAGGATCCTTCACGCCCGAGGCCTGGACCGAGCTCCACGACCTGGGTCTGGAGCTGACGGAGCGGCAGGTCTTCCACGTGCAGAAGGAGGAGATGGGCCTGCTCAGCGGTATCGGCATGATGCTGGAGCCGGACGTGGACTCGCGGCTGGCGGATACGTACCGGTCGATGGGATAACAACACAAAGTCCCTCCCCCAGCCCCGCTGGGGGAGGCTAGGAGGGGGCTAGGTCATCCCGAGAATCCTCGGCATGCCGGAGGCCGGTCAAACACGAAGCAACAAAGATCTCCAAGATTCACGAAGCCAGCGTTGCCTGGGTGTCGGCTGGCGGAGGAGCTATGATGTAAAATACGAAGATCAGAAGATTGCGCAGCAAAGCCTCTTTTTATTTTATAATCTTTTGATCTTTGTGTCTAAAATTGCCGCTCCAGTCGTCAGCCGACGCGCCCTTTGTGAATCTTAAAGATCTTTGTTGCTTCGTGTTGTGCAGAACCCCGGCACACCGAGGATTCGCGGGAAAACCTTGCCCCCACCCTGCCCCTCCCCCGCCGGAGGCGGGGAGGGACTTTGAATTCACCGCCCCTTCACCACGTGCAGCGGGTCGATGTCGGAGCCGGTCACGCGCCGGCGGCCGGGCTCCACTTCGGTCAGTGCCTCCACCGGATGCATGGTCGCCAGCGAGCGTTCGGTCAGGCGCTGGTACTGCCGCGTCGCCTCGACCTTCCAGGCCATCTCCTGCTCGGTCAGCGCTCGCATGGGTTTGGCCGGAATGCCGGCGGCCAGCCAGCGCGAGGGAATCTCCGCCCCCGCCTTGACGAACGACTGCGCCGCGACGATGGCGTACTCGCCGACCACGGCGCCGTCGTTGACCACTGCGTTCATACCGACCATGGCGCCCTTGCGGATCGTGCAGCAGTGCAGCACGGCGGAGTGGCCGATGTGGCCCTCCGCCTCGATCACCATGTCGCGCTGGGGGAAGCTGTGCAGGACGCAGCAGTCCTGCACGTTGGCGCCGGCCTCGATGACGATGCGGCCGAAGTCGCCGCGCACGCTGGCAAATGGCCCGATGTAGCAGCCCGGTCCGACGATCACGTCGCCGACCAGCACCGCCGACGGATGCACGTAGCTGGTCGGATCGACCACGGGAACCATACCCTCGAACGCCCACACCGTCGGCATGCCGGCCCTTTCCGTTAGAGATGACGCCGACCCAACGTGGGCTGCGGCATGGCGTGCGGCAAGGGCCGGCTTCACGCCGGCCCGACCTTGCGCAGATCGCGCACGCGGATCGCCTTGCCCTGCGAGCGCGGCAGCTCGCCGGGGCTCAGCACGACGACACGGCAGGTCACGCCGATGATCGACTTGATGTGGTGCTGCACCTGGTGCGCGATGTGCTCGTACGCGTCCTGGCCGATGGCGAGGCCCGGTTCGGCCTCCACCTCCACCGTCATGGTGTCCAGCATGCCCTCGCGCTGGATGACGAGCTGGTAGTGCGGCGCGATGTTGGGGAATCCCACCAGCACCGCCTCGACCTGCGAGGGGTAGACATTGACGCCGCGGATGATGAGCATGTCGTCGTTGCGCCCGGTGACGCGCAGGATCCGCACGTGCGTGCGCCCGCACGAGCACGGCTCGACCGACAGCCGGGTGATGTCCCGCGTGCGGTAGCGGATCATCGGCAACGCCTGCTTGGTCAGCGTGGTGATCACCAGCTCCCCCGCCTCGCCCATCGGCTTCGGCTTCATCGTCTCGGGATCGACGATCTCGAATAGGAAATGGTCCTCCCAGCCGTGCAGGCCATCGCGCTCCTGACACTCCACCGCGACCCCGGGACCCATGATCTCCGAAAGGCCGTAGATATCATGGGCGCGCACGCCCAAACGATCATCCAGCGCCTTGCGCATCGCCTCCGACCAGGGCTCGGCGCCGCAGATGGCGATCTTCAGCGCGGAGTCCTTCTTGAAGTCCACGCCCTCCTTCTCCGCCACCTCGGCGATGTTGAGCGCGTAGGACGGCGTGGCGCAGAGGATCCGCGCGCCGAAGTCCTTGATCAGCACGATCTGCCGCTCGGTGTTGCCGCCGGACATCGGCACCACCGTGCAGCCCAGCCGCTCGGCGCCGTAGTGCATGCCCAGGCCCCCGGTGAAGAGACCGTAGCCATAGGCGTTGTGGATCAGGTCGCCCGGCCGCGCACCGGCCGAGGCCAGCGAGCGCGCCATCAGGCGCGACCAGGTTTCCAGGTCGCCCGCCGTATAGCCGACCACCGTCGGCTTGCCGGTGGTGCCCGAGGAGGCGTGCAGCCGGATCACCTCGTTCATCGGCACGGCGAAAAGGTTGAAGGGGTAGTTGTCGCGCAGGTCCGTCTTTACCGCGAAGGGGAACTTCGCCAGGTCCTCCAGCGACTTCAGGTCGTCCGGCACCACTCCGGCCGCGTCGAACGCCCGGCGGTAGTGAGGGACGTTCTTGTAGGCGCAGCGCACCGTCTGCTGCAGGCGCTTGAGCTGAAGATCGGCCAGCTTGTGGCGCGGCATCGTCTCGATCTCCGGCGCGAACATGTAGTCGGCGGTTGTTACGGACATGGCGGTTCCCTCGTTGTGTTTTTTGGTTAGCGCTCGAAACGGCGCAGCTGCTCTACCTTGCGCTCGACGGTGGCCTGGATGTGCTGGACCTGCTCGTCGTTGAGGTGCTTGTACTTGCCGATGCCGGTCAGGTATTCGCGCACTGGCTTCGGCCGGGCGACCGGGCGGGTGAAACGCAGCCCCTTGTCCGGCGTGTACTCCCACAACGCGAAGAAGTTCGTCTCCACCGCCAGCCGGCAGACGTCGGTGGTGCGGTCGGAGCCGAAGCGCCACCCCGTCGGGCACGGAGCAAAGACGTGCAGGTAGGCCATGCCGGTCTTCGACACCTCGATGGCCTTGTCGAGCTTCTCGTAGAAGTCCTCCAGGAACGCGGTGGCGGCGGTGGCGACGTAGGAGCAGTTGTGCATCATCATGACCACCGGAAGGTTCTTGGCCTCGGAGGACTTGCCCTTGAGGCGCTCGCCGACCGGCGTCGTCGACGTCCAGGACCCGTAGGTCGTGGCCGAGGACGCCTGCATACCGGTGTTCATGTAGCCTTCGTTGTCGACGCAGATGTACAGCATCGGCTCGTCGCGCTCGGCAGCCCCCGACAGCGACTGGAAGCCGGCATCCGAGGTGCCGCCGTCGCCGGCCAGCGCCAGCACCTGCACGTCGTCGCGCCCGATGCGGTTGTAGTAGCGCTTGATGCCGGTCAGCATCGACGCGGTGTTGGTCAGCAGCGGGTGGAACACCGGCACCTTGGTGCCGGTGCGGCCGTTGTAGCCGACCGTCCCCATGCCGGGGATGCAGCCGGGCGGCGTCGCCACCACGGTGTTCGGGCCGACATGGCGCAGCGTGTGGCGGATCAGCAGTTCGGAATTGCAGCCCTGGCAGGCCGACAGGCCTGGGGCGAACAGATCCTCCCGATCCGCCACCCGCCGGTGGATGCGCGCCGCCGTGTTGAGCGTCAGCGCCCCGGTCGGACACGCCTTCACGCAGGCCGGGTCGCCGTCGCACATATCGCACTTGGCGACGTGGCCGACCCGCGCGTCGTAGGTGATGCCGGCGTAGGCGCAGCCCACCGTGCACAGCAGGCAGTTGACACACTGGTCGGCGTCCCAGGTGATGACGCCGGTTGCGCCGTCCTTCGCCAGCGCGGCGGAGGGGCAGTTGCTGACGCATTTCGGGTCGCCGCACTGGCGGCACAGCGCCAGCTCCCAGGCGTCGGCGTTTGCCAGGATGCTGATGCGGGAATGCACCGGGTCGTCGGTGCCGGATTTGGCCTGCGCGCAGGCCGTCACGCACTTCATGCAGCCGTCGCAGTCCTGCGCGCGGAAGGCGATGGTCTCGTAGCTGGACATACCCCGTCCTCCCCTCAGCGCCACAGCCGCGACATGAGCGTCCGGCCGGTGTCGAGCGGCGCCGTCACGAACGCCTCCTTCACCGGTTCCAGGTCCACCCGGCGGCTGATGAGCTGCCACATCACTCCGGCGTCGATGGGCATGCCCACCGTGCACACACCGATGAGCCGGCCATCCTTGATCGCGATTCGGCTGTAGAGGCCCGCCTTCGCATCCACCCGGCGATGGATCTCCGCCGCAGGATCGCCTTCGCCGGAGATGCCGACGCTCACCGCATGCCGGCCGAAGAACGGGAAGGTGTTGATGGGCAGACCGCCGACATAAGGCTTCAGGCTGGGGTCGCCGGCCATCGCCATGCCGGCGATGCGGCCCTGCTCGACCGCGTCGGGCAGGATGCCGTTGATGACGCGCGCCGCGCCGAAGAAGGCGCGCGCCTGCGCCACGTCCCCCGCCGCCCAGACGTTCGGGACCGACGTCCCCATGGTGTCGTCCACCAGGATGCCCTGCTGCGTCTCGATGCCCGAGCCGGCCAGATAGTCCATCACCGGACGCACGCCGGTGCCGATCAGCAGCAGTTCCGCCGGCAGCATCTCGCCGTCGTCGAGGGTGACGGCCACCGGGTTGCCGTCCCTGTCCTGCACCGAGGCCACGGTGCGGCCGAACAGCAGGAAGATGCCGCGGTCGCGGAACGCTGTCTCGACGATCTCCGCCGCCGGCGCGTCGAGATAGCCGGGCAGTGCGTGCGCCTGCCGCTCGACCACGACCACCCGTATGCCGGCCTTGGACAGCACCTCGGCGGCGTGCAGGCCGACCAGCCCGGCGCCCAGCACCACCGCCGTCTTCACGCCCGCCCCGGCATCGCGTAGGGCCAGCGCATCGTCCAAAGTGCGCAGCACGTGGAAACGCACGTCCTTCAGGCCCTCCACCGGCGGCACCGCCGGGGCGGCGCCCGTCGCCAGCAGCAAGCGCTCGTACGTCCATGCGTTGCCCGACGCGGTGCGGACCACGGCGTTGGCCGTGTCGATGGACACCAGTTCCTCGCCGCGGCGCAGGTCCACCTTGCGCGCGGCGAACCATGCCTCATCCTTCAGGGCGACCCGCTCGGGCTTGGAGCGGCCGGACACGACGTAGGGCAGGATGGTCGGCGAGTAGGGCCGGTGCGGCTCGCGGGTCAGCATGGTCAGCGAGCCTTCGGCGTCCCAATGGCGGATCGCCGTCACCGCCTCCAGGCCGGCGTGGCTGGCGCCGACGACGAGATAGCGGGTGTGCAGCATCGTCGGTTCCCTCAGTCGTTCTCGTTGATCCACACCGGGCCGTCCGGCGCCTGGCCGGTGGCCGCGGCTTTGAACGCCATCTCGATGCAGCGCGCGAAGTGGCCGTCGGTGATGTCGGCGCCGGCCAGCCCGCCGATGACGCTGATGGCCGGGATCATGTGCCGGGCGCGGTACAGCGCCCCCAACACCTCCTGGTAGACCGGCCCGGTGTTCCAGCCGTAGCTGACGGCGCGGTCCACCACCGCGATGGCGCTCACCTTGGACAGCGCCCGCGCCATCGCCTCCACCGGGAAGGGACGCATCGTCTTCACCTTGATGAGGCCGACGCGCTTGCCGCCGGAGCGCAGCGCGTCCACCGCATCCTTGGCCGCCCCGGTCATCGAGCCGATGGTGACCAACGCCACCTCGGCGTCGTCCAGCCGGTATTCCTCGACCAGCGGCGCGTGGTGCCGGCCGGTGAGGCGCGCCCAGTCGGCGTGCGCCTCCTCGATGACGCGCAGCGCGTTCTGCATGCCATTGCACAGACCCTTGCGGTAGCGCACGAACATGGACGGCCCCGGTCCGCCCGACCCGCCGGTCAGCGGGTCGATCGCCATCGGGCGCAGCGGGTCGAGGGCGGCGTGCCAGTTGACGTTCTTCTCGCCCAGGAACGCGTCCACCTCGGCCTGTCCCGGCAGCTCGGCGCGCGCCACGCCATAGCTGAGGTAGTTGCCGTCGTGGTTGACATTGACCGGCAGCATCACGTCGCGGTGCTCGGCAATGCGGTAGCCCATGATGGTGGTGTCCAGCACCTCCTGCACGGTCTCGCAATACATGTGGATCCAGCCGCATTCGCGAACCGTCATGGCGTCCTGCTGGCCGCCCCAGACGCACTGCGGGGTGAGCATGTCGCGCGTCACCAGCGAGGCCACCATGGGCAGCCGCAGGCCCGGCGTGCGGACGTATGGCTCGAACATGAAGGCGAGGCCGGGGCCGCAGGTGGCGGTGTAGGTCCTCGCCCCCGCCAGTGCCGCGCCCTGGAGGGCGGAGAGCACGCTGTGCTCGCCATCCAGGTTCAGCAGTTCGGCATCCAGCGTGCCGTCGGCGATGAACTGCGAGACGTACTCGACCAGCGAGGACTGCGGCGTGATCGGGTAGACCGCGACCACGTCGGGCCGGGACAGCACCACGCCCCAGGCGGCGGCCTCGTTGCCGTCGCAGACGATGGTCTTGGGCTTGTTGGGCAGTGTGGCGGTGTCAGCCATCGGATTCCTCCACCATGCTGATGGCGCGGTGTGGGCATTCCCGGGCGCAGATGCCGCAGCCCTTGCAGATGCGCAGGTCGATGTCGAACCACGCCGGCTTCTCGGTGATGCACTGCACCGGGCAGTACAGCCAGCACACCGCGCACTTCACGCACTTGGCGCGGTCCACCACCGGCTTGAGCGCCCGCCAGTCGCCGGGCATCAGTGTGGTCAGCTGCGTGGCGACCGGGCACAGGTCGTTCGGTATCGCCTCAGGCGCGGGCTTCATAGCCGCCCTCCTTTCGCCCGTAGACCTTCGTCTCGGTGTAGCCGCGCTCGACCGCCTTGAGGTTCTGCGCCAAGCCGGCGTCGCGGAAGTCGGCGGCCTCGATGCCGTCTTTCAGCGCCTCCAGCGACACCAGCCCGGTCGTCCGTGCAAATGCGCCAAGCATTACCGAATTCGTGATGGGGCGCTTGAAGATGTCCAGCGCGATGCCGACCGCGTCGCACAGCCCCAGGGTTTCCACGGTTTCCGGCATGTCCAGGCTGTCCACCGGGCGCTTGGTGGCCTGCACCAGCGTGCCGTGCGCAGCCATGCCGTCGAAGATGTTGACCGCGCGGCCGACCGTCGGGTCGATGCACAGCAGCGTGTCGGGATGGTAGATGTTGGTCATGGCGCGGATCTCCCGCTCGTCGACGCGCAGGCAGGCCGACACCGGGGCGCCGCGCCGCTCGAACCCGAAGGACGGGATGGCGACCGCGTGCTTGCCCTCGGCCGCCAGCGCCTTGGCTAGGATCTCGGCGGCGAGCACGGTGCCCTGCCCGCCGCGGCCGTGAATGCGGATTTCGTGCATGGAGTCTCCCCTCGGACGGGTGCCGGGACACCCGTCCGGCAGTGCGTGACGGCGGGGATCAGGCGAGCGCGGCGGCCTTGGCGGCCTTGGCCTTCAGGCGCTCCGCGGTCTTGGAAACGCTGACGATGAAGCGGCCGTGGCGGGCCTTGCAGATGGTATCCACCGGATCCTTGGCGACGACCTCCAACGTCACGGCGCGCCCCTGCAGTTCGGCCACGGTCACGGTGATGTCCACCCACATGCCGAGCGGAGTCGCGGCCAGATGGTCCAGTTCGACGCGTGTGCCGACCGAGTCTTCGTCCGCGTCGAGGTGTTCCAGCAGGAAGTCGCGGCACGTCATCTCGATGTCGCGCAGCAGCTCCGGCGTCGCGTAGACGCGCCCCTCCTCGCCCATGAAACCGATGGTGCGGTCACGATCGACGACGATGCGCTTGGTGGTGCTGATGCCGGTGGTCAGGCTGGCCTTCATGGTGTGTTTCCTTCCGGATCCAATGATCCTGCGTTTTTCCAGAAAAGGGGCTTATTTGCTGAGTTTCGGGACGGTTCGGCCGATCCGAACAACCCTACTTTCCACTTGGCTCCCCGTTAAATACGCATTATAGTACCGAATAATGACTTAAGCAAGCTCGACAGTTTGCTGGGCCAACGGATCGTCCGCCGAATGGGCGAAAAACCTGAGGAAACGTGGAAGGAGCCGCTGCACCATGAAGGCATCACCCACCGGCCTTTCGGCCACCCTGGGCGCGGGCGCGCTGGCGCTCACCCTGGCCTTTCAACCCATCACGGCCAAGGCCGCGGAGCCGCCGATCAAGGTCGGCGCCATCCTGTCGGTCACGGGCGGCGCCTCCTTCCTGGGCGATCCGGAGAAGAAGACGCTCGAGCTGTTCGTCGACAAGATCAACAAGGACGGCGGCGTGAAGGGCCGCAAGCTCCAGCTCATCGTCTATGACGACGCGGGTGCGGCCGACAAGGCGGCCAGCTTCACCAAGCGCCTGATCGAGAGCGACTCGGTCGACCTCATCATCGGCGGCACCACCACCGCCACCACCATGGCCGCTGTGCCGCTGGTGGAGAAGGCGGAGATCCCCTTCATCTCGCTGGCCGGTGCGGTGGTCATCGTCGAGCCCATGAAGAAATGGGTGTTCAAGACACCGCACACCGACCGTCTGGCGGCCGAAAAGGTGTTCGCCGATATGAAGAAGCGCGGCCTCACCAAGATCGGCCTGATCTCGGAGGACGCCGGCTTCGGCAAGTCCGGCCACGACCAGTCGGTGCTGGTCGCCAAGGACATGGGCATCGAGATCGTGGCGGACGAGGTTTACTCGCCCAAGGACCCGGACGTCACCGCGCAGCTCACCCGCATCAAGAACGCGCCCGGCGTGCAGGCGGTGTTCAACTTCGGCTTCGGCCAGGGCCCGGCCATCGTGACGCGCAACTACCAGCAGCTCGGCCTCACGCTGCCGCTGTACCAGAGCCACGGCGTGGCGTCGAAGGAGTACATCAAGCTCGCCGGCCCGGCCAGCGAGGGCGTGCGCCTGCCGGCCTCCGGCCTGGTGGTCGCCGACCAGCTCGCGGCCACCGACCCGCAGAAGCCGGTGGTGACCACCTTCAAGAAGATCTACGAGGACACCTTCAAGACCGAGGTGTCGACCTTCGCCGGCCACGCCTACGACGGCTTGATGATCGCGCTGGCCGCCATCAACCGCGCCGGCGGCGTCGACAAGGCCAAGGTGCGCGACGAGATCGAGAAGACCTCCAGCTTCGTCGGCACCGGCGGCATGGTGACCATGTCCGCCAAGGACCACATGGGCCTGAAGCCGGACTCCTTCCACATGGTCGAGGTCCGCAAGGGCAACTGGGCGCTGATCGACTGATCGCAGCGATCCTATCCCCCACCCTCCCCGCGGCCTCCGCCGCGGGTCCCCTCCCTCCCCTGCGAAAGCGGGGGAGGGTTGGGGTGGGGGCAATACCCTTGCGGAGGGAACATTATGGCGTCAGCCTTTTTGCAGTACCTGTTCTCCGGCATCACGCTCGGCGCCATCTACGCGCTGGCCGGCCTCGGCTTTTCGATCATCTACAACGCCAGCCACGTCATCAACTTCGCCCAGGGCGAATTCCTGATGATCGGCGGCATGGCGACCGTCTCGCTGGTCGGCATGGGTGTCCCGTTGGAATTGGCGATCCCGCTGGCGGTGCTGGTGTCGGCACTGGTCGGGCTGGCGCTGGCGCGCTTCGCCGTCGTGCCGGCCAAGGACGCGTCCGTCGTCACCGTCATCATTATCACCATCGGCGCGTCGATCTTCCTGCGCGGCTTGGCGCAGGTGGTGTGGGACAAGGAGTTCCACGCCCTGCCCGCCTTCTCCGGCACCACGCCCATCAACGTGCTGGGCGCCACCATGCTGCCGCAGAGCCTGTGGGTGCTGGGCGTGTCGCTGACGGTGATCCTGGGGCTGGGCTGGTTCTTCGGCCGCACCATGGCCGGCAAGGCGATGCTGGCGGTGTCCTATTCCAAGCTCGGCGCGCAGCTCGTCGGCGTGCCGATCCGCCGCGTGCTGCTGACCTCCTTCGTATTGTCGGCGGGACTGGGCGCCATCGGCGGCATCGTCGTCGCCCCCATCACCTTCACCAGCTACGAGACGGGCATCATGCTGGGCCTCAAGGGCTTTTCGGCGGCGGTCTTGGGCGGCCTGGGGAACGGGCTGGGCGCGGTGCTGGGCGGCCTGGTCGTCGGCATCGCCGAGGCCATGAGCGCCGGCTACCTGTCCTCGGCCTACAAGGACGCCACCGCCTTCGTCATCATTCTGGCCGTTTTGTTCTTCCTGCCGAACGGCCTGCTCGGCCACAAGGGGAGTGACCGGGTATGACCTCGGACGTCGACGTTTCCATGCCGCGCGTCCGGCGCCGCAGCGGACTGGTCTGTGCGCTGATGAAGCCGCGCACCGGCGGTCTCGGCCTGCTGGCCGCAATCATAACGCTGCTGCCGCTGGCACTGCCAAACGCCTACGCCTACGACATCGCCATCAACGCCGGACTCAACGCCATCGTCTGCGTCGGGCTCAACCTGCTGATCGGCTACGCGGGGCAGATCAGCCTGGGGCACGCGGCTTTCTTCGGCCTGGGCGCCTACGCCTCCGGCATCCTGACCACCCGCTACGACTGGCCTGCCTTGGCGGCGCTGGCGACCGGCGCCGTGCTGGTGGGGGTGCTGGCCTTCCTGGTGGCGCGGCCGATCCTGCGCCTGAAAGGCCACTACCTCGCCATGGCGACGCTGGGGTTGGGCGTCATCATCTCCATCGTGCTGAACACCGAAAGCTGGATCACTGGCGGCCCGGACGGGCTGATGCTCAACGACTTCACGGTGATGGGCTGGAAGCTGTCGGGCGACACGACCTGGTACTGGACGGTGGGCGTGGTGCTGCTGGTCTCCGTCTGGCTGTCGCTGAACCTGATCGACAGCCCCGTGGGCCGCGCCTTGCGGGCGCTGCACGGGACCGAGATCGGCGCCCAGGTCGTCGGCGTCGACACCGCGCACTACAAGGTGCTGGTGTTCGTCGTCTCCGCCGTCATGGCGGCGGTGGCCGGCAGCCTGTTCGCCCACTACGCCGGCATGGTGACGCCGGGCAAGGCCGGCTTCATGAAGTCGGTGGAGCTGGTGACCATGGTGGTGTTCGGAGGCATGGCCTCGACCTTCGGCGCCATCGTCGGCGCGGTGTCGCTGACCGTGCTGCCGCAGCTGCTGGTCGCCTTCGAGGACTACGAACCGATGATCCTCGGCGCCATCATGATCGGCACCATGGTGTTCATGCGCCGCGGCCTGTTCGTGTCGCTGCTGGATCTTCTGAAGACGCGGAGGCGGGCATGACGCTGTTGCGCGTTGACCACCTGTCCAAGCAGTTCGGCGGCATCGCCGCGGTGGACGAGCTGAGCTTTGAGGTGGAGGCCGGCACCATCCACTCGATCATCGGCCCGAACGGCGCCGGCAAGACCACCGTGCTGAACCTGATCACCGGTGTCTACACGCCGAGCCGCGGCGCCATCTACCTGGACGGCACCACGGTGTCGGGCAAGCCGCCGCACGAGCTGGCGGCGCACGGCCTGTCGCGCACCTTCCAGAACCTGCAGATCTTCACCACCATGACGGCGCTGGAGAACGTCATGGTCGGCCGCCACCTTCGACTCGACCGGCGCTTCCTGCCCTCGCTCTTTCGCTTCCCCGGCGTCGTGAAGCACGACGCGGCGGCGCGCGAGCACTGCATGGGGCTGATGGAGTTCGTCGGCTGCGGCCGCTACGTGGATGCGGATGCCGCCTCCCTGCCCTACGGCGCCCTGAAGCGGCTGGAGATCGCCCGCGCGCTGGCGACCGAGCCGAAGATCCTGCTGCTCGACGAGCCGGCGGCGGGCCTCAACGCCACCGAGAGCCGCGAGGTGGACGCCGTCATCAAGAAGATCGCCGCGCAAGGCATCACCGTGATCCTGGTGGAGCACGACATGAAGATGGTCATGGGCATCTCCGACCGAATCCTGGTGCTGAACTACGGCCGCAAGCTGACCGAGGGCACGCCGGCGGAGATCGCCGCCCATCCCGAGGTCATTTCGGCCTATCTGGGAGCCGCCGCATGATGATGGAGATCCGGGGCCTGTCGGCCCACTACGGCCGCATCGAGGCGCTGCGCGGCATCGACATCACGGTGGACGAGGGCGAGCTGGTGGCGCTGGTCGGCGCCAACGGGGCGGGCAAGACGACGCTGCTGCGCACCCTCTCCGGCGTGCACCCGGTCAGCACGGGCACGGTACGCTTCGAGGGGCGCGACATCACGGCGTGCGAGCCCGAGCGGCGCGTCGACCTCGGCATCCTCCAGGTGCCGGAGGGCCGACAGGTGTTCGGGCCGCTGACGGTGGAGGACAACCTGCGCCTCGGCGCCTACCGCCGGCATGGTCCGGACGTGGAGTCGGACATCCGCCGCATGTTCGAGATGTTCCCGATCCTGGCGCAGCGCCGCCGCCTGCCCGCCGGCACGCTGTCGGGCGGGCAACAGCAGATGCTCGCCATGGCGCGGGCATTGATGGCGCACCCGCGCCTGCTGCTGCTCGACGAGCCCAGCATGGGCCTGGCGCCGATCCTGGTGGCGGAGATCTTCGCCGCGGTGCAGGCCTTGAAGGCGCAGGGGACGACCATCTTCCTGGTCGAGCAGAACGCGCACGCCGCACTCAGCATCGCCGACCGCGGCTATGTGCTGGAGACCGGCAGGGTCGTGCTGGCGGATACCGGCAACGCGCTCCTGCACGACGCGCGGGTCAAGGAGGCGTATCTGGGGCTGTAGCCTGATCCGGAGGTTCCGCACCCGAGGCAACATTCACACGGATTGCACGGATTAAGGCACGGATTACACGGATCTTTTTTTAATCGTGCGCAGCAACAGCCTTCGGGCAAGCGCGCGACGCAGCAAGCACAAAGAAAAATCCGTGTAATCCGTGTTCAAATCCGTGCAATCCGTGAAGACTGTTGCCCCCGACGCCACGACTCAACCGGACACGCAGCAACCTTGCCCTACACACCCCGTCGGCGCATACAATCCCCTCGAAGGAGCGTCGCGCGCCCATGAGCATCCTGTATCTCCAGCACCTGTTCCGGCCGCGCTCGGTGGCGGTGATCGGCGCCACCAACCGGCCGCAGAGCGTCGGTAACGTCATCATGCGCAACCTCCAGGCCGGCGGGTTCGAGGGGCCGATCATGCCCGTCAACCCGCGCCAGGAGGCGGTGGCCGGCGTGCTGGCCTACCCCGACGTATTCAGCCTGCCGCGCACGCCCGACCTCGCGGTGCTGTGCACCCCGCCGGCCACGGTGCCCGACCTGATCGACGAGCTTGGTGCGCGCGGCACCCGGGCGGCGCTGGCCATCGGCGGCATGGACGCTGCACTGCACGAGCGGGCGCTCGCATCCGCCAGGCGGCACGACCTGCGCTTCCTCGGCGGACGCAGCCTGGGCATCCAGGTGCCGCCGTTCCGGCTCAATGCCAGCTTCGGCCACGTCAAGGCGCTGCCCGGCCACATCGGCTTCGTCTCGCAGTCCGACGCGGTAGGCACGCTGGTGCTGGACTGGGCGTACCCGCGCCGGGTCGGCTTCTCGCACTTCGTGTCGCTGGGCGACGCCGCCGACATCGGCTTCGGCGACATGCTGGACTACCTCGGCTCCGACCCCGGCACGCGGGCGATCCTGCTGTACATCGAGGATCTGCGGGAGCGGAAGACCTTCATGGCCGCCGCCCGCGCCGCCGCGCGCAACAAGCCGGTGCTGGCGATCAAGGCCGGCCGCCGGCCGCCCGGTTCGGGCACCGCGGGCTTCGTCGAGCTGTCGCCGGACGTGCTGTCGCTGGTCGACCCCGACGACGTGTTCGACGCAGCATTGCAGCGCGCCGGCATCCTGCGCGTGCGCTCCATCGACGAGCTGTTCGGCGCGGTGGAGACGCTGGCGCGTGCGCGGCCTATGCGCGGCGAGCATCTCGTCGCCGTCGCCAACGGCGGCGGCACCGGCACCATGGCGGCGGACGAGCTGTACGCCAGCGGCATCAACCTCGCCCCGTTGTCCGAGAAGACCACCGCCAAGCTGAAAGCCCTTCTGGGCGGGGAGTGGAACGGCGCCAACCCCATCGACATCCGCGTCGACGCGATATCGGCGCGCTACGCCGATGTGCTGAAGATCCTCGGGGAGGACGAGGATGTGGATGCAGTCCTCGCCATGCACACTCCCACCACGCTGACCAGCAGCACCGAGGCCGCCATGGCGGTGATCCGCACGGTGCGCCAGCACGGCACCAACGTGCTGACCTGCTGGATCGGCGGCGACACGGTGGCGAGCGACCGCAAGCTGTTCGTCGACGCCGGCGTGCCCACCTTCGACACACCGGCCGACGCGGTGCGCGCCTTCCTGCACATGGTGAACTACCGGCACCGGCAGGAATCGTTGATGCAGACGCCGCCCTCCATCCCGGTCGAGTTCCATCCCGACCCGGACACCGCGCGGCGTGTCATCCAGAATGCCTTGGCGCAAGGCCAGACCTACCTGAACGAGCCGCAGGTGAAGGAGGTGCTCTCATCCTACGGCATCCCGGTGGTCGAGACCTACATCGCCGAGGACCCGGCGCACGCCAAGCGCCTCGCCAAGTCCATCGGCTTCCCGGTGGCGGTGACGGTCATGTCGCCGGATATTCGCCGCAAGTGGGACGTGGGCGGCGTGGCGCTCGGCCTGGAGATGGCGGACGGCGTCGAGGCCGCCGCCCGCGGCATGCTGGCCCGCGTCAAGGAGAAGCGTCCGGATGCCCGCGTCACCGGTTTCAGCGTGCAGCGCATGGTGCCGCGCGGCAACGCCCGCCAGCTCTTCATAGGCGCCGCCACCGACCCGCTGTTCGGCCCGATCATCCTGTTCGGCGAGGGCGGGCGGGCGGCGGAGCTGTTCCGCGACCTCGCCGTCGGTCTGCCGCCGCTCAACGTGCCCCTGGCACAGGAGCTGGTGGCGCGCACGCGCGTCGGCACGCTCTTGAAAGCGCACCTGAACCGCCCGGCCGCCAACCTGGACGCCGTCTGCCTGACGCTGATGCAGGTCTCCCAGCTCATCGCCGACGTACCGGAATTGGTGGAGATGGACATCAACCCGCTGTTCGCGGACGAGCGCGGCGTGATCGCGGTGGATGCCCGCATGAAGGTGGCGCCGGCCAAACCCGATCCCAACCGTCTCGCCATCCGCCCCTATCCCAAGTGGCTGGAGGAGACGATCCTGCTGCGCGACGGCCGCGCCGTGCTGCTGCGCCCGATCCGGCCGGAGGATGAGCCGGCGCACCACGTCTTCATCTCCAAGCTAACGCCGGAGGACATCCGCTTCCGCTTCTTCCACTACAAGACGTCGCTGCCGCACAGCGAGATGGCGCGGCTCACGCAGATCGACTACGACCGCGAGATGGCCTTCATCGCCATCGCCTCTGGTCCCGACGGCGAGCCGGAGACGCTGGGCGTCATCCGCCAGGTCACCGATCCCGACAACCGGGTGGCCGAGTTCTCCATGGTCACCCGCTCAGACCTGAAGGGCCAGGGGCTGGGCATGCGGATGATGCGCAAGATGATGGACTACTGCCGGGGCCGCGGCACCATCGAGCTGACCGGCGACGTGCTGGCCGAGAACAAACCCATGCTGAGCTTCCTCGGCCACTTCGGCTTCACGGTGACGGAGAGCGAGGAAGAAGGGATCCTGCGGGTCTCGTATCGGCTGAATTGATAGCGTCCAGATGTCAGGCCGCCCTTCGGTTGGCCCAACGTTACGCGCTTTCCGGCGTCGCCTCGACCACCAGCCGCACCCCGAGCGCCCCCATCACCGCCCCCGCAGCGCGATCGATCCACAGCTTGGAACGCAGGTACGCCGCCCGCGGCCGGCCGGCCGAGAACGCCACGGCGACCAGCGCGTACCAGCCCGCCTCGATCAAGAAAATCGCCGGCGGCAGCACGGCCGATACCCACAGCGGCGGCTCCGCCGGCAGCAGCGCCGCGAAGATGCTGGCGTAGACCACCGCCGTCTTGGGATTGCTGAGCTGCGTCGCCAGCGCGAACACGAAGGACCGGCCGATGCCGCGGTTCACCACCCCCGCCGCCTCGAGGACGACGACGGGCTCCCGTGCGCCGCGCCAGATCCGCACGCCGAGGTACACCAAGTACAAGCCGCCGAACAGCTTCAGCGCAGCATACAGCCACGGTACGCTCGCCAGCACCGCGTGCAGTCCGAGCAGCGCCAGCGTGCAGAAGATCACCCCGCCGATCCCCATGCCCAGCGCCGCCGCCAGCCCGTCACGCCGCGACACGGCGACGGAGGTACGTGCCACCAGCACGAAGCTCGGACCGGACTGACCGCGCCAACCGCCAAGGCACCAAGAATGCTGAGAAGGGCGATACCCGGATCCATGGCAATCCTCGCCAAAATGTGAGTTCAGTAGAGCGCAACGAACCTCAATCTACGGTACCACCGCGCAACTTCTTCTGCGGCAAAAAGGAAAGGCCCCATCTCTAGGGCCCTTCGCGGGTCGATCAGATGACGTTGAAAAGGTACAGCAGAATGATGATCGGGATCGGAATCCCGAGAAGCCACAGCAGAACGCCACGCATGGCGAAACTCCTTCGGTCGTGGATGATACCCATGCTGGGGGGATAACACCCATCCGCGCCCGAGGTTGCGTCCTCGCCCCGACCGCGATGTTGACGTAAAGGTCAACTTGGCACCTCGCGTTTCCCTGGACTGGTGCTATCCTGACCCCGGCGCGGGTGCCGCGTCCAAGACGACTTCAGGAGAGGAAACCCCATGACCGCCAACATCGCCGTCATCGACCAGGACGGCGCGCGGCTGATCCGCATGGAGCGGCCGGAGAAGAAGAATGCCCTGACGCTCGCCATGTACAGCGCCATGGCCGAGGCCATCCGCAGCGGCGAGTGCGACGACGGCGTGCTGAACTTCGTGATAACCGGGGTGCCGGGCGCATTCTGTGCGGGCAACGACCTCACCGACTTCCTCAGCATCGGCTCGGCCACCGGCACGCCGATCCTGGAGTTCATCGACGCCATCATGTGGGCGACCAAGCCGGTCATCGCCGCGGTGGACGGCGTGGCGGTGGGCATCGGCACGACGATGCTGCTGCACTGCGATCTTGTCTACGCCACGCCGACCGCGCGCTTCCAGTTACCGTTCGTCAATCTGGGTCTGGTCCCGGAGGCGGCGTCGTCGCTCCTGCTGCCGCGCTTGGTCGGCCACCAGAAGGCAGCAGAGCTGGTGCTGCTCGGCGACCCGTTCGACGCCGCGACGGCGCACGGTTTCGGCTTGGTGAACGCCATCATCGGCACGGAGGAACTGCTCGACTACGCGCTCGCCGTGGTGCGCAAGCTGGCCGCCAAGCCGCAGGGCGCCATCCGGCGCACCAAGGCGCTGCTCAAGGCCGACATCGAAACAGTGGCCGAGCGGAGCGCCAACGAGGCGCGGGAGTTCAACGAGTGCCTGCGCTCCGATGAACTGCGGGAGGCGGTGACCGCGTTCAAGGAGCAGCGCGCGCCCGACTTTTCGCGCTGCCGCCGATAGGGGTGGTCGAAGGCGAAGGGATTCGCGCGGAACGGGTACACCGTCGGCGTGTCTGGTGGTGCGTTCTCGCTCCGCTATCGTGGAGGGGCCGATGGCCCGAACGGAACGCTCCCGATGATACCCACCACCGAATCGCGCGACACCATCGCCCCTCCTGGCAGCGTCAAGGTTGCCGCCACCAAGGTCGCACTCAATCTCTCCACCTTCCTGGCCGGCGTGCCCGCCGAGACGCGGGAGTTGGCCATCGACGCCTACCGCCGGATCACGCTGGAACTGCTGACCTCCCGCGGCCTGTCGCCCGAGCAGGCCAGCCCCCTGGTGGAGCACATCGTCGCCGAGATCCGCCTGCGCATTGCCGCCGTCGACCGCGCCGGCGGCACCGTGGCGGGGCGCGCGTAGCGCCCGTCATCCCTGCGGCGCAGCCCTGGCATGGCCTGCGCACATTTGGTGGTGCGAACCATGGGCGGTTAGGGTCGTCGCCATGACCGATCACGCCGAAACCGCAGCCACCGTCCCCGTCCGCTCCATCGCGCTGTTGAGCGTCGCCGCTTTCGCCTCCGCGGCGACGGCGCGCGTCGCCGATCCGCTGCTGCCCCAGGTCGCCGAGGAGTTCGGCACCAGCGTCGCCAGCGCCTCGGTGGTCGCCACCGGGTTCACGCTGGCGTACGGGCTGTGCCAAGTGATCTACGGACCAATCGGCGACCGCTTCGGCAAGTACACGCTGATCGCCACCATGACCCTGCTGTCGGCGCTGGGCACCGGGCTGGCGGCGCTGGCCGGCGACCTCACGGCGCTCGGAACGCTCCGCCTGCTGAGCGGCGCCACGGCGGCGGCGATCATCCCGCTGTCCATGGCGCACATCGGCGACATCGTCCCCTACGAGAGCCGGCAGCCGGTGCTGGCCCGCTTCATGTCCGGGCAGATCCTCGGCGTCATCGCCGGGCAGGCGTGCGGCGGCGCCTTCGGCGAGTGGATGGGGTGGCGCGGCGTGTTCGTAGCGCTGGGCGCAGTCTACCTGGCGGTCGCGGTGCTCCTGTGGCTGGAACTGCGCTCGCCGCGCGTCATCCAGGCCCGCAACGCCGTCAGCGTGTCGGGGCTGCTGGCGAACTTCGCAGCACTGGCGCGCTCGCCGCGGGTGCGCCTCGTGCTGGCCGTGGTGTTCATCGAGGGCGTGCTGTTCTTCGGCGCCTTCACCTTCGTCGGCGCCTTCGCGCGCGATGCGTACGGTTTGAGCTACGCCGCCATCGGCGGGATGCTGGCCGCCTTCGGCGTGGGTGCCTTGCTCTATACCACCATGGCGGCGCGCGTAGTGGCGACGCTGGGCCAGCGCAACATGGTGCTGGCCGGCGGAGTATTGCTGGCTCTCGCCTTCGCGGTGTTCGCGCTGACGCCGGCATCGTGGGTGCTGCCGCTGCCCATCGCGCTGTGCGGGCTGGGCTTTTACCTGTTCCACAACACGCTGCAGACGCAGGCCACGCAGATGGCGCCCTACGCCCGCGGCGTGGCGGTGTCGCTCTTCGCCTCCTGCTTCTTCCTCGGCCAGGCCGCCGGGGTGGCGCTGGCCGGCCCGGTTGCCCATGCCTACGGCTATGCCCCACTCTTCCTCGGCTCCGGCCTCGCCCTGCCGCTGCTGGCGCTGCTGTTCCGGGCGCGGATGTAGAGACGCAGCCCCCTCCCCATCCCTCCCATAGGCGCTAACATGCTCGTCGTTGCTGTGGTGACCTTTGGGGTACTCAACCACCTCTTCACATCGTCATCCCCGCGAAGGCGGGGATCCAGCGTTCCCGACGACGGCACGTGGCGCAAAACCTGGATCCCCGCCTTCGCGGGGATGACGGAAACTTGTTGATTCCACGGCCAAGTGCATGCGCCGAACCGCGTGTTGGCGCCTATGCCCTGCCCCCACTTTGAGGGGGAGGGTTAGGGAGGGGGCAAAATCACACCGCCGCCGCTACTGCCTCACCCAGCTCCCTCGTGGTGGCCTTGCCGCCCATGTCCGGGGTGCGGACGTCGGCCGTGGCCAGCACGCGCTCGATGGCCTGGACGATGGCGGCGCCCGCGTCCGGACGGCCGAGATGGTCGAGCATCATCGCCCCCGACCAGATCTGACCGATGGGATTGGCAATGCCCTTGCCGGCGATGTCCGGTGCCGAACCGTGCACCGGTTCGAACATGGAGGGGAACTCGCGCTCCGGGTTCAGGTTGGCCGAGGGCGCGATGGCGATGGTCCCCGTGCAGGCCGGCCCCAGGTCGGACAGGATGTCGCCGAACAGGTTGGAGCCCACCACCACGTCGAACCAGTGCGGGTTGCGCACGAAATGGGCCGCCAGGATGTCGATATGGTACTGGTCTGTCCTCACCCCGGGATAGGCAGCCTTCATGGCGGCGAAGCGCTCGTCCCAGTAGGGCATGGAGTGGATGATGCCGTTCGACTTGGTGGCCGAGGTCAGGTGCTTCTTCGCCCTGGACTGCGCGAGGTCGAAGGCGTAGCGCAGGATGCGGTCCACCCCCTTGCGGGTAAAGACGGCCTGCTGCACCGCCAGTTCCTCCTCGGTGCCGGCATAGAGGCGGCCGCCGATCTCGGAGTATTCGCCCTCGTTGTTCTCGCGCACGATCATCATGTCGATGTCGCCCGGCGCGCGGCCGGCCAGCGGGCACGGCACGCCGGCGAACAGCCGCACCGGGCGCAGGTTGACATACTGGCGGAACTGCCGGCGCAGCGGGATCAGCAGCCCCCACAGCGACACGTGGTCCGGCACGCCCGGAAAGCCGACGGCACCCAGGAAGATGGCGTCATGCCTGCTGATCTGGTCGATGCCGTCTTCCGGCATCATGCGGCCGGTCTTGTGGAAGCGCTCGCACGACCAGTCCAGATGGTCCCACTGGAACTCAATACCGAACTTGGCCCCCACGGCTTCCAGCACCCGGATGCCTTCCGGCACCACCTCGTGCCCGATGCCGTCGCCGGGGATGACGGCGATGCGGAAACGATCCATGACGTCTGCCCTCCCGTTGTTTCCCGCCATTCCACCAGCCCTGGCACGTCCGCGTAAAGAGGCCTTGACGCAGGGGTGGGTCGTCCCACCGTCTTGGGTATGACCCGCAACACCCTCATCCTGGTGGTCGTGGTGGCACTGGGCTGCGCCATCGCCCTCGGCTGGGCCGTGTACCAGCTCTACATGGCCTCGGAGTACATGGGGGTGCATGGCTGGATCGCGCTCGGCCTCGGCACTCTGGGGGTGGCTCTGCTGACCGCCGCACTGATGCGCCTGCTCTTCATCAGCAGCCGTGGCGGGTATGATCAATAGGCCGAGAAAGCGCAAAAGGCCGCCCGGACGGACGGCCTTCCACGAAGACGACAAACGACACGGCGCCCGGCACCGCACCATTCAGCGTGCTCTTAACTGGGTAACGGGAACTGCGGTCAGACGACCTCGACCCGCTCCGCCTCGGGACCCTTGGCGCCCTGACGGACGGTCACGCGGACCTGCTCGCCGTCGGCGAGACCGTCGAGGCCCGACCGCTCCAGCGCGCGGATGTGGACGAAGATGTCCTTGCCGCCCGAAGCCGGGGCCACGAAGCCGAAGCCCTTGGTCACGTTGAACCACTTCACCGTGCCCTCGACGACTTCGCCGCCGACCTGGTCGCCGTAGCCGCCGTAGTCACCGCGCGGGGCACGCGGGGCGCTGGCGCGGGGAGACGCGCTGGCGGTCGAGAGGTCCACGGAGTGGATGTTGGCGACCTGGAGGCCCTTCGGGCCGCGCGACAGGTCGCACATAATGGTCGCCCCGTCCGGCAGCGCATCGTGTCCGGAAAACTGAACGACGGTGGAATGAAGGAACGCATCCGGCGAACCATCCTCGGGCGTCACGAAACCAAAGCCCTTGGTGGGGTTATACCACTTGACGGTGGCTCGGATATCGCGCTGGGTGATCTCGGGAGCGCGGAAGGCGTTGCGCTGCGGGCGGTCGAACATGCAGAAGTCTCGTGCAATGAAGTGACGCTCCACACTCCGTTACGGAGAGCGGCCCCGAGAAGATGACCCGACTTTTGCAAACTTTCAATCGCGATTGTCCGTAAAAGGGGAAAAACTACACTGTACCCCGCCCGTTGCGGGCTCCGGGGCTCTGGAACATGTCGTTCGGATGATGCATATAGACCTTCGGCAGAGGCTTCGCCGGGGGATCGCAGGGAAAGGCGGCGGGAATGGCGAGCAAGGGTACACCGGCGGTGAGTGCGGCCAAGGCGGCGGGCGTGGAGTTCCGCCTGCTGGAGTACGAATACGATCCCTCCGCCGACGCCATCGGCCTGCATGCGGCCGAGTCCCTTGGTCTCAACCCGGCCATGGTCTACAAGACGCTGGTGGCGCAGCTCGACACCAAGACCTTGGTGTGCACGGTGATTCCGGTGGCCGCGCGGCTCGACCTGAAGGCGCTGGCGCACGCCGCCGGGGCCAAGAAGGCGGATCTCGCCGACCCGGTGGCCGCCGAGCGCTCGTCAGGTTACACGGTTGGCGGCATCAGCCCGCTGGGCCAGCGCAAGCCCTTGCGCACCTTCATCGACTCCAGCGCCGAGTCGCTATCGGAGATGGTGGTGAACGGCGGCCGGCGCGGCTTGCAGATCGCGCTGAAGCCCGCCGACCTCGCCCGCGCGCTCAAAGCTGTGGTATGCCCCATCGTCACGAAGTGACGTGATTTAAGGACAGCCGACATGGACATTGCCATCGTCATCCCGTCGCGCTACGGCTCGAAGCGCCTGCCCGGCAAGCCGATGCTGCCGATCAAAGGCAAGAGCCTGCTGCACCGCGTCTGGTCGATCGGCAAGGCGGTGACGGGGGTGAGCGAGGTCTATGTCGCCACCGACGACGAGCGCATCGCCGGGCACGCCCGCAGCTTCGGCGCCATTCCCATCATGACCTCCCCCGACTGCGCGAACGGCACCGAGCGGGCGCACGCGGCGATCAAGACGCTGCCCAAGCGCCCCGACGCGGTGATCAACCTTCAAGGCGACGCGGTGCTGACCCCGCCCTGGGTGGTGCAGGCGCTGGTGGACGCCTTCCACGCCGACCCGACGATCAGCATCGTCACGGCGGCCGTGCACTGCACCTGGGAGCAGCTCGCCGCCATCGAGGAGCACAAGCGCACGAACCCGGCCAGCGGCACGCTGGTCACCATGGACCGCAGCGGGCGGGCGCTGTACTTCTCGAAGACCATCATTCCGTACCTGCGCACCCGCGACACCACGAAGAAGCCGCCGGTCCACCGGCACATCGGCATCTACGGCTATTCGGTGGCGGCCCTCGACCGCCTCGCCACGCTGGAGCCGACGCCGCTTGAGCAGGCCGAGCAGCTCGAGCAGCTACGGGCCTTGGAGAACGGCATCCCGATCCAGGTGGTGACCGTCGACTACCGCGGCCGCACGCACGGCTCGGTGGACTCCCCCGCGGACGTCGACATAGTCGAGGCGCTTATCGAGCGCGAGGGCGAATTGGTATGAATTTGATCTTTGCCCGCCACGGCAACACCTTCGGCCCCGGCGACAAGGTCGTCTGGGTCGGCCGCGAGACCGACCTGCCCCTGGTCGAGCGCGGCGAGGAACAGGCACGCGAGGCCGCCGAGGCGCTCAGCGCCACCGGCCTGGTGCCGACCTCGGTGACGTCCGCCACGCTGAAGCGCACCCGCGGCTTCGCCGGCATCGTGCACGCGGCGATCTGCCCCGACGTGCCGATGGCGCAGGACCCGCGGCTCGACGAGATCGACTACGGTGCCTGGGCCGGCCTCGGCTCCGAGGAGATCGCCGCCCTGCCCGGCGGCACCACCATGGCCGAAGCGTGGCAGAAGAACGACGTCTGGCCGGAGGGTGCCGGCTGGCGCAGCACGCAGGCGGAGATCCTGGACGCCTTGCGTTCGTTCCTCGACGAGGTGCTGTCCACCGCCCGCGACGGCGAACGGCGGCTGATCGTGTCGAGCAACGGCACGCTGCGCTTCGTGCCGCGCCTGCTGGGCGTCGCCGAGCCGGGCGTGTCGTACCAGATGAAGACCGGGCATTTGGGCCTGATCCAGCGAGAGGCGGACGGATCGCTGCGGCTAGTGTGCTGGAACAGGAAGCCGGGGGAGTTCAAGTAACCCTCTCCCGGGACGGGAGAGGGTTCTAGGGAGAGGGTTTTAGCCGCTCCACCGCCCAACGCGCGGCATCGCGCACCACGTCGGACGGATCGTCGAGCAGCGCCTGCGCCACCCCGACCTGCTCCGGATCGCCGCAATTCCCCAATGCGATCAGCACGTTGCGCACGAAACGATCCCGCCCGATCCGCTTGACCGGCGAGGCGGTGAACAGCGCCCGGAATCCTGCATCGTCCAACCGCGCCAACTCCGCCAGGCGCGGCGCCGTCAGTTCCGCGCGCGGCTGGAATGCCGCCTCGCGGCTGGCCTGGGCGAAGCTGTTCCAAGGGCACACCGCCAGACAGTCGTCGCACCCATAGATCCGGTTGCCGATAGTGGCGCGGAATTCCTCGGGAATCGGCCCCTTGTGCTCGATGGTCAGGTAGGAGATGCAGCGCCGCGCGTCGAGCTTGTAGGGCTCGGGGAACGCGTCGGTCGGACAGATGTCCTGGCAGCGCCGGCAGGTGCCGCAGCGATCGCCGTGCGGCGCGTCCGGCGGCAGCTCCAGCGTCGTGTAGATCTCGCCCAGGAACAGCCAGGAGCCGTGCGTGCGCGACACCAGCACCGTGTGCTTGCCCTGCCAGCCCACGCCCGTGCGCGCCGCCAGCGGCTTTTCCATGACGGGGGCGGTGTCGACGAACACCTTCACCTCCACCTTCCAGCGGCTGACCATCCACTGCGCGAGCTGCTTCAAGCGCCCCTTAATCAGGTCGTGGTAGTCGCGGTTCAGCGCGTAGGTCGTGATCACCCCGCGGTCCTTGTGCCCCAGCTTCTCCAGCGGATCATGCTCCGGCGCATAGGACATGCCGAGCACAATGACGCTCTTTGCCTCCGGCCACAGCGTGCGCGGGGAGCATCGGCGGTCGGTCTTCTCGGCCATCCAGACCATCTCGCCGTGGCGGCCGTGCTCCAGGTAGTCGGCGAGGTTGGCCCGCACGTCCCCGCCCAGCGCGGCGTCGGTGAAGCCGACCGCGTCGAAGCCCAGCGAGCGGGCTTTCGCCCGTATGTCCTCAGCCGCGGCCACGGTAGGGGGCGACCTCCTGCGGCGGGATCCACACGCCGGCGGGCGGCTCGCCGGACTGGTAGAACACGTCGATGGGGATGCCGCCGCGCGGGTACCAGTAGCCGCCGATGCGAATCCACAGCGGGTCCAGCTCGCTCTCCAGCCGCTTGGCGATGGACACGGTGCACGCCTCGTGGAAGGCGCCGTGGTTGCGGAACGAGCCCAGGAACAGTTTCAGCGACTTGCTCTCGACCAGCCAGTCGCGCGGCACGTAGTCGATCACGAGGTGCGCGAAGTCCGGCTGGCCGGTGATCGGGCACAGCGAGGTGAACTCGGGCGCGGCGAAGCGCACCAGGTACCTCTCGCCCGGATGCGGGTTGGGCACGCGCTCCAGCACCGCCTCTTCCGGCGTCTTCGGCAGCACGGTCTTGCCGCCCAGTTGGGTCAGGCCGCGGTAGATCGTCTCGTCGCTCATCTCAGTTCTCCACGGGTGCCGCGGCCTTCAGGGGATCGACCGTCGCCGGGATGTCGCCCAGTGCCATCTCCGCCTCCCAGGCCGTCGCCACTTCCTCGAAGCGGCCCTCCTCGATGGCGACGCGCAAGCTGGCCATCAGGTCCTGGTAGAAACGCAGGTTGTGCCATGTCAACAGCATCGGGCCCAGCATCTCACCCGCCTTGAAGATGTGGTGCAGGTAGCCGCGCGAATAGCTGGTGCAGGTCGGGCAGCGGCACTCGGCGTCCAACGGGCGCTCGTCGTGCGCGTGGCGGGCGTTGCGGATGTTGATCTGGCCGCGCCGCACGAAGGCCTGCCCCGTGCGGCCCGAGCGCGTCGGCATCACGCAGTCGAACATATCGATGCCGCGCCGCACCGAGCCGATGATGTCGTTCGGCCGCCCGACGCCCATGAGGTAGCGCGGCCGGTCCTTGAGCATCATGGGCGTGGTGAAGTCCAGGACGCGGAACATCTCCTCCTGCCCCTCGCCCACCGCAAGGCCGCCCACCGCGTAGCCGTCGAAGCCGATGTCGGTCAGCGCCTTCACCGATTCCGCGCGCAAATCCTCGTAGACGCTGCCCTGCACGATGCCGAACAGGCCGTAGCCGCAGCGCTCGACGAAGGCCGCCCTGCAGCGCTCGGCCCAGCGCATGGACAGACGCATGGAGGCCGCCGCCTGCTCGTGCGTCGCCGGGAAGGGCGTGCACTCGTCGAAGGCCATGGTGATGTCGGCATCCAGCAGGTGCTGGATCTGCATGGAGCGTTCAGGCGTGAGACGGTGCTTGGAGCCGTCCACGTGCGAGCGGAAGGTGACGCCGTCGGCGTCCAGCGTGCGCAGCTCGGACAGCGACATCACCTGGAAGCCGCCGCTGTCGGTGAGGATCGGCCCCGGCCAGTTCATGAACTTGTGCAGGCCGCCCAGTTGCGCCACGCGCTCGGCGGTGGGGCGCAGCATCAGGTGGTAGGTGTTGCCCAGCAGGATCTCGGCGCCGGTGGCCTTCACCTGCTCCGGGTGCATGCCCTTGACGGTGCCGGCGGTGCCCACGGGCATGAAGGCGGGCGTGTTAACCAGCCCGTGCGCGGTGTGCAGGCAGCCGCGCCGCGCGCCGCCGTCGGTCTTCAGGAGTTCGAACGCAAGCCCGGTCACGAGGCCCTCTTCAGCAGCGAGGTGTCGCCATAGGAATAGAAACGATAGCCGGACGCGATGGCGTGCGCGTAGGCGCCCTTCATGCGCTCCATGCCGGCGAACGCGCAGACGAGCATGAACAGCGTCGAGCGCGGCAGGTGGAAGTTCGTCAGCAGCCGGTCCACGATGCGGAACCGGTAGCCGGGGAAGATGAAGATGTCGGTCTCCCCGGCGAAGGGTGACAGGCGCCCGTCCTCGGATGCGGCGGACTCCAGCAGGCGCAGCGCCGTGGTGCCGACCGCGACGATGCGCCCGCCGTTGGCGCGGGTGGCGTTCACCGCCGCAACCGTCTCCGGCGAGACCTCGCCGTACTCGGCGTGCATCTTGTGCTCGGCAATATCCTCGACCTTGACGGGGAGGAAGGTGCCGGCGCCGACGTGCAGCGTCACCGGCACGCGCCGAATCCCCTTGGCCTCCAGCGCTGTCAGCAGCTCCGGCGTGAAGTGCAGGCCGGCGGTGGGTGCCGCGACGGCACCTTCCTTCTCCGCGAAGACGGTCTGGTAGTCGTCGCGGTCCTGCGGGTCGGGCGCGCCGCGATGGATGTAGGGCGGCAGCGGCATGAAGCCGTGTTCGTGCAGTTTGGTAAACAGCTCCGCGCCGCCGACGTTGAAGCGCAGCCGCACCTCGCCGCCCTCGCGCTTCTCCTCGACGACGGCGGAAAACCCCTCGGCGAAGGCGACGGTGTCGCCGACCTTGAGGCGCTTGCCGGGCTTGGCGAAGGCGGCCCAGGCGTCAAGGCCCTCGCGCTTGTGCAGCGTGGCCTCGACCTTCACCACGCCGCGCATACCGGTGAGGCGCGCGGGGATGACGCGGGTGTCGTTGTAGACCAGCAGATCGCCAGGCTGGAGCAGTTCCGGCAGCTCACGCACGATGCGGTCAGACAGCGTGTCGCCCACTACCAGCAGGCGCGCGGAATCGCGCGGCCTCGCGGGGTGGGTCGCGATCCGGTCCTGCGGCAGATCGAAGTCGAAATCGGCGGTTTTCATGAAGGGCGCTCATATAAGCCATCCCTCCCCGCAAGGGAAGTCGCGCGAGCATACGGGCGCCGTCCCAGATGGAACCCGACTCCATCTTGGCCGTTGCAGAAGACGTTTAAAATGACGGACCAAACGATTGAAGGACAAGCCAATGAAGCATTCCCTGAGTGCTTTCGCCGCGGTGGCCGCCCTGCTGGCAGCAGCACCCTCCTATGCGCAGGATGCGGTCGATAAGGGCGTGGCCCTGCCGACCACCGCCTTCGACAAGCTGAACACCTCGCTGCGCGCAAGCCAGCTCCTGGGCGCCACGGTCTACAGCCCGGACGGCCAGACCATCGGCGAGATCAAGGAGATGCTGATCAGCCCGGAGACCATCGCCGTCGATGCCGTCGTCGTGTCGGTGGGCGGCTTCCTTGGCGTGGGCGACAAGACCATCGCCGTGCCCATGGAAAAGCTGTACCGCGGCCAGGAAAACCGCCTGACGCTGGACGCCTCGAAGGACCAGCTCAAGGCGGCCCCGCAGTACGATTACGGCAGCCGCTGAGCGACCGGCGGGTTTGGGGGGCTTTCCTCTTACTCCGCCGCCCGCCCCTCGGGCCTGTCGAACTGCAACGCCGCCAAGCGCGCGTACAGCCCGCCCTGGCTCACCAGCTCGGCATGGCGGCCGGATGCTACGATGCGGCCCTGCTCCATCACCGCGATTCGGTCGGCGTTCAGCACGGTCGCCAGACGATGCGCGATGATCAGCGTGGTGCGCTGTTCCATCAGCTTTTCCAGCGCGTCCTGCACCATGCGCTCGCTCTCGGCATCCAGCGCCGAGGTCGCCTCGTCCAGCAGCAGCACCGGCGGGTTGCGCAGGATGGCGCGGGCGATGGCGAGGCGCTGGCGTTGGCCGCCGGACAGGCGCACGCCCTTCTCCCCCAGGAAGGTGGACAGGCCGTCGGGGAGCGCCTCCAGGAAATCCAGCGCGTGCGCGGCCTCGGCCGCTGCGCGCACCTCGTCGTCGCTGGCGTCCGGGCGGCCGTAGCGGATGTTCTCCCAGGCGTCGGCGGAGAAGATCACGGGGTCCTGCGAGACCAGGCCGATGCGCTTGCGCACCTCAGCCGGATCGGCCTCGCGGATGTCCACGCCGTCCAGGCGCACCGCGCCGGCCTGCGGGTCGTAGAACCGCAGCAGCAGTTGGAACACGGTGGATTTGCCGGCCCCGGACGGGCCGACCAGCGCCACCGTCTCGCCCGGCGCCACGTCAAGCGTGAAGCCCTCCAGCGCCGCGTCGTCGGGGCGCGAGGGGTAGTGGAAGCGCACGTCCTTGAACCCCAGGGCTCCACTCGGCGGCTGCGGCAGCGGCTTCGGCTCGGGCGGCGGCTGCACGTCGGAGCGGGTGGAGAGCAGGTCGAACAGCCGCTCGGTGGCGCCCGACGCGCGTTGCAGGTCGCCAACCACCTCGCTGATGGCGCCCACCGAACCGGCGACCACCACCGCGTAGAGGACGAACGCCGACAGCTCACCCGCCGTCAGCCGGCCGGCCAGCACGTCGTGCCCACCGATCCACAGGATGGTGCCGACTGCGCCGAACACCAGCACGATCACCGCCACCGTCATGACGGCGCGCACCCGCACGCGCTGAATCGCCACCCGGAAGGCGTCCTCGACACGCTCGGCGAAGCGGGCGCGCTCGATGGTCTCGTGGGTGTAGGCCTGTACGGTGCGGATGCCGTTCAGCGTCTCGTCCACGTGGGCGCCGACGTCGGCCACCTTGTCCTGGCTGGCGCGCGACAGCCGGCGGACGGTTCGGCCGAACAGGATGATGGGCGCCACCACCAGCGGCACGCCCAGCAGCACCATCCCCGTCAGCTTGGCCGAGGTGACCAGCAGCATGGCCAGCCCGCCGATCAGCAGAAGCAGGTTGCGCAGCGCGATGGATACCGACGAGCCGACCACCGTCTGCAGCAGCGTCGTGTCGGTGGTGAGGCGCGAGAGGATCTCGCCGGTCCGCGTGGTCTCGAAGAATCCGGGGCTGAGGTTCAGCACGTGGTCGTAGACGGCGCGCCGCAGGTCGGCGACCACCCGCTCGCCGATCCACGACACCAGGTAGAAGCGCCCGAAGGTGCTGGCCGCCAGCAGCACGATGACCCCCAGCAGCACCAGAAGCGCCTGGTCGAGCAGGGCCGCGTCGCCGGCCGCGAATCCCCGGTCCACCAGCACCCGCATGCCCTGCCCGAGGCCCAGCACCGTGCCCGCCGCGACCACCAGCGCCACGAAGGCGCCCAGCATCTGCAGGCGGTACGGCCACAGGAACGGCAGCAGCCGGCGTAACGGCTTCAGGTCGCGCCGCCGGTCGGTTTCGGGCTTCGGGGAAGTGTCGGCTTGGACAGGTTCGCGGAACACCGGGGATCCTTTATTTTTGTGCATTCAGATCGGCCATATGGCGTGTTTTCCGCTGCCCCTCAAGATAAGGCGTCGCATGTGCACAGAACGGGTTGCATCGCCGTGATGTCGCCGCTATAAACGCGGCTCGCTTTTAGGGACCTCGGCCATGAAGAAAGACATCCATCCGGATTATCACGAGATCACCGTCGTCATGACCGACGGTACCTCGTTCCAGACCCGGAGCACCATGGGTAAGGCTGGCGATACGCTGCGCCTCGACATCGACCCCAAGTCACACCCGGCCTGGACGGGCGTGCAGAAGCTGCTGGACACGGGCGGCCAGATCGCCAAGTTCAACAAGCGCTTCGCCAACTTCGGCCTGAAGAAGTAAGGCTGAAGCCGGTCGCGTTAGCGAAAAGGGCGCCTGGAGTTCCAGGCGCCCTTTTCGCGTTGGTCGGTTACGAGGAAAGCGTCCTACCCCACCGCCGCTTCGGCGACCCGTTCACGGAACTGCTCGTCCAGACGGTGGATGCGCATGTACAGGCGGTGGCTGCGCGACAGCAAGCTGCGCAGGCCGCTGGGCAAGTCCTCATTGTCCGGACCCGAAGGGTCGGAGCAGATCTCGCCGCCGGACAGGGCGAACTCCTCCGACGCCGCCGTTTCCTGCGAGATCTCGCCGGCGTGCACCGCCTTCTGCGCCAGCAGCCAAGCCATGACCTGCGTCAGGCGGCTGGTTACCCGCATGCTCTCGTAGCTGATCTGAAGGCGGACGTGCGGCGGCAGTTTATGGTGGTCGCCGGCCTCGTAATAGGCAATGTAATTGCGCGCCTCGACGAGCAGCGACATCGTCTCGTCGTACGTCCCATTGAAGAAGGTGGCTGGTGCAATCACGGCCGGTCTCCTTCCGCGGCCGCGCGGCCCGTCATCGAGCGTGGCGGCAACTGATTAACAAAGCATGAGTGGATGGCGGCCCCGAACGACACACCCCCCTTGAACGGCGATTGGCCATGCCCATGTCTGAGGGCGCTGGCGGACGCCCGTATGGGGTCCATCGGCCAGATGCTTACGGGAGCCGACCATGGCGGTGGTTCCCGATCGCAATATCGCTCTCTTGGAGGATATGTCATGCGCACCTACGATCTTTCGCCCCTGTTCCGTTCGACCGTCGGCTTCGACCGTCTGACCCGGCTGCTCGAAGCCTCCATGAACGGCGACGAGGCCACGTCCTACCCGCCTTACAACATCGAAAAGCTGGGCGAGGACGCCTACCGGATCACCATGGCCGTCGCCGGCTTCGCTCCGGAGGATCTGGAGATCACCGCTCAGCAGAACTCGTTGGTGGTCACTGCCAAAGCTAAGAAGGAGCAGGAGACCGGCCAATTCCTCTACCGGGGTATTGCCGGACGCGCTTTCGAGCGACGCTTTCAGTTGGCCGACTTCATCAAGGTGACTGGCGCCAGGATTGAAAACGGCCTCCTGCACATCGAGCTGGTCCGGGAGATCCCCGAAGCGATGAAGCCCCGCACCATCAAGATCGAAGCGGCCGCCAGCCGCCCGGTCCTGACCCAGCAGGCGGCGTAAGGCCTGAGGAGCAGGTCTGAAAATCCCTCCCCCGGCCGGGCCGGGGGAGGTTAGGAGGGGGCAAGGTCTCCCCGAGAATCCTAAGCAGACTTGCCGAACGAAGCCGATGGATATCTGTTGAGGGTGCACCGACCTGAGGAGGTGGTGCATGTCTGGACGATCTCCGGTTCGAGCGACTGAGGAAGA
>Ga0196970_1000474_pt1 | contig 46063 bp, 43 predicted proteins | sample S1v_513CmetaG_FD_148672 | JGI IMG/M metagenome (GOLD analysis project Ga0196970, IMG submission 148672) | Soil microbial communities from Anza Borrego desert, Southern California, United States - S1+v_5-13C | ecosystem: Environmental > Terrestrial > Soil > Desert | place: USA: California... | reverse complement strand
GGAAGGGGAGGCAAGCGGAGAAAAACGCAGGCGAGCGGAGGCAAGCGGAGGCAAGCGCAGAAAAGCGGAGGCGAGCGGAGAAAAACGCAGGCGAGCGGAGAAAAACGCAGGCGAGCGGAGGCAAGCGCAGGCGAGCGGAGGCAAGCGCAGGCGAGCGGAGAAAAACGCAGGCGAGCGGAGGCAAGCGCAGGCGAGCGCAGAAAAGCGCGGGCAAGCGGCGCCAGCCGCCAGCGCGTAGACCGACCCGACCAGAACTCTGCGAAAAAGGAACCAAGTGCCCAGGCTACCCTGTCCGATGGTCTATTTGATTCCACTACCTCATGACTTAAAATGGAAAACAGCCATGACCATGTGGGAAGGTCCCCTTAAAGGGTGAATAAAAAAGTATGATGGAACCCCTGAACACGATCGCGGCGCTGAGCCATGTTGTTGACCTCATCATCCGACTGGATCAAGCCCATCGCATTCAGTGGATTGGGGGGCGCATTCTGGGGGAGGGTCACGAGGCCGAACTGGCCCCCTTCATCGGGCGGTCCCTCGCAGAGCTTGAGTCCAGCCTGCCCCACCCCGTCCAACTGGATTGCACCGGTGTCTTTCTCAGCCGGCCCATTCGCTTTGCGCTCCCGATCCGGGGCGTCCACCACCGCTTCGAGGGGGCGCTGGCCCCAAACGAACTGGCAGATGGCTGCTGGCTGATCCTGGCCCGGGAGATTCAGCCGCCCGAGTCTGCCCCGACCGACCGCAATCGGTCGGTCCGCCGACGGCAGACCGACCGCCAGTCCGCCGCCCTGCAGTTGCTCTACGCCATAAACCACCGGATCCTAGATGGCGCCGACCTGCCTGAGATCTACCAGTTGGTCGTGGACAACCTGTGCACCCTGACCGACAGCGCCCTGGTCTGGTTCGGCGAGCGCCGCCCTGACGGCAGCGTCGCCGTGGTCGCATCCGCCGGCGATGCCGCTGACTACCTGAAACGGGTCCAGATCCGCTGGGACGGGAGGCCCGAGGGGAATGGTCCCTGTGGCCGGACGATCCGGCTGGGGGAGCCGCAGGTTGCCACAAACATGGGTGCGACAGCTCTCGCACCTTGGCGGGAGCATATCCAACAATACGGGTTTCGCACCGCCCTCTCGGTCCCGGTTCGGGTGAACGGTGCGATCTTAGGGGCGATCACGCTCTACCGCACGGACAAGGAGGCGCCCACGCACGATTTGGTGGCCGACATGCTGGGATTCGCCGCCCAGTTGGGGTTGGCGCTCCACCTGGCCGAGACCCACGCCCAACTGCGCATGAACACCCTGATCGTTGCAACCACGGCCAACGGTGTGGTAATCACCGATCGGAATGGGTGCATCGAAACGACAAACCCCGCCTTCACCCGCATGACCGGTTACACGATCGATGAAGTCAAGGGGAAATCGACCAACCTGCTGAAGTCCGGGCTTCACTCCCAGGAGTTCTACCGGGACCTCTGGACGACCGTGCTCTCCGGCAAGCAGTGGCAGGGCGAGATCACCAACCGCCGCAAAGATGGTACCCTCTACGCCGAGTTCATGACGATCACCCCGATCCCGGGGCGTGACGGGGAGATCGCCCACTTCGTCGCCGTGAAGAATGATATCAGCGAACGGCGGCTCTACCAGGAGCGGCTACAGCACCTGGCTTCGCACGACGCCCTGACCGGCCTGATCAATCGGCGTGCCTTCCTGGACCTGCTGCAGATTCGGGTGGCGACCGGGGATCGGAACGGGACCCTGGCCCTGCTCGATCTGGACAATTTCGCCCTGGTCAACGAAGCGCTTGGTTTCGAGGCCGGCGATCAGGTTCTGGCAGAACTGGCGGGCCTGTTGCGGGAGTGGGCCGGGCCAACGAACACAATCGGCTACCTCGGGCAGGATGAGTTCGGCCTGCTGCTCGCCGAGGAGGGGCCCGAGGCGATCGAACTGGCGCAGCGAATTCGGCAGGCCCTGGAGGTGTACTCCTTCTCCATTCAGGGGCGGCGGCTCCATGTGACCAGCTCGATCGGGTTGACCGGCATGGACCGGGAGGGCGACCATGTGGCGCTGCTGAATGCGGCATCGGCCGCGGTGGCGACCGCCAAGCAGATGGGCATGAATACCGTGGTCGGCGTCACGGAGCAGTCCAGCGCCCCGCTTGAGGCCGACCTGGCCAAGTGGGCGCTCCGGGTGCGCACAGCGCTGGAGGAGAACCGTCTCCTGCTTCACTTCCAGCCGATCATTGACCTGGAGTCGGATCAGATTCTCGCCTACGAGGTGCTCCTCCGCCTGCTTGATGAGTCCGGCGAACTGCACCATCCAAGCGATTTCATGCCAGCGGCAGAGCGGCACTGGCTCATGCCGGCGATCGATGACTGGGTGCTGACCGGTGTGCTGAGCCGCCTACAGAAGAATCCGTCGGTGCGGTTCTTCATGAACCTCTCCCCCCAGACCCTCACCGCCAGCAGTTCCATGGAGCGGTTGGCGGCCCGGATCGAGGCCTGTGCACCACTGAGCCACCGGCTGACCCTGGAGATCACGGAGACAGCGGCCTTGCGGGATCTGGGCGGCGTGATCGGTTGGATGAACCGGATGCGGAAGGCCGGGTGTCAGTTCGCCCTGGATGACCTGGGCGCCGGCTTCTCCTCCTTCACCTACCTGGCGAATATCCCGGTTGAGGTTGTCAAGATCGATGGCGCCTTTGTCGAGGAGCTGCAAACCAGCCGGACCAACCAGGCGCTGGTCCGTGCCATGGCGATGGCCTCTCGGGAGATCGGGGTGAAGGTGGTGGCGGAGCGAATCGAGAGCCTCGCAGACCGGGATCTCTTGCGGTCCATGGGCGTTCAGTTTGGCCAGGGCTATGCCTTCGGCCGGCCGGCGCCGCTGCCGGAGGAGTAGGAGAAAAGGGAAACCCCTCTGCCGTTAGGCGGAGGGGTTTGCGCTTACCGAGCCCTGACGAACAGCACCTCTTCGATAAAGTCATCGGGGTACGGTGGGAGGGGCTCGGGCCAGTTCATCTTCGCAGCCAGGGCCTGGGCGACCTGTAGGGCGACCCGGGGGCGGTTCTCGGGTGTCATTTGGCTACGCCGCTCCCAGTAGCCGCGTGCGGCGGCGAGATCCTGTTCGCTCAGCCGGATCACATACTCCCGCAGGAGGTTCAGGTCGGTGCGCGGGGAGTGGGTGAGCTGTCCAACCGGCACCAGCGGGGCGCCTGCCGGCCGATCCCGCACCACCACCGTCCCGGCGGCCATGTCGCCCAGCCGCTGCTTCTTGTCAGTCGCCAGTATGCAGACCGACCCGATGATATAGTAGCCAGGTAGGTAGTCCACGATCCGCAGGATATTCCGAATGGCGATCGCCAGGAAGCCAGCGGGCATGCCATTGGCCTGCACCACGCGAATCCCGGCCACCCGCTTCCCGATGGTCTGCCCATTCCAGAAGGCTTCAAGCAAGAGCTTATAGAGGAAGAAAAGGAGACCGAAGGCCAGTAATAGAATCGCTAATACAGCGAAACCGAGCGCTTCGGGGCCGGACTCTTCCACGGAGATCAGGGCGACAGCGCTTGGAATGGCGACCAGGGAGAGCAGAAATCCCACGACATATTGGATCACACCATCCAACAGCGCTGCGATAAACCGGCTGCCAAAACCGGCGGGCTCAAGGGCCAGATCGACGCTCTCCGGTGTATCGATCCGAATCTGTGTCAATGCCTATCACCTCGGGAGGGGATTCAGGGTGAACCAGGATCAGTTCGTAGCCCGGCGGCAGGAGCAGTGGCAGCAGCTTGCCCAGATCCTGGTCAAGGCGCAGAAGCAGGGGGCGAAGCGGCTTGAGCTGGAGGAGGTGCAACTCCTGGGGCGGCTCTACCGCCAAACGGCCAGTGACCTTGCCTACGCCCGAACCTACTTTCCGGCGTCGCAGGCGACCGCCTACCTGAACCAACTCGTCTCGCAGGCGCACCATACGATCTATGCCGAGGAGCCGCAGCGGCTCAAGACGCTCTGGCGCTTCTTCGCGGCGGAGGTCCCTCGAACCGTTCGGGAGAGCTGGCGCCCACTCCTGCTTGCTACCTCTCTCCTGCTGATCGGTGGTCTTGTCGGCTTCTTTGCGATCCTCTATGATCCCAACCTGGCGGATGCCCTGGTGCCGAATCAGTTCCGGCAGGTCATGCCCCAGGAGGGCGGGGCAGATTGGCCTGTGGAGGTCCGCTCGCTCATGGGGACGGGGATCATGCTGAACAATATCAAGGTCGGAATGTTAGCCTTCGGCCTGGGCTTCACGCTGGGGATCGGGACCGCTGTGGTCCTTTTCTACAACGGCCTGATCGTGGGGGCGCTGGCCGCTCACTACTTCCTGGCAGGGCTCTCCTACCCGTTCTGGGCGCTGATCCTGCCCCACGGGGCGCTTGAGTTCATGGCGATCTTCCTCAGCGGTGCCGCTGGGCTGGTGTTGGGTTGGGCGATCGTCTCGCCCGGCGAGCTGACCCGGCGAGAGGCGTTGGCGGCTGGGGGCCGCCGGGCGGGGACGCTGCTGCTCGGGACGCTGCCCTTCTTCGTGATCGCCGCCGTGATCGAGGGCTTTGTCACCCCCATGCAGGGCATGCCCAACGGGGGCAAGTACCTCGTGGCGCTGGTGACCGGTGCCGCCGGCTTGGCCTACTGGCTGTTGGCGGGGCGCAAGCAGTCCGGCACGAGTGGGTCGGCAGGAGCCTCGGGGCGTTAGTTCGAGCCTCCCAGCCGCCAAGCGAGACAACCCGCGGTCCGGAGGGAGCCTCGGGGCGTTCGTTCAAGCCTCTCAACCGCCCAGCGAGACAACCCATGGTCCGGAGAGCGCTTGCTCGCCAAGCGAGCCAACCCATGGTCCGGAGGGAGCCTCGGGGCGTTCGTTCAAGCCTCTCAACCGCCCAGCGAGACAACCCATGGTCCGGAGGGAGCCTCGGGGCGTTCGTTCAAGCTTCGCAGCCGATTCAGCGCGGCATAGCGGAGCTAGGACGCCTGAATCGGCTGCGAAGCATTACCAAGATAAGCGCCCCGCCCGCGACCGGAGGACCATGAGGTTGGCGAGCGCCCCGCCTGCGACCGGAGGACCATGAGGTTGGCGAGCGCCCCGCCTGCGACCGGAGGACCATGAGGTTGGCGAGCGCCCCTACAGCTTCCCTTGCTCCTTGACGAGCAGGTACTGGTTCACCACCGCCGTCGAGAACTCCTCAGGCGGTACATCTACCACCATGACGCCTCTGCTCTGGAGCCTGGCACGGGTCTCAGCCCGCTGCGCCAGCACCTCCAGGGCGGAGGCTTTCTGGTACACCTCCCGGGAGTCCCCCGGTTTCAGGTGCGAGAGCCGCAGCAACTCCGGGTCCGAGAGGCATACCAGCATGACGATATGGTGCGCCGCGAGCGCCGACAGGTGGTTGATCAGCCCCTTGTTGATCTCGGGATCCATCAGGTCGGTGAAGAAGACCACCAGCGACCGCTTCTTGTGCTTCGCCCGGAACCAACTGACCATGCGGCTGTAGTCCGGCTCCACCTGCTCGGGGGCCACGGCGTAGAGCGACTCCACTAGCGCCATGACCTGGCCGCGCCCCTTACGGGGTGGGACGAAGGACTTCACCTCGCCGCCGAAGAGCATCATGCCGATCTGGTCGCCCCGCTCCGCTGCCACCGTGGCCAGGAGGAGCGCTGCGTTCAAGGCGTGGTCTAGCTTGGCCAGCCCCTTCACCTGGGGGATCATCATGCGGCCCGCATCGATCACCAGCATGATCGGCTGCGACCGATCGGTCTGATAGAGGTTGGTGACCAGGCGACCGGTTCGGGCGCTGGCTGACCAGTTGATCGATCGGTACTGGTCACCCTCCTGATACTCCCGCAGCGACTCGAACTCGGTGCCCTGGCCGCGGACTCGGGCTCGCTTCAGCCCTTCCAGCGTCCGGCCCTGCCGCATGGCGATCTCATACTGGCGGGCCGCCAGCAGGTTGGGGTAGACCCGGGCCTGGTCGGCCAGCGGAAAGGTGACCCGCCGGACCCAGAGCCCAAGGGTGGAGCGGTAGCGACCGTGCAGCGGCCCGATCACGTACTGCCCTCGCCGCATGGGGCGGAGCCGGTACTCTGCCTCGGCCCAGACGCCCGGCCTCAGGCTCACCTTCGGCCACGGCCCCACCGCCTTGAAGTGGAGTGGGAGGTCATCTTTCAGCTCGAGTTCCAGAGCGTGCGAGCAGCGAACCTCCAGCTTGATCGGGTTGTCGGCGCCGAGGGAGAGCACCGGCCCGGGCTTGCGGACCGCCTCGATCGCCCGCTTCGATGTGGCCAGGTCAACCAGGGCGACGACGATCAGTGTCGCCAGCAGGGCGCCGGAGAGCCACGCCATGCCGGGCAGGAGCGCCGGCAGGCTGACCAGGAAGACGGCCACAGGGAGCCTCACCGATGGGCTGAACCGCTGGATCACACGCGGTGCGTACGACCCGGGGAGAACCGGAGGGGGTAGGTTTCCCCGCCTCGCAGGGGCCGCCATTAGCGCGGGACCGGCAGGGACTGGAGGACCTGCTCCAGCACCTGGTCGGCCTGCACCCCCTCAACCTCGGCCTCGGGCCGGAGCAGGACGCGGTGGCGAAGAACCGGCTTCACCATCTCCTTGACATCATCCGGTACGACGAACTCCCGGCCCCGCAAGAGGGCCAGCGACTGGCTGGCGGTCAGCAGGGCGATAGCGCCGCGGGGGCTGGCGCCCATGGCCAGGGCCGACCACTCCCGGGTCGCCCGGATCACACTGTTGATGTAGTCAAGCACCTTCGCCTCGACGGTGACGGAGCGGTGGGCGCGCCGCAGTTCGATTAGCCCGGCGCCATCGATCACCTGGGTGAGACCGGCACTGGACAGCTCCTGGGCACGGAAGCCCTGGTAGTGCCGCTCCAGGATCTCCCGCTCCTCGCTGATCGCCGGGTAGCCGATCTTCACCTTCATGAGGAAGCGGTCCAGTTGGGCCTCAGGAAGTGGGTAGGTCCCCTCGTACTCGATCGGGTTCTGGGTGGCGAAGACCATGAACGGCTCCGGCAGGGGATGCGGTTCGCCATCGATCGTAACCTGCCGCTCCTCCATGGCCTCCAGCAGGGCGGACTGAGTCTTTGGCGGGGTGCGATTGATCTCATCGGCCAGGAGGAGGTTGGTGAAGACCGGGCCTCGCTTGATCTGGAAGGTGAGATCCTTCGGGTTGAAGATCGAGGTGCCGATTACATCGGCTGGCATGAGGTCCGGGGTGAACTGGATCCGCTTGAACTGTACACCAAGCACCTGGCCGAGGGAGCGGACCAGCAGGGTCTTGGCAAGGCCGGGAACGCCCTCCAGGAGGACGTGGCCGCCTGAGAGCAGGGCGACGAGGAGCTGCTCCAGCACCTGGTCCTGCCCGACGATCGCCTTGCGCAGCTCACTTTGGACCCTCTCAAGCGTCGCGTTGATCGCGGAATCCGGCATTCTGCATTCTCCTTTGCAGCTCTTCGGTCTCGCGGGCCAGCTTGATCAGCTCGGCCTCCGAGGGAGGGATCATCTGGTCGGGGCTGAGCCGGTCCAGCAGCGACTGGAGCGCCGCTGGTTCCATGCCCACCTGGGCAGCGGTCCGCCCTGCGATCTCGCCGTGGCTGTGGCCGCGGGCGCCGCCCATCAGCCGTCCGAGACTCACGGTCAGGGAGCGGTAAAGGGACTGAAGCACCACCTGGCGGGCCTGGGCCCGGCGGTAGAGCTGGCTCATGGAGTAGACGTACTCCACGGCGGCTCGGGGCGGGCCTGGAGGGGTAGGCCGGGGAGCGCCGAACTGGACGCCGTAGGTCCAGAACAGGAGCGCAGTGGCCAGGGCGAGGAGGACCAGGAACCACTGGAGCGGCCCCCGCAGGATCTGCCACCACTGCGATGCGGCCTGGAAGCCGTGGTGGTACTCATCGAAGGCGACGAGCTTGCCGGGGGCTGGTCTCAGAAGGGCGAGGGCGAGGTCGAGGTTCTGGGCCTCGGCGATCTTCTCGTTGGTGAGCCAGGCGGCATCAGCCGACCAGTAGAACCGCCCCTTGCCCAGGGCCCAGGTAATGAGGACTGGATTGCCGGCATCGTCCTGGATCAGGGTGAGCCGGTCGAGATCTTGGAGGCCGAATCGGTCGGGGCCCACAGCGACCGCCTCAATCCCGTTGGTGACGGGGTGAGCCGCCGCTGACCGGGCCTGGGTCGAGTCCGACGGGGTCAGTCCCCCGTAGAGGTCGGCGAAGTACCCCCCGATCATGGCGGTGTGGCCATCTGCCACCCAGTTGCGGACCTGTTCCCAGTCAGATGGCGGCATGGCGTCAATGCTCCAGATCACGAGCTGGTCCACCTGGTTGCTCTCCTCGTGCAGCCGGTCCATGGGTAGCTCCCAGCGGCGGGCGGCGCCCTGGGACTCCAGGACGGCGTAGATGCCGGAGAGGCTCTCCTTGGTGTAGCCGTAGCTTGAGCCAGGCGGGGCGGTGGCGCCCTTGCCGGCGTTGGTCTGGCCGAAGAGCATTGCCACGAACGTCAGTGCGATAAAGCCGATGATTACCGGCCAGGCGTCGCGTCTGCGCTTTTCGATTTGGCATCCCCCTCTCGCCAGAGCTGGTCGACCAGGCTGTCGACGGTCAGGAAATCCTCGATCGATGCGCCCTGTCCGGAGTAGAGCCGGTCATCGACCAGGTCGTTCAGGCTGCGGAACTGCTTTGCCAGGTCCGGCGCCTTCTGGCGAAGCTGGCGCTCGTGCTCCCGGTTGGTCTGGGCGGGGACGAAGCGGATCAACCCGACGGTATCGTACTGCTTCAGCAGGGCCAGGTGGGCGGTGCGCAGCCCTTCCAGGTGCATGCCGCCCTCGGCCAGTTGGCGGGCCCGCTGTCGGAGTTCGCCGGGGGTGGCAGGCCGGTCGAGCCGGTCTGCCCGGCCACCGCCCAGGACCGCCTCTCGCCCGGCGCCGTGGCCGGAGAGGGAGCGGTAAAGGGAGAGGCCCATCCAGAGGAGGGCGGCGAAGGCGATCGCCCCGCCGACCCAGTAGACCCAGGGTTGGGCGACGAAGGTGTGCGCGGCACCGTCGGCGGCGGGGCGGAGGAAGGTGCGCATGAACCACTCCTGGATCCGCTGGAGCAGGCTGCGGGCCTGTGTCTCCTCCAGGGCTTTCTCCAGGACCCCTCGGGCCTCGGGTGCTGTTATGGGCTGGGCTGTAACGAGCGCTTCTGAGGCCGCCAGGTGGTCCCGGGCGAGGGCCAGCGCTCTGGACAGGTTAGCCCGGGGCTGGGTTAGCTCCGGGCCGGCGGCGTTGAGAAGCCGCGCGATCGGGGTCAGGTCAGCCTCAACGGTGCCAATCGGCCCCTGCACCAGCCACGTTCCTGAGAGGAATGGCCTGGCCTCATCAATCGCGGCCTCGGTCTGCTCGGGAGCGGTGGTCACGGTCTTTTCGGCCCGCTCCAGGTGGCTGATCCCCTGCTTCAGCATCGCCTGGTAATCCGCCAGGGCGATGGGCTTGGGGGCCGCCAACGCCATGCCTGGCAGCACGAGGACGAGGAGGAGGAGGGTCAGGTACCGCAGGGCTCTCATGGTTGCCACTCTTGCGGAGGGGTCGGGGGGGTTAGCTGCTGCTGTTGTTGCTGTTGTGCCATGACTTCCAGGTCGTAGCCCTCGGTGCGAATGCGGACATCGAAGTAGGCGAGGGTCTTGCCCAGGACGGTAAACGGTGTGGTGATCGCGTAGACGAGCCCTTGGACCAGGTAGAGGAGCGACATGAGCGCGGTGGACTGGGCGAAGGCCATGACGAAGGTTGTAGTAAGCGAAATGGGCATGGTGATAATGTAGGAGGCAGCGATCACCAGGAGGTTGAAGACGATGCCCAGGCCCATGAGGGGCCAGAAGCGGGACTTGCCGAGTTGGAAGGCACGGCTCAGGGCCGGGACTCCTCCGCCCTTGCCCTCGATCACGATCGCCTGACCGCTGAAGACGGTTACCACGGCAAGGGCGAGAAGGCCCAGCGGCACGGTGATGAAGAAGAAGATCACCAGACCCGCAAGGGTCAGCACGATCGGTGCGAGCACATAGACCGGGATCATGAGCACCATGGTGCCGAGCATCGCCCAGTAGCGGGTGGCCCCGACACGCAAGGACTCACGAATGGGTACAGGCTCCATGTGCAGGACCGCCCGCGCAGCGGCGTCGATCAGGGCGGCCTGAATTAGCGGTGCGATCAGCATGTAAGCGAGGAGCAGGACAATGTAGCCAGCGCCGAGGCCGATAAGCCCGCCGAAATTGCCCTGCTCGGCCTGCGTGATCAGCCGGAATAGGACGCTATTCTCGATTCGGCTGGGATCGCTGCTGGGCATGATCACAGTCACGAATAGGCTGTTGAGAAGCATTGGCAAGGCACTGAAGAGGCCGAGCCCTACGAACGGCTTCCAGTTCCGGCCAAAGAGTTTGATGGACTGGTCGAGGATCTGACCCAGGTCGCGGGGCTTCAGAATCGGTTCGGTGGGGCTTTGACCAAAGTGAGACATGCAGTACCCTCCCTATCGATCTCCGACACGGATTCGAGGTATCTCATATTTTCGCATGTAGACTGTCAAATCCTGCCCTGCAACCATTTCTGGAGCGACCGGGCTGCATGTGACGTCAAAAGGCTGTGACCTGAGGAGGTGGGCGGGATAAAATCGGGCAAGATCCGCACAGCGGGCACCTATCTCTGGACGGGGAGCCACTTTGTCTTTCAGGTCGGGCCGAACAAGACGGGCGATCGCCTCGGGGTCGTGCGGCTTGGTGGTCACCTTGAACCGGGCGAGACGCCCTGGCAGGCGGTGCGCCGCGAGGTACTGGAGGAGGCCACCATGGCGGTGACCCCTCTGCCGGTGCCAGCTACATACCTGACGAGCGGCGGCGAGTTGCAGGTGATCGCCTGGGAGGAGCGGCCCGCTCCGCTGCTGGTCTACCAGCGGGAGCCGGGGGCTTTCACCCCGCTCTATCTGACCTACTCGGCGGACAGCCCGACCCCGGCGGCCGAGACCAGAGGCTTGCTCCTGTTGGACCGGGAGTGGCTGGCCCGCCTGGTGCGGGAGGAGATGAGCCTGGATCGGTACCTGGCGGCAGGAGGGCGGGCGATTCTGCGAGAGGAACTGCCGGGGGCGATGCTCCTCGCCCCGAGCTATTACCTCGGGCTTCTGGATCGGCTCCTTGGGTTCATGCCGCTCGTCTAGCCTTCCCTGTTCGCGCCAAGGCCCGGTGCATGCGCACCGGGCCTTGGCCTTTGGGGGACCTACCCCTTGATCTCCGTCCAGATCTGGTCGTAGATCTGGTTCATTTCGTCGCCGAGGTCGTCCAGCGACTCTGCCTTCTTCAGCGACTCCGCTGCCGGGAAGATCGCCGGGTTCTTCTTGTCGGTCTCGGGAATGTACTTCAGGGCGCCCTTGTTCGGGTTGCCGTAGGGGTACTCCTCCGAGAGCCGGGCGCTCACTTCGGGCGTGAGCAGGTAGTTCAGGAAGACCTCAGCCGTGTACTTGTTGGGAGCGCCCTTGGGGATCGCCATGTTGTCGATCCAGAGGGTGACGCCCTCGGGCGGGATCACGTACTGGAACTTGTCGCTCTCCCGGATCACCAGAGCAGCTTCACCGCTCCAGACGACGCCGCCCCAGACCTCGCCGCCAAGCAGCAGATCCTTCGGGCTGTCGTTATTGAAGGCCTTCACGTTTGGCTTCAGCGCCAGGAGTCGCTCCTTGGCCTTATCCAGCGCGGCCTTATCGGTGGTGTTGATCGACTGGCCATCGACCCGGAGGGCGATGGCGATGGTCTCGCGCGCATCGTCTGGCATGACCAGGCGGTCCTTGAACTCGGGCTTCCAGAGGTCAGCCCAGGTCTTGACCTCCTCGGGCTTGATCTTCTCGGTGTTGATCACAATGCTCGTCGTTCCCCACATATAGGGGATCGAGTAGTCGTTCTGCGGGTCGTGCGGGAGCCCCTTGAACTGGCTATCCAGGTTGGCCAGGTTGGGAATGTTGGCCTTGTCCAGCTTCTCCAGCAACCCTTCCCGCTGCAGCACCTTGATCATGTAGATCTCGGGCACCACGATGTCGTAGCCTGAACCGCCCGCCTTCAGCTTGGCGTGCATCTCCTCGTTGGAGGAGTAGGTGTCGTAGTTGACCTTGACACCGTACAGCTCCTCAAAGTCTGTGATCACGCTCTCGGGCAGGTACTCGGTCCAGTTGAAGACGTTCAGCTCCTTGGTGAGCTTGGCGGAATCCACCTTGGGATCCTTGGTTACGGCCGGAATATCGCTCTTCTTCTCCCCACTCGAGCACCCAGCCAGCACGGTAGTGGCCAGGACCAGGGCGGTCAGGGCCCGCCCCCAGCGATTCTGCATTCGATCGTTCCTCCCTTTTACGCTTTGTCCCCATTCTTGGTGAGCCGCTGGTACAGGTAGGTAGCCAGGCCTGTCAGGAGCAGAAGCACGGTGGAGAGGGCATTCACCTCGGGGGTTAGGCCGGTCTTTACCATGCCGTAGATGCGCAGGGGGAGTGTGGTCGCCCCTGGACCTGCGGTGAAGAAAGAGAGGATGAAATCATCCAGTGAGAGGGTGAAGGCGAGCAACCCGCCCGCCAGGATCGCCGGGGCCAGCAGCGGCAGGGTCACGTACCGGATCGTCTGCCAGGGGGTGGCCCCCAGGTCTCTGGCCGCATCTTCCAGGTTCTGATCCATGTCGGCCAACCGGGCCCGCAGGACCATGACGACATAGGAGATAGAGGTGCCCACATGGGCAGCCAGGATCGTTCCCAACCCCAGTTTTATGCCGAGGGCGGTGAAGAGGACGAGGGCGCCTACGCCGAGGACGATATCTGGCAGGATCAGCGGGAGGTAGAGGAGCCCCTCGACCAGCATCCGACCGGGGATCCGGTTCCGGTTGAGGGCCAGGGCGGTCATGGTGCCAAGTACGGTGGAGAGTGCAGCGGCCGACACTGCGACCACCAGGCTGTTGCGGACCGCTTCCCAGAGCAGGTCGTTGGAGAGGAGCTTGACGTACCAGTCGAGGGTGAAGCCCTTCCAGACGCTGCTGGTGCGGGAGGCGTTGAAGGAGAGGAGCATGAGGATCAGGATCGGCAGGTAGAGGAAGCCGTAGGCGAACCAGGCGTAGAGTTTGAGCCAGCGTCCCTTCATCGCCTCACCCCCTGACCGTCCAGGCGGCCCCAGCGCTGCACCAGCAGGGCGAGACCCAGGACAATGGCGGTGAGTGCCAGCGCCGCCGCCGCCCCGAAGGGCCAGTTGCGGGCCTGGAGGAACTGGTTCTGGATCAGGTTGCCGACCATGATCGACCGGGCGCCGCCCATGAGGTCGGGCACCAGGTACATGCCGAAGGCGGAGATGAAGACCATCATGCATCCGAGGAGCACACCTGGGCGGGAGAGCGGCCAGGTGACGGACCAGAAGGCAGCGGAAGGGGTCGCGCCAAGGTCGCTGGCGGCGTCGAGCAGCCGCTGGTCCATTTTCTCCAGGTTGGCGTAGAGCGGTAGGATCAGGAGGGGCATGAGGGTGTAGACCAGGCCCACCTGAACGGCCACCTCGTTATAGAGCAGGGGGAGCGGCTCGCTGATCAGGCCGGTCGCCATGAGCAGAGAGTTGACCACGCCCTGAGCTCGTAGCATGACCATCCAGGCGTAGGTCCGGACCAGGAAGTTGGTCCAGAAGGGGATAATCACCAGCAGCAGCAGCCGGTCCCGCTTGGCGAGGGGGCTGCGCGCAATGTAGTAGGCCAGCGGGTAGCCGAGGGCGAGGGAGAAGAGAGCGGCCAGGCTCGCCTGGAAGATCGAGCGCACGAAGATCTTGAAGTAGAGGGGGTCAATCAGGCGGATATAATGCTCACCCGAGAACCCCTCCGGCCAGGGAGAGCCGGCGGCCAGGCGTGAGGCGAGGCTGTAGAGGAGCATGAGCACCAGGGGGGCCGCAACCAGGGCGAGCAGCCAAAGCACGCCGGGGGCGAGGATCGCCCAGCCCTTCCAGGGAGAGGGGCGGGAGGTGGCTGGCCCGGGCGTCATGAGGCCACCACCACACACTGGTCGGCGGGAAAGGCGAGTTCCACGCTCTCGCCGAGGTCGGGCCCGGGGCCTGGGGGCAGCAGGGCGGCCACGGGCTGGCCCGCAACCTCAACGACAAGGCGGGTGCCGGTCCCGACAAAGAGCCGTTCTATGACCTGGCCCTTCAATCGGTTCTCGCCGGGGCGCGAGATATCCACCCCGCCGCGCCAGATCACCCGCACCCGCTCTGGGCGGAGCGCAACCGTTGCGCCTCCTCCGGAGAGGGGGCGGTCGACAGCCAGCAGATGGTCGGCCCAGCGGAGTCGGCCCCCTGGCTCGGCCGTGCCCTCCAGCAGGTTTGCCTCGCCCAGGAATTGAGCCACGAACCGGGTGGCAGGGCGGAGGTAGACCTCTTCGGGAGTCCCGAGTTGCTCAATCTTCCCGTCTCGCATGACAGCAATGCGGTCGGACATGGCGAGCGCTTCCTCCTGGTCATGGGTGACATAGAGGAAGGTGGCACCCAGCTCTCGCTGGAGCTGCTTCAACTCGACTTGCACGGCCCGGCGAAGCTGCAGGTCCAGTGCGCCGAGGGGTTCGTCCAGCAGGAGGACCTTTGGCTCCATAACCAAAGCCCGCGCCAGGGCCACCCGCTGCTGTTGGCCGCCCGAGAGCTCTCGCGGGCGCCGACTGCCCAGGTTCCCCAGGCGGACTTGAGCAAGGGCACGCTCGACGCGCTGCTTGATCTGCGCATCGTCTACCTTTTGCATGCGGAGGCCAAAGGCGACATTCTCGTACACAGTCATGTGGGGGAAGAGAGCATAATGCTGGAAGACCGTGTTGACGGGTCGCTTGTAAGCCGGGAGGTTCTGCACCGACTCACCCGCCAGGGTAATCTGGCCGGTGGTGGGCTCCTCAAAGCCAGCGAGTAGTCGCAAGGTGGTGGTCTTGCCACAACCGCTGGGGCCAAGGAGTGTCAGAAACTCTCCCGGACGAATCACAAGGTTTAGATCGTCCAGGGCTCCAGTCGAACCAAAGAATTTGCTCACTCCGCGAAATTCGACCATCGCGTTCGTGGCGGTCTCACACCTTTCTGCCCAATAGATTTCGGCGTGTTCACCCATGGGGGGACACGCCGGAAAAAACGATTCGTTATCTGGTAGCCTGGTTCCTTCCGCCAGATCGGTTCCCTGCATAAAAATCCATTGGAGCGATCGGCGAGCCCAACCCGTGCGTTCAGCTACCGCCAAGGGGCGCAATGGCGAATCGCCCGGCCCGCGGGCGGCATGACCTTCGCCCGGTTCATGCCGGCGCATTCAAATGTCAGATGGTACTGGAAGCAGGAGCTGTCAATCGCACTCCTGCCGAGCAAAGACAAAAGGGCGGCCCGGCTTGGCGGGTCGCCCAATATGGTCGGCGCGTTGGTGCGAATCCGTGGGGTTAGTGGGTCGGTGCGACCTTGTTCCCCACAGCCTTGCTCGCATTCTTCGGCTGCTCGGTGTCAGGGTGGGTGATAATCTGAGCGATGAGGAACGCAACAACACAGATGAAGAGGCTCAGAAGGAAGTGGGTATCTGGCGTCAGGTTGAACATAGGTGCACCCTCCATTTCGGCAACCATCCAGACCGGTTTAGTTCGTGAAAGCTCGAACAATACCGTGTGATTCCAGTATACGGGTCTTTGCAGTGGCCGACTATGCTCCTTTCGATCTATTTGTGAATCGATGCACAAGAGGAGGGGCCATCATTCCATGGTAGTAGATGGCCACTCTGCTGTATGATATTGCTACCGCTAACTTATCGGGGTGATCTATTTGTCAGTGCGCAACCAGATCCTTCAGGCTCTCCGTGCGGAACTGGAGGGCAGTGATCGGGTTCATGCTTTCTGGGAGCAGGGCTCCACGGCCATGGGCCGGGCAGATCAGTTCTCGGACCTTGACCTGCAAGTCCTCGTGGAAGCCGGGGGGACCGAGGAAGCCCAGGAGCGGATTGAGCGGGCGCTGCGGAGTGTCGGTGAGATCGACCTGCAATTTGTTGTGCCGCAACCTTCGTGGCATGGGCACTGGCAGGCCTTCTACCGGCTCGCTGGGGTCAGCCCGTACCTGTTGGTGGACATTGTGGTCATGGAGGCCACTTCGAACAACCGGTTCCTGGAACCGGAGATACACGGCACTCCGTCTGTGATCTTTGACAGGGCCGGGGTTGTCACCCAGGCGCCCACCGACGCTGCTGAGTTCGCAAAGCGGCTGACAAAGCGGCTCGACCTGCTGGCGGTGCCGGCGGAGTTGTTCTATCTCTTCGTGGGCAAGGAGTTGCGGCGGGGGCGAGAGGTGGATGCCCTGAGCTTCTACCAGAGCGCCATTCTCCCACGGCTCGTTGAGGCGTTGCGAACCAGGTATTGCCCCTGGCGTTATAACTTTGGCCTCCGCTACCTCCAATATGACCTCCCGGCACCGGTCTACGCACAGGTCCGCGACCTGGTCTACGTTGCTGAGCCAGCGGAACTGACAGAGAAGACCGAGCGGGCCATGGCGATCCTGCGGGAGGCGGTGGCAGCGCTCAGGGCGATGGACCTTGTCGATCACCTGGAGAGATCGCGGTAACGGTTCGAACCTTTTGCGCCTGGGAATCGTAATAGGGAGTGAGCCCGTCCTGCTCGCACACGGGTGAGGGGAGTTCACCGACTCATGCGCACAGGCCTGGTAATGGCGGCCGCACTGGCCGTGGGGATCGCCGCAGCTGACTGGCTGCGGCCTCATCCCGCGCTGGTGCTGGTCGCCCTTCTGTTGTGCGGGTTCTGGGCGGTCGTTGGGTCCCCGCGAACCCTGGTGCCCTTCTTGGCGATACTTGCCCTCTTTGGCGGGTTTCGGCACGCCTTCGATCAGACCGCAGGGCGCGGCAACCTGGCCGCCTGGGAGGGGGAGCGAGTCACCCTGGTCGGCACGGTGGTTGGCGAGCCAGAGGTGCGGCTTGGCGGGGTTGTGGCCTACGTGCTGGAGGTTGAGCGAGTCGGTGAGGAGCGGGCACAGGGTAAGGTCTATGTGGCCCAGCGCTCTGGCTCGCCACCGGGGTTTGGTGAGCGAGTCTCCCTGGAGGGCCGCCTCGACCGGCCGGACGGCCCACGCACGCCCGGGGGATTCGATCAGGCCGCCTACCTGGGGCGCAAGGGGGTCTACCTGACGGTGGACACCGGGCCGGTGGAGCGAATGGGGCCTGGCAGGCTGGACCCGCTGCGCCGTACGGCCGTGGCGGTGCGAATCCGGCTGGAGGGGGTGGTGCGAGCAGCCCTTCCGTCCCGGGAGGCCGCCCTCATGTCTGGATTGCTCTTTGGCACCCGCTCGGAACTGCCGGAGGATATCAAGGAGTCCTTCCGGGCGGCAGGCGTCTTTCACCTGCTGGCTGTGTCGGGTGGGAACGTGGCCATGCTCGTCGTCCCCTTGCTGGCCGGCCTTCAGTTCCTACGGCTCGGCAAGCGGGCCGCATCGGGCGTGGCGATCGGTGTGGTTATCTTCTTCGTCTTTCTGACCGGCGCCAGCCCGTCGGTCATGCGGGCTGGGCTCATGGCGGTTCTCGTCCTGCTGGGCGACATGCTGGGGAGGGAGCGAGATGCCCTGAACACGCTGGGGATCGCCGCCCTGCTGCTGCTCGTACATTCCCCCGCCCTGCTCTTCGACCTGGGCTTCCAGCTCTCGGTCGTGGCGACCCTGGGGATCATGCTCTACGCCCGGCGAATTCAGGAACGGCTTACGCCGCCCTTCCTTCGACTCTTCGGTCCTCACCTCGGCACCTGGCTGGCAGGGGGTCTCTCGGTCACCTTTGCGGCCCAGGTCATGGTGGAACCGCTAAGCCTGCATCAGTTCGGCATGTTCTCAGCGATTGCGCCACTGGCCAACCTGCTGGTCGTCCTGGTGGTGGGGTGGCTGGTCCCGGCTGGCATGGCGATCGTCCTGCTGGGGGCGTTCTGGCCGCCGGTCACCTTGCTGCTGCGGGTCGGGGGTGGGATCGGGCTTGCCTTTCTGATCTACGCTGTGAAGGCGGTCGCAACGCTCCCATTCGCCTCCATTGAGTTGGGGCGGCTGCCCCTGGTCTGGGTGGTGGCCTGGTATGCGAGCCTCGCGATTCTGACCCTTCCACGGCTGCGCCACGCCGTGTCCGCTCGGGTGACCGCCTTCGGTACCGATTGGCGGGGCGCCGCAGTCGGGCATCGGCTGGCCGTGGGGGGCACACTTCTGGGGCTTGCGGCCACGGCGCTCACCTGGCGTCTGGCCCTGGCCCAGCCGGCCGATCAGTTGGTGGTTACCTTTCTTGATGTCGGTCAGGGAGATGCCACCCTGATCCAGGTGCCAGGAGGTCGCACTCTGTTGATCGATGCTGGCCAGGCCTACCCGCCCGACCCGCGGCGAGGGCGCCCCGGGTATGATGCCGGCGCTCAAGTGGTGGTGCCGTACCTGCAGGCCATGGGGGTAAAGCGGCTCGACACCCTGGTGCTGAGCCATCCGGACGGCGACCACGTGGGGGGAGCCCCTGCCGTCCTGCGGGCGGTGCCGGTGGGGGATCTATGGCTGTACAACCCCACGGCGCCGGAGCGGGGCCAGGTGGAGGCGCTTGCATTCGCCAGGCTGAACCGCCTTCCGGTGCGAGAACCAGTGGAGGGGGAGCGGGTGCAGTTGGCCAGCGAGGTCTGGCTGGAACTCCTGGGTGCACCGAAGCAGCCGTTCCAGGGAACCCGGTCGGACGATAATGCAAACTGCATCGCCATGCGGCTGGTCTACCGGCGGGTGGCGGTCCTTTTGGCCTGTGACCTGGAGGCGGTGGCCGAGGAGCGGCTGGCTGAGAGCGGGGTAGAGCTGCGTGCCGACCTACTCAAGGTCTCGCACCACGGGTCGGGCCACTCCAGCACCGGGGCGTTCCTGGATGCGGTTGCTCCCACGTACGCTCTGATCTCAGCCGGGAACGGCAATCCATTTGGTCACCCCAACCAGGGGGCGTTGGAGCGGATCGGGCAGCGCGGCGCCGAGATCTGGCGGACCGATCGGCACGGTACGATCACCCTTCGGACCGACGGGTTCAGCCTTCACCTCGAGGGGACCCGCGGTTCGCCCCAGAGGGACGAGTACCGCCCGCTAGGTCTCCTGGGGCGTCGGATTCTCGGCGCATGGTGAGGACTTGGGCTGGACGCGCGCACTTAACACGCTACAATAGCAGATATGAACAAGACGAAGCTGGGCTACCTCTTCATGCTCCTCTCAGCGGCCACCTTCGCTTCTGTCTCGGTTTTCATGAAGCGGGGGTATAATGCGGGCCTCTCCCCATGGTCCTTCTCGGTGGTCCTGTCGCTCTTCTCCATGCTTCAGTTGGCGGTCTTGAGGGCCAGGGGGGCGGCCAAGGCCCCACCAGGCCCGCGGGTCTCCTGGGCCAAGCTCCTCCTCTTTGCGGTGACGGGCGCTGCTGCTGGCGTTACATTTAACCTCGCCCTGGTTCATCTCTCCATTTCGCTGGGGACGATCCTGCTCTTCACCTACCCTGCCTTTGTTGCAATCGGAGCATGGCTGTTCCTGGGGGTACGCCCCAGTACGAGGCATCTGGTCGCCTTGCTGATCACCCTGGTTGGGGCGGTGCTCACGGTGGATATCAGCGGGGCCGTGGCCGGCCAGGTGAGCATGCTCGGAATCGGGCTTGCCCTGCTCTCCGCCGTTAGTCAGGCCGGGTATATCATTCTCGGCGAGGAGATCGGTGAGGCGCTCTCGCCGGTGGCCGCAACCATGCTGACCCGGCTGGCAATCATGTTTGGATCGATCCTGCTCTACCCCAAAGTGGTGGTGGAGCTCTTTCACCTCTCCGCGGAGGCCTACCTTCTGGTCATTCTGGCAAGCGTGGTGGGTGGGGTTCTGCCCTTCCTCTTCCTTTACAGGGGAATTGCCCTGATTGGTGCCAACCGTGCGGCGATTGTCAGTGTGGTGGAGCTTCCGATCGCCCTGGCGTTGGGCCGGGTCTTCGAAGGGGACCAGATCTCGCTGCTGCAGGGGGCGGGTGCTGTTCTGATCGGAGTAGCGGTGGTGGCGAGCCAGAGTGGGTCCGCGCCCGAGGACGGACCAGCATAGTAGACCCAAAATACGACATTGGCTCGATACCTGGGCCGGTATCCGATTGGTAGACTTGCACCAGGAGGGATGCCAGTGCGACGGTGGCGTTGGGTCATTCTAGCGGTTTTCTTGGTACTCATTGCAGGGGCAGCGGCCTACCCGCTCATTGCGACGGCCAATAACGATGTGGCCTTCTGCCTCTCCTGTCATGCCATGGAAGAGCAGGGCAAGAGCTACGAGACCTCCTACCATGCCAAGGAGGCGACCTGCTCTACCTGTCATACGAGTACCATTGCCCAGAAGTACCAGAGTGGTGCTCGGCACGTCTGGGGTCTGATTGTCGGATACGACGAGATTGAGATCCGCGAGGAGTCCCGGGAGGTCGTGGCCGCGAACTGCGCTGCCTGCCACGCCGAGACCTCTCTGCACACCCGCACCAAGCGGGAGCGAGGACAGAACTGCCTGGAATGCCACAAGGGGCATGACCCCAGGGCGGTACACGTAAACGGGTTTGGGCAATAGAGTAGGACCCCATCGCCGAGGGCGGTGGGGTCCTTTCACATAGATTCGAAACCGTGGGGGCGGGGGGCCGTGCCCCAGCGTCTCTATGATGGCTCCAACGTTATGTTGTCAATGAGGCGGGTCTTGCCGAACCGGACCGCCAGGGCGGCTAAGGCACGCCGCTCTAATCGCTCGACAGGCTGTAGCGCAGCGTAGTCCACGATCTCGACATAGTCGATCTCGGCGAGAGGCTCCTCTGCGATCATCGCACGGATCGCCGCCGCCAGTGCCGACATGTTACGTTCACCGGCCATCACAAGGTCCCGGGCCATGGCGAGTGACCGGGAGAGGACCAGGGCCGCCTGCCGCTCTGCAGGAGAGAGGTAGGTGTTTCGGGAGGACATAGCCAGGCCGTCCGGCTCTCGCACGGTGGGAACTGGGACGATCTCCAGGTCCAGATTCAGGTCGGCCACCATGCGCTGGATCACCGCCACCTGCTGCGCATCTTTCTGGCCAAAGTAGGCGACGTCGGGTTTCACAATATTGAAGAGCTTGCTGACCACCGTGGCCACGCCATCGAAATGGCCGGGGCGGGATGCCCCACAGAGCCGATCGGTGAGGCCAGCGACCTTGACGCTAGTCCGAAATGGTTGGGGGTAGATCTCCTCCACCGCAGGGTGGAAGAGCAGATCCACCGACACAGAGGCGCAGAGCGCCTCATCTCGCTCCAGATCCCTCGGGTAGCGGGCGAAGTCCTCGTTGGGGCCGAACTGTGTGGGGTTCACGAAGATTGATACCACAACGAACCCTGCCTCCGACCGCGCCTGGCGCATGAGCGTCAGGTGGCCTTCGTGCAGGTAACCCATGGTCGGCACGAAGCCGATCCGCTGGCCGGCGTGCCGTGCCTGTCGCACCGCCTCCCGTACCTCCGCAATGGTGGTCACGATCCGCATGGGGTTCATCCTCTCGCACTGTGATTGCGGGAGCGCTTGATTGCCCGTAACCGGACGACCTTGTCGGCGTTTGCCTCTGGGTCCCCAACCTCCGGCAAGGGCCAGAGGTACTGTCCCAGCCGGGCGGATTGGACGGTGAGGAGGCTCCAGACCGGACTGGCGCCACCGATCACCAACACCTGCAGCACGCTGGTGAAGAACCAGACCCACAGCCCTGTGGCCGGCAGCGCGACGGGAAACTCCCAGCCCACGAGGAGGGCCGCTCCACCGGCCGGGATACTGACCAGAGCAGCCAGGCTCAGATTGATATGCAGCGCACTGGTGGTCAGGTACGATGGACGCTTGAACTCTCGCCGGGAGAGCAGCAGCCCGGTCACGATGGCTGTCAGACCCATGGCTGCGCCCGCAACAAGCCCGAGCCGGAGCCGCAAGTCGGGCAGAGGGCTATCCAGCCCATGCAGGGCGTTGCTGTACCGCCCCCCGCTGAGGAAGAAGAAGACCTGGAACGCGATCCCATACACGATGGCGGACAACAAGGCAGCCCGGCCAAAGGGCTGGCGCCAGACGATGACCAGGTAGATCAGGAGGAGCAAGAGGCCCGGGCCGACATACGGCAGCCATTGCATAATCGCATCCCGCCGCCATTGGGACTCGGCGTCGGTGACAGCGCTGCTGAGCTTCGTGAGGTAGGCGTCAGCATCTACCGTGGACGCGGGCGGTTCGGGGGCCGTGGCAGCCGACCCGTAGGCCTGTAAGGCAAGGTCGGTGAAGGTGCGCCGGACGCCGAGGTAGCTCTGCATGATCGCATCGGCCGGACGTCCTTCCACCTGCAGCCCGTCCAGCAGGGGCCGGCCTTGCGCCTGAAGGGGGGCGGGCAGGCCGAGGAGGGCGGATACCGTGGGGGCGACGTCGAGGAGAGTGCCGTTGCTACGCAGGCCGGGGCGAACCGCGGTGCCTGCCATGATCAAGGGGATGCTCCCCTGTGCTGCAAAGTCTCCATTCCGGTCCAGGGGAAGGTTTCCCGTCACCACCACGGTGGTGGTCTTCCAGTCGACCAGGTCAAGGATCCTCACCAAATCGGCGTCCATGGCGGCGAGAGCGTCCCGGTAATCCGCGTTGGCGGGGTCAGCGGCCCTGGTGAGCCGTATGCGGGCCAGTAGGTCAGGCACCTGGCAGAAGACCAGTCGGGGGCCATCTGGCTTCAGCAGGGCAGAGATTCCTCCCTGCAACTCCTCCATGGACCGACCCTCGTACCAGGTAGCGATCGTTCCCGCAATGAGGTGGCCGAGTTCAGGGCTGCCAGCCCCACCCGTCGTGATCTTGTTGCGCTGAGCGGAACGAAGGAAGTGGTCCGCCTGCAGAACGGGATTCGAATCGGGCCAGAAGAGCCCGTTCAGGGTGGCCGGAGCCCCGGTCAGTAGGGTGGTGTCCGCCAGGGTGGGACTGGAGGCTCCGTCGGCAAGTAGCTGGAAGCTGGCCCCCTGTCCCCGGAGCCACTCCAGAGAGGGCAATAGATGAACCTCCTCAAACCGGAGGCCGTCGACAATAATAAACAGCACACGGTTGGTCAGAGGCGTTGACCCGGCGGTCGTACTCTCTGCCGCCAAATGGCTCGGAGCAAAGTGCGCAAGCCGGTCGAGCCCCTCCTGACCCGCCCGATAGGCCCCGTAGGCGGCGCCAAACAGGAGGCAAAATAGCAGCACGATGGCTGGACCACGGCGCACAAAATGACCCCCCTCAATCTCATCGACTTTCGAATTCGGTTCTCACCGGGGGTGCTCCTGCAGGGAGGCCACGGCGGGGGCCAGAATTAGTAGGAGCGACCTGCTGCAACCGGGGGATTCACTCGCCGAAGGAGTGGCGATTCTTGCTATACCGCGAGGTACTTGAAGAGATCCGGGCCGGTAAGATCCGCCCGGTTTACCTGGTCTATGGGAACGAGAACTTCCTAAAAGATGAGATCTTCCACGCCCTGAGGGCCGCACTGGTGCAGCCCGAAACTGCAGACTTCAACTATCATGTGCTTGACCCGGCCCATGACCAACTCGCTCAGGCCCTGAACCTTGCACAGACCCAACCCTTCTTTGCCGAGCGGCGGCTGGTGGTCGCCAAGGACTGTTCTGCGATCGTTCCCTCGCGCCGCAAGGGGGAAGGCGACGGTGACGAGCCGGAGGAGAAGCCATCTTCCTCGGCCGACGAGGCCTTGATCCATTACCTTGGCGCCCCGGTCGAATCCACCTGCCTGCTCTTTCTCGCCACCACCGTGGATTCACGGCGGAAGACGACCAAGGCGCTCCTGGCGAAGGCCGGTGTGGTGGAGTGCCAGCCCCTGAAAGATGAAGACGCCCAAATGTGGGCGCAGCAACGGGCACAATCCAAGGGCAAGCGGCTGAATCAGGCAGCGGCGCACACGCTGGTCGAAAAGATCGGCACGGACCTGCGTTTGCTTGACGGCGAGATTGAGAAACTGACCCTATACGCCGGCGAGGCGAGGGAGATCACCGTGGCGGATGTAGAAGCGGTCGTGCCCAATCTTTCCGAGACCGAGGTGTTCCGCCTGACCGAAGCGGTCATGCTGAAGCAGCGGGCCCGAGCCCTTGCGCTGTTGGAGCAGACGCTCCGGCAGGTGGATCATCCGTTGCAGATTTTGGCGGCGCTGACCAATCGCTTCCGCCAGATCCTATTGGTCAAGGCGCTCACCACGCGAGGCGTGCCGAAAAAGGAAGGCGCCTCGCTCGCCCGAATGCATCCGTTCGCCTACGAGAAGATGACAGGACATGTGGCCGCCCTGGACCGGGTAGATGTGGTCGGGGCCATGCAGCGTCTGCTGGAGGCGGACCTGGCTATGAAGTCGGGCTACGATCCCAGGCTGACGCTGGAGACTCTGGTTGTCGAACTGCTCGGAAGCTGAGAAGAGACACAGAAAGCCCCAACTGTGGTCCACACAGCTGGGGCTTTGTGTATGATGCTCAGGTGACTAGGCGTTCGCAGCAGCCAGCCTCTTGGCGAGGCGGGCCTTCTTGCGAGCAGCGGTGTTCTTGTGAATGACACCCTTAGTCGCAGCCTTATCCAGAGCGGCGAAAGCCTGGCTCAGGAGAGCAGCACTGTTCTCCGTGCCAACCGCCTCCCGATACTTGCGAACAGCCGTCCGGAGGCTGGACTTGACCATCTTATTGCGAGCCGTGCGCTTAATTGCGATCAGGGCACGCTTCTTCGCGGACTTCGTATTAGCCAATTCCTCACCTCCAACAACGGTATTCTAGCACGCGTCTCTCTGCCATGCAAGGGAATTCGCACCGCGAATAAGCGTTTTGTCGCGCGCCGAGACTAAGGTTACGGAAGATGGAGGTGATCGACGGAATGCTAGGTGCCATTGTGCGCTTCATTGTCTCCGCACTCGTCCTTGTCGTGGTCGGTTGGCTCACCCCTGGCTTCGAAGTCGCTGGCTTCTGGGGCGCCTTCTTCGCCGCCCTGGTGATCGCAGCCCTGGGATGGGTAGCGAGCGCAGCCCTCGGTCGCGGAGCCTCCCCTGGAGGGAGGGGCTTTACCGCATTCCTTTCCGCCGCCATCGTGATCTACCTGACCGGGTGGCTTTTCCCAGGCTGGATCGCAGTCACCTGGTGGGGCGCCCTGCTCGCCGCCTTCGTAATTGGCCTGGCAGATGCAGTTGTTCCCACGCAACTGCGCTAGGATTCCTCTCGCTCGGCAGGCCCCCCCGCTTATGGCAGGGGGGCCTTCGCATGCCGAAAACTACATAGAGGGCCGAAGCGTCAAACCAACGAATAGGCATGGTTGAGGGATCTTGCTCTTCAACCATGACGAAACTGAGGTGAGACGTTTGAGCCTCCCACAGCCTGCACCCCGACGCACATCCACCGCGCCGCGCCGACCGCGGCGGTGGATCAGCCTCCTCATGGTGCTGGTCGTCCTCCTGCCGTTGGCGGCCCTGGGCGGGTATCAATTGGGCGTGCGCACGGCCCCCGTTCCGCTCTGGGATCAGGTATGGTTCCGCGCCTATACCAATCGCCCCTTCGATACATCGGCACCGGGTGATGGCTTCTGGGTGACCGGGTACTATGTCGATTACGATCGTTCTTCGTTAGATGCGGTCAAGCTGAACGCCGGCCACATGGATCAGGTGATCGTCTTCGGCTACGGTTTCGACCAACAGGGGAACGTGACCGGTCAGGACCAGCACCTGATTCGCGGGATCACCTCTGAACAGAAGCGAATCCTGCTCTTCGGAAACTTGACCGATGGTGGCTTCAATGCGGAGACCGCCCACGCAATCCTGACCGACAAGGCCGTGCAGGAGCGTGCGATTCTAGGTATTCTGGAGAAGTCTACCGAGCTTGGTGTGGCAGGCGTTCAGATTGATTTTGAGAACATTCCAGAGGACGACCGCGACGCTTACACCGAGTTCCTGCGCCGCCTGGCCGATGTCCTGCACAGCCGCAATATGACCCTCTCAATTGCTGCAGCAGCCAAGACATCTGACCGGCGGACTGGGTGGGGCGGAGCCACCGATTATGCAGCGGTCGGTCAGATTGTGGACCAGTTCTATATCATGGCCTATGACGAGCACTGGGTGGGGGGCGAGCCGGGTCCGGTCGCATCTCTCGGGTGGGTGGAGAAGGTGGTTCGCTATGCGACAGGGGTGATTCCCGCCCAGAAGATCGTGCTAGGCGTTCCTCTTTACGGATATGAGTGGACAACCCAGGCGGAGTTGGGAACCAAGACGAATAAGGCCTACGGCTCCGGCCGCATGAGCCGCCGCCTGGCCGAACTGGGCGCCAACGTGATCTGGGACCCGGTGGTCGGCGAGAACAAGGCGACCTTTACCACCGAGGAGGGGGACCGAATCGCCTGGTTCCCTGACCAGCGCAGCCTGGAGGCCAAGATGCGCCTGGCCTACCAGTACAACCTGAAGGGCGTTGCACTCTGGCGGGTGGGCTTCGAGCCAGATGATTGGTGGCACCAGTTGGGCGCTTTCCGCTTGAACCCGGAGAAGTAAGCCTTCCACGACTTCCCGCCCCCCACTCCGGGCAGACTAGACTTAGTCTCGGGCCGGGGAGGGCTTTTCTGTGGTGTGGTTGCTCCTGGCAGTTGTCGTCTTTGTCGCAATCTGGGGCATTGGCGTTATGCGGGCTCCGGGAAAGCGGGCCCCTAACATCTTGAACAATCAGGGGTTTCCCAGGACCACCTCCGAGACTCGTCGGGGGCACGGTGAGAATGACGAGGAGTAGCGAACGAATCGAAGGAGGTCACTGCCAACCCAGGCGGTGACCTCCTTCTGGCTTCAGATCCCCTCATACGGCCGAATCACGTCATTCGTGTGTGCTTCACGAGTGTCTAGCCCCAGCGCCGAGTAGAGCGGGCAGGTGCCCAGGATCCCTTCGGCCAGCATCATGCCACCCAGCAGCCCGGTCCCTAGCCCCGCTAGAGAGCCGTAGCGGGCCATGCGACCGGCGCTGCTTGCCAGCATTAGACTCCCCAGGGCAATCCGGAGATATCGGTCCAGTGGTCCGACATTCGGCTCCCAGTGACGTTCCGTCATGGTGCACCTCCTCATACCGTCAGAAGTAGGGTGCGTAGGCCTGAGGCTCCCTATGCGGCCCTCTCGCCCAGGGATCATCCATATGGTAAGCTATTCTTCAAGGGGGGGTCTTTCATGACGGTGCGAGAGGTGGCTGAGGAGCTGGCTCGGCGGATGAACTGCGAGGCGCAGCCCTCTGACGATCCGTTTCAGGTGAAGGTCCAGGGCAAGGGGTATCACTTTGTGGTCGCCACCTTCTTTGGGGGATGGCAGGCGACCCTCCACCTGCCAGGCCAGGTTCCCGCCGTCTTTTTCGGGGAAGCGGTGGATGCGTTGGAGCTTCGGCTGAAGGGGAAGCTCTCCGGGAGGCCCATCGACTAGGGGCGGTCCGCAACTTTAGCTATGAATTTTCGTACGACCCGCTTGATTCCCCAGCCATGAGGGGGTAAAATGGTCTGCGAAACCAGCGGGTGGACCGGCCTGCGGGGTTCTTCTTTTTTATCATCGGCAGGTGCCCATAATTGGGCGATTCAGTGCGTTACAAGGAGAATGAACGAGATGGACGAGAACAAGCCGGTTGTGTTATCTCCGGAGGGTTTGGCCAAGCTTCAGGAAGAGCTTGATTACCTCCGCAATGTGAAGCGCAAGGAAGTGGCGGAGCGTCTCAAGGAGGCGCGCTCCTACGGCGACCTCTCCGAGAACTCCGAGTACGATGATGCCCGCAACGAGCAGGCCTTTGTAGAGGGCCGTATTACAATGCTCGAGAATACACTTCGCAACGCCACCGTGATCGATGAGGAGGCCGCAGTCGCCGGGGGCGGCGAGGTGCGCCTTGGCTCCACGGTCGTGCTGAAGGACCTGGAATACGGCGACCTGCTGGAGTACTCGATCGTCGGTTCTGTGGAGGCGGACCCCGCCAAGAACAAGATCTCGAACGAGTCCCCGGTCGGCAAGGCGATTATCGGGAAGCAGAAGGGCGTCACCGTTGAGGTAGAGGCGCCTGTCGGCACTATCAAGTACGAGATTGTCGACGTGAAGTAAGCGTCAACCCGGCTGGGTCTGCCAGCCGGGTTTTCTTGTGGCCTGTGGTCACCGCCTGCCTGGCGAGCCGGGTCGCTCCAGCTACTCTCCTTGTCATAACGCGGGCTTCGCCGGCGTAGCTTCTTGGTGTCCCCCAAAGAAGCGCAGCGTGAGGTGAGTCCAATTAAGCGCCGTACATGGATGGCGAACCCGCTCCTGGTCGCCTATGTGGCTGTGGTCATGGTCACCCTCGGCCTGCTGGTCAATCGCCGTCCCCACCCGGAAGAGGCGGTACCGGTCATGGCGGTCCCGGGCCAGCCGGAGCACGCTTCCGAGCGGGAGCTAGCTGAGCCGCCTCTCTGGCTCCAGTTGTTCCGGCCAAGCCCCCCCACAGCCCGGCTGCTGCTTCGCATGGCGCTGCCAGCGCTTCCCATGGGGAGGGGAGCTGGCGAAGCACGGAATCTGCAGGTCCTGTGGACAGGCCCTGAGCGACCGCAGACGCTCTTCCAGGTCGCACTGCCTTTCCTGCGCTCGGGAACTGAGGTAGCCGGCGGTCCCCCAGCCCCTCCGTCTCGGCCGCCGACTGTTACTCCGCCGGCTCCCAGCACTGCCAAGCCGCCCGTGAGCCAGCCGCCGCCCTCCTCCCAAACGCAGACGCCGAAACCCGCGCCCCCTCCGGCCGAGGAGAAGGAGAGTCTGGCGGTGGCCGGTGGCGTGCCGCTGGTCGGGATATACCACACCCATGACTGGGAGTCCTACCACTCCGAGTTTCCGGCCCTTGCTCTCAACAACCCGCGCGACCTCTCCAAGATCGCCTCATATGACCACAGCCTCCGCACGATTGTAGACATAGGCGAGACCCTGGCGCTTCACATGCGGGACATGGGTGTGACGACCGTGCACGCTCCCTTCAAGCACCAGGAGCTTGGATACGACTACGCCTACTCCTCCTCCCGGAATACCGCTCGCCAGATCCTGAAGGAAGCCCCATCGGTCAAGGTCCTCCTGGATCTGCACCGAGACGGGACCTGGGGGTTGGACTCGACCACCGAGATCGGGGGTGAGAAGGTCGCCCGCCTGCGCTGTGTGATTGGCAAGCGAGACGATCAGCCCAACTGGCAGCAGAACAAGAGCTTCTGCGATTCGCTCATGGCCCGGTTGGAAGAGGATTACCCGGGGATCACCCTGCCCACCGTAACGCAGGAGTACCGGTACAACCAGGACCTGATCCCCGGGGCGATCCTGCTGGAGGTTGGAAACGCCACGAATCGTTACGATGAGGCGGAGCGCGCGGTCGGCTACCTTGCAAACGTGTTGGCAGAGATGATCCGGGAGGGTGAATATCCCAAGTAGGCTTGGGGCAGAATACAGCCCGGTGATCGCCATGGCACACTTGCACAGGCACCGCAGGCCACCCCCTGCTGGTCGGTTTCTCCTGATTCTCCTGTTGGCCCTCCTGGCTCTCAGACGGGCAGAGTCAGTCGCCGCCCGAATGACGGAGCAGTTGCCCGGTCCGAGCCGCATGCTGGGGCTGGCGCTGCCCGACGAGGGTGGCGTCCAGATCCGCTTTCTGGGGTGGGAGTGGAACTCTGGGGTAGCGGAATGACCCCGCGATCAGTAACGCCTTCCCTTTGGCGGGGAAGGCGTTCGGGCGTTATGGTCGTGCTTACGTGGTGGCTTGAACCTCTCTGGAGAGCGACTCCTTGGGCTCTGCCCGCAGCAGGAGCATCTCAACAGCGACCGCCAGCAACTCCGGGGAGACACCAGCCCGGTGGGCCTTGATTACGAGCTTGAGGTAGGAACTGATCTGCTCCGACGAGAGCATGTCGACACGAGACTGTTCACGCTGTGGCTTGAACCAGGTGGGTGACAGGCCTGTCAGGCTCGCCAGTTGGTCGCAGAGCCGCTCCTCAAGCTCCGGGGCGATCGGGCTCTCGCCGGAAAGCGCCCGTTCAATGCTCTGCGTATCGGAATCCAGGGCGGCGGCGAACTCTGCGGGATTTAGCTTTGTGGGCCTTCCGCCGGTCAGCAGGCGATAGGCACGGATCAACCGCTCCCGCCCTGGCGCCATGAGCAGCAGCGCCATCTCCGCGGAATCAAGCCGGGGTGCGGGCGGCACGCGGCCGGAGGAACTACCCGTGAGCAGGTAGTCCACGGGCACGCCGTACCCCAGGGCTATGCGCTCAATCGTCTTGTGAAAGCTCCCGGTCACATCGCCCTTCTCTATGCGGGCAATGGTCGTATGGCTCACCCCGGTGCGAACAGCCGCAGCCCGGAGCGATTCCCCCTGCGATATGCGCAGTCTTGCGATTCGGCGGCCCACGCTCATGGCCTTTCCCCCGCATCTTCGCGTCTCTCGATCTGTCATCACGTAGGCAGAACTGATTACGTCTAAAGTGTAACACATTTATAGACGAATGCAAACAGAATTCTAAACATCGTCTGAATAATTCGGTCCGCTAACCATTCGCCTCCTCCGTTGTACCTGGCGCCTCCAGGTGATATAATTGTCTGAAGCCTATTTTGGGAGGCTACGAGAGAACAGAATGGCCGATCAGAAGCATATCCGGAACTTCTGCATTATCGCTCATATTGATCATGGCAAGTCGACCCTGGCCGATCGCTTGATCGAATTCACCGGGGTCCTTTCTGCGCGAGAGATGGAAGACCAGGTCCTGGACAACATGGAGCTGGAGCGTGAGCGGGGCATTACGATCAAGGCGCAGTCCGTCCGCATGGACTACGTGGCGGATGACGGTGAGCACTATGTCCTCAACCTGATCGACACCCCAGGACACGTTGACTTCACCTACGAGGTCTCCCGCGCCCTGGCGGGCTGTGAGGGTGCCCTGCTGGTGGTAGACGCATCCCAGGGAATCGAGGCGCAGACCCTGGCCAACGTCTACATGGCGTTGGAGCACGACCTGGAGATTATCCCGGTCATTAACAAGATCGACCTGCCCTCCGCCGATCCCGACAAGGTGCGCAAGGAGATCGAAGAGGTGATCGGTCTAGACACCTCGATCGCGATCAATGCATCCGCCAAGTCGGGTATTGGCATGAAGGAGATCCTCGAGTCGGTGGTGGCATTCGTGCCGCCGCCCAAGGGCGACGACCGGGCGCCGCTCAAGGCGATGATCTACGACTCCTTCTATGATTCCTACAAGGGCGTAGTCACCTACTTCCGTATCTTCGAGGGCAGCGTGAAGAAGGGCGACAAGATCCGCTTCATGCAGACCCAGAAAGAGTTTGTGGTCGATGACCTCTACGTCTTCCGCCCGGGCCTGGTGCCGGTGGATGAACTGAGGGCTGGCGAGGTCGGCGCCCTTGCGGCGGCGATCAAGGAGGTCAAGTATGTTCGCGTGGGCGATACGATCACCCTGGCGGACAACCCGGCCAAGGAGGCGCTACCCGGCTACCGGAAAGCGACACCCATGGTCTTCACCGGCCTCTACCCGGTGGAGTCAAACGACTACACCCGTCTGCGCGATGCCCTGGAGAAGCTCCAACTGAACGATGCGTCGATCTCGTTTGAGCCGGAGACATCGGACGCGCTAGGCTTTGGCTACCGCTGCGGCTTCCTGGGCTTGCTTCACATGGACGTGATCCAGGAGCGGCTGGAGCGGGAGTTCGACCTGAACCTGATCACGACGGCCCCGAACGTGATCTACCAGGTCAACCTGACCAGCGGTGAGAAAATTCGGATCGAGAATCCGGCGGCATGGCCGGACCCGACCCTCATCGATACAGTCGAAGAACCCATGGTAAAGTCCTCGATTATCACGCCATCTGAATATGTCGGTGCCCTGATGGAGCTCTGCCAGGACCGGCGTGGTACCTTCGTGAACATGGAGTACCTGAACGAGAAGCGGGTCAACTTGCATTACCGGCTCCCGCTGGCGGAGATCATGTTCGACTTCTTTGACCAGCTCAAGACACGGACCCGCGGCTACGCCAGCTTCGACTACGAGTTGTCGGGCTACGAGGCCTCGGAGATGGTGAAGATGGACATTCTGCTCAACGGCGAACCGGTCGATGCGCTCTCCTGCATTGTCCACCGGGACAAGGCCCAGAAGCTGGGCCGGTCGCTGGCGGCGAAGCTGCGCAAGTTGATCCCGCGGCAGATGTTCGAAGTGCCGATCCAGGCGGCGATCGGCAACAAGATCCTGGCACGCGAGAACATTCCAGCCCTGCGCAAGGACGTTCTGGCCAAGTGCTATGGTGGCGACATTACCCGTAAGAAGAAGCTGCTGGAGAAGCAGAAGGAAGGCAAGAAGCGGATGAAGGCGGTCGGCTCCGTCGAAATTCCGCAGGAGGCCTTCATGGCCGTGCTCTCCACCGACGACGACGACGACTAAAAAGGTGAGGGGCCGGGCGTTTGGCTCGGCCCCTTATTCATGGGGAGGGGCTGGGTAGCGATGGGGATTCGCCTTCTGGCGCTGCCGCTGGCAGCGTTGTTCTTGACGGGTTGTGGCCTTGGGGAGGCTGCCACCGGGGCAGATGCGAAGTTGCGGGAAGCGGAGCGGGATCGGAGGGCCAAACTACAGGTGGAGGGCAGGCACACGCTCTCCAGCATAGGCGAGGTGGCCTTCTTCTCCTATAGGCGGGACGAGATGTGCGGCGCAGGGGTTGTGACAGCGGAGACGAGCGTTGCCCTGGAGGGGGCATGCACCAATCCGATCGCTCCGGGAATGGCCGGGGGAGATCAGGCGAGGCTCGTCTACGGCTACTTGCCGCCCGAGGCCGGTGTGGCGAGGGTCGTCCTCCGCTGGGAAGACGGCACGGAGGCAGAGGCGACCCTGGCGCACTCCGCCTTCTACTACCTGAACGACGGGCCGGACCTGCCCACGGGCATGGTCAGCCTGACCGCATATGACAAGGCTGGCAACGTGGTCCAGGCGGCGCCCCCGCCGTCAGAGCACACCCACGGGGGACACTAAGCAGAGGTTGAGGTGAGCAACCCGTGGCGATATCGCTCTATGTACACATTCCCTACTGCCAGCACAAGTGCGGCTACTGCGACTTCAACAGTCACGCTGGCTCTGACCGGGCGGAGCAGGAGCGCTATGTCCAGGCCCTGCTCATGGAGATGGACGCCTGGGCTCGCCGACCGGAGTTGGCGGGTGAGACCGTGCCGACGATCTTTATTGGCGGCGGAACGCCCACCCTGCTGGAGGGGCGCTTGCTGGCACAGGTGATCCGAGGGGTCTATGATCGCTTTGCCATAGAGCCTGGCGCAGAGTTCACGATCGAGGCCAACCCAGGCACGGTGGATCTGGAAGGAGAGAAGCTCCGCCTCGCCTTCGAGGCGGGAGCCAACCGGGTCTCCTTTGGGGTCCAGGCGCGACAGCCCCACCTGTTGCAGGCGTTGGGGCGTATTCACACCGCCGAGGAGGTCGAGCGGGCGGTGGCCTCGGCTCGGGCGGCGGGCTTTGCGAACATCAACCTGGATCTCATGTACGGGTTGCCGGGGCAGACGCCCGCCGACTTCACCGAGACGATTCGCTGGGCGCTCTCCCTCGGGCCGACCCATATCAGCGCCTACAGCCTGATCATTGAGGAGGGGACCCCCTTCTTCGTGGATTATGAGGCCGGTCGCCTGAGCCTTCCGCCCGAGGAGGCGGAGGAGGCGATGTTCCAGGAGGGTACCGCCCTGCTTTCGGCGGCGGGCTTTCACCACTATGAGGTCTCAAACTTTGCCCTCCCAGGGCGGGAGTGCCGGCATAACCTGGTCTACTGGCGGAATGGGGCCTATTTGGGCTTGGGGTGCGGGGCCCATTCGTTCCTGCGGCTGGCTGCCCCCCTGCCCAACCTGGGCGCACAACGCCCGGCCCTGACCGCCTCTCGCGTCCAGGGCGGGGCCTGGGTGGAGACCGCGCCGGGGGCGGCGGGCCAACTCTACCGCTTCTGGGCGCTCAAGCACCCAGGTACTTACCGGGCGGCGCTGGAGCGTGGCGAACTGCCCGTCGAGGCGGGCGAGGTGATCGACCGCGAGTCGGAAATGGCCGAGACGATGATGGTCGGGCTGCGCCTGCTGGAAGGCGTGAGCGAAGAGTGGTTCGCCAGGCGCTTTGGGGTGGCCCTCAGCGCCGTCTACGGCGAGCCGATCGCCCGGTTGACCCAGCAGGGGCTCGTAGAGCAATGTGACGGCTATCTCCGCCTGACCCGGCGCGGATTGCGACTTGGCAATCTAGTCTGGCAGGAGTTTCTGCCTGGGTAAGCGAAAGAGCCCGCGGAGCCTATCCGCGGGCTTTGCCTTAGCCAGTCAGGGCCTGTTGTTCCGGAGACGGTCGACCTCTTCCTCCCGGAGAGCCCGGTCCAGGGCCTTGAGCCCCCCCTCGCCGGCGCCCGTGGCCCGTGCCACCTGGTCCCCGATCACTGTACCAGCCGCCAACCCTGCCAGCGCTCCGCCCGGTCCTGCCGAGTAGCCCAACAGCCCCCCAGTGAAGGCGCCGATCGTAGAACCGGTAACCCCCGCCACCCCCGGCGCCCGAGGACTGGAGCGCTGCTCAAAGCTAGGGATGCGCTCCAACTCCTCCCGGCTGTAACGAATGTAGCCGTTCGCGTCACGCTCTGCCATGAATCGATCACCTCCCCTAGGACAGTCTGCCCGAATTTCGTGTGAAGGAGTGTTCCACTATGCGTCAGCTGCGTTATCTTTGGCTAGATGTCTTCAGCAACGGCGGCCCCTTCACGGGTAACCCGCTCTGCGTCATTCTAGATGGCACCAGCCTGCTCGATCAGGAGATGCAGGCGATCGCCAAGGAGACCAACCTCTCCGAGACCACGTTCGTCTTGCCGGCGACAGCCCCAGGCGCTACCTATTGGACCCGAATCTTCACCCCTGGCGGCGAGCTGGCCTTCGCTGGCCACCCAACACTGGGAACCGCTGCCGCCGTCGCCCTCAGCAAGAGGGCCGAAGGATCACACTTTATGCAGCAGACCAAGTATGGCCTCACCCCTGTAGAGTTGTTCGGCTGGCCGGAGCGGCTTGAGCGAGTGGTTATGGAGGCGCCATCTGCCAGTGTCGCCAGCGAGCCTGATCCGGCCGAGGTGGCTCAGGCCCTCGGCTTGACGGTCGCACAAGTGACGCCTGACGGGCTGAGGCCCCAGGCGGTCAAGGCGGGCGTCGCCCACCTGATCATACCCGTTGGCACGCCTGAGGTGCTGGCTGCGATCAAGCCGGACACGGAAGCCCTAAATGAGCTGTCACGCAAGCTCGGCGTGATTGGCGCCTACCCCTTTGCGCTACTGCCCGCTGGCGGCCATGCGTACGCCCGTGCCCGGCTCTTCGCCCCGCTCTACGGAATCCCGGAGGATGCCGCCACCGGGTCAGCCGCAGCGCCCCTGGGCTTCTACCTGCAGACGCACGGGCTCATGCCCTCTGGCAGCGACTCCTTCTGGTACGAGCAGGGGATCGAAATGGGGCGCCCCAGCCGGCTCTGGGTCGAGGTGACCACAGGGGGGATCCGGGTTGGGGGCGAGGTCGTACTCCTGGGGGAAGGCGAGTTCCGTCTCTAGCGGAGAGCCGCGAAAGCCGCGCGGCAGTTGATTTCCGCGCGAAAAGTTATACCCACAGACTACTCACAAGGTATTCACAGGTTATCCTACGAAACGGTGGGCAAAGACCTGTAAAGAGAAGGAACGACCTGCGTGAGACGTTTGCCAATCGACCAGTGCCGCCGCTGTGGGCAGCAGCACGAGGAGATGCATCAACTCGTAGATATGGAGGGCCGCTGGGCGATGATCTCTACCGCCTGCAGTTGCGGCCACACCTGGACGATCATACAGACAGCCCCCGCCAACCTGGCCGTTCTGCGTGGCTGGATTGCCCGCGGCTGCACGCCCGAGGAAGGGCCGCTAGCCCCCCTGCGCCCCGGGCCATGGCAGGAATACCGTCTGGAGGGTGTCAGCCCAGCGCTCTTTACGGCTGAACCCGTACAGGGCATCTCCTTCTCGTGAGGGGGTAGAGCATGGAGGTTGAGATCAAGCTTCATGTAGAGCCCGAGATCGACGGCGGACCAGCTCACTTCTTCGACCAGGTGGCGAAGGTAGCGTCGCTTGGGGATTTGCCGCTCGGTCCTGCCCGACGTATTGCCCTGCGCGATGTCTACTTCGACACAGCAGATCATGCCCTGGCCAAGACGGGAGCCGGTCTGCGGTTGCGTATGGAAGATGATCAGGCGTTGGTCACCCTCAAGCTTAGCCATAGGCAGGATGGCGCCCTTGCCGCCCGCCAGGAGTACGAGGAGCCACTCACCTCAGAAGGGCTGGAGGGCATACTGGCCCAGCTCCGGCCGGTGATCGGTCCAGAGCCGATCCCCTTGGACCGCTTCGCCTCTGGGCGGACGGCAGGCCCCCTCCAACCCGTGCTCGATGTCGTGACGGATCGCCTTGCCCGCAGCGTAGGGGAGGTTGCTGTACTGACCCTGGACCGGGTAACCTACCCAGGTTTGACCGTTCAGAGCTATTGGGATATTGAGGTGGAGTCACGGACTGGGGAGAATGCAGAGCCGTTTCTCCGGCGAGTCGAGCGTGAACTAACCGCCCTGGCGAAGGGGAGGTTGTCGCCCGGTTCCATTTCGAAACTGGAGCGCGGTCTCCGGTTGCGATCCGAATAAGGAGTGCCCTTCTCAAGGCCGTAGCTGGCTTCGAGAAGGGCATTTTCGCGCAGCGGGCCGGGGAGGGGAGAACCGAAGGTCAGGTGTCTGATTCCGAGTACTTGCTCACGGCAATCTGCTCCTTCGCTCCCGCTGGCCGTCGGCCCCTGGCCTGGCGCCAGTGGAGGATTCCGAACAGGGCCATTCCCGCAAGCGATACGCCGATCATGATCCACAGGCCAAATTGTGCAATTGATCTGCTCAGGATGAAACCTACGATGAAGGTTACAGGGATTGTAAAGACCCATGCCGCGACAATCTTGCCCGCTACCCTCCAGTTAACCTCTGACTTGGCCGCACCAACCCCCATGATTGATCCCGTAATGGTATGGGTGGTGGAAACCGGTACGCCAAGGTGAGCAGCGGTTGAGAGAACGGCTGCGCCTGCAGTCTCTGCCGCAAACCCGTGAATCGGCCTCAGGTCGGTCAACTCTTCGCCAAGGGTCTTCACCACTTGCCAGCCACCCATGTAGGTCCCGATCCCCATGGTGATCGCGCAGGCCAGAATCACCCAGAGAGGCGGTGCAGATCCCTCGGAGAGAGACTGACCCGAAATGAGAGCCATCGTAATCACGCCCATTACCTTTTGGGCATCGTTGGTGCCGTGAGCCAGTGACATGAGGGAACTGGACACCAACTGGTACATGCGCCAATGACTGTCCTCGTCCCGACCTTGCCTCTGGCGTAGCTGAAGGACGACGGCAGCCAGGAACAGGAGGGTCACCCCTGCGAGCCATGGCTTGTAGGAGTATGCAAGGGCCACTACGATCGCGCCGCCAAGCCAGAGGCGAGGGCGGGTGCTCATCTTCAGCAGGGGGACCGTCAAGAGAAAGGCGATCACCAGCCCGATCAGCGGGGAGGACCAGAGCCCGTTCAGCGCTTTAGTGAGCGCTGACCACTTGAGAACCTCCACTCCGGCCACCGCGACAGATGCTCCAGCAACGCTGCCCAGTAGAGCGTGACTGGCTGAGATCGGCATACCCAGACGAGTCATGATCGCATTCCATAGGGCGCCTGCCACCATCGCCCCTGCAACAGCGGAGGGGCTGATCATCTGGGCGTTTACCATGCCAGAGACGGTTGCGGCCACCTTGGTGCTCAGCAGGGCGCCCGCCACATTGAACGCTGCAGAGAGAAGTACGGCGGTCCGGGGCTTGAGGACCCGGGTAGAGACCACCGTTGCAATCGCGTTGGCTGCATCGTTCCACCCATTCGTCAGCTCAAACAGAAGAGCCAGTGCGACGACGGTGCCAAGGATAGCGATATCCACTGTCATTCCGCCTCCCATCTATGCTCACGGACTCGATCCGCTCGGGGCTGACCTATGGGCGAAGCCCCCACCGATTTGGTGTGGGAGCATTCTCCACCCGCCTCCGAACCCAGCTTGAGATGGAGGCAAACTGCTCTGCCGTTAGCTCCTGAAACTGCAAGCCTGACAGCCAAGTGCCGCTCTGCGTGGCGTTGCAGCGCAGGACCTTTGCACGAATGTCCTGCAGGAAGAGGCCCGAACCCAACGAGAAGACCAGGGCCACGCTCTGTTCCGGCGTCAGGGGAGTCGGGCCCTGCAGAGCAGCGCCTCCCTCGCTCAGGTTGATGATCACTCCTTGAGCCGGCCTGGAATCTCCGTCGGCGAGGTAGTGGACAGGTACATTGGTATCCACCCGTGGGGACTGACGCCGCTGCGTGACCTGTACAGAATCGGGCCACGACAAATGCAGGGTGTTGGGGGCGTCGGCAAATCCCGCCAGCAGCGAGGCGTGGCACCAGAAGATCTCCCCCTGGTGAACAAATTCGAGGGTCACCCGGGTTCCTACTGGGGAGGTCGGGGGAGCATCCAGGCAATCGACCCAGAGGGAGTCGGTCAGAACTTTGATCAGGATCCCTGGGTAGCGACCCAGGCAATCCTTGTAGACAGGGCTGAACAGACTGACCCGAATGGGGCGCCCCTGGCACTGGCTCAGAAAGTCGGTAACCGAAAAGGCTGAGTCCAACGATGACACAGAGCTTCCTCCTTCGCTAGGGCGCTCCAATCAGACCGACCAGTTTCCAATACGGCACGGAACCAGCTACCGCGACCAGGAGGATCACGGCATAGATCACGGAAAGAGGTCGTACCTGCTGGTGCGTGAAGCACTTGCCCTGAGTAGAGGTATAGAAGGTGGTGTAGCTGGATAACAACTGAGGGACCAGCCACGAAGTGGTGGCCGCTACCACGACGACAGCTACGAGGAGCGGGCTGAACCCCAGGTTGGCGCTCAACGGGTAGAAGGAGAGCGCCATGAACAGAATGGCTGGTGCAGGCTGGAACAGAAGGCGAAGAAGCAAGGTGACAACCGTTGCTACCAGCAGGAACGAGAGTGGGGTGTTGAGCACCGGGGCCAGGTAGGCCGTCGCTTTGCCGATCAATAGCTGGCTGATTCCCGACCGATTGATCATGGCGACAACCCCGGTCAGGGTGCCGTAGAAGAGCATGTACTGCCAGTCGATCTTGGTCAGAATCACGTCTTTGTCTACCACCTTCAGCATGGCGAGGATCAGCATTCCGCCGAGAGCGATCCAACTCGGGTCAACCTGATGCCAAGGCTGCAACAGGAACCCACTCACAACACCGAGAGTCACCCACAGGGTAACCCGCTCCCGCGTGGTCATCTTCCCGAGGATTGCCAGCTGCCGGTGAATGATCGTACGGGAGACAATCACTCCCCGCTCGTGGAAGATCCAGCCGATCGTGATCCAGAGCGTACAGACGTAAGCCACGAATCCCAATGGGAGGGCTGCCCAAAACCAGTGGGACCACCCAGCGGTATGGCGGACAGCCAGCGGCAGTAGCCCCCATGCCAGAAGGGAATAGCTCGACCCATTGAGGAACAGGTAGCGCATTTGTCCGAACCCCAGGAAGGCCGACATGGCGAGGCCGGCAGCACCCTTGCTTCCCGGTTTGAACCGCATCGCCTCGCTTAGCTCAAGGCTCAACATGCCGGCGATTGTAATGCGACTCTGAACAGCCGGAAGGCAAGGTGTAAGGACCAGGCCAGAAAGTGCCAGCGCCATTGCCTGTCCCGTGTAGGTTGGCGGCAGAGTTCGCAGAAGGTGGAGTGCGATTCGGTAGAGGAGCCCGGAGCGTTGGATAGCCGCCCCGATTCCAAATGACCCCAGCAGAAGGAACCAGGCCGGGTCCGCAAACCCCTGGAAGGCTTCGGAAGAGGTCATGACCCCCAGCACAACCGGCGTAGCGCAGGCAAAGAGAGCTACTGCGTAATCTGGTAGCAGCCCGGTGTACCAGTTAACGACCGTCCATATGAGGATCAGGGAGACGGTAATGGGCTCTTTGCCAGGGAGGTTGGGCATGAGCCACACGAAGATGAGTGCAACCGCACAGAGAAACGAGAATCCCCAGGTGAGCCAGGACGCGATGGGTGAGCGGGAGTTGGAACTCGGTGGCTGCTTTTGAGAGCCTGACTCAGTCCTTTGGACCGGCGCACCGGCCGGATCGATGGCCGACTCTTCGAGAGCGGCCCGGGACGCCGCTACCTCCGCTGGTGTTGGATCAGCGTTGGGCAGTTCCAGACCGGAGTCAGGTCCGCGCCAGAGTTCCTGGGCATATGTGGCGGCATACCGGCTGAACTTGGCCATCATGCGCTGGGAATCGTGCAGCCGGTTTAGCATGAGCCGCTGGAAGCTGGAGTTGACGTCAGCGTGTTGTTGGGTAACCAGGAGCCAGCGTTCGGCCGGTAGTTTGTATACCGCTGAGTCCACGATCGCAACGACCACGGGGATATCGGTGCAATCCGGGAGAAGAGCCCATTCGCCAAGCATCTCCCCGGCTCCCAACCGCCGGATTGTCAGAACGTCCTGAGTCTCACTGTTGACGTATTGGAGTTCCAACTCCCCAGCGGCCACGAAGAAGACGTGCTGATCGGCCAGCAGGGTCTGACCGGCGGATAAATGTACTTCCTCTGTCTCGCCGACCAACTTGGCCAGCTCAATCTTCGGCAAGGAGGATACCACACCAATTTTCTCAAGAGGCAGCACCAGACTCCCTCCTAGTAAGATGGCTGGCGGCCCCAGAGGTACCGCCAGCCATCCGTCGTTTCCCCTTCGGGATCAGACTCGGAACCGGGAAATCAGGTCAGTGAGTTTCCCAGCATACTCAGCGAGGTGCTGCGTAGCGGCAGCGGTCTGACCGGTAACAGCCGCAACCTCGGTCGCCGCTGAGTGTACCTCTTGGGCGGAGTTCGAGGCATTGCGAGTGATCTCACCAATCGGGGCCATACGATTGCTGACCGTGTGACTGCTCGCCGACATTTCCTCGCTCGCTGCCGTGTTCTCTTCCGATACGGCGGCCACGTCGTGGACCAGTGCTTCCATGAGCTTGCTCTTTTCGGCAATCTGGGTGGTAAGTAGCGTGATCGACCGGGAGCGATCCAAGGTCTCGCGGGTGGCGTTCTGGACGGCAGAGAGGTCACGTTGTGCTCCCGCAACCAACTCGACCCCAGTCTCCACGTCACGAATGCTGACATCCATGGCATCTACAGCCTGTTCCGTATTGCGCTTGATCCAGCTAATCACCGTGCGGATCTCACGCACCGAGTCCCGTGCCCGCTCTGCTAGCTTACGAATCTCTTCGGCCACGACAGAGAATCCCCGCCCCTGTTCACCTGCGCGCGCTGCTTCGATCGCTGCGTTTAGTGCCAGAAGGTTTGTCTGATCAGAGATCTCGGTAATAATCTTCAGGATGTCTCCGATCTGAGTGGAGCGCTTCCCGAGCTCGCGAATCAGGTCCGAGTACTCGACGACTGAAGACCGGATGCGCTCCATGCCAGCAGAGGTCTCCACCATGGACGAGGAGGTGCGGTCGACCATGTGATCGCTGTTCTCCGATGACTGGAGCACAGCACCGGCTGCCCGAGCGATCTCCGCCAGTGATCGGGAGGTCTCCTGGACGGTGGCAGCGATCTGGTTCAGGGAGACCGTTTGCTGCGAAGCACCCTGAGCCACATACGCAATCGCATGATCCAACTCCTCGATTGTCTCGATAACCCCCCGGACCTCTTCCTCCTGCCTGGAGGCGCCGGATGCGCTAGACTCCGCAGCGGCAGCGATCCCCTGGGTCAGTTCAGCAGCACGCTCAGACTGGGCAGATAGCTCCTCCGCTGCGGCGGAGAGATCACGAGCGGTACCGGAGACCTGTCTCACCAGGGATGCAAGGCTTTGAATCATGCTGTTAAAGGCGGTCGCCAGATCCTCCAGCTCGTCCCCCGTCTTCACACGAATCGGCTCCACACTCAGTTCACCATGGGCCACCCGCCTGGTTGCGGCGGAGAGTGCTTTCACTGGGCGAGTGAGGCTTCCCGTCAGGATAAATCCCGCTACCAGTCCTACGACAAGGGCGACCACGGTTATCGTCGGGATTGTCTTATTCGCACTTTGGTAGGAAGAGATCACCTCTTTGGCACCTTCGGTTGTGCTGGCGACTGCATGATCTTTCATGGCCCGGATCGCCTGGTCCAAGCTGAGGAACTTCTGACGAATGCTGCGGGTAGGCACAGCCTTGTCAGCGTTGGCAGGGTCCTTGGCGAAGGAGAGGGTCGATTGAACTTCCTGCTGGTAGTCCTTCAGCCTGCTCTTTGCCTCCTCCAACGACGCTCGCTCCGCCGGTGAGAGTGACAGGTTTTCGTACTCGCCAACCCGCTGGTGAAGCGAGGCCAGCGTGAGGTTCATGCTCTCTTCCACCAGCTTCTGTTCGTTGGGACCGTTCCGCTGCAGGTACTGCTCCATGAGGCTGCGATGCTGGAAGATCAGGTAGTGGAGTTCACTCACTTGGAAGAGGGCTGGCGCCCGGAGGGACGCCAGCTCTTCCGACTTCTTACCTGCACGGTTGGCTTGGGACAGGCTAACCAGGCCAACGGCTGCCGTCAGGCACAACACAACCAGCATTGCGCCGAAAACCTTGTGCGCTAGGCGGAACCGTAGCCGTCGGTGCATGGCTCCACACCTCTCTCTCAGAATCCTAAGGCTTCAGGGCGACCACCTGGACAAACTGGTCCTGTATATCGCCCTTCTCCTGAGCGAGCTTGGCCCAATCAATCTTGAAGGCGATATCGGCCAACTCGCTTGCCGGACGGGACCCCTCTGGTGGGGTGATGCCCGAGATCACGGGGTGCATGTTTGCCTTCGTGAGAATGGTCTGAGCCTCAAGGGTGAACATGTAATCTGCCACTGCCTTGGCGCCCTCAGGGTTCTTCGCGGCCTTCAGGATTGCCCACGGGCTTTCCATGATCACCGGACCCTCTTCTGGCCAGATCACCTGGACAGGAGCGCCATTGGCCTTGTCGGAGAGGTACTTATACTCCACCACGATACCGATCTTGGCCTTCCCGGAAGCCAGCGCCTCGTTGGGTGCCGAGGAGCCGCCGCCAATCTGCCATTCGTTGGCCTTGGCCTGCTCAAAGTACTCCCAGCCATACTTTTGGACCAGGGCGCCGACAGTAACGAAGGAGGTTCCCGACTTGGTAGGATCCGAGAAGGAGACCTGGCCCTTCCACTTCGGATCGAGCAGTTCCTTGAAGCTCTTGGGAGCTTCCTCAGGCTTCACGAGATTGGTGTTGTAGGCGAGAACTACATCAATAAACCGGACGGCGGTGTAGTGACCCTCGGGGTCCTTGTTGAAGCGAACCTGATCAGCCCCGGCCGGGACATAGGGGAGCAGTAACCCCTGGTTCTTCAGCACTTCGGCGTAGGCGGGGTCACCAACCATAATCGCATCGGCCTGGACGTTGCCTGCAGCAAACTCACCGCTCAGCTTGTCCACCAGCTCCTCGGTGCCGCCGTAGACAAAGTGGACGTTAAGGTCAGGGTATTTGGCCTTCAGGCCAGCGGTCAGCATATCAAGGACTTCCTGGCTGGCGGAACTATACACGGTGACATCACCCTTGACCACACGCTCCGATGGAGCCTTCGCACTGGTCTGCTCTGTGCCCGAACTCTTGGGTTCAGCCCCAGAGGTCTCGAAGTTGGCGGGCTTACCCTGCCCGCAAGCCGTCAGAACTACGGAAAGCAGAATCAGAAACGCAGCCGACAGAAACCGACGCATGTGCACCCTCCTCTATATCTGGTGCGCCTTGGGCGCGGCACCACTACGTTGCGGGGCCGGGGCGTCGCCCCTCGATACAGGTACTACGTAGGTTAGGACAGTGCGTGCTGGCTCTGGACCGGATACCTTTGAGTGATTCCTTGTCTAATAATAGCGAAGAGTCTAATCGCATGTTACATCAGATTGGGGTATTCTGTCAATACTTGTGAAAACATCCTGTAACTTCAAGTAATGACATCCGGCGAAGAGTCTTTCAGGTGACGAAAACAACCTATTTGATACTATACATCCAAATAAAGGGTTATCGTCCTACTTCATTCTACTTGACTGCCGATTTTTGTCAAGTATATTGCTGTAAATTCGTACAAGAAGGCAGAGCGAGGTTGAGCCGACCGGTGCTACCCTTGACGGCTAATGTGGTGGATGCTATTTATACAATGAGATCCCTTGGCACTCGCGGGATCGGTCTGCCAAGTCAAGGGCCTTACCTGTTACCCGTTCGGTACTTCTCGATGAGGGGGTGTGACTAACTGGTAATGGACGATCGAAAGAGTAAGGTTCTTCAAGCGATCATCGAAGATTACGTTGCAACGGCAGAACCGGTTGGGTCTCGCACCATTGCGCGGAAGTTCAACCTGGGCGTCAGCCCCGCCACCATCCGCAATGAAATGTCGGACCTGGAGGAGCTCGGCTACCTGGAGCAGCCGCACACCTCCGCCGGCCGGATCCCCTCTGACCGGGGGTACCGTTACTATGTGGACTGCCTCATGGAGGAGAAGGACACCTCGGCTCATGAGAACGAACTCATTCGCCGGACGTTCGAGCGAAAGGTCCGCGAGATCGATACCCTGGTCCGTGAGACCGCTCGCATTCTCTCCGACACAACCCACCTGACTGCAGTGATCTCGGGGCCGCAGAAGGAGAAGGCCTCCTTCAAGGAGATGCGCCTGGTTCCCCTGGGCGGTGACAAGGCAGTCCTGATCTACATTACCGACAGCGGGTTTGTGGAGAATCAGGTGCTGGACCTGCCCATGGAGGTGACCATGCTGGAGCTCCAGCAGGTCTCGGACGTGCTGAACACCCAACTGCGCGGGCAGACGGTGGAATCGCTCTCCCGGGCGGCGATCCAGTCGCTCCAGCGGGAATTGCACAAGTACGGCGCCCTGTTGGAGCAGGCTTTGGAGTTCCTGGAGAACCGCATGGATCCCGGAGAGCGCCAACGGCTCTACCTGGGGGGCACCACCCACATGCTGAACCAGCCGGAGTTTCGCGATGTTGACAAGCTCCGGAACCTCCTGACCCTTTTGGAGCACGATGATATCGTTGCCGACGTGCTGGAGGTCGGTAACGAGACCCGAGGGGTCAACATTCAGATCGGCGAGGAGATTCGCGTGCGGGAGTTGACCGAGTGCAGCGTGGTCTCAGCGACGTATCGGCTGGGTGACCAGATCATCGGGAAGATGGGCGTGATCGGTCCGAAGCGCATGGAGTACGGTCGGGTGGTCGGGATCATGAACTCGATCACGCGGAGCCTCTCGGAGACGACCCAGCGCAATCGCTAACGGAAGGGGGGCGGAGACGCCCCCTTCTGCGCGCCCAGGCGGAGAGAATGAGTGGAACGAAGCAGGACACAGGTCTTCCCTCTGCGTACATCCAACTAGTCCGTGAAAGAGGGAGGTTGATTCATGGAGAAGCGCAGGTTAGCGGCCGACGTGCTGCCAGGGTACGATCCCGAGATTGGGCGGTGGCTTTGGGCGCTAGAGGATGTGCGGCGCACGGTGAAGGCGGCGGTCGGTGGGCTCTCGCAGGAGCTTCTGGACGCCAAGCCTGAGGGCTGGAACAGCATTGGATCGCTCCTTTACCATGTCGCGGCAATCGAAGCCGACTGGCTCTGTGACGAGGTCATGGGCTCGCACTGGCCCGACGAGATCGTTTCGCTCTTCACGGTGGATGTGCGCGATGACCAGGGGCTGCTGGCTGCGGTTTCGGGCATGACGCTGGAGGAGCACCTGACCCGGCTGGATCTGGTACGATCAGTCCTTCTGGACCATTTCCGCTCCATGTCGGTTGAGGAGTTTCGCCGGGTGTTGGCACCGCCACTATTTGGCGAGCGCCGTCGGCATCTTTACAGCAGGCATATGTACATGGAGAGGGAAGTCAACGGAATCCCTCTCCTTCGTTATTATTAAGGGGGGGAAATAGCAGAGCCCC
>Ga0196970_1000473_pt1 | contig 46100 bp, 33 predicted proteins | sample S1v_513CmetaG_FD_148672 | JGI IMG/M metagenome (GOLD analysis project Ga0196970, IMG submission 148672) | Soil microbial communities from Anza Borrego desert, Southern California, United States - S1+v_5-13C | ecosystem: Environmental > Terrestrial > Soil > Desert | place: USA: California... | reverse complement strand
CGACGGCAGTATTCGCGATGACCCTGAGGTTATCAGCAGCAGCCCAGAGCCAGAATCCATTTTCGCGCTCGGCGTCACGGCGCACCGAAACCAAAATCCCCTCCTGCCCGGCGGCATTGACATTGCTGGGGGAATCTTCCGCCACTCGGGCTACGGTCACGTGGTCGCCCGTCAATGCCTGTGCCAAGTCGCCAGCCGAAGCCGGATCGTCGGTCTCAATGTAAACAGAGAAGGCGTGCCCGTGAAAGCTGGGAGCCTGAACGAGCATCAGCGAAGGTACGACGGCGCCTTCTGCCGTGATCTTCTTGAAATGGCGCAGGATTCTCGCTTCCACAGATTCCATGGTCGGTGAAGACTTCTCACCGTACCGGGCGATCATGTTGAAGGCCACCTGCGCGTCGAAAACTTGCTTCGGCAACTCACGGAATGACAGCAGGTTGACGGTTTGTTCGTGGAGTTCGTCCATGCCACGCCGGCCGTGCTCAGAAGCGGGTTCGATGACCACTGCCGCTACTGTTCGCAAACGCCGCAAATGTGCAGCTCGCGTCAAGAGCAAGGCTAAAACTTGTGCCGCCGGATGGGCCGCGATCACAGGCGCAGGCTGCAGTTCGGGTGTGATCGGCTGGCTGAGTTCACGCTCCAGCCATGGCGAGCGCACGGTGGCACCGGGCTCGTTTTCCAGTGCATAGGAGAGGTCAATGATGGCGCAACCTGCGTCTTTGGCCAGCACCCAGTTTCGCTTCGTAAATGCTTCTTCCGAAGCGAAGAAGGCGAAGTCCACTCCGGTGAACTGGTCACGCGCGACACTCTGAACGAAGCTCACTTCCTCGCCAACAGCTTCGAGCTGGCCCAGCGACTCCTCGTCATCGAGGAGGCGGACGTCCGACGGGAAGTTGCGGTCATTCAGCACGTCAGCCACTTCTTTACCCTTGAGCGTGGCGGCGCCTACGATGGCTACACGAAACATTCCAGATTTCATTGAAGTTCCGAAGCTTCCCTATATGGCGGAGGCGGAGGCGCTGTGGGCCGCCGGAAGACGTAGAAGAGGCGGGCCAGCACGCCTGACAGCATGTACGCCAGTGCCAGGAAGAAAAGTACGTATTGCGAGAAGAACCACGTCCCAGCGATCAAGCCGCCGATCAGAATTATGAGGTGGAACGGATGGCGGTGGCGCAAATCGATGTCTTTGAAGCTATAAAAGCGCCAGGTGCTGACCATCAAAAATCCTACTGCGATTACGAATACTACCCACACCGCAGCTTCCCACCACGCCGTGAGTGGCTGGCCATCGGCAAAATGAACCACGGCGGCAATCACGCCCGCGCCAGCAGGTATGGGCATACCGACGAAGTACTTCTTGCCGGGCCTGCCGGGATTCGAAGGCTGCGGGTTTTTCTGAATGTTAAAACGGGCCAATCGCGAGGCCCCAGCTATTAGGAATAAGAAAGTCGCGATGGCACCCAACTGTATGAGGCGTGACCGAAGATCAGCATTGATGTCCAGCGGAAGAAGCCGGAACCCCCATATCCAAGCAAGGATCGCGGGAGCAAGACCGAACGTGATGACGTCGGCCAGCGAGTCCAGTTCACGGCCGAAATCGCTGGTTGTGTTGGTCATGCGCGCAATGCGACCGTCTAACCCGTCGAAGAGTATGGCAAACCCAATTGCCTTGGCTGCAACGTCGAAGTGCCACGGTTCTGCGACACTGCCCTGAACCGCCTGGGAGATCGCGTAATAGCCCGCAGCTATGTTGAGGCTGGTGAACAGCGAAGGGAGAATATACATGCCCTTGCGGAACCGCCCGTTCTTGCGCCGTGGCTGAACTAAGCTGCCAAGCTCTAATTTCCCTTCGACACTCATGCTTTTCCATTCTCCCGGAGCTCGGATGAACCGGCGCCAACAGCTTCAGGGGCAGCCGGCTGGAAGTCGGCCAGTACGGTGGACCCGCCGCGGACCCGGTCGCCGACCTTCACCCGGAGTGCGACGGTGGGCTCCATAATGACGTCCATCCGTGAGCTGAACTTCATTAGACCGATACGCTCGCCACGTGCAACCGGGTCCCCGATCTTTTTCGTGAACACGACCCGACGCGCGAGCAAACCGGCGATCTGTTTGAAAACGAGCGTCTGTCCTTCGCCATTTACCGTGACGATATTTTGCTCGTTCTGCTCGGAGGATATCGCCCCCATAGCGTTTCCGAACTTGCCGCGCCGGTATTCCGATGAAGCAATAACGCCGGCAATGGGGGAGCGGTTTACGTGGACATCGAAAACGTTAAGAAAGATGCTGATCCGCTTGCGAGGAGCGCCGCCCCATTCGATCGTCGAAACGTCTGTGACCTTACCGTCAGCGGGGGAAACAATGAGACCGGCTTCGCCAGGAATCTCTCGCTCGGGATCTCTAAAGAACCAGAGAAAGAATGCGGCGAGAAGCAGCGGAAGCGCAGCCCAAGCCGGGGAAGCGAGCCATCCTACGACAACGGCCACTGCGAACAAGCCAAGCGCGTAATGAATGCCGTCTCTGACCATGAGGAATATTCAATTATAAGCCGCGAGGTCGGGAGGACTGGAGCAAAATGCGACTGCTCAACGAGATGTTCGCGCGGCCGTTCCTTCGAGTGCCGTTTGGCGCGAGTCAGGGTGCAGCGAGGAAGATGTTGAGAAATGAGCAAAGCACAACGGCAAGCCATGCGGCTTGCCGTCACCTAATGGAGGAAAACTCTGCTACTTAGCCGGCGTTTCGCCAATTGCTTTCAAACGTGCGTGCAAGCGCGATTTATAGCGGGAAGCGGTATTGTCGTGAATGACGCCCTTCTGGGTCGCCTTATCCAGGACGGAAACGGCCTGCCGGTACTGCTGCTCAGCAGCTTCCTTGTTGCCAGTCGCAACGGCTTCGCGGAAACGACGCAGGGCGAGGCGCAGGTGCGATTTGTTCGCACGATTGATAGCAGTGCGCTTCTCGGTTTGCCGGGCGCGCTTCAAAGCCGAAAAATGATTTGCCATAAACTCCTGAATCTTCCTCAGCGGAAATCTGCAAGTGAACTGAATCTCGTATTTTAAGGCAGGGAAGCAGGATGGTCAACCCACCAAGGATGTATTGATCTGCCGTGATTTACGATTGAAAAACACAGTGCGTTCGCATGTGTCCAGATCGGCCTGAGTGGGTCAGGTGTGTACCTGAGGTGTGCTGAGGCGAAATAGACTCTGGACTCGCTCGAAACGGGAGTGTAAATCCTGCTACACTGAACGCAAATTTAAAGGTAGGCCGATCGCGGGCTTGGCAATGCCAAGTTACTGGTTAAGTTAGCGTTGCGAAGCATCGATTGGGTTTACTGAAGAGAGAAGCTGGCGATCGTTTTGAATGTAACAAGCGCGCCAGCGAACGGTTATGTTGTTCGGTCGCGAAGACAAAGTCCCACAGTTCAGACTGGCGGTCGTCCAGTACGTGATCCTGGCGATCTTCTTGATACTTGGATACGGACTTTGGCGCTTGCAGGTCGCGGACAACGAATACTACGCTCGGCTCGCCGAACAGAATCGCGTTCGCCAGATACCCATCCTTGCACCGCGCGGGAGAATCCTCGACCGCGAGGGGCGCACAATCGTAGACAACTATCCTTCGTTCTCCGCATTGCTGCTGCGCGATCAGATGAAGGATCTCTACGCGGATGCGGACAAGATCGCCGCTGGGTTGCACATGGACCCACAGGAAGTCCGCGACCGTATCGCGAAGTTTGCGAAATCGCCGTCGTACAAGCCCATCATCCTGAAAGACGACATTACGCCCGATGAATTGGCGTTTATAGAAGCCCACAGGAACGAACTACCGGAACTCGACACGATCATGTCGCACCGGCGTTTGTATCCGAAAAACGGGTTCATGGCGCACCTGATTGGCTATGTGGGCGAGGTGAGCGATGAGATGCTCAACATGGCGGCCTTTGAGTTCTACAACCCTGGCGACGTGGTGGGAATGAGCGGTGTTGAGCGCCAGTATAACGACCTGCTGATGGGCAAGAACGGATCTCGAAACGCGATTGTCACGGCTCGTGGCAAGGAAGTAGGGGTGATGAGCGAGACCCCGGCGGTTCCGGGAAAGCCGCTGAAACTCACGATCGACCTCGACATTCAAATCGCCGCTGAGCAGGCTTTGGAAGGCAAGAACGGAGCCATTGTCGCGATGGACCCGCGTACGGGTGAGGTCCTGGCAATGGTGAGCCGGCCGACGTTCGATCCAAATTCGTTTGCGGTCCGTATAAGTCGCAAAGAATGGAATGCTCTCATCACCGATCCTGCGAAGCCGCTGCTGAATAAGGCGATCCAGGCACAACTTGCGCCGGGCTCGGTTTTCAAGATCGTCATGGCAGTCGCCGGTGCACAGGAAGGGATCACCCAGGACATGCGGGTGAACTGCGGCGCAGGCGGGACCTTTTACGGACGATTCTTCAAATGCTGGGTGTCAGGCAACGCGCCTGCCCACGGGTCAGTTGACCTAAGCAAGGCGATATACCAGTCCTGTGACACATTCTTCTACACGCTGGGCGAGCGGCTGGGGATCGGAAGGATTGCCAAGTACGCGACGATGTTTGGTCTCGGGCAGAAGACCGGTATCGATTTACCCCAGGAAGTAAATGGAGTGATGCCCTCCGAGCAGTGGAAGATTAAGACGTTTAAGCAGAAGTGGTATGCAGGGGAGACCATCTCTGTTGCGATCGGGCAGGGCGCTGTGGCTACTTCACCAGTACAACTGATGAGGGCAATCGGGGCAATCACGACCGGCGGCAGGTTGGTTCGCCCTCACGTGGCGTACTCCGATGACATTCCGGCAGAGATGAAGCACAACCTGAACACGACGGTGCCGGAATTGGCACAGGTTCCCATCGACGCGAAGAATTGGGAAGTGATCACCGATGCCATGCAGAACGTGGTCAACCCGGTCGGAACAGCGCCGAGCGCACACCTGAACAATATCGACTTCGCTGGGAAGACCGGCTCGGCCCAGACGATTTCGAATGCCGCGCTGGCTAAGCTTTCGGGTGACAGGTCCAGATTCAGAGATAACGGCTGGTTCGTGGGAGTGACGCCGCGGAGAAACCCTGAAATTGTGGTTTCCGTCCTTGTGGAACAGGGAGAACACGGCTATCTTGCTGCGCGCATTGCTTCCGAGGTGATTAAGGCGTACGTCGAGAAGCAGAAGAAGCGCGACGTTAAGTATGCCGAGAAGTTCAAGCCGGGCACTCCGGAGAACAGCCAGGCGGTTTCACATATCCAGGCAGTCGATGCAAAGACGCCGGCGACGGATAAGTCCGCTAAAAACAGAAGGCCCGAAAGCAGCACGGCAGGATCGGAATATGCCGAGATTGGCGGCGTGTGGAGCGAACCCAAGGAAGGAGAGGAGCACTTGGGGGCGGGCAGGTTCAGGGTGAAGCTGGCGCCAAGGCGCGTTGGACCAGTGGCTAGTGCGGTGGTCAGGTGATCGTCGCCGGGAGCGAAATACGCGGAGAGCGCGAAGGTTCTGCGGAGGGGGCAAACGAAAGGTATAAGCGTGTTTTAGAGTGACGGGCCGAAAAGCAGGTTCTTCGACTCCGGCCGCGACCGCACCAAAAGCAGGCGCGGAAAAACCAATCGCGGCCTCCGCTCAGGATGACACTATTTTTGAAATGAGTAAGTAAGGCTTCGGAACTGATTGCTGGTGGATGTTTGCTGATCAGTGAGAATCACATTTGAAACGCTACGTTACATTCCGTGACTTCGACTGGTTGCTGCTGGGTTACGTTCTTGTGATCTGTGTCTTGGGCATTGTGCAGATCTATAGCGCGACCCATGGCACAAAGTTCGCGGGCTCACACATAAAGCAGATGTACTGGGTGTCTGGCGGTCTTGTGGCGATGTTCATCATGAGCCGCGTCAACTATCACACGCTTCTGGACAAAGTGCCCTGGATGTACGTGCTGTCGATCGTGGCACTTGTGGCCGTGGCGGTATTTGGGCGCAAGTATATGGGCGCGAGACGATGGATCATGCTGCCCGGCGGATGGCACTTTCAGCCGTCGGAGTGGGTGAAACTCGTTCTAATTCTCGCGATGGGGAAGTACTTCAGTGAGGCTCGGGGCATAGAGGAGGAAGGAAAGCTATCCGATATGATTCGGGCGGGGTTATTGATCGGAGTACCGATGTTATTCGTGCTCCGGCAGCCCGATCTCGGGACGTCGCTGACCTATGTGCCGATCGCGTTAATGGGCCTGTTTCTGGGCGGGCTGAGAGCCAAACACGCGATTGTGGTATTGCTACTTGGAATACTCCTGGCGCCGGCGATCTGGCACTATGGGCTTAAGGATTACCAAAAAGAGCGCCTTACGACGTTCATCGAGCCGGAAGCCGATTCCCAGAACGCTGGTTACCAGGTGATTCAGTCGCTCATCGCGATCGGATCGGGAGGGATTTGGGGCAAGGGGGCGGCACAAGGATCCCAGACGCAAGGAGCGTTCCTGCCCGTACCGCATACGGACTTCATCTTCGCGGCCTGGTGCGAGGAGCACGGGTTGGTGGGCGCAGCGTTCGTTTTACTGCTATACTTTTTGGTGCTGATGCGCATGATCGCGAACGCGCAGACGGCGCCTGACCGCGCTGGCGCTTTCGTCATAATGGGTGTGGTAGCTGTACTGGCTTTCCATATTCTGGTCAACGTCGGCATGGTGGTCGGCTTCATGCCGGTCACCGGAATACCGCTACCGCTAATGAGTTACGGCGGATCATCGGTGCTATTTACGTTCTTGGCGCTGGGCATCGTAATGAACATCCGTATGCGCCGGTTCGTGAATTAGAGTACAGGCGCCGCCCACGAGTGCGGCGAAACGCAGTTCAAGATCAAAGTTGCCCCGTGAAGGGGAGGAAATACCAGCAAGATTTCGAGTGCCCTCACGAAAAGAGGGCGTGTGCCGGCCGTGATGTGAGGGGCCGGACGGGTTTAGCAAACGGCGCGGCGGGGCGGTAACGGCCCCCTCAATGTACAAACGGTTTCGCCGCCTGGCATCTCCGGGTGTCATTGAGAAGTGAGGTCACACTCCGCAGGCGCCCCGCGACAGGTGCAGACAATTTCCAGGATTCGCAAACGGATTTACCCAACTGCAAACTTTCGTGGACACGGCCATTCGCCGTCGCGAGCGAGGGAAGGCACCCGTGTGCCTTCCGGAGCAACGCGGGCAGGCGGTTGTGTAGTTTGACTCGATCCCACCAGGAACCCCTCACATGCTGCCGGTAAGCCGCTGAAAAGCGACGACCGGAGATAGCATGACAAAAGAAATGTACGTGTCTTCGACGCCACACGAGACCAAGGTGGCGGTGGTCGAGGATGATCAACTCGCTGAAATATTTTTCGAGCGCGAGAATGAGTACACCCTAGCAGGTTCGATTTACAAAGGTCGCGTCACCCGCGTGCTGCCTGGCATGCAGTCCGCGTTCGTTGACATTGGGCTTGAGCGCGATGCCTTCCTTTATGTTTCCGATTTCCTTGATCTCGGGGAAGAAGACGAAGAGTTCGATGCCGTCCCTACCCGTCCCGAGACTTACGTCACCAACAAACCGCAACCTGAGCCGCGCCACTACGAATTTCAGAAGGAATTCCAAGTACCCGAGCCTCCGCGTTCACAGGCACCGCGCCCTGTAATGCAAGAGCCCGCAGACGGGGCTTACAGCGAACTCGATACGGGCGCGGACTCTGCTGAACTCGATAGCGAAAATGCTCGTGGGGGTTTCCGCAGCCGCCGGCGCCGTCGGGGACGTCGTGGCCGTGGGTTCCCCGAGTCGAAGTTCGATCGCGGTCCACAGCGCGAAGACACTCGCGCAGAACTCCCAATCGTAGAGGATTTCGGTCCGCCTGCCGGGTACGAGCCGGTTCTCCTGCCGGGAGAATCGATTTCCAAGTATCGCAAGCCCGAAAGCAACATACCTGATCTTGACGCGGACACGGATGTGGCGGAAAGCGGGGCGGAAGACGATCAGTTCGGTGAATCCGGTGTCGGAGACTTTTCGACCGGTTCTGATGCAGCTTCGTTCGTCATCGAGGGTGGATTTGACAGCCCTGATATCGAGACAAGGTTCGCCGAGCCCGAAGGGGTCCCTGCTTCCGAGCTTGCCAAAGAAGCATTGAAAGTGCCCGAGGCGGATACACCCCGACCAGTGCCTGCGTCGGTTCCTACACCGTTCGTTCTGCCCGGCGAAAGCATCGCGAAATATAACAAGACGGCAAAGAAGGAAGAGATTGAACAGCAGGTAGCCGAGAAGGCAGACGAGGTACACGTATCGGAATTGGCACCGCCGCCGGCGCCGGAACTTCCGCCCGTGACCGGAACAACCGCGGGGCGAGAGACCACTGGTTTCAGCTATCGAGGTCCTATCGTTCTCCCGGGCGAGAAGATTGCTAAATATCAGCCGAAGGACGAAGTAGAGACTGCGCCTAAACCTGGCCTGCTGGAGGAAAGCGCCGACGAGACGACAGCCAGCGCAGAACTTCAGGCGACTGGCGAGCAGCCACCGGTCACGGAGCAGTTGACCACCATCTCAGCAGAGTCCGAGGAGCAGAGTTCTTCGCCCTGCATCGATTCTGATGAGAATGCGAGCCAAGGGCAGGCGGTGGAACAACTAACCGAGGAGGTTGGTTCTGAGCGCAAAAGGAAGCGCCAGGAGGGGCCCCGGACGGAAGTGCGTATGGAACGTCGCACTCCGGTCGCGCCGTTTATATTGCCGGGCGAGTCCATAGCGAAATACCGCCGGATATCGGAAGCCGCAGCCGAACCCGCTGCCAGCACGCTGGAAGAGCAGGCGGCTTCGATTGTGAGTGAGAATGAGCCACTTTCCGTGACACTCGATCGACAGCTCGAAGGTGACGTCTCGCAGTCTTCGGAGCAGGACGCGGCCAGCGACGTTGAGCCCGAGATCAGCGTTGGCGAGCACGGCGCAATTGGCGGCACCGTTCCAGCGGAACCCGGTACCGAGACGAATTATGAAGAGATGAACGTGGCTGCTACTTTCGGCGGAGAGGCCACCCAGTCGCCTGAGGACACCGCTACTGCCGCCGAAGCAGGCGAACAATCCGAAAGTTCGGCAGATTCGGAAGCCGAGGCCGAATCGGCAAAGTACGAGCAGATGAACGTGGCGAGCACGTTCGGCGGAGAGGCGATCGAGACCGAAGGCCAACAGGCCGTCGAGGCGGAAACCGTTGCCGCAGAAGACGCGAGTACGGAAGCGCCGGAGGTCGATGTAGAGAACGAGAACACGTCGGCCGAGGGTGAATGGCCGGAAATGCCGGCCCGGTCCTACGACACGGTTGAGGAGCGGCACGGCTATTCGGCGGGAGCCGGACATACGCTGGAGCATGAAGAGATAGAAGAGGACGAATCAGAGTACGAGCCCCTGGCTGAAGAAGAGGACGACTCCGATTTCGTCGAAATGGAGGAGCAGACGCTTCATGCAACGGATGAGCCTCATGTGCCTGGAATCGTTGGTGGCGACTTCGAAGAAGCTAACGGTCTAACTGACGCCGTTGAAGACGCACTGCTCGATCATGAAACTGCTGCGTCGGCGTACCCGGAAGACGCCGTTGTGGAAGACAACGGCATTGAGATTGAGACTACCGGCGAACTGGACGACGATGAATTCGAAGAGTCGGAACTTGAAGCCGACGTTGTCGATGACGAAGCGGCACCGGGAACTGCGCACGAAGCTCATGCTACTGCTGGGTCGTATCCGCAGCATCCCATGCGTCCCGGATATGATCGTCGGCCTGGAAGAGGGCGTCGTGGCGGCCGGCGCATACGGGGCGGCCCACGGCGAGAAGCTCCGCGCCCGATCCCCCAGATCAGCGATCTGCTCAAGGAAGGACAGGAAGTCCTGATCCAGATCGCAAAAGAGCCGATCGGCAAAAAGGGCGCACGTATTACCAGCCACATCGCTTTGCCGGGACGGTACTTGGTCTACATGCCGACGGTCAACCACATCGGGGTATCACGCAAGATTAACTCTGACGAAGAGCGCCAGCGCCTGAAGCGAATCATGCTCAGCGAGCGCGAGGGCGGTCACGGCGGATTTATCGTGCGCACGGCTGCGGAGGGAATCACCGAAGAAGAACTGCGCGCCGACATTCGCTTCCTCAAGAACCTGTGGCACGACATCAAGACGCGCTCGGAAAACAGCAAGGCTCCGGCGCTGATCTACCACGATCTGAACCTCGTCGAGCGTGTCCTGAGAGATCAGGTCACGGCGGATTTCGCGGCGATCTGGGTGGACAATGAGGCCGAATACGAGCGCGTACTGCGCTTTGCGCAACGCTTCCAGCCGCAGCTGGTTCGGAAGGTTAAGCTCTATACCAAGAACACACCTCTGTACGACCAGTTCGGAATTCAGGAGGAAATCAATAAGGCGCTGAAATCGAAAGTCTGGTTGAAGAGCGGTGGGTACATCGTGATTAACCAGACCGAAGCGCTCGTCGCGATCGACGTTAACACGGGGAAGTATGTGGGGAAGACGACCCGACTGGAAGACACGATCGTGAAAACGAACATCGATGCGATCCGTGAGATTGTGCGCCAGGTCCGGTTGCGCGACTTGGGCGGCATCATCGTGATCGATTTCATCGACATGGACGAGCGCAAGAACCGTCAGAAAGTCATGCAGGCGCTTGAAGAGGCCATGAAGGCGGACCGTGCGCCGTCGAAGGTCTTGGCGTTCAATGACTTCGGCCTTGTGGCAATCACCCGAAAGCGCGTAAAGCAGTCTCTGGAACGCACGCTCGGGGAGCCTTGCTCGTACTGTACAGGAACGGGTCTGGTCAAATCGCTGCACACGATGTGCAACGAGATCTATGTCGAGATGCGGAAAATGGCGTCCCATCTGGAACGCGAAGACGTGATCCTGCGGGTCAACCCAGAACTTGCCAAAGCGCTGAAAGCTAATGGCGGGAAGTGGATTCAAGAGATGGAGGAGCTTACCAGAAGGACAATTCTGGTGAAATCCGATCCGTTGCTGCATCAGGAGAACTTTGACATTCAGGGCTGATCAACATGAGTAGCCATAAGGGGTCGCGCAGTCGCGGCCCCTTTTTCATTTTGTGCAAAGTTATCCCAACTTTCCGCACCAGGCGAAAGTGCTCTGTCGATTGATGCCGAAGACATGTTTCTCATTTTTTCAAAGGCCGCATTGCCGTGTTAACCTTTGCATCAACACTGCTTGTGAGGTCGTTACGCCAGCAGACCTGATCGAATGGCGGACAATTGCGTTGCCAACCAGTGTTGCACCTGAGGGTTCCGGCTAGTCATGCGACATAGACCATTCATGGTTCTAACTGGGGGCGGAGCCACGAACCATGGCCGCCGGCGCTGGGTCGCGTACCTGCTCGCGGTAGTAGTGTCTGCGCTGATGCTGTGGCCCAGTCTGAAAGTGCCTGACGCACATGCCAGCCCGGTATTTCTGTTCTTCTACATTGCCGTTGTATTTGTTGCCTGGTTTGGTGGACTGGGGCCGGCGCTCGCTTCTGCGATCCTGACAGCACTGGAGAGCTGGTACTTCATACTCCCCACAGCGAAATCGTTTGATCTACCTTCAAGCGGCGACGTTATACGTCTCTTAACTTATCTGGCGACTGCAACGGCAACAGCCATGGTTGTGGCGCACCTGCGTGAGCTCAGAGCGCGAACCCTCGCGCTGCTTACAGCAGAACAGCAAGCCAGAAACGCAGCAGCGGAGGCGGAGCGAAGAAACGCATCGTTGTTGGAGAGTATCGGCGATGCTTTCTATTCAGTTGATGCCGACTGGCGTTTTACGTACCTGAACAGTCATGCGGAGCGCGTTCTCCGTAGGACGAGACAGGATTTAATCGGAAAATCGATATGGGATGAATTCCCGGAAACGCGCGGAACCGTTCTGGAAGAGAGCTACAGGAACGTAGTTAACCAAGACGAAGCTCAAAGCTTCGAGTTCTACTACGCCCCTCTATCGATATGGGCTGAGGTACGTGCTTATCCCAGAGACGATGGTGGGGTATCGGTCTTCTTCCAAGACGTCTCCGACCGCCACCGACTCATAGCCGAGGTTGAATCCAATGCACAACGATTCGAGAAGACCTTCAACCTAGCGGCTGCTGGAATTGCCCATGTCGCGCTGGATGGACGCTGGTTGCGCGTGAATCAACGCATGTGCGAGATCGTTGGCTACACACAGGCAGAGTTACTCAGCAAAACGTTCCAGGACATCACGCACCCGGAAGATCTCGAAAAGGACGTTCAACTGTACGATCGGGTGAAGGCCGGTGAGATCGACCGCTACACGCTTGAGAAGCGATACCTACACAAGAACGGATCGACTATCTGGGTGAGTCTCAGCGTGTCGCTAATGGAAGAGACCGGCGGCGAAAAGTACGCCATAGGCGTCGTGGAGGATATTAGCGAGCACAAGTACGCGGAAGAAGAGTTAAGCAAAGCGAACGCGATCATTGAGTCGTCCCACGATGCCATTTACTCGATGACTCTTGAAGGCGTCATAACCAGTTGGAACGCAGCCGCTGCACGGCTTTACGGATATACGAAGGAAGAAGCGATCGGAAGTTCGATGTCGCTGGTGGTGCCCACTGAGCGCCAGGCAGAGCTTTTGAACTTTTTCTCTCGCCTGGCAAAGGGAGAGGAAGTCGGACACTATGATACTGTCCGCAAGCGCAAGGACGGCTCGCTGGTTGATGTCTCGGTGAACATATCACCCGTGCTTGATGACAGCGGCCGGGTAGTCGAAGCTTCGATCGTGGCACGGGACATAACCCAACTCAAGCTGCGTACCTCCGAGCTAGAGTCGGTCCTGAAGAATGCACCAGTAGGATTTGCCTTCTTTGACCGGGAGCACCGGTACCTCCGCGTTAACGAAGCACTCGCCGCAATCAACGGGCTACCACCCGAAGCTCACCTCGGAAAACCCATAAGCGAGGTTCTGCCCGTCAACGCGCAGTTCGTCGATCCTATTCTGGATGATGTCTTCCGGACGGGTCGCACGATCGAAAGAGAAATCACAGGCGAGACCCCGAAAGAACCGGGAGTTCCAAGGACGTGGATTACGGGTTTTTATCCCGTGTATACAAGTGGCGCGGAGCCGGTTGCCGTAGGAGCTTATGTTGTTGAGATCACCGATCGTAAGCGGGCCGAGGAGCGTTTGCGAGAAAGCGAGGAACGGTTCCGGGCACTAGCGGATAACATGTCCCAACTGGCGTGGATGGCCGATCCAAGTGGGTCGATTTTCTGGTACAACCGGCGCTGGTTCGACTATACAGGCACGACGCTCGAGGAGATGCAAGGTTGGGGATGGCAAAGTGTTCACCACCCCGATCACGTGAAGCGGGTTGTCGAGAAAATCAGGCGCTGTTTCGAGAGCGGCGATGTATGGGAAGACTTGTTCCCGATACGCGGCAGAGATGGCGAGTACCGCTGGTTCCTCTCACGAGCCGTACCGATTCGAGATGAAAAGGGTCGCGTGCTCCGGTGGTTTGGTACGAACACCGATGTAACCGATCAGCGCAGAGCGGAAGATGTTTTGCGGGAGCGCGGGCAACAACTCATCCATGCCAATCAACTCGCTGAAACGCGATTGGCGCAGTTCCGAACCACAATCGACAGCATGACGGAAGGGGTTTACGTAGGCGGCGCTAATGGTGAACCGCTGCTGACGAACCCAGCATTCCTTCGGATCTACGGCTTTCCACCCGATTCGCCGCTCGAGAGTATCTGGAAACTTGCCGTGCTGCTGGAAGCGCACGACCTGGATGGAAATCTTGTTCCTCCATCTGAGTGGCCAGTAACCCAGGTTCTAAATGGGCAGACGGTCAGCCATCGTGAACTCGTGGTACGGCGAACAGATACCGGTAAAGAGATGGTGCTGAGTCACAATGGCGCTCCTGTGCGCGACGAGAGCGGTCGGGTCATCATGGTTGTTGTGACAGTCGAAGATGTGACTGCGATAAAAAATGCGCAAAAGGCGCTCTTACAGAGTGAGAAACTAGCTTCGGTCGGCCGCATGGCAGCAACGATTGCCCATGAGATCAATAATCCACTCGAGACAATCATGAATGCCGTTTACCTCGCGGCGTCGCATCCGGATCTTCCGGAATCTGCGCTGAAGCACTTGACCATGGCGGAAAGCGAGTTGGAGCGCGTAGCACACATCACGAGGCAGACACTCGGCTTCTATAGAGAGCCCGGCGCTCCGACGATGGTGTGCCTTTCCGAGGTTGTGAAGAGTGTTATCGATCTTTTTGCGCCGCGCTTAAAGGCCAGAGACATAAGAGTTCAAGAAGAAATCCAGCAAGGTGTTGAGATCAAGGCGATCAAAGGTGAGCTACGACAAATTATCTCCAATATGCTGTCGAACAGCATAGACGCGATGAACGGCTCCGGGTCGCTGCACGTCCGAATACGACCTTTCACACTGGATGGAGAGCGCAAATTCGTTCGAATCACGATGGGCGACACCGGCAGCGGAATCGCTCCCGAGCATCTTGCCACTATCTTCGAACCTTTTTTCACGACCAAAGCTGAACTTGGCACGGGTTTGGGGTTGTGGGTCACGCGAGAATTGGTTCAGAAGCACGGCGGACATATCCGGGTACGCAGCAAGAAAGGGCGGGGAACCGTCTTCAATTTGTGGTTCCCGATGCCGTTTTCGTCGAGCCTTATGGCGGCAGACTGAAGATCCGACGCGCCTATGCTCAGGATCTGCTTGCCGAGGCAGCGACCGGGGTACACGATTGACGCACTGGGATTCCACTCCTCCACTTCCGCAGCGGTGAGTAATATCGAAGCCGCATATTGAGCGTAAACACCGCAACATATTGTGGTTTTTCCTGTCGCAAGTGCCGCTAATCGTACTAAACCGGCCGCAAGTTACCGTAGTACATACCCCAAAAACACCGAAGAAACCGGGTGAAACCCTAAGAACTGCTTGACTCGTACATACCCCCGCCTGATATAACCAGCACGCTTCAAGTTTCCCCCCGAGACAACAAACGCCTCCAGGCGTGCAGATGTGATTGCTGCCAGGGATAGGCGTGCGCGTATCCGTGGTATTGCGCCATAGGTAACAGTGCCGGAGCGAATATCACGAGACACGATGTATCGCGAGCAGAATAGGCGCTGAAATCTGATGTTCGCCGTTGGTCGCGAGTCCTCGGACTTGAAAGGCCATGTACCAACGGGAAGGTACTTTTTTTCTGGAAAGGGCTAATGTATGGCCGAAGCACCGGAAGTAATGAACATCCGTCAGGCTTCCGATTACCTGGGGGTCAGCCCTGACACGCTTTACAAATACGTTTCCGAGGAGCGAATCCCGGCGTTCAAGCTTGGAAACAGGTGGCGATTCAAGAAAACGATTTTGGATCAGTGGATGGAGCGGCAAAGCACGGCGGGTGAAGGCCGGGGAAAAAAGAAGCCGAAGAGCGCGGTCGTAGGACGGTAAAACATGTTCGGACTCGGTGGGACAAAGACAATCGTCGGACTCGATATCGGATCGAGCGCTATCAAGGCCGTAGAACTGAAGCGCACGCGCGGAGAGATCGGGGTAGCACATCTTGCGATGGAGCCGCTGGCTACTGACGTAGTCGTGGACTCCATGATTATGGATAGTCCAAGCGTCGCCAGCGCGATCGCACAGATCTTTACTGAGAACGGGATCAAAGCTAAGTCCGTCGCGACGTCGGTAAGCGGACACTCGGTGATCGTGAAGAGGATCGGGGTTCCGGCAATGCCGGAACAGGAGCTTGCCGACAGCATCCAGACTGAGGCCGCTCAGCACATACCGTTCGACATCGGAGACGTGAACATCGATTACCAGGTGCTGTCGGACGATGGCGGGCGGCAGATGGACGTGTTGTTGGTCGCGGTGAAGAAAGACAAGATCCTCAACTACACGAACGTACTGTCGATGGCGGGCAAGACACCTGCTGTGGTGGACATCGACGTCTTCGCGCTCCAGAACTGCTACGAATACAACTACGATCCGTCACCGAATGCGACAGTCGCGCTACTAAACCTTGGCGCGAGCGTGATGAACATCGCCATCGTGAAGGGGACCACGCCGCTGTTTACGCGCGACGTCAGCGTTGGAGGCAATCAGTACACCGACTCCTTGCAGAAGGAACTGGATCTGAGCTTCGACGATGCGGAGGCGTTCAAACTGGGGCGCAGGGTGGGGACGGTCAGCGAAGACGCCAAAGTGCCAATCCTGCAGCAGGTGACCGAGATCATCGTGCTTGAGATCCAGAAGACGTTTGATTTCTTCCGTGCCACGGCTGCGGGTGAGCACATTGAACGAATTTATATGGCAGGCGGTTCGTGCAAGGTGCCGGGACTCATGGAGGCGCTCAGACAGGAATTTGCGCTTCCTGTCGAGTACCTGAATCCCTTTCAGAAAATTGCGTACGAGCAGAGTGCGCCGGCGGCGGCGCTGATCGAGCAGAACCCGGGCCAGCTTGCAGTGGCGGTCGGATTGGCCCTGAGGAGTTTTGAAGACCTATGATTCGGATCAATCTGCTGGGTGCCACAAAACAGAAGAAGGGCAAACGAGCGGCAATCAGCGGCGGTGAATCCGCTACCGGTGTCCTGCTTGGTTCACTCCTGATCGTGCTCATCGCATTGGGAGGCAACGGGGCTTATTACTGGAAGTTGCAGCACGATGCCGACAGCCTCCAGAACCGGTTGAGTGCGGCCGAGAATGAGAACCTGCGCCTCTCGCAAGTCAAGGCAGTTTACCTGGAACGCGAGAAGATTAAGAACAACTACAAGCGCCGGGTAGATGTAATCGATCAGCTTCGAACGAACCAGTTCGGTCCGGTCAGCCTGTTGAACACTATCTCCAATACGATCAACAGCACGGACGAGGTCTGGTTGAACACGATGAACGACGACGGCAAGGCGATCACGCTTAAAGGCGTAGCGTTGAGCGTTCACGGCGTAGCCGACCTCATTCGAAATCTCCAGAGAACGGGCTACTTCAAGACCGTCGAAATCAAGGAGACGTTTCAGGACGATAGCGTGAAGGACATGCAGGCGTTCCTGTTCACGATCATTTGCGAGAAACAGCCGGCGCAGAAGTCTTAACGTCGCGTTGATGGCGCAGTCTGTAAGAGGCTGCGCAACACGGGTAAAGACATGGCGAAGTTCACAGAAATGCCGCGGAAGGCGCAACTTGGAATCGTCGCGGTGCTGGGGCTGGTTGCGAGCGTCGCGCTCTACTTCGTTGTTTACAAGAGCATGAGCGACGAGAACCGTGCGAACGAAGTGAAGTTGCAGGCCAAGATCGCGGAAAACAACACGTTGCGGCCTTATGAACAGAAGTTGCCCGAGTTGAACCGGACCGTTGATGCTTTGAAACTGCAACTCGAGAATCTGCAGAAGATCGTGCCCGATGAGAAAGAGGCGGACCAGTTCATGCACGCGATGCAGAACGAAGCTCGAAGGGCCGGCATCGAGGTTCGCAGATATGAAGCGAAGCCGACGACAACTCGCGAGTTCTACACAGAGGTGCCGTTCGACATGGAACTGGATGGCCCCTATTACGCGATGCTGAACTTTTTCGATCGCGTGTCCAAGCTCGAGCGAATCATCAACATTTCGAATTTGCAGGTCGGGGCCGTCAAGGGCGGCGACGTGAAGGGCAAGAAAACGTACCACTACGGGCCGCGCGAAAGCGTTATTTCGACATGCATGGCAACGACCTTCTTCAGCCACGAAACGAATCAGCCGGCAAAGCCAACCGGCCCGGCTAGGAAAAAGTGATTATGGTCAGGACAGCGATTTCAGTTCTGGTCTTGTTTTCGGCGACGGCGTTTGCTCAGCAGAGCGCCGTGACGACGATCAACAACGTGCGCAACAGCCTTAACTCAGCTACTTCGCCGTTGGAGCAGCAGCGAAACGCTGCGATTCGGCAGGCCACGGGCGCCACAACGGCGAGTACTGCAAACATCCCCTCCCGCGCAGTCACGCCCGCGCCGCAACCGGTCAGTCCAGCGGACAGCCAGGAAACGCGCGGAAGCGGAAAGACGACGCGAGTAATGCGAGGCAAGCGCGACCCGTTCGTAAGCATCATTCGGACCGAATCGGTTGAAGGCCGGGTTTGCGCAGCGGGCAAGAAGTGTCTGGTCATCGGTCAGGTTGAACTCAAGGGCATCGTGCGTTCAGCGGCCGGCACTATCGCCGTAGTCGAGAACGCGCAACGCAAGACGTACTTTCTGCGCGAGAACGACCCGGTATTCAACGGAAGGTTGGTGAGGATCGCGGCAGATCACGTGGTGTTTCGTGAAACAGTCGTGGACAGAGTGGGACGGCAGAGCTCGCGGGATATCGTAAAGCGAATAGTTAAGCCCGCTGTCTAAGGGTCAAACGCCAGCCGTTCGCGAGCTGGCTGTAGGTAGTTTCAGCAGTGATTAAGCGGCGTAGAAAAGATTAGCCGCACACGCATCGCGGGTCATGCGTGAGGAGATGGGGAAATGAAGCTGAAGCAACTGCTCGGTTTGGTGATAGCGGTCCTGCTGTGCAGCACGATGGCTGCGGCGGCCGGTTCGCAATTGACGAACGTCAGCGTGGTCGCACAGGGCAACAGCACCAACGTCACCATGCGCGCGACGGGCACTTTCGGCCACAAGGAATACAAGGCGAGTGAGGGCCTTCTGCTGGTGGACCTGACGGGTGTGTCCGCGGGCAAGCTTCACAATCGCGAGCGCAGTTTCCAAGTTCCCGGCGTCAAGTCCTATCGCGTCGTCGGCTACAAAGGAATGGGCGGGACTGACATTGCAAGGCTCGAGCTTCGACTCACGCCTGGTGCTGATGCAAAGGTGACGGAGACAGGCGGTGGCGTGATCATTACTGTCACGCCGGCACCTGGGACTGCCGCGCCCACGACTGTTGCAGAGGAAACGAAGCCGGTCGCGACGCCTGGTGATGCCATCGCTGAGAAGAAGCCGGCAACGCCGAAGCCTGTCCAGCCCACGGCGCAGGCACTTGGATTGACCAAGGTGCGCGAGTTGTCGGTCATGCGCGGGATCGAGGGCATGGAAGTCGAGATTACTGCGACGGGGCCGATTACAGCGACCGCTATGACGCTGACCAGCCCTAGCCGCATCGTGCTTGATATCCCGAACGCCGTTCCTGCGGGGCGTCCGAGGCCGATTCAGGTGAATTCAGGTGATATTCGCAACGTGCGTATCGCGCAGTTCCAGGCCACGCCTCCGGTGACGCGCGTCGTTGTAGATTTGGTGTCGGCTCAGGACTACGAGATAAAGGAAAGCGGTGCCAAACTGGTGCTGAAGTTGTATGCACCGGGAGTCATGGCGAAACGAAAGTCGGTGCCCGCCGTTGTTCCGGCCACTGGAAGTACAACTCCAGTACAGGCAGCCTCGACACCAGCCATGCCGAAGCCGGAGCCGACAAAGCAAGCTGCCCTGAATTCGGCAGCTCCAGTTGCGCCGAGCGCAAAACCGGCGTCTTCCGCACCTGCACAGTCGGACCCATCGAAGGCATTGATCGCAAGTGCGAACTCACCGATCGCCAAGGGGGACTCCGAACGTTCCGCACAAGCGCAGCCGGTTGTGTTTGTCGAACCGAAATACGAGGCGAAAGCTGAAAGTAATCAGGCACCGCAGATGATGGCCGCTAACGCTGTTGCGCCGCAGTCGGCGGCACAGCAACCGGCGCCTGCAACGTCCGGTGCGCCTCAGCGCGCCGTCAATTTTGCAGCGGAACAACGGCAGGGAGTCAATGAAGAGGTTGTTCAGAAGCCGCGTTATACCGGTGAGCCCATCTCGGTGAACCTGAAAGACGTGGACCTGAAGGATTTCTTCAGACTGATTCACGAAATCAGCGGACTGAACATCGTGCTTGACCCGAGCGTAAGTGGCACGCTCACTCTGGTACTCGACGACGTGCCGTGGGATCAGGCGTTAGATATCGTACTCAAGAACAACAGTCTGGATCGCCAACTCGAGGGCAATGTTCTTCGAATCGCTACCATCGATAACCTGCGAAAGGAAGCCCAGGCACGCCGTCTGCAGGCTGAAGCGCAGGCACTCGCTGTCGACAAGGTCAACGTTACACGTTTCCTGAGCTATGCACATGCGAAGGACGTAATGCCGACAGTGAAAAAGCTGCTGTCGAGCCGTGGTGACATCATTGCCGACGAACGCACGAATGCACTGGTGATTCAGGATATTCCCAATGTCATTCCAGAAATCGATCGCCTGCTGATGCAATTGGATCGCAAGACCCAGGAAGTCGAGATCGATGCTCGTGTAGTCGCGGCGACTCGCACCTTCGCGCGCGACATCGGCACGCAGCTTGGCTTCGGCTGGGGCAACGGACCGAGCGCGATCGGCGGCATTCGCACTGCAGGCGACAGCCCACTGATCGACAATGTCCCGACTAATCCCATGTATTTCCTGAATAAGGAACGCCAGATACCGCTGTTCTCGAATCTTGCGAACCCGGACGCGACTAGCGGACTTTCGTTCCTGAATGCAACGAACAACTATCGCGTTGACTTCCTGCTTTCGATGGCGGAGTCTCGCGGATTGCTGAAGATCCTTTCACGGCCGCGCGTGGTGACGCAGAACAACATCCAGGCGCTGGTCAAGCAGGGCTTCCGGATTCCGGTGGTTACACAGGGTCAGTTGGGCGGACCGTCCAGCGTAACCTATATCGAAGCTGTGCTGCGTTTGACCGTTACTCCGCAGATTACGGTCGAGAACACAATTTTCCTGAACGTTGACATCGAGAACACCACGCCTGACTTCAGCCGCGAGATATTGGGCAACCCGGTGTTCCTGACTCAGCAGGCCACAACACAGGTACTGGTGACGAACGGCGGAACCGTGATGATCGGTGGCGTCATTCAGACACAGAACTCGGTCAACGTTACGCAAGTCCCGTTGCTTGGAAACATCCCGGTTCTTGGAAATTTGTTCAAGCGCCGAGCGGTAGAAAACTCCACGCAGGAACTGATTTTCATCATCACACCGAAGATCGTTCAGACCTAGACGCGTAATATGGTTGAAGGCCTCCGGACGCCGGAGGCCTTTTTTGTATCTGGAAATCTTGTTTTATGAAACAAACTCTAGTGTTGCAGGAGCGGAAATGGACTATTTGGGGCGACAGCAGAAGACACTGGAGTTAATGCGGCGAGAAAAGGTGGATGCACTGCTGGTCACCCACCTGCCTAACGTTTGCTACCTGTGTGGGTTTACTGGAAGCGCCGCGGTGCTGGCGATTGCAGGCAGACGAATCGCCCTCTTTACCGATGGACGTTATACGGCACAAGCACGTGAAGAGACTCGGGGAGCGAAGGTAGTTATAGCGAAAGGGCCGGCACTTACCGCTGCAGCCAAGTGGTTGGAGAAATCACGGCCGAAGGTGGTTGGAGTCGAGGCCGAACACCTGACTCTCAGCTTGAGTTCTGCGCTTAAAAAGTTGTTGCCACCGAAAGCACGTCTTCGTGAAACGCGCGGCTTAGTCGAGCGCTTTCGCATTATCAAGGAACCTGGAGAGGTCGAGCGAATTCGCGCGGCGGTTGTACTTGGTGCCAGCTTGCTTGACGCTGCTCTGAAAGTTCTGAAGCCGGGAATTGCTGAAACGCGCGTTGCGGCGGAGATCGAGTACGCCGCAAGACAGGCTGGCGCGGCTGGAATGTCGTTCGATACGATAGTGGCGTCGGGGCCGCGCTCGGCTTTACCGCACGGCCGGGCGTCGGATGCGGCAGTCCCGCGTAACGGGTTCGTCGTCATGGACTTCGGTGTTATACTCGCCGGTTATTGTTCCGATATGACGCGTACCGTCCATGTGGGGCGGATGCCACGGCAACAGCGGCAGATGTACGAGGCGGTACGCGAGGCGCAACAAGCAGGAATCGATGCGGTCCGGGCCGGGGTGGACGTGGGTCGTGTCGATGCTGCCGCACGAAAAGTGCTGGCACGCGCGGGGTTGGGGAAGTACTTCACACATTCAACTGGACACGGACTGGGGTTGGAGATTCACGAGTTACCACGTGTGGCTCGGGGAGTCGCAGATGTGCTCGAAGCCGGCACGGTCATAACGATTGAGCCAGGCGTTTACGTGCCTGGCGTCGGCGGGGTCCGCATAGAGGACGTGGTCGTTGTGACCGAGGGTGGCTGCGAGGTATTGACTCCTGCAAGCAAGGAGTTGGTAGTTCTGTAGATTCTTCCGCAACTAAAACGCGAGATGCTGATCTAGATCATTCAGGCGAAGCAGTCGGCGCCAGAAGGAGCCGGGAAACCGGCGTGAATACGATGAATCCTAAAGAGATCAAAGAGCTTATTGAGCTGCTGGTCGAGAAAGACATCGCCGAGTTTGAACTCGAGCGCGGCGACCTCAAGCTTCGCGTCAAACGGGCTACCGAGGCTCAGCAGAGTCCCAACGCAGCTCCGACTCAGTATGCGGCTGCACCGCAGATGGCATATGCCGCCGCTGCAGCCACGCCGACTGGCCAGCATGCGAACGCACCAACTGCTGCGCCGTCTTCAGCATCGGCTCCAGTCTCTGCACCGGCGGTCGTCGAAGAAGAACTGCACATTGTTCGCTCGCCGATCGTGGGTACGTTCTACGAAGCGCCATCACCGGGTGCGCCCGCTTTTGTGAAGGTTGGCGATACGGTGAAGGCCGGACAGCCGCTTTGCATAGTCGAAGCGATGAAGCTGATGAACGAGATCGAGGCCGATGCGAGCGGCGAGATCGTTAAGATGTACGTCAGCAATTCGCAGCCGGTTGAGTACGGTCAGGCGTTGTTCGGCATTCGGGCAAGATAAGAAACTGTCGAAGGGGACTCTGTTTGTCAGTGGGCGGCGGTGGGGCGCCGCCCTAAATGCAACTGACGCTCACTCATGTTCAAGAAAATACTTATCGCCAATCGAGGCGAAATCGCGCTTCGCGTGATCTGCGCCTGCAAAGAACTTGGGATCAAGGCTGTCGCCATTTACAGTGAGGCGGACCGCAATTCATTGCATGTGCGTTTCGCGGACGAGGCAATCTGCATTGGCCCGCCTAGATTGTCAGAGAGCTATTTAAATATACCTGCTGTTATCAGTGCGGCAGAGATTGCGAACGTAGACGCAATTCATCCCGGATACGGGCTCCTCAGTGAGAACGCCAACTTCGCCGAAGTGTGCGAGACTTGCGGCATCAAGTTCATCGGCCCTCCACCAGAAATCACACGCTTGATGGGCGAAAAGGAAAAAGCTCGCGCCACGATGAAGAAACATGGCGTGCCGATCCTGCCGGGTTCTGAGGGCATTGTGGCTTCCGCTCAGGAGGCAATGGAATGGGCGAAGCAGGTCGGTTTTCCGGTAATTGTGAAGGCATCCGCAGGGGGCGGTGGACGCGGCATGCGCGTGATCCGGAACGAGCAGGAACTGCCGAATTTATACCACCAGGCACATTCGGAAGCAGCGGCGGCGTTTGGGAACGGCGATCTTTACATGGAGAAGTTCATCGAAAGGCCCCGGCACATCGAATTCCAGGTGCTCGGGGATCAGCACGGCACCGTCGTCAGCTTAGGTGAGCGCGAGTGCTCGATTCAGCGGCGCCACCAGAAGCTCCTCGAAGAGTCGCCCTCGCCGCGAGTAACGCCGGAACTGCGTGCCTCGATTGGCGCCACTCTCCAGAGTACGCTCTCGTCGATTGGGTACGTGAATGCCGGCACGATTGAGTTCCTCATGGACGAGGACGGCGTACTGTATTTCATCGAGATGAACACGCGCATACAGGTCGAGCATCCTGTAACAGAGATGGTGACCGATGTGGATCTGGTGAAGAGCCAGATATTACTCGCCGCCGGAGAAAAGATGTGCGACGTCTTGCGTGGACCTGTGGTGCACAGAGGGCACGCCATCGAGTGCCGCATCAACGCGGAGCACCCAGAGAAGTTCACGCCTTCGGCGGGGAAGATAACGGTGTGGAATCCGCCGGGCGGTACGGGCGTGCGTGTGGATACAGCCTCGTACGCGGAAGCTGTTGTGCCGCCGTACTACGATTCGCTAATCGCGAAGTTGATTGTTCGGGGTAAGGACCGACAGGAAGCGATTGCTCGCATGGCGCGCGCTCTCGAGATGTTCATCGTCGAAGGCATTCACACGAGCATTCCGCTGCACCGCCGGATTGTTGCCGATTCGGACTTCCAGGCGGGAAACCTCGATACGAAATTCATGGAACGGTTCCTGGGGCCTAAGTAGTAGAATCCGCCTCGTGGACCGAGCTAGACAGATCAGGGCGATGGCAGCGAACGCTCTTGTGCTCGCTTTCATGCTCGTTGCCCTTTAGCTCAGCGCCGCTTCGAGGAAGGCCCCTATAAGGGTTTCACCAAGTCTTCTATCGAGCACATCATCGTCGAGCTGGAAAAGCCCTTTGTGGTCAGAGAGGCGACTGGCGTGGTCAGGATGAAGGACTACGGATCTCTTGAGGGTGTCCTGGTCGAGTTTCGTGGCCCTGACGATTCGGATGTTTTGACCTCCAAACTGACCGATAAGAAGGGTCGCTTTAGAGCGGTTGGCCTTTCACCTGGGACATATAAGTTCAACGCGACGAAGGACGGCTTTCAATCTGTAGCAGGGGTGGTGGTCGTATCACCGAAGGCAAAACGAAGCGCGAGTATCAGGATTGACATGCCGATTGGCGTGTGACCACATGGACCGCAGACCAATTCAACTACCACATCTTTACGCCATCATCGACGCGGGCTGTTTTGCTGGTTCGAACGACCGGACGAAGGCACTGGTCGATTACGCTCTGGAACTCGCGACGGCTGGCGTGACCCTGATGCAGTACCGAGCGAAAGAACTGTCTAGTCGCGAGATCCTGAGCCATGTTCGCGAGTTGCGGCGGGCGTTGGGCGAACGTGTTCGTCTCGTCATGAATGATCGTGCGGACCTCTGTCTCGCGGCGGGTTTCGACGGCGTTCACGTCGGGCAGGACGACCTTGCTCCGGTCGACGTACGCCACGTTGTGGGTGACAAGGCGATTGTCGGCTACTCAACTCACAATCCGCAACAAGTGCTCGAAGCAGATGCAATGCCGGTCGACTACATAGCCGTTGGTCCAGTTTTTGCGACCTCAAGCAAGGCCAATCCTGATCCGGTGATTGGGTTGAAAGGCGTGCGCACTGCTCGGCAACTGACTGCTAAACCGCTGGTGGCAATCGGGGGCATCACGCGGACGAACTGTCGCGAGGTGATTGATGCAGGGGCGGATTCAATCGCCGTGATCTCCGACCTATTCCAAGATGGTCGTACGGCGGCAGAAGAGTACCTTCGATTGCTGGCTCGGTGACACCGCCACATTCTTCTCGACGACCATTCCTAAAACTGTGCTCCTGATGTAAATTCATTCAACCTCGATGGCGTGCGGCTTACATGCCGCGAAATACAGCCATGTAGCTTTACTTCGCCTCGAATGACGGTGGGCCCTTCGCTTCGCTCAGGGTGGTAGCAGTGGGGAGAACGGTAGTGGAAGGAGCAACGTGAGCACCAGAACATTGCAAACGCCTGCGTCTGGCAGCCAGGACCAGGAACTCGTAAAGGGACTTGGCTTAACAAGCGCGACAACCCTCGTGATGGGCTCAATGATTGGCTCCGGCATATTCATTGTCTCAGCCGATATCGCGCGCCTGGTTGACTCGCCTGCTCTCCTGATCACCGCCTGGCTCGTGACAGGGTTTATGACCATCACGGGCGCACTGGCCTACGGTGAACTTGCCGCGATGATGCCCCGTGCAGGTGGGCAGTACGTCTATCTCCGCGAATCGCTCGGACCACTTTGGGGCTTTCTCTACGGTTGGACGCTCTTCCTGGTGATTCAAACGGGAACGATCGCTGCCGTTGGGGTCGCTTTCGGTAAGTTCCTCGGCTTTTTCTTACCGAGCATCTCCGCGACGAACTGGATATGGCATATCGGACGGGTACCCCCAATCCCGGTTGGCCCCATGGTCCTCGGGAACATGGACGTCGGATTGAATACGCAAAACCTGATCGCGATTCTGTCAATCGTGGTACTCACGGTAGTCAACGTGTTTGGAGTGAGGACGGGTGCAATCGTTCAGAACATTTTTACGTTCACGAAGGCTGCTGCGCTTTTCGGACTGATCATTGTTGGCGTCACGATAGGGCGAAATGCCGACGCTATCGCCGCAAACTTCGGACCTGCGTGGCAGAACTTCTGGCAAAACGCCTGGAACGCGTGGCATCCCGTGCAGGTTGGCGTGGGCGGGCCAATGGCTTTTGTCGGTACGCTGACCATTGTTGCCGTCGCGCAGGTTGGATCGCTTTTTTCGTCCGATGCATGGAATAACGTGACGTTCACCGCCGGAGAGGTGAAGAACCCCAGCCGAAACCTTCCGTTGGCATTGGCTATGGGAACCGGCTTCGTAATCCTGATGTACGTGCTCTGCAATTTCATTTACCTGATGGCGCTGCCGATGAACGGTGACCCGCAGGGCACGACCGAGGTGGCTCGAGGCATCAAGTACGCGGCGGAGGACCGGGTAGGTACGGCGGTGATGCAGTCGATGTTCGGAGCCGCGGGCGGAGCGGCGATGGCGATCGCCATTCTGATCTCGACGTTCGGATGCAATAACGGCCTGATTCTTGCGGGAGCGCGGGTGTACTACGCGATGGCCAAAGATGGCTTGTTTTTCCGCAGCGTTTCCAGGTTGCATCCGAAGTACAAAACTCCGGTGGTGTCGCTGGGGGTACAGGCTGTCTGGTGCAGCATTTTGTGCCTGTCGGGATCGTACGGGCAGTTGCTCGACTACATCATCTTCGCGGTGCTTGTGTTTTACGTGTTGACCATTCTGGGGCTGTTCGTGCTCAGGTCGAAGAGACCAAAGGCGGAAAGACCGTACCGAGCGATTGGGTATCCGTTCTTGCCCGCGATTTATATCGCTATGGCGGTCTATATAGATGTCGTATTATTGCGCTATAAGCCCCAGTATACGTGGCCGGGTTTGCTGATTGTTTTGTTGGGAATCCCGGTTTATTTCATTTGGCGTCGGCGAAATCCCGCTACGCAAGGGGCTTAGCATCGCAGAATTCTGCCGTCGCAATGCTGGTCGTAGGAAGTGTGGAACTTAAGGAGAAACGAATCTCATGGCTAACCTGTTCGCGACCAAGCCGCTCGACCTGCTGTTGAACGAGGCGAGTGAGACAGGTGAACACACCTTAAGGCGTGCGTTGGGACCCTTGAACCTGATTACGTTGGGCATCGGCGCGATTATTGGAGCCGGCATTTTTGTGCTGACCGGACAGGCCGCTGCCGAGCACGCTGGCCCAGCGATCATGCTGTCCTTCGTTCTTGCCGGCGTTGCTTGTGCGTTTGCAGGACTGTGCTACGCCGAATTCGCATCGCTCATCCCAATCGCCGGATCGGCATACACCTACGGTTACGCAACGCTGGGCGAAATTTTTGCGTGGATCATCGGTTGGGATCTGGTTCTTGAATACGCGCTTGGCGCGGCGACGGTCGCGTCGGGTTGGAGCGGCTACTTCGTCAGTCTCCTGCAGGACCTCGGAATTTATATCCCGCCACAGTTCACGGCCGTGCCTGGAGCCAAGCTGGTCTTCTACAACGAGAGGTGGATGGCGTTATCCAGCCTGCCTGCTGGAATCAGCCCCGACGCTCTGCCACAAGCAACCGGTGTCTTCAACCTGGTGGCGTTCCTGATTGTTCTGGTTGTCACGGCAGTTTTGGTGGTCGGGATTAAGGAATCTGCCAACCTGAATTCGTTAATCGTCATTGTGAAACTCGCGATCGTACTCATCTTCATAGCGATAGCGGGTATCTTCGTGGCCAGGCATCCCGAAATTGCCGCGATGAATTGGAAAGATTTCATCCCGACAAATACCGGCGAATATGGCAGCTTCGGGTTATCGGGAATCGCAACCGGCGCGGCGGTGGTGTTTTTCGCTTATATCGGTTTCGACGCCGTTTCTACGGCTGCGCAGGAAGCCAAGAACCCGCAACGCGACATGCCCATTGGCATCCTGGGTTCGCTGGTGATCTGCACCATCCTGTACATCCTTGTATCTGGTCTGCTGACCGCCGTGGTCAATTATCGCCAGTTGAATGTTCCGGACCCGGTCGCAGTGGGAATTGACGCGACAAATATTGGCTGGACCATCACGCTTGGCGATCACGTCATAAAGTTGAGTAGTGTTCTCGTCAAGGGCGGAGCGATTTTTGGGCTATTCACGGTGATGCTGGTCATGTTGCTCGGCCAGTCTCGCGTCTTCTATTCAATGTCCCGCGACGGACTGCTCTGGAAGTGGGCAGGCGCGATTCACCCGCGGTTCCGCACACCTTGGATTTCGACAATCATCGTGGGACTGTGCGTCGCTTTTCTGCCGGCACTGCTGCCGATCAGCGACCTGAGCCATCTTGTGAGCATCGGAACGTTGCTGGCTTTCGTCATCGTTTCAGGTGGCGTCTGGATTCTGCGTAGGAAGAGGCCGGAGCTTCACAGGCCGTTCAAGACACCGTGGGTTCCGTTCGTGCCCATCATGGGCATGCTTGTCTCGCTCTATCTGATGTTCAGTCTGCCGTGGGTTACCTGGGAGCGGTTGCTCATCTGGCTTGCGCTGGGACTAGTCATATATCTGCTGTATGGCCGTACTCACAGTCGAGTTCAGGCGGCCTTGGGCGGCAAGCCTACTTCTCCTGCCAAAACACCCGTAGGCGACTGATAGCGTCAAAGTCGAGCACTGAAGCCCTCCGAACATTTGGAGGGCTTTTTTGCTGCGCGTGTACAATTCAGGAACAATTCAGGAACTCTGAAACCAGACTCTGCGTAGAACAGGTGTAAGTAGCGGAGACATAATCATGCTAAAGCGGTTCAGCACCCTTATCGCGATTCTCATCACCTGCCTGCCCGCCTTCGCACAAAACACAGCGCGAATGGACGAGATAGCAAAGTACTACTTCGAAACGAAACAATTTATGGGGTCGGCCCTGGTGGCTCGCGGCGGTGACGTCGTTTTCGATAAGAGCTACGGTTACGCCAATCTCGAGTGGCAAACGCCGTTCGCACCCGACACGAAGTTCCGGTTGGGTTCCATCACGAAGCAGTTCACCGCAGTGTCCATTCTGCTGCTGCAGGAACGCGGCCAGTTGAATGTGAACGACCCGATCAAGAAGTATCTTCCAGACGCTCCGGCCGCGTGGGACGGCGTTACGTTGCATCATCTGCTTACACACACCTCGGGAATTCCGAACTTTACGGATGGCCCTGAATACGCCCTCCTAAAGTTTTCAGCAACCACGCCCGAGAAGACCATGAAGGTGTTCTGGGACAAGCCGCTCGAGTTTCAACCCGGAGAGAGATACAAGTACTGCAACTCCGGCTACATACTTCTCGGCTACGTGGTGGAGAAAGTGTCGGGCAAGGCGTACGCAGATTTCCTGCAGGAGAACATTTTCAAGCCGCTTGGCATGGCCGAAACCGGGTACGATTCCAATACGGCCATCCTTCCACATCGCGCGATAGGATACGTGCCTACAAACACAGGCCTTGCGATTGCCGAGTACGTAAACATGACAGTGCCTTTTGCCGCTGGCGGACTGTATTCCACCACTCGCGACCTGGTCAAATGGGAGGAGGGCCTATTCGGCGGCAAGGTGATTTCCGCGGCTTCCTTGAAGCAAATGACAACTCCGTTCAAGGGTGGCTATGGCTACGGAGTCTGGATCCACGATGGCGGCTCTGAAGTCTCTCACGGCGGCGGCATCGAAGGGTTTAACACCGATCTGCGTTACTTTCCGCAGGAAAAGTTGACGGTCGTGGTGCTCTCGAACCTGAATGGACCTGCGCACGAAGTGGGGGAGTATGTTGCCAAGGTGGCGCGCGGCAAGGCTGTGGTGCTGCCCATTGATCGAAAGGAAGTGAAGCTGTCGGCAACCACTCTGCAGCGCTACGTAGGAAAGTACGAGATTCAGCCGGGCTTTGTGCTTGCAGTGACTCTCGAAGGCGACCAACTGATGACACAGGCTACTGGGCAGGTGAAATTGCCCATATTCGCAGAAACCGACACCCGGTTCTTCCTGAAAATAGTTAAAGCGGACCTGGAATTTGTTTCTGGGCAAGACGGCAAGGTGACTCACGCCATGTTGTACCAGAACGGCGCTGAGATGAAGTGCGTTCGCATCGAGTAGTCAAACCATTTCTTCTGGCCCTCCGGTGTGCCGGAGGGCTTTTGTCGTTAGGAATGTGATTTCTTTTTTTTCGAGTCAGGAGTTTTGATCTACAATCGCGGCGATGAAAGGCTACCGTAATCTCAGACTGATCGGGTTGGCGTTGCTGGTGTTTTTGGGCGTCGGCACGACGGGCTTTCACGTCATCGAAGGCTGGTCGTGGTTCGACGGCTTCTACATGACTTTAACGACGTTCACCACGATCGGTTATCAGGAAACCCATCCCCTGTCCCCTTCCGGACGAGTGTTCAATGTGTTCCTGATCATCTCGGGGGTTTCGTTAGTGTTTTTGGGGATCGGGACCCTCACGCAGGCTTTGGTAGAATTCGAACTCCGTGATCTGTTCGGAAGGCGCAGGATGGAACGAGAAATCGAGCGGCTAAGCGGGCACTACATCATATGCGGGGCCGGACGCGTTGGCCGCAGTGTGGCAAAGGAACTGAATCGCAAGTCTGTACCATTTGTCGTGGTGGACACGAATGAGGCCAAGATTGCCAAGTACGTCGCCGAGGGCTGGCTGACGTTGATTGGTGATGGAACGCAGGAAACAACACTGCGGAAAGTGCAGGTGCAGAAGGCTGCGGGACTTGTTGCGGCCACGACGACGGATGCTACAAACATCTATATCGTGCTGACCGCACGAGGACTGAATCCCAAGCTGAAAATCATTGCTCGAGCGAGCGAGGAAGATGCCGAAAAGCACCTCAAAACAGCAGGTGCCGACTCGGTCATCTCTCCATATCATTTCGCAGGGCATCGCATCGCGCAGGCATTTCTTCGCCCGCACGTCCTCGACTTTCTGGACAGCGCCACGGTTCATCTCGGCATGGATCTTGAGATCGCACAGATCGCTATCGCTGCCGGATCGAGGTTTGTCGGGCAGTCGCTCGCCGAGTCGCACATACGTCACGACATGGGCGTGATCGTGCTTGCTATCAAGCGCGGAGATGAGATGCGGGTCGGCCCTTCACGCGATGACCTCATGGAAGCGGGGGACGTGTTGATCGCCATGGGTGATCCCTCCGGCCTTAGAAGGCTCGAAGAAACCGCACATGACGAGTCGGCCAGGACGAGCCGCAGATAACCATGAAGATCACGAGCACGGAGGAGATGCGCGCGATTGATCGCGCTACCAGCGAGCGTTTCGGCGTGCCATCACTGACGCTCATGGAGAACGCGGGTTCAGCGGTCGCCGATGTCGCCATGCGGCGGTTTCCTCACGCGCAGGATTTTGTCGTGGTCTGTGGAAAGGGCAACAACGGGGGCGATGGCTTCGTTGCTGCTCGCAAGCTGAAAGAGGCAGGGAAGGGCGTCGGCGTTGTCCTGCTGGCGAAGGCGGAAGAGATTCGTGGTGATGCCGCGGCCATGTTGGACCGGATGGCGCTGCCGTTCGTGAGTGTCACATCTGCAGAAGAATTGGACCGCGAACTTATGCCCATGCTGGAGCGCGGCGACGTCATCATTGACGCAATTCTGGGCACAGGGTTTCGTCCGCCAGTCGCAGGTCTGTACGGTGAGGCAATCAATGCCATTAACCGAGTTACAGCGCCGGTAATTTCGATAGATATTCCGTCGGGTGCAGGGTCGGACTCAACCGTGTTGCGCCAGAACGGTGTTATCGCGCGATCGGACGTGATCGTTACTTTCACTGCGCCGCGCCCTGCCCACGTGTTCGGGTTGCTAACGACAGGCCCAACGGTTTGCGCACCGATCGGTTCGCCCGATCAGGCAGTCGTATCTGAGCTTCGGCTGAATCTGACCACGCGAAGAGATTTCGCTGCATTCTTTGCGCCTCGGACGCCGGACGGGCACAAAGGCATTTACGGACATGCCTTACTGATCGGGGGTTCGGTGGGGAAGGCCGGAGCGGCAGCGATGGCCGGGATATCGGCTCTCCGAGTTGGCGCGGGGCTGTCAACGGTTGCGACCCCCAAGTCGGCATTACCCACGGTGGCAGGCTATGGTTTCGAACTGATGACTGAGCCGTTGGAAGAAACGGATGCCGGCAGCATCGCGCTCAGTGCTCTGGAATACGGGCGACTCGACAGGGTCATCAGCGGCAAGGATGTTGTCGCCATCGGCCCCGGCATCTCACGACATGCCGATACCGAACAGTTCGTGCTCGCTGCTGTTGCTCGCTGTGACAAGCCAACGGTGATCGACGCGGATGGTTTGAACGCATTCGAAGGCGCTGCCCATTTTTTAGACGGTAGCTTGCGACCGCTGATCCTGACTCCGCACCCAGGCGAGATGGCCCGGCTCACGGGGCAGAGCACAAAAGACGTTCAGTCGAACAGGTTGCAAGTTGCACGCGACTTCGCACGTGAACGCAAGTGCATCGTTGTGCTGAAAGGGCATCGATCGCTGGTTGCTCTGCCGGATGGAACGGTTTGGGTCAACCCAACCGGAAACCCTGGTATGGCAACCGGAGGCACTGGAGACGTGCTCACGGGAATGGTGGCCGGTCTCATTGCGCAGAATCGAGATGACGTGGCTGGCGCTGTGATCGCTGCTGTTTACCTGCACGGACTCGCTGGAGACGTGGCGCGCGAGCGCATGGGCGAACAATCCATGATTGCTGGGGACCTGATTACGGCATTGCCGGAGGCGATCCGGCGGGTGCGTCAGTCGGCCGCCGAACCCTGGGTGGAGTTTTAACGCAAATGGAAAAACAGTTTGAAACGCACTCGGCCGAGGAAACCATTGCACTTGGCCGGACTGTAGCCGAGTACCTGGCACCTCCTAAAATCGTTTTGCTGCGCGGAGATCTCGGAGCCGGTAAAACTACTCTGGTAAAGGGAATCGCCCAGGCTTTTGAAGCTGCTGAAGAAGAGGACGTCACCAGTCCGACGTTTACGCTCGTTCACGAGTATCGGGGCCCCCGCGCGACGCTTTATCACATCGACCTTTACCGCATTGAATCCGAGCGCGAGCTCGACACGCTCGGGCTGGATGACCTAGTCGATCCCAATAACGTGCTCCTGATCGAATGGGGCGAAAAGTTCGAGCGCTATGCGGACGGAAACGACGTGGAAATCGCGATTGAAAGGCTAAGCGAGAACGACAGAAGAATCACGCTGAGCGCGAGCGACATCTCCATGATGATCCGCGACTTCTGATCCAGTCTCGCTGAACCAGTGCCGCCTAGAACCCCATGATGTTGTAACCGCAGTCCACGTAGATCGTTTCACCAGTGATACCGGTACTCAGGTCTGAGGCCAGGAAAAGCGCGGTAGAGCCCACTTCATCGACTTCGACGTTCCGTTGAAGAGGGGCTTTCTCGGCCTGCACGCCCAGCATTTCGCCGAAACCGGCAATACCTCGTGCGGCCAGTGTCTTGATCGGTCCTGCGGAGATGGCATTGACGCGGACCTTCTGGCGTCCAAGGTCATAAGCGAGATAACGCACGCTGGCCTCGAGCGCTGCCTTGGCTACACCCATGACGTTGTAATGAGGTACGACTTTTTCTGCCCCGTAGTAAGTCAGTGTCATAACACTGCCGTTTTCATTCATCAGGGGAGCCGCTGCGCGGGAGACGGCGATCAGGGAGTAGACGCTGATATCGTGGGCGATGCGGAAGGCTTCCCGGGATGTTTGAAGGAAGTCATCTTTCAATGCTTCTTGCGGAGCGAAGGCAACGCTGTGGACCAGGATGTCAAGCGTCGCGTAGCGTTCTTTCAACTTGCCAAAGAGTTGGTTGATCTCGTCGTCGCGAGAAACATCGCACTGAAAAGCCTCTGCACCGGGCAGAGAAGAGATGAGATCTTCGGCTTCAAGTCGGACGCGCTCGTTCTGATAAGTGACTGCAAGCCTTGCGCCCGCCTGATGCAGACGCTGCGTGATTCCCCAAGCGATGCTGCGTTTGTTAGCTACGCCGAAGACTACGGCAGTTTTGTCTTTCAGGCTAACGGACACTAGCTCTTTCACCCTCCATCTTGGACTCAGCATACCACGTGGAGAAGAAATCACCAGCGAATTACATCGACGCGGTCAGCTATCATCGCGTTGCGATGTTATTCAGCGGCAGCACCCTTTTGTGCTTCAACCTGCACTCGTGGCTCCGAAACGGCCACGCTGATGAGAGGAAAGCGAGGAAGTACAGGCTGCCGATTATGGCGAATGCAGCAGTCAGGCTGTAGCGATGCGCGACCGCACCAACGACGAGTCCGAGCGTGAGTTGCAGTCCGACCGCCGCGAGTCCGAAAGTGTTCTGAACCCTGCCCATGAAGTGCTTCGGGACAACTTCCATCAAACTGCTGTTAAGTGCGACTCCACCTACTCCGCGAGCTGATCCGCAGATTGCATACAAAACCACCCCAATCGCGAGCCAATGCGAGAACGGAGCCAGATAGATGCTGGCCGCTAACAAGAACATCGATACGGCAATGGAGCGCCGCACTCCGTACTTCTGGACGATGTTCGCCGTGTACGCAACACTGATGAATGCGCCGATACCCCAGCCTGCGTTAAGCCAGCCGTACCCGTATGCTCCGGCGTGCAGGATGCGTTCGCTTAGTGGCGCTGTGACAACGTTCTGCGTAAGCATGGCGCCGATGAACAGCGACCAGCTTGTGCCCACGAGCACGACATAGCGGTTCTGCCTCAGGTATCGGACAGATTGCCGGATTTCATGAACGAAGCGCGCGAACACACCGTCCACATGGGCCAGTTCCGCGATAAGTTCAGGGGGCTTCTCGATGACGTGCCGTCCCTTTCGCACAGCGCTGTAGCAGAGGAAGGATGCTACGTACGTAAGCACGTCAATCAGCAATATTCCTCCGAGCCCTATGTGGTTATAGAGGAATCCGACTGCGGCGCCGGCGATGAGCCATCCGCCCTGCACGCCAGCCATGATGAACGTGTTCGCATTTACATACTCGGACTCAGGCGTCAGTTCCTGGAGCAATGCGCTGATTGTTGGCCAGAACATCCAGAACCCGGCCGAAACCAGAACACTCATCAGGTACAAATGCCATAGTTGAACCTGGTTCCTGAAGACGAGCACGGCGACGGCAAGAATCAACAGGCCGCGCACCACGTCGAGTAACATGATGAGCCTGCGGCGGTCTTCGCGGTCGATGACTACTCCGCCGAACGGCAACAGCAGCATCGAAGGAATCGTCTGCAAAACCACCAGCGTCCCTAGTGCCACTTCGGAATGTGTGGCCTGAAGTATGTACCAGATCACGGCTGCCGAGTTCATGCCGCTGCCGATCATCGACACAACATTGGCCAGGAACACGAGTCGCAGCGATCGTTTTTGCAGCAGGGAACGCATTCTCTCCAATGTACCGAAAAAGGAAGCGAGGTGCAGCGGGATTTGCGAGGCAGTCCGAACCGGTAAGCACTTGCATCTAAGTAAGTGCAGGAAAGTACAAGCTTTCGTAAATTGTGGAGGGTTAGCTGGCTGCACTGCCCAATCGTGCTGAAGGGATAGCTCGAGCCGTGCTCTGCATAACCGTGGCGCTCGCGGGTACTGTTGCTGCGGCTCCGGCTCCGCGCGACTCCGGAAGCGGAAAGAAGCTCCCCACAACCCAGCCAGTGTATCTCGAAGGCCGTGTGATGGAGTTTACGTTCGTGCCGGGAAAGCGTGTGTTCCCCATCGGACCATGGAAGATTCCGGCAAAGCTGGAACGTGACAAGCCTCGTGATCCGCGCCCGAACCTCTACATTTTCGCACCCGGAACCCAGTACACAGCCGAGTTCGCGCCACAATACAACCACAACGAGATAATTAGCGCTTTGCCAGTCAAAGCCGAGCCACGCGATTGGGATATCTACTGGGCCATCGTGCTGGATCCTGCATTCAAGGACGACATTCAAGGTGAGCAGCAGTTGGTATTGGCGACCCAGCAGGGCTTCGAGATACCTGAAGGTTTGGCGTTTGAAGACATACCTGGGGCTACGTTCCTGCGGGAGTTTTTGAAGATACAAGGCCTTGAAGGTTTGGACAAATATCGGCGGCCAGATGGCGCGTTGCCGCGGGTGATTATCGTTCCAGCTCACCTCTCGATCCGGGCCGCAGCATCAGATCCGAGCGCGCCGCCGCCAGCCAAGCGCAGCCTTGCCACTGCACTCTCATCCATCCTTCGAAGGCAAAAGCCAGCCGAGAAGCCTGCCCAGTCGGGCAAGCAGCCCTGAGATCAGGACCTCCCCGTGGCCCAGATTAGGGAGCAGTTTCGTCCGTCACACGTCAACGTGTAGTTCACGCTTGCTGTGACATTCAGCGAGAGCTAGCATTCACCCGGGAGAGTCTGGACAGAGATCCCCGATAGGAATGCGAGCAGCCTGACAAAGCCGTCCCGCTCGCACGCATCTCGGAAGTTGCTTTGCTCCGGGCTAAACGGATATGCCGGAATCACCCGGCGTGGAGGTGTGTATGAAAGGGTGGCGCTTTACCGCTGTATTCGTATGTGTACTCTTCTTAGCAGTCGCGGCGAATGCACAACTAGCAAAAATCTTGATTCCTGCGGGTACGCCGGAGGATCAAGCGATCCAGGCGATCACCAATGAAGGCGATGCCCAGAAGCGCACCGCGATGTGGGACGACTTCGTCACCAAGTTCAAAGACAATCCACAAGCTGTTGCGTACGGCAATTGGCAGCTTTCCCAGATATACAGCGCTGATGGCGATAACGCGAAAGGATTGGAGTATGGCGACAAGGCTCTTGCAGCCATGCCGAACAACCTTGACATACTCGTAGCGAACGCCGGTATCGCGCAGCAGATGAAGAATACCTCGAAAGTGATGGAATATGCGGCACGGGGCGGCAAGGCCTTCAACGGCGTAGGCAGCCAGCCGAAGCCCGAGGGCATGACGGATGAGCAGTTCGCGTCGAAGATTGCCGAAGAGAAGAGTTCAGCGCAGCAGAGTTACGAGTTCCTCGAGATTTCAGCATATAACGTGGTCGCAGGTGAACAGGACCCGAAGGCGCGCCTGAACTACATTGAGCAATACACCGAAGCCTTTCCGGAATCTCGTTTCTCTGAAAATGTGAACGCTTTCGCGATCATGTCCGTGCAGCAGATGAACAATCCGGCGCTGCTGAACGAATTCGCGGAGAAAGCGCTCGCAAAGAATCAAAACAGCCTTTCGACGCTCATCTTGCTCGCCAATGCGTTTTCAGAGGACCAGAGCCCATCAAGTGCTGCGAAGGCAGCAACCTACGCCCGCAAGGCCATCGAGCTAGCGAAAGCAGACGATCCGAGCGCAGATAAGCAGCGGAAGATGTCTGCGGGAGTGGCGCACTCCGCGCTCGGTTACGCGTTGCTGAAAGAAGACAAAACGACACAGGCGATCGCCGAGTTGAAGACAGCCGCGACGATGCTTAAGGACAACCCGGCGGCTTACTCGACAGTGCTGTACCGGCTCGGTTTCGCGTATGCCAAAACTCAGCAATACGTTGATGCGAAGCCGGTTTTGGCCGAAGCTGCCGAAATTGAAGGACCATTCCAACAGGCTTCGAAAGAATTGCTGGAGAAGGTCGCCACAGCGAAACCTGTGGCGAAGAAGCCGGTACGTAAACACTAAAAGTGGACGGACGCAAAATGCATGGGTAGCCCGCAAAGGCTACCCATTATTGTTGGCACAGAACATTCAGTTCGCACGAACGTCGCAGGACGGGCGGTTTCGCACCGAGCCGTGTAGCGCTCGCAAGATTAGCTGACTAGCGCTTCACCAGTTCTTCTGAGAGTAGTTGCGCTTTGAGCGCCAAACGGTAAGCACGTTCAATGTCGCCGTCCGTATCTGCGGCCCGAGATTGCGTTAAGAACGTCCGGATCTGCTGTAGAGCAGCCTGCTCATCTGAGTTGAGCTGGCGCGTAATGCTGCGGAGGTTGCTCTCAGTCGTGTCACGCAGTTGAGTGGTAGCGCGCCTTTGCTGCGAAGCTTCGTCTTCTGGAATTCCAGCCGAAAGCTGACCGTTCAGCGTTGTCTCGCTGCCTTCGTTGACCACTGTCTTATCTCTTGGGTCCGTAGGCTTTTTGGCGGTCTGTCGTTTCCGCGGTTTCGGCTTGGGTTTCGCAGCTATCGGAGGTGGCGGTACCTCGACTTTGACAAAAGCATTCGTCGAAGCGCGCAGGCCGCGGTCGTCGGTGACCGTACAGCTAACTGTGACTGATCCTGCCGTTAAGCCCGTCGTGTCCAGTTTTACAGTCGATCCAGCAGTCGCACCGGCCAGCGCCGGACCCGCTCCGGTGATGAGCCCTGCACTCGGAACGCAGTTATACATCAACGGACGGTTGTCTGGACTGCTGCCAAGGCATGTAATGATGGCCGGCTCGCCCGACTTCACGGTGCCTGGTTTGGTAGTGCAGGAAACTCGAGGCGGCTGCGCCTGACCTTCCGGCTGCGGCTCTTGCTGCTGCGTGATTGTGGGTGCTTGCTGCTGCGGGGATGGCACTGGAGGTCGCTTCTTCTTGCAGCCGCCCAAAAAGAGCAGCGGGAGCAGTGATACGATCGCGAGTTTTCTCCAAGTCAAACGCATGCTGTTGTTGTTTTAAAACTTTGCAGCGATAAGGGCAACCCTCATCCGTCGAACGAAATTCGTCAACTCCTCGCGGTAGCCTCCTCCAACGCATCCTTGCGCATGTCGAGCAGAGGCAGGCGCAAGCGAAACGTAGTGCCTTTTCCGTCGACCGACTCGAAATCCACGGAACCGTTGTGCATTTGCATCACGCGATAAGTCATCGCTAACCCAATGCCGCTACCCTTCTTCTTCGTCGTGAAGTAGAGGTTGAAAATCTTGTCCCGAATGTCGGCTGGAATTCCTCCGCCCTGGTCTTGAATCTCTACCTGTGCAGACCCGTCATCTCGCAGAGCTGCGATTCTCAAGGTTCCGCCGCTTGCCATGGCTTGTACTCCGTTGAGCACGACGTTTAGTAGGGCTTGCTTGACCAGGTCGGAATCGACCTTCACGGGCAGCGGTTCCGGCGACATGTTCCGCACAATGTACACGCCGTGCGTTTCTGCTTCCGGACCAGCAAGACTGGCGACGTCATCGAGAATTTTTCGGAGATCAGTATCAGCCAACCGAAGCTCCATCGGGCGCGTGAAGTCCACGAGAGTGGCCACTACGCGGTCCAGCCGCTGGATCTCGCTCCCAATTACATCCATGTGGCGTCGGGTATCGGGATCCAGTTGCTGAAGCTTCTCGCGCAAAACCTCAAGGTGCACGACAATCGCGTTGATCGGGTTCTTGACTTCATGCGCAACGCCGGACGTCAGCCGCCCTATCGCAGCCAATCGGCGTGATAGCTCGATCTCATCTTCGATCTTCCGAACCGACTCAGCATCGCGCAGCGTCAAAAGCGCGCCAATCTTCTCTCCGCGTTCTTCGATGAAGTCGAGTGACGCCTGCACGCGCCGCCCGTTAGCGTTCTCGACCTCCACCTGCGCAATGGATTCGTGGTACCGGAATGATTCCCTCACGAGCGTGCTGAGCGGAGATGAATCGGTGAAGATATCGTAAACGCTGTGGCCCAGCATCTCGCCACGGGGGCGGCCAGCGAACTGCTCCGCTGAGGCACTGACGAGCACGACGCGCGCGTCCTTTGTGAACAGCATCAAGCCGTCTTCGAGATTCGCCATGATCTGGTCGAGGTTCTCCTTCAGCGCGGAGAAAACCTCCTTTACATCGCGCATCTGGCGGCCCAAGCGGTCGATCTTTGTCGTTACTACCCCGTACTCGTCGCTGCGTGGTTTTTCTGGCTCTGCGGACACGTCGATTTCGCCTGCCGTCATCCGGTCGAGTCGGGCTCCGATTGCATGTAACGGGCGAAGAGCGAGATTAGACAGTCCGGCGGCGAGGAGCAGGGAAACGAATATGGAGATGGCCGAAAAAATCAGCGCCCGATTCAATTGCGGCTCAAGATCGCTCTTGAGCAGCACAGTTGAGAGTCCAACACGAACATCGCCGAACGGTGCTCCATTGCGTTGTAAGGAAAGGCGAACGACGTAGACCTTGGGCTCGCCATAGACCACCCGAATCTGTTTCCAGAATCCGCCTTCCCTGACGGTTGAGAACTCCTCGCGCTCCGGCAGTTTCTGTCCCTGTTGGTCTGAGTCCGTATGGAGCAACGCAACCCCGTTCGCATCGACAATGGCGGTGTCATAAATAATAGGGGAATAGCCGACGATCGACTGGAACAGGGAGTTGAGACCTGGGTCGGTCTCAAGAGATTCTTGGATGGCCTCTCGAACTGCCGCAGGATTGTTCACGTCAATCCTGCTTGAGTTCAGATCAATTTCAAGCGCCTCACGGGCGGCATTGAATACTTCGTGGGCCACGAACTCGCAATCAGAATAGGAGTCGTTAACCCGCGCGCGCACCGTCTGCGAGACATAAATGTACGCAAACACCGCAACCAAGGCCACCACCATCGCCGTGATTGCCAGTACTAGTTTCGTCTTGAGTCGCAGGCGCGGCATCAAACTAACACTTCAGTCGTTCGATTCGTCAAGAACTTAGGGCTGTCCCACTTCGGCAGGCACATTTTGAGTGCCGTACTCTTTCAACTTGTTGTGCAATGTCTTGAGGCTGATGCCCAGGATTTCGGCCGCGCGCGTCTTATTATTGTTCGTCGCTTCCAGGGTCTTCAGGATCAGCAGACGTTCCGCTTCTTCCACGGTTGTGCCGACACCAAGGCGTACTGCATTCGCTTCCTGCACAGCTTGTCGAACCGCACTCTGGCCGAAGCCCGGTGGCAAGTGCGCCGGTTCAACGATGGATCCGCCACAAACAATCACGGCGCGCTCCAGCATGTTTCGGAGTTCGCGAACGTTCCCGGGCCAGTTGTAGCTCTGGAACGCCTGCAAGACGGCCTCGCTAACCATTCCGATGTTGCGGCCGTGCTTTTCGTTCATATCCGTGAGCAAGCCCTGCACCAAGTCGGGGAGGTCCTCTTTGTGCTCTCTCAAGGGTGGCATGTGAATGTTGAAGACATTCAGCCTGTAATAAAGGTCATTCCGCAGTTCGCCCTTGGAGACCGCCTCCTCTGGAACTTTGTTGGTTGCCGCGAGTACTCGGACGTCCACGGGGGTTTCGACTTTGCTGCCGAGCCGGCGCAGCTTCCGGTCTTCCAGCACACGGAGCAGCTTGGCCTGCGTAGGTACCGGCATTTCACCGATCTCGTCCAGAAGCAGTGTGCCTCCTTCGGCCAGTTCGAAGCACCCTGTGCGGCGTTCTAGTGCGCCCGTGAAAGCACCTTTCTCGTGACCGAATATTTCACTCTCGATGAGCGTTTCAGGAATCGCAGCACAGTTGATGGCTACGAACGGCTTGGGTTTCCGCGGACTGAGGTCGTGGATCGTACGGGCGACAAGCTCCTTGCCGGTGCCACTCTCACCCGTGATCAGCACTGAGGCCGTGCTGGGAGCGACCTGCTCGATGAGGCGAAAGATCTCCTGCATCTTGCGAGACGAACCGATCAGGGATCCCAATAGACCTTTGTCGCGCAATGTCCGGCGGTAGACTTCTTTCTCAATCTTGTCCGTTTGCGATTGCGTGGCTTTTTGGAGGACGTTTCGCAGGCGCGCGATTCGGCTCGGGTTCAGAGGCTTTTCGATGAAGTCATAGGCGTGCAGCTTCATAGCAGTCACGGCCTCATCAACATTGCCCTGACCTGTGAAGACAATGACTGCGACCTGCTCTCCTACGCGCTCCAACAACTCCATGCCGGTCATCCGCGGCATCTTCAGGTCGGTTATGACCACGGCTGGAGAGCACGCTGTGACTTTCTCCAAGCCTTCCAAGCCATCCCGCGCGGTTTCCGTTCGATAGCCCCAGGCCGAGATCAGCTCCGCAAGGCCTGATCGCTCGTTCTCTTCGTCTTCTACAATAAGGACTTTTTGCTGGCTCATATTCACAGTCGAGAGACCCCGCCTCTTGTGGACGCGGTTCCTTGCTTTCGGAGTACAACCTCAGTAGGATGCGTGGACCTTATTTCTTGCCAATTCGGACCAAATCCGCCATCACTCTTGAAGAAGGGCGATATGCACTGTTCCATCATAGCGGACTCCGTGGGGGAGGGCACTTCACGTTTCAGAGGCGAGAGCTGTTGTTGCTCGGAACTCCAGCCTCGTCTGCCAAAACATCGAAGATCCGAACTGCTTCGGCTTTCGAACGTGCAATGAAATTGAGGGTTCCACGCATTCTGGGCCGTCAGTTCAGCAGTTTCCCCCAGCAATATCGAGCCGTGTACTCGAAGTAAATATCGCTTTTTGATGTATTTAGGTTTCCAGCATCAGGCGAATGCAGTAGAATTTCGTACTCGGGAGGACAGAGACTTTCGTGTGACCAGTCTCAGTTCTCGTTGAGATCCGGTTCTCGGCGGTCAATACGGAGGATTTTGCATGTCCATAACGAAAGTAGTGAAGGGTCGTGTGATGAAAGCATTGTTGGCGCTGGCGCTCATAGCGGCAACCTCCTCCGCAGTGCTTGCACAGGACACGACACCGTCCAAGGTCGACATTTTCGGCGGTTATTCCTGGGCGAGCCCCGGGCGGATTGGGGCGAATCAGAACCAGGGCGTGCCCGGCACATCCTTCAAGCTGGAAGGCGAGAACGGCTTTGGAGTGTCGGTTACCTACAATGCGCATAAATTCGTCGGATTCACAGCCGACATTGGGGGACATTACAGCGACCAGGCGAACTTCAGCACGTTCATGTTTGGCCCGAAGTTCATGTACCGCACCGAGCGCATCACGCCGTTTGGTGAGCTGTTGGTCGGCTTGGCACGGTTGTCTCCAGAAGGCCGCGATAGCGCCCATGGACTCGGTGTTGCCGTTGGCGGTGGCATAGACCTGAACATTGCGAAGCGCGTTGCCTGGCGTGTCATTCAAGCCGACTACATTCGGCAACAGCACAATCTCAGCAGTGGGCTGGGCGTCGGCTTCTTGAACGGCGCGCGTGTCCGCGGTGGTTTGGTGTTCATGCTGGGTGGCATGGAGCCACTTACTCCGCCATCCGCTTCGTGCTCTGTCCAGCCGACAGAAGTTATGGCCGGGGAGCCAGTTACGGCCACCATCAATGCCACGGGCTTCAATCCTAAGCACACCATCAATTACGACTGGAAGAGCAGCGGCGGAAAGGTGACCGGCAAGGACACCACTGCGAACATCGACACGACCGGCATGGCACCGGGTACTTACACCGTGACCGGCACGGCGACCGATCCCCGCGTCAAGAGGAACAACGTCGCGAGCTGCAACGCGACCTTCACGATCAAGGAACCGCCGAGGAATCCGCCGACGATCTCCTGCTCGGCGAATCCGACCACGGTTACGTCCGGCGACGCCTCCACGATCACCTGCCAGGGCAACAGCCCTGACAACCGTCCGATCACCTATAGTTGCACGTCAACTGCTGGCCGCATCAGCGGCACCGGCGCAACAGTGCAGCTTGATACGGCCGGTGCACCAGCAGGTCCGATTACAGTTAATTGCACGGCGACCGACGACCGCGGGCTGAGTGCCTCGACGACGACCAGCGTCAACGTCGAAGTTCCGCCGCCGCCGCCGACTGCCAGCAAACTGAACGAGATCGCGTTCCCGAACACAAAGCTGCCGGCACGCGTCGACAACACTGCAAAGGCGGTTCTGGACGATGTCGCTCTGCGTCTGCAGCGCGAGCCTGATGCAAGGGCTGTCATCGTCGGCTACATGGATCCAGCCGAGCAGAAGACCGCCAAGCGGCTTCGCATTAAGGACCTTGCCGCTCAGCGAGCTGTGAATACGAAGGAATACCTGGTCACCGACAAGGGTATTGATCCTGGCCGGATCGACGTACGCACGGGAACCGCTGGTGGTACTCGCGCGGAAATCTATCTGGTTCCTGCAGGAGCTACCTTCAACGTCGAAAACACGACCCCGGTGAGCGAAACCGTGAAGCCGCAGGTCGAAAAAAGGCGTCCAAGGCGATGACGAAGTAACTGTTGAGCAGAGCAGCAGTTGATGATAAAAGGCCGGTTGGCCCGCGCGAGCGCGCACGGAAGCGTACTCATGGCGGTGTCCGACCGGCCCTCTTTATTTTCGAGCCTTCGGTAACTTTGCGATTCCGTCATTTCATCTCACACTTCAGGCGGCGCGGGATCGCGCTCACTTTGCGGTAATGGAACGATCACCTGAATCGGGGGTCTAATCGATTGATGCGTGCCAAGCCGATGCGCGACGTCATCCGAGTTGTCTGCTTTTTTCTTTGCTTTCTTCCGCTTGTCGTATCCGCCCAATGGACTCCGGTAGGCCCGGATGGCGGAGACGTCCGCACGCTCGCTTATGATCCAAAAAATCCTGATCGACTGATTCTCGGTACTAGTGCGGGCCAGTTGTATGTGTCCAACGACGCAGGCCGGTCATGGTCTCGCTTCGCTCGTTTGGGAGGCGGGAACGATTACGTGCTCGACAATATTGAGATCGACCCGACAGACTCCCGGACGATGTACGTTGCAGCTTGGAGCGTCGAGGACCAGTTAAAGAGCGGCGATCTCTTCCGGACGCGAGATGGCGGAAAGACTTGGACGGCGTTGCCGGCCATGCATGGAAAATCCATTCGCGCATTGGCGACTTCGGTTTCTGATCGTCGTATTGTGGTTGTCGGAGCGCTTGATGGGGTTTTCCGAAGCAGGGACGGCGGGGACAGCTGGGAACGTATCTCGCCGGCGAACCACGCCGAAATCAAGAACATTGAGTCCATTGCCATCGATCCGCGCGATCCCAATGTGATCTATGCCGGAACCTGGCACCTGGCTTGGAAAACCTCGGATGGTGGGGTTAGCTGGCGCCCGATCAAGAATGGCGTAGTTGATGACTCCGACGTCTTTTCGATCATCGTGGATCGCCAGAACTCTTCCGTTGTTTACCTCAGCGCATGTTCCGGTATTTACAAGAGCGAATCCGCCGCGGAACTCTTCAAAAAGATACAGGGCATCCCGTTTTCAGCGCGGCGCACGCGCGTTCTGCAGCAGGACCCGAACGATACCAACGTAGTCTACGCAGGTACGACCGAGGGTCTGTGGAAGACGACCGACGCTGGCAAGACATGGAAACGCGTGACCGCTCCAAACATCATCGTGAATGACGTGCTGGTTGATCCGCGGCAGTCCACCCACGTTCTGCTCGCGACCGACCGTAGCGGAGTGCTTGCGAGCCGAGACGGCGCACAAACCTTTACAGCATCGAATCGTGGTTTTTCTCACCGCCAGGTTTCCGCAGTCGTCGTTGATCGAAACGATCCGGATACGCTCTATGCCGGAGTCGTCAACGACAAGGAGTTCGGCGGCATTTTTGTGTCTTCCAACGGCGGCTCCGACTGGAAGCAGCTCACCGACGGCTTGGCCGGGAAGGACGTGTTCACGCTTGCCCAAGCCGAGAACGGTGCGCTTGTCGCCGGTACAAACAGAGGCGTATTCATGTTGCCTCGGGGCGAACGCGTGTGGCGCCCAATCAACACAATTGTGACCGAGAAGCAGGTGAAGGTTGCGCCGGCGAAGAAAAGTAAGAAGTCCAAGGCTCAGCCAACTTACAAAACCCAAGTGGTCAAATCGGAGTTAACGGCGCGTGTCTCGCAGATCTCGATTGAGAAAGGAATGTGGTTTGCAGCAACCTCAAATGGTCTCTACTCCTCGGAGGACAGCGGTCGCAGCTGGCGCGCCGTAGATATTGCCGGCCATCGCAGCTTCCTGGGTGTTCAAGTTTTGGACGATGCCGTTGTTGCCGCGACGCTCAACGCTGTTGCCGTGTCCCGGGACAAGGGAGCTACATGGAAGGTGAGCTCAATGCCGAAATGGGTACATGCCATCTTCAGTGTGGCAATCACTCCGGACGGGATTTGGGCCGCAAGCCGCG
>Ga0196970_1000471_pt1 | contig 46269 bp, 45 predicted proteins | sample S1v_513CmetaG_FD_148672 | JGI IMG/M metagenome (GOLD analysis project Ga0196970, IMG submission 148672) | Soil microbial communities from Anza Borrego desert, Southern California, United States - S1+v_5-13C | ecosystem: Environmental > Terrestrial > Soil > Desert | place: USA: California... | reverse complement strand
CGGTTGGCGGCGCTGGTGATCATCAGCACCCAGACGAGGCTGTGCCGCGCCTGAAGATCCCCCGCGGCCACGACCAGCGCCGGCCGCCGCTGGCGCACCGGGCGGTCGGTGTAGGGGAACGGGACCTTGACGACGTCCCACGGCTCAAAGATCGGCATAGGCCCGCCGGTCGGCGTCGGAGTCCCACTCCGTGAAAGTGCGGAACGGATCGTCGGCCGGCTGCGCCGCCGCACGGGTGAGGATGACCCGCCCGTCCTCGATGGTGTAGGCGATCTCGTCGCCCTCGCGCAGCCCGAGGGCATGCCGCACCGACTGCGGGATGGTGGTCTGCGCCTTGCTGGTCAGCTTGCTGGTGATCATGACGGCGCCGCAGTAAGGAATATCCTTACGGTAGGGCGCGACCCCGCACGGGTCAAGTGTCCGGGATCCAAGGGCCCCCGGTCCTTGGCGGAGGGAGCGCGAGGGAGGCGGCGCCTCCCTCGCAACCCTCACCGGAAGCGCCTTACTTGGCGACGCCCGGCTTGTGGGTGAAGTTGTGGTGCGCCTCGATGTAGCGCACGGTGCCCGACTTGGAGCGCATGATCACCGAGTGGGTGATCGCACCGCCCGGGAACCGCCGCACGCCGCGCAGCATGGCGCCGGTGGTCACGCCGGTGGCGGCGAACATCACGTTGCCGCTGGCCAGCTCGGTCAGGCTGTACTTCTTGTTGAGGTCGGTGACGCCCCAGCGGGCGGCGCGGGCCTTCTCGTCGTCGTTGCGGAACAGCAGGCGGCCCTGGAACTGGCCGCCGATGCAGCGCAGCGCCGCCGCCGCCAGCACGCCCTCCGGCGCGCCGCCGGAGCCGACGTACATGTCCACGCCGGCGTCCGGCTGGCTGGTGGCGATCACGCCCGACACGTCGCCGTCGGAGATCAGCATGATGCGCGCACCCGCCTCGCGGACGCGGGCGATCAGCTCAGCGTGGCGCGGGCGGTCGAGGATGCAGACCACCAGCTCCTCCACCTCGGTGCCCTTGGCCTTGGCCAGCGCCTTGAGGTTGTTGGCCGGCGTCTCGTCCAGGTCGACGACGCCCTCGGGCAGGCCGGCGCCCACGGCGATCTTGTCCATGTAGACGTCGGGGGCGTTGAGGAAGCCGCCCTCCTCCGCCATGGCGACGACGGCCAGCGCGTTCGGGCCGCCCTTGGCGGTGATGGTGGTGCCCTCCAGCGGGTCGAGCGCGATGTCGACCTTCGGGCCGCGGCCCTGGCCGGCGCCGACCTTCTCGCCGATGTAGAGCATCGGCGCCTCGTCGCGCTCGCCCTCGCCGATCACGACGGTGCCGTCGATGTAGAGGGTGTTGAGCGCCTGGCGCATGGCGTCGACGGCGGCCTGGTCGGCGAGCTTCTCGTCGCCGCGGCCCATCAGCAGCGACGCGGACAGCGCCGCCGCCTCGGTAACGCGCACGGCCTCGAGCGCCAGGTTCCGGTCCATGCCGGACAGGTCGACGGTCTTCTGTGGCATTGTAGGTGTTCCCCCGAACTCTCGGTGTCGTTGTTTCGGTTCTTAGAACTGCTCGATGCGGATCATGCGCGGCGGCTCCAGCACGGCGGCCTGCGCGGCGATCTGCGCCAGGGCCTTCTGCATGGACGCCTCGTTGGTGTCGTGGGTGGTGAGCACCACCGGCACCGCCTCGCCGGGCGACCGGCCGCGCTGCAGGAAGCTCTCCATCGACACGTTGTTGTCCCGCAGCACCGCCGCCACCTCCGCTATCACGCCGGGGCGGTCGACGACCATGAGGCGGACGTAGTACGCCCCCTGCCGGCCCTCCATGGGAGAGGGGTCGAGCGCCGCCAGCTGCGACGCCGGTACCCCGAAGGTCGGCGTGCTGCGCCCGCGCGCCACGTCAACCAGATCGGCCACCACGGCGGACGCGGTCGGGCCGGCGCCGGCGCCGCGGCCGACCAGCCAGACGCGGTCGACGAAGTCGCCCTGCGCCACCACGGCGTTGAACACGCCGTCCACCGCGGCGATGGGGGCGTCCTTCGGCACCATGCAGGGGTGCACGCGCTGCTCGACGCCGTTGCGGGTCAGGCGCGCGATGCCCAGCAGCTTGATGCGGTAACCCAGCTCCTCGGCGTACTTCAGGTCCACGGCCGAGATGTGGCGGATGCCCTCGATGTGGACGCTCTGGAAGTCCACCGGCACGCCGAACGCCACCGAGGTGAGGATCGCCAGCTTGTGCGCCGCGTCGACGCCGTCGATGTCGAAGCTGGGGTCGGCCTCGGCGTAGCCGAGCGCCTGCGCCTCGGCCAGCACGTCGGCGAACTCGCGCCCCGTGGTCCGCATCTCGGTGAGAATGTAGTTGCAGGTGCCGTTGAGGATGCCGTGCACCTCGGTCACCCGGTTGGCGGCGAGGCCCTCGCGCAGCGCCTTGACGATCGGGATGCCGCCGGCCACCGACGCCTCGAACGCCAGCGCCAGCCCGCGCCCCTCGGCCATCTGGGCGAGCGCCGGGCCGTGGTTGGCGAGCAGCGCCTTGTTGGCGGTCACCACGTGCCGGCCGGTCTCCAGCGCCGTCTCGACGGTGGCCTTGGCCGCCCCGTCGGAGCCGCCGATCAGCTCGACCACCACGTCCACGTCCGGCGCGGCGGCCATGGCGACCGGGTCCTCGAACCAGCGGACGTTCGAGAGGTCGACGCCGCGGTCCTTCGACCGGTCGCGGGCGCTGACCGCCGTCACCTGGATGCGGCGGCCGCAGCGCTGCTCGATCAGCGCGCCGTGCTCGGCCAGCACCTTGAGCACACCGGCGCCGACCGTGCCCAGGCCGGCGACCGCGATCTTGAGGGGAGCCGTCACGGGAGACCTGCCTCTTTGTAAAGCTGCTTGCGCACCTCGGGGTCCTCGCTCGCGGCACCGCCGGCGGCGTTGGAGCGGAAGAACTCCTTGATGTTGCGGGTGGCCTGGCGGATGCGGTGGACGTTCTCCACGAGGCCCAGGCGGACGTGCCCGTCGCCGTACTCGCCGAAGCCGATGCCCGGCGACACCGCCACCTTGGCCTCCTGCATCAGCAGCTTGGAGAACTCCAGCGAGCCCAGGTGGGCGAACGGCTTGGGGATCGGCGCCCAGGCGAACATGGAGGCGGCCGGGCTCGGCACCTGCCAGCCGGCCTGCGCCAGCCCTTCGATCAGCACGTCGCGGCGCTGCTTGTACATCTGGCGGATCTGCTCGACGCAGTCCTGCGGGCCGTTCAGCGCGTGCGCCGCGGCCACCTGGATCGGCGTGAAGGCGCCGTAGTCCAGGTACGACTTGATGCGCGCCAGCGCGGCGACGAGCTTCTTGTTGCCCGACGCGAAGCCGATGCGCCAGCCGGCCATGCTGTAGGTCTTGGACATCGAGGTGAACTCGATGGCGACCTCGCGCGCCTCCGGGATCTCCAGGATCGACGGCGGCGGGTCGCCCTCGAAATAGATCTCCGAATAGGCCAGATCGGACAGGATGTAGATCTGGTGCTTGCGGCAGAACTCGACGATCGGCCGGTAGAAGTCCAGCCCCACCACCTGCGCCGTCGGGTTCGACGGGTAGTTCAGCACCAGCGCCAGCGGCTTCGGCACGGAATGCCGCGTCGCGCGCTCCAGCTGGTTCATGAAGGCGTCGAGGTCGGGCGACTTGCCGCCCTCGGTGCCCACCGGCAGGTGACGGATCGAGGCGCCGGCCAGCACGAAGCCGAAGGGATGGATCGGATAGCTGGGGTTCGGCACCAGGATGGTGTCGCCGGGGCTGGTGATGGCGTTGGCGAGGTTGGCCAGGCCTTCCTTGGACCCGATGGTGACGATGGTCTCGGTCTCGGGGTCGAGGTCGACGTTGAAGCGCCGCTTGTAGTAGGCGGCGTGCGCCCGGCGCAGGCCGGGGATGCCGCGGGAGTTGGAGTAGCGGTGCGTCTTCGGGTTCTGGACGGTCTCGACCAGCTTATCGACGATGTGCTGCGGGGTGGGCTGGTCGGGGTTGCCCATGCCGAGGTCGATGATGTCCTCGCCGGCGGCGCGGGCGCGCGCCTTCATGGCGTTGACTTCCGCGAAGACGTAGGGCGGCAGGCGCTTGATGCGGTGGAACTCTGACGAATCGCTGCTCATGGACGCTCCGAGACCTTCGCCGGCCGCGGGCTGGACCAGGAAAAGGCGAGCGGACCGGGACCACCTATCTACCGCCCCGCCCACGGATTAGCGAGGCAAATTTCGCACGGCCGCCTTGTGGAGGTTGCGTTTGTTACGGGCGGGTTGTGCGGGGTTGCCGCCCTCCGCCCGCGCCCTGCCTCACCCCTTCGGCTTCGGCGGAACCGGCACCGGCTTGTACTTCTCCTCCAGAGCCTTCGCGGCGGCGCGCGCCTGGGCGCGCTCCTGCTCCAGCGCGGTCAGGTCCTTCTGCCGCTGCTCCACGCTCGGCACGTCGGTCGGGCGCGGCGGCACCGTGGCCAGGTTGGGGTACGCCTTGTTCTCGCCGCTCATGCCGCGGACCGGCGTTGGTGCGTCGGGTGCCGGGCCGCCGCCGAAGACCGACCCGACCAGGCCGGTGTCCAGCGTCCGGTCGCTGCACCCGCCCAGGGCCAGCAGGGCCGCGAGGCCGCCGACCGCCATGAATCCCTTGCCCGCCCTGCTTCTCGCCATTCCGTTCACTCCACGAACCTGTCCTTTGGTTCAGCCTTGCATTCGGCCGAAGGACATAAAATCTTCATACCGCGGGTGTATGAGTGCAGGATGCAATCTTCGCAGATGCAGCAACCCCACACGATCCCCGTTTCAAATTCCGTACGGCACTGTATAAACCTCTGAACAGCGTCCCTGAAGCCGAAACGATACGATAAGGACTGCGCCATGGCCGAAAACCAGGCCCCGGATGTGAAGCTCCCCGATCCCGTCGAGCTGTCGCGGGCGATGACCCGCATCGCCGAGCAGAGCCAGAAGCTGGTCACCGATTTCCTGGCACGCCAGACCGCCGACGGCGGCGTCGGCGGCGTCGGCAATCCGGACCCGATGGGCGTGGGCAGCGCCTTCCTGGAGATGACCAAGCGCATGATGGCCGATCCGGCCAAGCTGATGAAGGCGCAGATGACCCTGTGGCAGGATTACCTGACCCTGTGGCAGCGCACCACGCAGCGCCTGCTGGGCCAGGAGGCCGAGCCGGTCATCACCCCGGCCAAGGACGACCGCCGCTTCAAGGACTCGGCCTGGGACGAGAACACGCTGTTCGACTTCATCAAGCAGTCCTACCTGCTCAGCGCCCGCTGGATGCAGTCGACGGTCAACGAGGTCGAGGGCCTGGACGACCACACGGCCAAGAAGGTGGACTTCTACACCCGCCAGTTCGTCGACGCGATGGCGCCCTCCAACTTCGTCATGACGAACCCGGAGGTGCTGCGCACCACCGTGGAGACCGGCGGCGAGAACCTGGTCAAGGGCCTGGAGCATCTGCTGAAGGACCTGGAGCGCGGCAAGGGTGAGCTGCGCATCTCCATGACCGATTACGACGCCTTCCAGGTCGGCAAGAACATCGCCTCGACCCCGGGCAAGGTGGTCTTCCAGACCGACCTGATGCAGCTGATCCAGTACACGCCGACCACGCCGGACGTCGCCAAGCGTCCGCTGATGATCGTGCCGCCCTGGATCAACAAGTTCTACATCCTGGATCTGCGCGAGAAGAACAGCTTCGTGAAGTGGGCGGTGGACCAGGGCCACACCGTCTTCGTCCTGTCCTGGGTCAACCCGGACGAGAAGCTGGCGCAGAAGACCTTCGAAGACTACATGACCGAGGGCGTGCTGGCCGCGCTCGACGCCATCGAGAAGCAGACCGGCGAGAAGGACGTCAACGCCGTCGGCTACTGCCTGGGCGGCACGCTGCTCGGCTCGACCCTCGCCTACATGGCGGCCAAGAAGGACGACCGCATCAAGTCGGCGACCTTCTTCACCACCATGCTGGACTTCGCCGAGGCCGGCGAGCTTTCCGTCTTCATCGACGAGGAGCAGCTGAACTTCATCGAAGGCCAGATGGCCGAGAAGGGCTACCTGGACGGCGCCAAGATGGCGACCACCTTCAACATGCTGCGCGCCAACGACCTGATCTGGTCGTTCGTGGTGAACAACTACCTGCTCGGCAAGGACCCGTTCCCGTTCGACCTGCTGTACTGGAACAGCGACTCGACCCGCATGCCGGCGGCGATGCACAGCTTCTACCTGCGCTCGATGTACCAGAAGAACCTGCTGTGCCAGCCGGGCGCGGTGACGCTGAAGGGCGAGAAGATCGACCTGCGCAAGGTCAAGACCCCGGCCTTCTTCCTCTCCACCCGCGAGGACCACATCGCGCCGTGGAAGTCGACCTACCAGGGCACGCAGCTGTTCACCGGCCCGATCAAGTTCGTGCTGGCGGCGTCCGGCCACATCGCCGGCGTCGTCAACCCGCCGGCGGCCGAGAAGTACTGCTACTGGACGAACGAGAAGCTGCCGAAGGACTCGGACGGCTGGCTGAAGGACGCCAAGCAGAACCCCGGCTCCTGGTGGCCGGCCTGGCAGGAGTGGGTGTCTGGCTTCGCCAACGGCAAGGTTCCGGCCCGCGACCCCGCCAAGGGCAAGCTGAAGGCGCTGGACGAGGCGCCGGGGTCCTACGTGAAGACCAAGGTGTCGTAAGTCTCCGCATCGGCCCCCACCCAACCCTCCCCCACTGCGCTCTCGCGGGATCTTCGATCCGGCTGGCGCGGCAGGCGGATCCTCTGGATCCGCCGAGAGCGGGGGAGGGCTTTTCTCCTTCCCCCGCGAAGTAGGGGAAGGCCGGGATGGGGGCCCAACGCTTACCCTTATCACCCGCCCAAAACAAAAGGCCCCGGGGAAATCCCCGGGGCCTTTGTCTTTGCGGCGGACCGCAGGTGCCTTACGACGTCGGGGAGACGGTCGGCAGGACCTGGGCGCGGCGGTTCGACGGCTCGCGGACGTTGTCGCCGGTCTTGACCAGCAGCTCGGTCTCGCCCTTGCCCTCGGTGGTGATCGCGTTCGCCGGGATGCCCTTGGCGACCAGAGCGCGCTTCACCGACTCGGCGCGGCGGAGCGAGAGCTTCTGGTTGTAGCTCGGCTTGCCCGAGGTGTCGGTGTGACCGACGACGCGGACGCGGACGGCCTGACCCTTGGCGGCGGTGACCATGTCGCTCAGGACGCGGTCGGCGGCCGGGGTGATGTTCGACTTATCCCAGTCGAAGAACACCAGGTACTCGCGCTGCAGACCGCCGACCGGGGTGGCCGTGGTCGTGGCGACCGTCGGCGCGCACTTGTAGCTGCCCTGGTGGATGACGTAGCCGCCGTCCGCCGTGCGAGCCGGAACGTTGCCCCAGCCGATGACCGGGTTGCACCACTCCTGAGCCGCCGTCTGGGCCAGGGCCGGGGAGGCCATCAGGCCGCCGGCGACGATCATGGCCGGCACCGCGGCCAGACCCAAAGAAAACTTCATCATTGCTCCCCTCACTCTCTCGTTTCGAGAACGCATCCCGTGGTGGTGCATACCGTCCGGAATTCCGCCCGGTACACCGAGGTGAAAACCTGTGCGCCTGGGCGGCGCTTCCCAAACACAGTAATGGAACAGGACGTTCCGTCCTATTCCTCCGGAAGCCCTAGCCGCCGCCGTTCAGCACCGCGGAATGGCTGAGACACCGGCGCCACACTACACCGAACCGCAAGGCCCAAGCCAGTCTCAACCGTCCTTGTACTCTTTCGCAAGCTCGGAGTATTGCATTGCGGACACAGGGAAGTGGGCCAGCTCCGCCTCGGACAGCGCGCGCACCGGCCTGGCGGGCACTCCGGCCCACAGCCAGCCGCTTTTCACGCGCTTTCCGGGGGTTACCAGGGCTCCCGCCGCCACCATGGCGCGCGACTCGATGCACGCTCCGTCCATCACGCAGGCCTTCATGCCGACGAAGCAGCCACTCTCCAGAGTGCAGGCATGCAACAGTGCCATGTGCCCGACCGTGACATCGTCGCCGATGTAGGTCCCCTGCCCGTTGCGGGCTACATGGACGATCGTGCCGTCCTGGAGGTTGGTGCGCGCGCCGATTCGGATCTCGTTGACGTCGCCGCGCAGCACGCAGCCGTACCAGATGCCGCTCCCCGGCCCGATCACCACGTCGCCGGTGACGACCGCCGTCTCGGCCACGAAGGCCGTCGGGTCGATCGTCGGCATCGCGTCGCGATAGGGCCGGATGAGCGCGGGCATGCGGGTCGGCTCCTTACGGGAACATCGGCGCCTGATCGATGCCGGTGGTTTCGCCCAGGCCCAGCATGACGTTCATGTTCTGGATCGCCTGACCGGACGCCCCCTTCACCAGGTTGTCGATGACCGACACGATGATGGCGCCGCGCGGCGTGCGGTCGGCGAAGACGCCGATCAGCGCGTGGTTCGAGCCGCGCACGTGCCGGGTGGCGGGCGCGACGCCCGGCGCGGTCACGCCGACGAACGCCTCGCCCTCGTACTTCTTCGTGAGGGTCTCGCGCAGGTCATCGGCGCTGACGCCGTCGGCCATGCGGACGTAGATCGTGCTCATCATGCCGCGGTTCATCGGCACGAGGTGCGGCGTGAACGACACCGTGACCGGCCGGCCGGCGGCGAGCCGCAGCTCCTGCTCGATCTCCGGCATGTGGCGGTGGTGGCCGACGCCGTAGGCGTTGAAGCCCTCCGACACCTCGGTGAAGAGGTTCTGCTGCTTGGCGTCGCGGCCGGCGCCGGAGACGCCGGACTTGGCGTCGATGACGATCCCGCCCGGCTCGATCATCTCGTCGAGCAGCAGCGGCGCCAGCGGCAGCAGCGAGCAGGTCGGGTAGCAGCCGGGGTTGGCGACGACGCGCGCCTTGCGCACACCTTGCCGGTTCAGCTCGGTCAGGCCGTAGGCGACCTCCTTCTGCAGCTCGACGGCCCGGTGCTCGTGGCCATACCACTCGGCGTACTGGTGCGGGTCGGAAAGGCGGAAGTCGGCGGACAGGTCCACCACCTTGATTCCGTTGGGGATGCCGGCGACGATCTCCTGCGTGGTGCCGTGCGGCAGCGCGCAGAACACGACGTCGAGCTGGTCCCAGTTGACCTGCTCGATCTTCACGAGGTCGGGCAGTTTGTAGTGCTGGAGGTGCGGGAACACCTCGGCCATCGGCTTGCCGGCCTGCCGCTCGGCGGTCAGCGCGCGGATCTCCGCCGCCGGATGGCGCAGCAGCATGCGCACGAGGTCCGCGCCGGTGTAGCCGCTGGCGCCGAGGATGCCGATCCGGACGGGGGTGACGTTGGTGGCCATGGTGGTTCCCTGTCGTGAAAGGAGAAGCACAAACAGAAAGGGGGCGCCCCGCAGGACGCCCCCTTTTTGTACCATAAACGCGGGGTCGCGGGCTTAGCGCTTCGAGAACTGGAAGCTGCGGCGCGCCTTCGCGCGGCCGTACTTCTTGCGCTCGACGACGCGGGCGTCGCGGGTCAGGAAGCCGGCGGCCTTCAGCGGCGGGCGCAGGCCCGGCTCGAAGTAGGTCAGCGCCTTCGAGATGCCGTGACGGACCGCACCGGCCTGGCCGGACAGGCCGCCGCCGGTCACGGTGACCAGCACGTCGAACTGGCCGGCGCGGTCGGTCACGCCGAACGGCTGGGCGATCATCATGCGCAGCACCGGGCGGGCGAAGTAGACCTCCTGGTCGCGGCCGTTGACGGTGATCTTGCCGGAGCCCGGCTTGATCCACACGCGGGCGACGGCGTCCTTGCGCTTGCCGGTAGCGTAGGCGCGGCCGAACTGGTCGAGCTTCGGCTGCGCGACCTCGGCGGAGGCGCCGGCCGGGGCGGCGGTGCCCGAGCCCTGCAGATCCTTCAGGCTGGTGAGGGTGGTGGTGACCTGAGCCATAGGATTACGCGCTCCGCTTGTTCTTCGGGTTCAGGGCGCCGACATCGAGGACGGTCGGCTGCTGCGCCTCGTGCGGGTGGACCGTGCCCTTGTAGACCTTGAGGTGGGACATCTGCTTACGGCCGAGCGGGCCGCGCGGGATCATGCGCTCCACGGCCTTCTCGATGACCCGCTCCGGGTACTTGCCGTCGAGGATCTGGCCCTTGGAACGGCCCTTGATGCCGCCCGGATAGCCGGTGTGCCAGTAGAAGATGTCGTCCTTGCGCTTGTTGCCGGTCAGCTTCACCTTCTCGGCGTTGATGACCACGATGTGGTCGCCACCGTCCATGTGAGGGGTGTAGGTCGGCTTGTGCTTGCCGCGCAGCATGTTCGCCAGGATGCTGGCGAGCCGGCCGAGCACCAGCCCGTCGGCGTCGACGACGTACCACTTCTTCTCGATGGTCGCCGGCGTCAGATTGAAGGTCTTCATCGCCACACTCGTTGAGTGAATCGTGGATCGGCGGGCCGCCGAATCCTGCGGCGCCGAAGCGGCCGGTTTTGTACGGGTTTCATGCCCGCACGTCAACGTAAAAAATATCTCCTGAAATCAATAGCTTAAGATCGCGGTAATTAAATACCGCGACCGGAAAGCCGTTGATATCACTGCGCTTTTCCGCACTACGCGTTGTCCCGGTATCCTGATACCGCGAGCGCGACCGGGTCGTGCGGCGGGATGGAATAGGTGCCGGTGGCGTGCGCCACGGGCTCCTCCGAGCCGTCGTCGGAGAACAGCAGCACCTCGCCGTAGGCCAGCCGCTTGCCGAGCTTCAGCAGGCGCCCTTCCGCGATCATGCCGACGGGCGGCGGGCGCTTGAGGAAGTTGATGGTCATGCTGGTGGTGACGGCCAGTTCGACCCGGCCGATGGCGCTGAGCACCGCGGCGTACAGCGCCACATCGGCCAGCCCGAACATCGCCGGGCCCATCACGGTGCCGCCGGGGCGGACGAAGTCGGTCTTGTAGGGCATGCGCATGCGCACGCGGCCGGCGACCAGATCGTCGATGCTGATCCCGAAGCTGCCGACCAGCGGCACGCCTTCGCGAATCAGCTCTTCCAGTTCGGAAATCGGGATGGCGGTGGGAGCGGGCTTGGTCATGCGGGGCTCTCGGTCGGCGGAACGGGTCACGCCCCGGGCATCGGCAGGGCTTGCGGCTCCTCCCGATGCTCGCAGCGTGCGGCGGGAAAGGAGAGCGTGACCGCGGTGCCTTTGTAAAGCTCGCTGTGCAGATTGATGGCGCCACCATGCGCCTCGACCAGCGCCTTGGTGATGCTGAGGCCCAGCCCCACCCCGCCGGCCGGCCGGGTGTGCGCGGTGCCGGCCTGGCCGAACGGCTCCCACACCTTGGCGAGGTCGTCCGGCGCGATGCCCCTCCCGGTGTCGCGCACCGCCAGGTCGACGCCGCCGTCCGCGCGCTCGACCGCGGCGATGGTCACGGTGCCGCCACGCCGGGTGAACTTCAGGCTGTTGAAGGTCAGGTTCACCAGCATCTGGATCACGCGGCGCGCATCGCAACGCAGCCAGGGCAGCAGCGGCGGCACGTCGAACTCCAGCGCCACGCCGGCCTCGGCGGCGCGGTTGGTGAGGATCTGCGCGCTTCGGCTGACCAGCTCGCCCACCGGCAGCACCTCCTCGCTCAGCTCCAGCACGCCCAGCTCGATTCGCGACACCTCCAGGATGTCGTCGATGATGCCCAGCAGGTGCCGGCCGGACAGGTGGATGGCGTCCACATAGCCCTTGTAGCGCTCGTTCCCGACCGGGCCGAACAGGCCGGTCTGCATCACCTCGGAATAGCCGAGGATGGCGTTGAGCGGGGTGCGCAGCTCGTGGCTCATCACCGCAAGGAAGTTGGTCTTGGAGCGGTTGGCCGCCTCCGCCTCCCGCTTGGCGGCGAGCAGCGCCCGCTCGGTGTCCTTCAGGTGGGTGATGTCGCGCCCTTCGGGCAGCAGGTAGATGACCGCGCCCTCCTCGTCGTAGATCGGCCGCAGCGAGAAATCGACGTGCATCACCGTGCCGTCCGGCCCCACGTGCGTCGTCTCGAAGCGCAGGAAGGCGCCGGCCGCCGCGCTGACGACGGAGGCCTTCAGCCGCTCCTGGTCGGCCGGGGAATGCGTCCACCAGGGCGTGTCCCAGAAGTGCTTGCCACGCACCTGCTCCTCGCCGACGCCCATGAAGCCCAGCGCGGTCTCGTTCGCCTCGATCATCCGGCCGTCGGTGTCCAGAAGGCCGATGAACTCGAAGGTGTGGTCGAAGATGGCGCGGAAGCGCCGCTCGCGCTCGCGCAGGGCCAGGCTGGCGGCGCGCTGCGCGGTGATGTCGAGCAGAACCGCCTCCATCCGCCCCGGGCCGGAGCGCCAGCCGCTGACCGACACCCAGCGCGTCTCGCCGTCGTCGTTGACGATGCGCACCGGCATCTGCCACGGCGCGCCGACCTCCGGGCAGGCGGCCACCCAATCGGTGAAGGCCGCGCGGTCGTCGGGATGGACCACGTCGAGGAAACCCGCCATCAGCCGCGCGCCGGCGACGCGCAGGCGGCGGCCGACGTTGTCGGTGACGAAATCCACCGGCAGGCGCCCCCCGGTCCGCCACACCACGCCCACCACCGGGCTGCGGTTGATCATGGCGGCGAGGCGGATGCGCTCCTGTTCGGCCAGCCGGCGCTGCGTGGTGTCGCGGCCCACCGTCTGCACCGCGGTCAGCCGTCCCCCGGCGTCGAACACCGCGAGGCGGCGCCACGTGATCCAGCGCGTGCTGCCGTCGGGGTTCGGCCAGGGCTCCTCGCTGCTGACCGGTCCGGAGCCGGGCGCCGCCTCGGCGATGAAGCGCTCGGTCGCCGTGACGGTGGCCGGCGGCAGGCGGTCGCGCAGCGTGCCGGAGACGAACTCCCGCGGCGTGGTGCCGCACAGCGCCGCCAGTTCGCGGTTCACGACGGTGACCGTCAGGTCGGGCTGGAAGCGGCAGACCAGCTCCGTCTGGTCATCGACGGTGGTGCGGAACTTGTCGCGGCTGGAGAAGATCTGGCAGACGAAGCACTTGTCCTCGGTCACGTCGGACAGCGTGACCAGCCGCGAGCCGTCCGGCAGCGTCCGCGCCGCGACGGTGACGTCGCGGCACTCCCCGTCGCCGCGCACCAGGAACGAGGTGCCGCGGTCCGCACCGAACGGGGGCGCGGCACCGACCCCATGCAGCGGGGCCAGCTGGTCGAACGGCAACCCGGCCAGCGCCTCGGCCGGGTCGCGGCCGATCAGCGCGGCGAAGGCTGCGTTGGCGGCGAGGATGCGCTCATCCGCCCCGACGAGGCAGGTGGCGGTGGGGCTGTCCATGAAGATGGCGCGCCAGTCGATGCCCTCCGGCACGGTGTCCTTCACCTGCACGACCGGTCCCCGGACGATGAATGCTCGAAAAACGGTGGTCATCATGGCCGAAAGCGCGGCAGCGTGTCACGGACTTCCCAAGCGGTGCGCCTCGGCATTTCAACACTTTAAAATGCGTAAATGTTCTGCGCATTTCACAATTTTCCCGTTGAATTCGTCACCGGCCTGCGCTCTCATGGCGGACACCGCAACGCACCCGTTCCGTTGCGCCGCTGCGGCGGGTAAGCTCCGCCGCCGGCTCGAAACGGAAAACGGGAGGAAACGAAGCCATGAGCGCCGCCATCACCGCCGAAGCCGCCGACGCGCCGCTGGTCCTGCGCCACGACCAGGGCGGCGTGACGACGCTGACGCTGAACCGCCCGGCCGCGCGCAACGCGCTGTCCGTCGGCCTGATGACCGAGCTGCAGGCGGCGCTGGACGCCATCGACGCCGACCCGTCGGTCAAGGTGGTGGTGCTGGCCGGCGCCGGCCCCGCCTTCTGCGCCGGTCACGACCTCAAGGAGATGCGCGCCGACCCGCGGCGCGAGGCGTACGAGGCGCTGTTCGCCCAGTGCGCCAAACTGATGATGACCATCACGCGGATCCGCCAGCCGGTGATCGCCCGCGTGCACGGCATCGCCACGGCGGCCGGCTGCCAGCTGGTCGCCACCTGCGACCTCGCCTACGCCGCGGACACCGCGCGCTTTGCCACGCCGGGGGTGAACATCGGGCTGTTCTGCTCGACGCCGATGGTGGCGCTGACCCGGGCGGTGGGGCGCAAGGCGGCCATGGAGATGCTGCTGCTCGGCGACCTGATCGCGGCGCAGGAGGCGGAGCGCATCGGCCTCGTCAACACGGTCGTCCCGGCCGAGCACCTGGACGCCGCCATCCAGACGGTCGCGGCCAAGATCGCGTCGAAGTCGCCGCTGACGCTGTCCATCGGCAAGGAGGCGTTCTACCGCCAGCTCGAACTGCCGACCGAGCAGGCCTACGCCTACGCGGCCGAGGTGATGACCCGCAACATGCTGGCGCAGGACGCCGCCGAGGGCATCGACGCCTTCCTGGGCAAGCGCGAGCCGGTGTGGTGCGGCCGATGAGCGATGTGACGTCGAGCGCGGTCCCGGGCCGCCACGACTCCTACACCGACGACTTCCTGCGCGGCGTGCTGGAACGCGTGAAGTCGGTGGCCATCGTCGGCTTCTCGGCCAGCGCGGTGAAGGCCAGCTACTTCGTCGCCAAATACCTGCGCGACAAGGGTTATACGGTGTACCCGGTCAACCCCGGCATCGCCGGGCAGGAGGTGCTGGGCCTGACCGTGTACGCCAGCCTGAAGGACCTGCCGCAGCCGCCGGACATGGTGGACGTCTTCCGCAACGCGCAGGCCGCCGCCGGCGTCACCGACGAGGCCATCGCGGCGGGTGCCAAGGTGGTGTGGATGCAGCTCGGCGTGCGCAACGACGAGGCGGCGGCGCGCGCCGAGGCGGCCGGGCTGACGGTGGTGATGAACCGCTGCCCGAAGATCGAGTACCAGCGCCTGTTCGGCGAGATCGGCCGGATCGGCGTCAACTCCGACGTTCTCGTGACCAAGAAACAGAAGCTCACCAGGACCTTCAAGAAACTCATCTGATCACGGCCCCTCTCTCGGCCGTCATCCCCGCGAAGGCGGGGATCCAGAACTCCCGAAGCGAGCGGTTGTGGACCGTATGGATCCCCGCCTTCGCGGGGATGACGGCCAGAGGGGTTCAAGAACACGCAAGCACAACCAGGGGAAGCACAGGACATGAGCGAGCAGAAGACCTTCGGCTTCGAAACCCGCGCCATCCACGCGGGCGCCGCGCCCGACCCGGCGACCGGAGCCCGGCAGACGCCGATCTACCAGACCACCGCCTTCGTCTTCGACGACATCGACGACGCGGCGTCGCTGTTCAACCTGCAGAAGCTCGGCTTCATCTACTCGCGCCTGACCAACCCCACCGTCGCGGTGCTGGAGGAGCGGCTGGCCAACCTGGAAGGCGGCGTCGGCGCCACCTGCACCTCGTCCGGCCACTCGGCGCAGATGATGGCGCTGTTCCCGCTGCTGTCGCCGGGCGACGAGTTCATCGCCTCCACCAAGCTGTACGGCGGCTCGCTCAACCAGTTCGCCAACAGCTTCCCGCGCGCCTTCGGCTGGAAGGCCGTCTTCGTCGACACCGACGACCATGAGGCGGTTCGCAAGGCGATCACCCCGAAGACCAAGGCGATCTTCGTCGAGAGCCTCGCCAACCCCGGCGGCGTGGTGACCGACCTGGAGGCGCTGGCGAAGATCGCCGACGCGGCGCAGATCCCGCTGGTGGTCGACAACACGCTGGCCACCCCGTACCTGTGCCGCCCGATCGAGTTTGGTGCCACGCTGGTCATCCACTCCACCACCAAGTTCCTGTCGGGCAACGGCACCTCGCTGGGCGGCGTCATCATCGACAGCGGCAAGTTCGACTGGAGCAAGGCCGGCAAGTACCCGGCGCTGACCGAGCCGGAGCCCGGCTACCACGGCCTGAAGTTCCACGAGACCTTCGGCCACCTCGCCTACACCATCCACGGCCACGCGGTGGGGCTGCGCGACCTCGGGCCGGCGCAGTCGCCGATGAACGCGTTCCTGACGCTGAACGGCATCGAGACGCTGGCGCTGCGCATGGAGCGGCACGCCGCCAACGCGCTGAAGGTGGCGCAGTTCCTGGAGACGCACCCGGCGGTCGCCTGGGTCAGCTACGCCGGCCTGGAGTCGTCCAAGTACCACCAACTCGCCAGGAAGTACCTGCCGCGCGGCGCCGGCTCGGTCTTCACCTTCGGCGTCAAGGGCGGCTACGCGGCCGGCGTCAAGGTGGTGGAGAGCGTGCAGCTGTTCAGCCACGTCGCCAACCTGGGCGACAGCCGCTCGCTGATCATCCACCCGGCGTCCACCACGCACCGCCAGCTGTCGGAGGAGGGCCTCGCCAAGGCCGGCGCCGGCCAGGACGTGGTGCGCCTGTCCGTCGGCATCGAGAGCGCCGACGACATCATCGCCGACCTGGATCAGGCGCTGAAGGCGGCCACCGCCTGACGCACGACGGGGCGCCCTCGGGCGCCCCGTTCGTCTTCCGGCTCAGCCCACCACCAGATTGCTGGTCGTGTCCGCCGCGTCGGCGACCATCAGGTTCGGCGGGTTCATGCGCTCGGCGCGGGTCATCGGCGTCGGCGGCACCGGCGCCGTCAGGTCGCCGTAGCCGCCCGGACGCACCACGCCCTCGATCACCCCGTCGGCCCGCATGGACGGCGGCGTCAGCCCGTCCTGGGTCAGCATCTTCGCCAGGATCACCCGGTTGCCCGGCTGGCGGTAATAGGCCCAGTGCGCGCCGCGCTCGTCCGGCGTGTCGGACAGGGTGGCGCCGTAGCGGGCCTGGAACCACGCGTTGAAGCTGACGCCCTGCTGCGCCGGAGTGCGGTCGCACTGCAGGTCGATCCAGTGGGCGGTCGGCTCCATGCCGTCGCGGCCGATCACCCGCGCCTCCTGGGTGGCGACCTCGCGGTAGGGATGGCAGCCGGTGACGCCGCCCCACTTCAGCACCGGATCGGACTGCGAAGCGAAGCTGAACACGTCGGTCGTCGCCCCGGCCAGCGCGTCGCGCGCATCGACGCTGAACTGCGCGCCGCCGACCAGGATGGCGCGGCGCACCGCGGCGGCGTAGCCGTTGGCGGCGAGCAGCCCGATCGCCTCGGTCGCCGTGCGGGTGCCCAGGCTGTGGGCGAAGACGTCCACCGGCACGCCCTGGTCCACCATCGTGCGGATGACCGCCGCCAGCGCCCTGGCGGCCAGCGGCGCCAGATCGAACACCGGGTACTGGTACAGGTTGCTCCAGCATGCCGAGCCGTACTGCGCCATGCTGCCGATGGAGGTCCAGCAGAAGGCGACGGCGATGTCGGCCCGTGGATTGCCCGCCTCGTCGGTCTCGCCGACGATGGGCAGCCAGCTCTCGCGGCCGCTGACCTTCGGGTTGGCGTAGACGCCGTTGTACGGGTCGTCGTCGTTGTTCGGATTGACGCCGGCGCTCGGGTCGAAGTCGAAGCCGTGCACCATCACCACCACGCGGCCCTTGCCGCGCTTGCCCAGCCACGAGGACACGCAGGCGGTCAGCGCCTCGGCCGGCTCCGGCAGGCCAGTGGCGGTCTTGGGCAGCGGCAGCAGCGGATTGCCGTCGTAGTCGCGCAGTTCATCGACCGCGGTCCCGTAGGCCGGCGAGTCCGGCGCCCCCACGTGCTGTGCAATCCAGCGAAACCCAAGCATGCGCGCTCCTCCCGCATGTGTTGTCGAGGAGCGGACTGTTGCACGATAATCGCGCAGACGGAAGGGGTACCCCGATCGTTGTCACACGGCGGAGCGGAGCGCTACTCCGCCGGGGCCGGCACCGGCGGCGCCGCGGGCTCGTCCTTGCGCTCCGCCGGCAGCAGCAGCGCCGCCAGGAAGGCCAGCAGCGCCAGCGCGGTCAGCGTCAGGTACAGCGCCTGGAACTCGCCGAAGCGCTCGTAGAACGCCGCCACCATCTGCACCGCGACCGGGCCGGCGCCGAAGGACAGGATGAACTTGGCGCCGAAGGCGAGGCCCCGGTGCTTGTCCGGCGTGTAGCGGGCGAGCAGCAGGTTCTCCGCCGGGATCTGCACCTGCGAGGCCATCACCACCGCCCCCGCCGCGACCACCAGCGGCACCCCGCCGAGCACCGCCATGCAGGCCATCATCGGCACCTGCAGGATCAGGCAGATGGCGTAGATGCGCTTCAACGGGTACTTGTCGGCGAGATGCCCGCCGATCAGCTGCGGCACCGCCGCCAGCAGGTAGACCAGGGTGACCAGCCCGCCCACCCCCAGCGTGCTGCCGCCCAGCATCTCGCCCAGCCGCGTCTCGAACAGCTTGGGCAGCACCACCTGCATGCCGTTGAACATCAGCCCGGCGCAGATCATGGTGACCGACAGCACGAAGAAGGCGCGCATCGCGTCGCCGCGCGACGGCTTGGCCTGCGGCGTCAGGTCCCCTCGGCGGTCCTGGACCAGGCCGAGGCCGATCAACGCCGCCAGCGCCACGCCGAACAGCACGCACACCGCGCCGGGGATCAGGAAGGCGGAGCGCCAGCCCCACAGCTCGGTCAGGCCGCCGGCCACCACCGCGGCCACGGCGATGCCGATGGTGCCGAACAGGCCGAGGTAGCCCAGCGCCTTGCCGCGGTTGACGGCGTTCTTCACCATCCACGCCATGCCCACGGGGTGGTAGATCGAGGCCCCGAGGCCCAGCACCGCCAGCGCCGCCGTCATCTGCGCCGGCGTCTCGGCCAGCCCGCTGGCGATGGAGCCGCCACCGGTGATCAGGAAGAAGACGGCCATCATCCGCGACTCGCTCCAGCGGTCGCCCAGCCAGCCGGCCAGCGGCGCGCCCAACCCGATCAGCAGGGCGCCCAGCGTCCACAGCCGGATCAGGTCGTCGTAGGGCAGGTTCCACTCCCGCTCCAGCGCCAGCACCACGGTGAGGTACAGCGCGGCCACGATGTGCATCATCGTGTGGCCGATCCAGGAGAAGCCGACGGACAGGCGGGCGGACAGGTCGGTCATCAACATCTCCGGGGGCGGATGAGTCCGGACAAAAAGTCGCACGGCACCCCGGCACCGGCAACCGCCCCCACCGCATGGCGGTCATGCAACCCGGAGGTCAGCCGGTCTCGGCCTCCAGCCAGCCGAGGTAGTCCGGGTTGCCGCGGCCCAGGCGCAGCTCGACCACGCAGGGCACCTCGTAGCTGTGCAGCTCCTTCACCCGCGCGCTCAGCGTCTCGAACAGGTCGGCGCGCGTCTTGGCGATGAGGACCGTCTCCTCGGCGGTTTCGACGGCGCCCTGCCAGCGGTAGATGGAGATCATGCCGGGCAGGATATTGACGCAGGCGGCCAGCCGCTCCTCGACCAGGGCGCGGCCGATGCGCCGGGCCTCGTCGGGCGAGCTTGCGGTGACGTAGGCGAACACGAGGTCCATGGAATCGCTCACCGTTCCGGATTAGAATGTCCCGACTTTGCCACAGCCCCTCCCGAGACCGCCATGCCCGCGCCGCGCTCCCCCGGCTCCCGCCGCTCGCCCAGCGACCAGCAGGCGGCGTGGCTGCGCCGCGGCATGGAACAGCCGGGCGGCAAGCTGCCGCTGTTCACCAAACAGGGCCAGCGGGTGAACCCGCGCACCATCCGCGCCTGCATCGACGCGGGTTGGGCCGAGCGCTGGTTCGACAACCCGCTGAAGCCCGACTGGCTGGTCTGCCGCCTGACCGACGCCGGCCGCACCGCGATCATGGCCCGCTCGACGGTGATACAGGTGGATTTCGGCGGCAAGCAGGGAAGCCTGTTCGAGACGGCGGAGTAAGCCCCTCTCCCGTCAAGGGGGAGGGGCTTTGTTGGTCACTCCGCCGCCAGCATCTGGCGTTCCAGGGCGGCGCCCAGTTCGCGTGGGGTGACCGGCTTGTGCACGACGGTGAGGTGGTGGAGCGCCGCGTCGTGCAGGCACTCCGGGCCCGTCTCGCCGGTCAGGATGACACCGGGGATGTCGGCGCCGCGCAGGTCGCGCACGCGCAGGATCGCCTCGGTCCCCACCCGCCCCTCGCGCAGGCGGTAGTCGGCCACCACGATGTCCGGCCGGCGTCCGTCGGCCTCCAGCCGTTCGATCACCTGATCGGCGGAGCCGGCGGTCAGCACGGCGTAGCCCCACTCGGTCAGGATCGCCTCCAGGCCCATCAGCACGATGGCGTCGTCGTCCACCAGCACGGCGAAGCGCCCCGCCCCGCTCGCCGGCGGCTCGGCCGGCGCGGCGACGGCCGGCCGGGCGGCGGCGCCGAGCGGCACCCGGATGCGGAACGCCGACCCGCGCCCGACGTCCGAGCGCACCTCGACCGGATGCTCCAGGAGGTCCGACAGGCGCCGCACGATGGCGAGCCCGAGGCCGAGGCCCTGCGTGCGGTCGCGCTCCGGGTTGCCGACCTGGTGGAACTCCTCCCAGATCCGCTCCAGCTGGTCGGGCGGGATGCCGATGCCGCTGTCGCGCACGGTGAGGGTCAGCGCCGCGTCCTCGACTTGGCACTCCAGCGCCACCGCGCCCTCATCCGTATAGCGCACCGCGTTCTCGACGAGGTTGCGCAGCATGCGCGACAGCAGCGTGCGGTCGCTGCGCACCACCGCCGTGCACGGCACCACCCGCCACAGCAGGCCCTTGGCGGCGGCGACCGGCGCGGTGGCGGCGGCGATCTCGTCCAGCACGTCGGAAACCGGGAAGTCCTCGATCTCCGGCACCACCAGCCCGGCGTCCAGGCGCGACACGTCGAGCAGGCTGTCCAGCAGCCCCTTCAGCGCGTCCAGCCCGCGCTCCAGATTGCGCAGCACCTCCGTCCCCTTCGGGGTGACGTGCGCGCCCAGCGCGGCGGTGAAGAAGAACAGCGACTGCAGAGGCTGGCGCAGGTCGTGGCTGGCCGCCGCCAGGAACTTGGTCTTGGCGAGGTCGGCGCGTTCCGCCTCCTCCTTGGCGCGGTGCAGCGCCGATTCGGCGTCCTTGCGTTCGCCGATGTCCTCGACGACGGAGATGCGGTAGGCCTCCTCCGCCCCGGTGATGTGGGCCAGAGAGGTGGTGACGCGCACCCACACCGGGCTGCCGTCCTTGCGCAGGTAGCGCTTCTCGATGGCGTAGCTCGGGATGTCGCCGACCAGCAGGTGGTCGAGCAGCGCGTCCTCGGCGGCGCGGTCTTCGGGGTGCGTCAGGTCGCGGAACGAGCGGCCGGCGATCTCCTCCGGCGCGCAGCCGAGGATGGCGCCGAGCTTGTCGTTGGCCTCCAGGATGCGGCCGTCCAGCGCCACGCGCTCGATGCCCACGGCGGCCTGCGCGAACACCGAGCGGGCACGCTCGTCGCTGCGCCGCCGCGCCGCCTCGGCCTCGCGCAGCTCGGTAACCTCCATGACGACGACGCCGACCACGGTGACCGAGCCGTCCTCCCGGATCGGATAGACGTTGGCCAGCCAGTGCCGGGCGCCCTCCCCGACGATCTCGTGGGTCTGCACCGCCTCGCCGGTCGCGAAGACCCGGTCGATGACGGGGGTGAGCGCCTGCGCGTTGTCGGGCAGCACCGCTTCGATGGGCTGGCCGGACAGCGCCCCGGCGTCGCGGCCGGTGAGGCGGGCCAGCTCCGGGTTGATGCGGATGCAGCGGCGTTCGCCGTCGAAGAAGGCGAAGCCGACCGGCGCGTGCGCCAGCAGCGCGTCGTGCCGGGCCAGCAGCTCGCTCTTCTCACGGGTGGCGGCCTGAAGCGCGGCGTCGGCTTGCTTGCGCTCGGTGACGTCCTGGAAAAACACCGCCAACCCGCCCTGCGACGGGAAGGCGCGCACCGCGAACCACGCGTCCAGCGGCGGGAAGAAGCCTTCGAACTCGACCGGCGCCTGCTCGGCCATGGCGCGCTCGTACTCGCGGCAGAAGACGCTGCCGACCGCCTCGGGGAAGGCGTCCCACAGCTGTTGGCCGACGAGGTCGCGGCCCCCGGCGATCAGCGCGCGGGCGCGGTCGTTGACGAAGGTGATGCACCAGCCACGGTCCACCTCGAAGACGCCGTCGGTGGTGCTGGCCAGCACCGCGGCCATCTTGTGGGCGAGCGCGTTGGCCTGCTCGCGCACGGCGGCCTGCTGCTGGAGGTCCTCGGCCATGGCGTCGAAGGCGCGGGCGAGTTGCCCGATCTCCGACCCGTCGTCGATGCCGGTGCGCGCCGATAGGTCGCCGACCCGCCAGCGCCGCGTGGCGTCGGCCAGCGCGCCGAGCGGCCGGCGCAGGAAGCGGTCCGCCCCCCACCACGCCGCCGCCAGCGTCAGCAGCGCCACGGCGCCGATCAGCGCCAGCGCGCGATGCATGGCGGCGCGCATCGGCGCCGTGGCCGCCTGCTTATCGATGCCCACGGCGATGAACAGCCCGTCGATGCCGGCCGCCGCCGGCCGGAACGCGACGATGCGCGCCACGCCGTCCGGGCCGGTCAGCTCCACGCTGCCGGGCGCCTCGGCGCGCAGCAGCGTCCGGAACGGCTCCGGCAGCGGCGCGCCGACGGTGGCGCCGATCTCCGGCACGCGCGCCAGCAGGCTGCCGTTGCGGTCGGCGACCAGCAGCAGCGCCCCGTCGGGCAGCGGCTTGCCGGCGACGTAGGACTTCAGCCAGCCGAGGTCGAGCAGCGCGGTCACCACCCCATCCTGCCCCGCGGCGTCGCGGAAGGGCAGCGCGAAGGGCAGCGCCGGCAGGCCGGTGGTGCGCTGGCGCAGATACTCCCCGACGACGAAGCCCTTGCGCTCCAGCGCCCTCCGGAAATGCGGGCGGTCGGCGATGGAGAAGCCGATGGCCGCCGCGTCGGTGGCGCAGCGGATGACGCCGTTCGCCCCGGTGACGTGCACCACCAGATGCGCGGGGTAGTCGGCGCCCAACCGGTCCAGCAGGTCCTGGCAGCGCTGGTCGTCGTCGCCGCGCACCGCGGCGGTGCGGCCGAGCGTCAGCAGCACCTGCCGCACGCCCTCGGCGATCCGGCTCTGCTCCGCCTCGATGAGGCCGGCCAGCCGTTCGGCGCTCTGGTGCACCTCCGCCTCGCGGGCGGTGCGCAGCTCGAACTCGTTGCCGATCTCGATCACCGCCGCCGGCACCAGGACCAGGACGATCAGCAGCATCAGGCGGTTCAGAAGGCTCATCGGACCAGGAATGCGGGAGGACCAGGAATGCCGGAGGACGGGGACGGCTCAGCGCCGCTGGCTGCGCCAGATGCCGGAGCGCAGCGCCCCGGCGGCGACCCGGCGGTCGGCGATCTCGGCGTCGTCCACCTCGGCGATGCCGGCCAGCTTCAGCGCGCGCAGCAGGATGCTGCGCACGGTCGTCCCCTCCTCCTCGGCGCGGCGGCGCACGGCGCGCTTGACGCTCTGCGGCACCATGGCGGCGAGCTGCACGTCGGGCTCGCGGTTCGCCTCGGTGCCGGGGCCACGATGCTCGGTGTCGTCGGGCAGGACCACGGTCAGTCGGTTCTTGGACATTTGGGTCGAGTGCTCTCAAGTTCGGACTTTCGAACCCTCGCACGTTTTGGTTAATTCCACATTAACCATAAACGAGGCCATAACGCGGCGGATTGCCCCGGGACGGCGCGGCGACATATACAGAGCGCGACGGGCAAGGAGACGAGGCGCCGGATGGGCAGCGAGCACACCTTTCACGCGTTCGACCAGGAACTGGCCGAACTGCGCAAGACCATCGAGCGGATGGGCCGGCTGGTCGAGAGCCAGTTCGCCGGCGCGATGAAAGCGATCACCACGAGCGACGCGGAGCTGGCGGCGGCGGTGATCGCCGGCGACCCGGAGATCGACCGCCTGGAGCACCAGGTGGAGAGCATGGCCGTACGCCTGCTGGCGCTGCGCCAGCCGATGGCCGGCGACCTGCGCGAGATCGTGGCGGCGCTCCGCATCTCCTCCGACCTCGAGCGGATGGGCGACTTCGCCCGCACCATCGCCAAGCGCGCGGTGACGATCGGCGCGCTTCCGGTGCCGCCGCCGGCGGTGCCGTCGCTGGGCTGGATGGGCGACAGCGTGCTCGGCATGATCCGCGACATGGTCGCTGCGCACGCCGCCCGCGACGCCGAGCTGGCGACCGCGGTGCGCAACCGCGACGGCGAGGTCGACCAGGCCTACACCGCGCTGTTCCGCGAGCTGCTGACCTACATGATGGAATCGCCGCAGCAGATCACCGGCTGCACGCACCTGCTGTTCGCCGCCAAGGCGATCGAGCGCGTCGGCGACCACGCCACCAACGTGGCGGAGCACGTCTGCTTCCTGGTCAAGGGCAAGCTGCCCAGCGACGAACGCCCGAAGGACGACCACACCAGCGAGGTGACCTGACGGCCTGCCCCGCACCGCCACTCCCGAGTGCGCAGATACTTCCCAAACCGTCATCCCCGCGAAGGCGGGGATCCATACGTTCCACTGTCACCCGCTTTGAGAGTTATGGATCCCCGCCTTCGCGGGGATGACGGCCAAGGGTGTCCTTGGCCCGGAGGAGTGTCCGCAGGCGAACGATCACGTGAACGCCCGCAGGTTGCTCAGGAACTGCTCGGCGGAGCGGCGCCAGGAGAAGGTCAGCGCGTAATCCCGGCAGCGCTCCGGCGGGATGGCCAGCGCTCCCTCGACCGCGCGCTTCAGGTTCTCGTCGAGGCAGCCGGCGCCCGAACCGTCCACCACGTCGAGCGGCCCCGGCACCGGATAGGCGGCGACCGGCACGCCGGACGCCAGCGCCTCCAACAGCACCAGCCCGAAAGTGTCGGTGCGCGACGGGAAGACGAAGACGTCCGCCGCAGCGTAGTGCTGCGCCAACTCCTCGCCGTGCTTGGCGCCGGCCCAGACGACGTCCGGGTACTTCGCCTCCAGCTCCGCCCTGGCCGGCCCGTCGCCGACCACCACCTTGGAACCGGGCAGGTCGAGCCTCAGGAACTCCTCCAGGTTCTTCTCCACCGCCACCCGGCCGACGTACAGCGCGATGGGGCGCGGCAGGTTCAGGAAACCCTTGGCGCGCGGGCGGAACAGGTCGGTGTCGACACCGCGGGTCCAGCGCCGGATGTTTCCGAAGCCGCGGGCCAGCAGGTCCTTCTCGATGGACGGCGTGGCCACCATCACCGCCGAGGACGGCTGGTGGAAGCGGCGCACCACGGCGTAGCTCAGCGCCAGCGGCACCGGCAGGCGGTCGCGCAGGTATTCCGGGAAGCGCGTGTGGTAGGCGGTGGTGAACGGCACGCCGCGCTTCAGGCACCAGCGCCGCGCCGCGAAGCCCAGCGGCCCTTCGGTGGCGATGTGGATGCAGTCGGGCCGGAGATCCTCGATCATCCGCGCCAGCCGGCGCCCGGCGCCGAGCGCCAGCCGGATCTCCGGGTAGGACGGCATGGGGATGGTGCGGAAGCGGTCGGGGCCGATGACCTCGACCGTCTGGCCCATCGCCTCCAGCTCGGCGCGCACGGTGGCGATGGTGCGCACGACGCCGTTCACCTGCGGGTGCCAGGCGTCGGTGACGATCAGGATGTTCACGCCGCCGCCCGCTCCGGCAACGGGGCGCCGTCCCGTTGCTGCATGATCTCCGCCCAGTGCAGGATTTCCAGGGCGCCGCTGGCGTGCTCGACCAACGCGGTGCAGGACTCGACCCAGTCGCCGTCGTTGCAATAGAGGACCCCTTCCATGTCGCGCATCTCGGCGTGGTGGATGTGGCCGCAGACGACGCCGTCCACGCCGCGCCGCCGCGCCTCCTCCACCAGGGTGGCTTCGTACTCGCCGATGTATTCGACCGCCGACTTCGCCTTGTGCTTCAGGTAGGCGGACAGCGACCAGTAGCCGAAACCCAGCTTGCGCCGCGCCCAGTTGAAGGCGGTGTTGACGTTGAGCAGCGCCACGTAGGCGTGGTCGCCGATGATGGCGAGCCACTTGGCGTACTTCACCACCGCGTCGAACTGGTCGCCGTGGGTGATCAGCAGGCGGCGGCCGTCGGCGGTGGTGTGCACCGCCTCCTCCATCACCTTGACGCCGCCGAAGGCGAGGCCGAGGAAATCCCGCGCCCCCTCGTCGTGGTTGCCGGGGATGTAGACGACCTTGGCGCCCTTGCGCGCCCGGCGCAGCACCTTCTGCACCACGTCGTTGTGCGCCTGCGGCCAGTACCAGCCCTTCTTCAGCCGCCAGCCATCGACGATGTCGCCGACCAGGTACAGGTAGTCCGATTCGTTGTGCTTGAGGAAGTCCAGCAGGAACTCCGCCTTGCAGCCGCGGGTGCCCAGATGGACGTCGGAAATCCAGATGCTCCGGTACCGCTTCACCTCGGATGCCGTCTCCATGCGCACGCTCCTCGCCGCCGGGCCGGGGTACAAAGATCACGCTCCGTATACCGGTAAAGTTGTCCATTGACAATGCTTAGTGATACAGCACCTATACACCGACATCATTTAGTATTGCTGTCATTTATGTGAAACATCATTGTAACAGTACGGCAATGCGCAAGCATAACTGGGAGAAGCACGTGGATGCGATGACATCCCCCGCCGCCCGCGACGACGCCGGCACCGCGCCGCAGCCGCGTCGGCGCATCCTGGTGATCCACAATCCCGTCGCCGGAGCCCGCCGGGCCCGTCGGCTGCGCGCGACGGTGGAGGCGCTGACGCAACGCTTCGGCAGCGAGGTCACGGTGGTCGCCACCACCGGCCGCGGCGACGCCGAGGCCATCGCCCGCGCGCAGGTGCCGGGGTCCTGCGACGCGCTGGCGGTGGCCGGCGGCGACGGCACCATCAACGAGGCGATCAACGGGCTGGCGGCGCGCGGCGCCGAGTCCGCCGGCATCCCGCTGGGCATCGTGCCGCTGGGCACCGCCAACGTGCTGGCGCACGAACTGGGCCTGCCGCTCGACCCCGAGGGCACGGCGCAGACGCTGGCGCTGGGGGTGGTGCGGCCGGTGCACCTTGGCGTGGCGAACGGGCGCTGCTTCGCCATGATGGCTGGCGCCGGGCTGGACGCCCGCGTGGTGGAGCGCGTGTCGACCCGCCTCAAGCGCCTGATCGGCAAGGGCGCCTACGCCGCCGGGACGCTGGCCCGCCTCGCCGAGCCCGGCCGGCGCTACCGCGTGACCATCGGCACGGAGAGCTGGGAGGTGGCGTCGGTGATCGCCGCCAACGGCCACTTCTACGGCGGCCGCTTCGTCTGCGCCCCCGAGGCCTGCCTGACCGACCCGCGGCTGCACGTCTGCCTGTTCCAGCAGCCCGGGCGGTGGAACGCGGTGCGCTACCTGTGGGGCATGACGTCCGGACGGCTGCCGCGCTTCGCCGACTACCGCGTCGTGCCGGCCGAGCGGCTGACCATCACCGGCCCGCCGGGCGAGCCGGTGCAGGGCGACGGCGACGTGGTGGCGCGGTTGCCGGTGGAGATCGCGGTGTCGCCCTGGACGCTGCCGGTGATCGTGCCGCGGGAGGCCGAAGCGCCGAATTGACGGCCGCACCGCGGGCGGTGCCATATGGAGCCATGCTGGACAGCTTCCTGCTCGCCTTCACCGCCCTGTTCTCGATCGTCAACCCGGTCGCCATGGCGCTGATCTTCAGCCAGGTGACCGCCGCCCGCACGCCGCGCGAGCGCGCGCAGCTGGCCCGGCTGGTCGCCGCCTACTCGGCCGCGGTCATGCTGACGGCGCTGTGGGCCGGCGCCTACGTCCTGAACTTCTTCGGGATCTCGCTGGCCGCGCTGCGCATCGCCGGCGGCTTCGTGGTGGCGGAGCGCGCCTGGGCGCTGCTCACCGCGCCCGAGGCGCACGAGGCCCGCAAGCAGGAGCAGGCCACCCAGGAACAGCCCACCCCGGACGGCAGCGTCGAGGAGTCGGCGTTCTTCCCGCTGACCGTGCCGTTCACCACCGGACCGGGCACCATCTCCGTCGCCATCGCGCTGGGCGCCACCCGGCCAGCCGATCCGGCGGCGCTGGGGCGGTTCTTCGTCGGCATGTCGGCGGCGGCGATCGCCATCGCGCTGCTGATCTGGCTGTCCTACCGCTCGGCCGACCGGCTGGTGGCGCTGCTCGGCCAGACGCGGGCGCGCATCGTCACCCGGCTGTTCGCCTTCCTGCTGTTCTGCGTCGGCGTGCAGATCCTGCTGACCGGCGTGCTCGACGCCGTGGCCCCGCTGCTGGAGCGCGCGCGGAACCCTTGAGCGGGGGTCGGGTTTAAACCGTATGCTCGAACCCTTGGGGGCCTCCCAATCCACCGGCGCATCGCGGGCGGGTGGCGACCCCGAGCGCATGCCAAGCCGAGGGCCGTTCGTATGATGTCGCCGATGTCGGTCAACTGGACAACGCTCACCACGCTCCGGGCCACGCCGGGTCCGAGCATCCTGATCCCGCCGGCGACGCTGCTGGCGATCACCCAGGCGACCAACCTGAAGCCCGCGGTCGTCCGCCCCGCGCTGGAGGAGCTGGTCCGCGAGGGCTGCGTGCGCGAGTACCAGACCCGGTACGGCAAGTCCTACGCCCGCACCGAGCAGGGCGACCAGCGCATCCGCGAAGTCCGGGAGTGGCTGCGGTAATCATCCAAAACGGAAACGGCGCCCCCTTTCGGAAGCGCCGCGCCGTGACCGGTTCGGGGGACCGGCCGTCAGACTGCCGTCAGACCGCCTTGGCGGCGTGCATCTCGGCGATCTGCTCCTTGGTGTAGCCGAGCTGGGCCAGGACCTCGTCGGTGTGCTCGCCCAGCAGCGGCGATCCGGTGACTTCGACCTTGAGGTCGGAGAACTTGATCGGGCTGCCGACCGTCAGGTAGTTGCCGCGCTGCTTGTGCTCCACCTCGACGATGGTGCCGCTCTTGCGCAGCGACGGGCACTCGGCGATCTCCTTCATGGTCAGCACCGGCGCGCAGGGGATGTCGAACTTGCGCAGGATGTCGACCGCCTCGTACTTCGTCTTGTCGGCCAGCCAGTTCTCGATGACGGCGAAGATGTCGAAGATCTTGTCCTGGCGGGCGCGCGGGGTGTTGTACGCCGGATCGTCGATCCACTCCTCCCTGCCTAGCGCCTTGCAGATCGGCGCCCAGGCGTGGCCCTGGATGGTGAAGTAGATGTAGGCGTTCGGGTCGGTCTCCCAGCCCTTGCACTTCAAGACCCAGCCCGGCTGCCCGCCGCCGCCGGCGTTGCCGCCGCGCGGAACGACGTCGGTGAACTCACCGTGCGGGTACTGCGGGTACTCCTCGAGGTAGCCGACGCGGTCGAGGCGCAGCTGGTCGCGCAGCTTGACGCGGCAGAGGTTGATGACGGCGTCCTGCATGGAGACGGCGACCTTCTGGCCCTTGCCGGTCTTCTGGCGGTGCATCAGCGCCGTCAGGATGCCGATGGCCAGGTGCATGCCGGTGTTGCTGTCGCCCAGCGCCGCGGCGCTGACGGTCGGCGGGCCGTCCCAGAAGCCGGTGGTCGAGGCCGCACCGCCGGCGCACTGCGCGACGTTCTCGTAGACCTTCAGGTCCTCGTAGTGGTGGCCGTCGCTGAAGCCCTTCACCGAGGCGACGATCATGCCCGGGTTCAGCTCGCGGATGTAGTCCCAGGTGAAGCCCATGCGGTCGAGCGCGCCGGGGCCGAAGTTCTCGACCAGCACGTCCGACTGGCGGATCAGCTTCTCGAGGACTTCCTTGCCCTGCTTGGTCTTGGTGTCCAGCGTGATGGAGCGCTTGTTGCTGTTGAGCATCGTGAAGTAGAGGGCGTCCGCATCCGGGATGTCGCGGAGCTGGCTGCGGGTGACGTCGCCGGCACCCGGACGCTCCACCTTGATGACGTCGGCGCCGTACCACGCCAGCAGCTGCGTGCAGGCGGGACCAGCCTGGACGTGCGTGAAGTCGATGATCTTGATCCCATCCAGCGGCTTGCTCATGTGTGTCTCACTCCCTATTGGATCTTCTCAGCGGTTCCCGAGGTGGAGCCAGAAAGCCGACGCTTTTTGGCGACGCGGCGCCGGGGGCCGATTCCCGACGCCAAGGGTGATTGATTCAGCCTGACGCGGACTCCAGCTCGGCGACGCGGCGGCGCAAGGCGCGCTCCTCGTTCCAGCGGGTGGTCTCGTCACGGACGACGGCGACGATTCCCGTCACCGCCCCGTCCGCCCCGCGCAGCAGGGCGACGGTGAACGCGATGGAGAGCGTGTGCCCGTCCTTGTGCAGCGCCGGGACCCGCAGCAGCTGGGTGCCGTAGCGGGTTTCCCCCGTGCGCATCGTCTTCTCGTACCCGTCCCAGTGACGCTGGCGCTGCCGCTCCGGGATGATGAGGTCGAGCGACCGGCCGAGGGCCTCGTCCCGGCTGAAGCCGAACATCCGTTCGGCCGCCGGATTCCAGACCGTGATGGCGCCCTGGGCGTCCGACACGACGATCGCGTCGCCGATGGCCGTCACGAACTGGTCGATGTCGATACCCGCGGTCATGGCACTGCTCATTCGTAACGTCTCTGCCCGTGCGGCCGGCTGGAGCCTCGTGGCGCCGTTTCGGCCGTCATTGGCATCGTTGATACGGTATACCAGATGCCAAATCCGTGGCAAGCGTTTTCGATGGGGATGCGAACTGATGGGCGCCCGAGCATTCGCGAGCCGGTGCGGTTAGCCTGGGGATGCACGATTCTGCCGATGGCGGTGGTGGGGCGCTTCATGGCGGATCGGGCCACCCTCATTCGTGGAAAGCACGTTGGCATTCGGTATGCCAAATCCCACAAATGCTAGTTTCTGCCCCTATTCGCGTCAATACGCCCTTCGGGAAGGCTGCGTCACCGACCGGCGATTCGCTGCTGATTTGCACTGCAGCATGGTGTAGGGTGGCGCTATTGTTCGCCCCGCGAACGATGACCATTGCGTTGCAGGGAATGCGCCCACGATGCCTGATACTTTAGGACCGCCGGTCCCGTCCCACGACGCCGAGGCCCGGCGCCGGCCTCTGCCGCCCGGCGCCTTCCGCGTGCAGCGGCCGATCCGCTTCTCGCACACGGACCCGGCCGGGATCGTCTATTTCCCGGTGTATTTCGACATGTTCAACGGGGTGGTCGAGGACTGGTTCACGCACGGGCTGGGCATCAACTACGCCGCCCTGATCCTGGAGCGGCGGATCGGGCTGCCGATCGTCCATGCGGAGTGCGACTTCCTCATCCCCAGCCGCATGGGGGAGACGCTGACGCTGGGCGTGCTGGTGGAGCGCATCGGCCACAGTTCGATCGGCATCGGCATCACCGGCGAGATCGACGGCAGCGTGCGCCTGACCGGCCGGCTGACGGTGGTGGCGACGGCGCTGGAGGACTTCGCCTCCATCCCGATCCCGAGCGACCTGCGCTCGACCCTGGAAGCCTACCGGGCGGCCTGCGGCGCCTGAGCGGTGCCGCTATTGCAGGCCCGCGCCGACGAAGGTGCCGGCTTGCTGGGGCTCCGGCTCGACCGCGACGATGTGCAGCGTGTTCTCGGGGAAGGAGCAGGCCTGCGGCGGGGCGGCCTGGGTGCCGGGATGGAAGGCATAGGGGCGCGGCGGCGCCGCCGGATCGACCTGGTGCTTGCTCCACGGCCCGGCGCCGAAGACCCGCGGAGTCGATTCCTCCGCCCACAGCCAGAGAATCTGCGCGCCCGAGCGCGACTGCTCGACGAAGGTGTCCATCATGCGCCGGCAGGTCTGCTGGTCCAGGCTGGCCACGGCGCGTTCGGTAACGACCTCTCCCTGCGGTGGCGGCGGCGCCAGGACCAACGCAGCGATCACGATGCCGCTGGCGACGAGGCCTCCCACGCTCCAGCCGACAACGCACTTCAAGCTGTCAACGTCGTTCATATCCACCGACTCTTGCCACATACCTTCCGAACCTATCGCCTGTCCGTCAGCCAATAGCGTTTGAACCAATCGATTTTCAAACACCGGCGACGGTGGGTCTGTTTCGCCCCACCTCCGGAAGAGGCGGTGCATTGTAGCGGCAAAGCTTCGAAAACGACAGCGGGCGGAAGGGCTCAGCGGGCCAGGGCGCGGTAGACGAGGTAGGCCGGAGTCGCGTGGAACCAAGCGATCAGGAACTCGCGCACCACCTGAACGGCGTGCGGCGTGGCCCGCGCGGAACCGGCGTGGTGCGGAAAGGTCGAGGTCGTCATGGCTGATCTCCATCGTTTGGATGGGGAGATCTTACATTGGCATGCCACATACCCAGCTGCGCAAATGCCGCAAAGCAGCAAGGCAGGAAAATTACGGCCGCGCAAACAGTTAGCCGGCCAATCATTCCGCGGCGCGCACGTCCTGCCGCCGAATCGGCACCGCCCGCTCCATCACCAGGGCGGCGATGGCCTCCGCGTCGTTGAGGTCGAGGACCGGCACGGGGCACTCCGGCACCGGGCCGTCACTGGCCACCGCGACGATGGTCGGATCGCCCACCGCGATCAGCGGCTTGCCGACCTCCCGCCGCCACACCTCCAGCTTCGGGTGGCGGTCGCGCTTGAAGCCCTCGACCAGCACCAGATCGACCGGTGAGAGCTTGCCCAGCAGGTCCTCCAGCGTCGGCTCCGGCTCGTCGCGCAGTTCGCGCACGAGGGCCCAGCGCCGCGGCGAACTGACAAGCACCTCGGTGGCGCCGGCCATGCGGTGGGTGTGGCTGTCCTTGCCGGGATGGTCGATGTCGAAGCCCTTGTGCGCGTGCTTCAGGGTCGAAACCTGCAGGCCGCGCGCGATCAGCGCCGGCAGCAGCTTGGCCACCAGCGTCGTCTTGCCGCTGCCGCTCCAGCCGGTCAGGCCGAACACCTGCATCCCGAACACATCGTCGTAGCGCGCCACGCGCGGGAAATGCCGGAAGCGCCGGCGGCTGCCCTCGTACAGCAAGGTCATGGGAACGCTCCTCCTCTCATCCCAGCCGGACGAGGTCGGCGGCGACCTCGGTGGGGGTGTAGCCGGCGCCCTCCGGAATGCGCAGCACCGGCCCGGCGCTCGTGTCGGCGAAATGCGGCAGGATGGGAACCAGCGGCTGGTGGCGCGCCGCCGCCTCCAGCGCCTCGGCCGCCGTCCGGCACGCGGCCAGCCGCGTCAGGTTCATGCGGGTGGCGAACACCAGCGACAGCCGGCCGGCCTCGTCCGCCTCCAGGATCGTGCGCGGCGTCGCCCACAGCCCTTCGACCGCCTCGCCGCCGTCCACCACAGCCTCCTGCCCGGCCGGGGCCAGGGCGAGGTAGAAGGTCGCGTCGAAGCGCCGCCACACCGTCTCCGGCGTGATCCAGCGGGCGAACGGCACCAGCGCGTCGGTGTCGGGCCGCACGCCCGCCGCCCGCAGGCGCTGTCCGAAGTCGAGCAGCGACGGCGCCCGCAGCGCCGCCAGCCGCGCGCCGTCCAGCGGTTCGCGCGCCAGCAGGATGCCGCACTCCTCGAACGCCTCGCGGATGGCGGCAAGGCGGAGCGGCAGGTCGGCCGCCGGCACGCCGGGCGGCGTCCAGCCGTGCAGCGCGCGGTCCTCCGGATCGACCCGGCCACCGGGAAACACCGTGGCCCCGGCGGCGAAGCGCAGCCCGGCGTTGCGCCGGATCATGAACACCTCAGGCCCCTCCGGCGCGTCGCGCAGCAGGATCAGGCTGGCGGAAGGGATGGGATCGGGCGGGGCCATCTCGGGGATCCTCGTTCGGTTCCCGGCGATTGCCACACGCCGGCCGCGGCGGGGTCAACGCGCCCGCACGGGCTTTCCCACCATATGGAAAAGCCCCAGCCCCTCCGTTGACCCCTCCCTTCGGGCGGCCTCAGCATCGCCCCGTCACCGCCAGCCGAGGAGGGCGCCATGCCCCGCAACCGCAGCACCAAGATCGTCGCCACGCTGGGTCCGGCCAGTTCGACCTACAGCCGGATCTTCGAACTCGCGGAGGCCGGGGTCGATGTCTTCCGCCTGAACGCCAGCCACGGCACCCAGGCCGAACACGCCGAGCGCTACCGCCAGATCCGCGCGGTCGAGGAGACGGTCGGCCGGCCGATCGGCGTGCTGCTCGACCTGCAGGGGCCGAAGCTGCGCGTCGGCACCTTCGCCCAGGGGCCGGTGGCCCTGAAGAAGGGCGACCGCTTCCGGCTCGACCTTGATCCGGCGCACGGCGACGCCGCCCGGGTCTGCCTGCCGCACCCGGAGATCTTCCAGAGCCTGGAACCCGGCCACGACCTGCTGCTGAACGACGGCCGCATCCGCCTGCGCGTGCTGAGCTGCGGGGCGGACCACGCGGAGACCGAGGTGGCGGTCGGCGGCACCCTGTCCGACCGCAAGGGCATGAACGTGCCCGGCGCCACGCTGGCGCTCAGCGCGCTGTCCGAGAAGGACCGCAGCGACCTGCGCTTCGGGCTGGCGCTGGGGGTGGACTGGATCGGCCTCAGCTTCGTGCAGCGGCCGGAGGACATCCTGGAGGCACGCGCGCTGATCGGCGACCGCGCCCACGTCATGACCAAGATCGAGAAGCCGGCCGCCCTGCCCCACCTGCACGAGATCATCCGGCTGTCCGACGCGGTGATGGTGGCGCGCGGCGACCTCGGCGTCGAGCTGCCGCCGGAGGACGTGCCCGGCCTGCAGAAGCGCATGATCCGCATGAGCCGTCAGCTCGGCAAGCCGGTGATCGTCGCCACGCAGATGCTGGAATCCATGATCAACGAGCCGAGCCCGACCCGCGCCGAGGCGTCGGACGTGGCGACCGCCGTGTACGACGGCGCCGACGCGGTGATGCTGTCGGCGGAGTCCGCCTCGGGCAACTTCCCCGTCGAGGCGGTGGCGATGATGGACCGCATCGTCCGCCGGGTCGAGCGCGACCCGCTCTACCGCCGCATCATGGACAGCGAGCACCCGAGCCCGGAGGCGACCACCCCCGACGCCCTGTCGGCCGCGGCCCGCCAGATCGCCGAAACGATCTCCGCCGCCGGCATCGTCACCTTCACCGCCACCGGATCAACGGCGTTGCGCGCGTCGCGCGAGCGGCCGACGGTGCCGATCCTCGGCCTCACCGTGCGCCGTGACACGGCGCGCCGGCTGGCGCTCGGCTGGGGCATCCATCCGGTGTGGACCAGCGCCGACATCGAGAACTTCGCGGAGATGGTCGAGCGTGCCAGCCTCGTCGCCTCGCAGGAGGGAATCGGCGCGCCGGGCCAGTCGCTGGTGGTGACCGCCGGCGTGCCCTTCGGGACGCCAGGGGCGACCAACGCGCTGCGCGTCATCACCATCGCGCCGCACGACGATGCGGCGCCGCTGGCGGACGCCGTTCGGAAGACGGTGCTGGAGCGGGTGTGAGCGTACTAGCCCCTCTCCCTTGAGGGGAGAGGGGTTGGGGTGAGGGGTGCGCCGCGGAGTGGCCAAGTAACCTTTCTTCCGCGTCTCCGACGCGTAACGACCCCTCATCCCAACCATCGGCGCTTGCACGCGCCGATCCCTCAAGGGGAGAGGGGCTTGAACGATCAGTTCAAAAAGTCGCAGTGCTTCTCCACATGCCGCGCCAAGCCGATCGTGTGCTCGCGGATCAGCTTCTCGGCCTGGTCGGCGTCGCGGCGTTCCAGCGCCTTGATGATTTCCTTGTGGTCGTGGATCGACTGCTCGGCGCGGTTCTCCTGGCCGATGGTCAGCTTGCGGATCGCCCGCATGTGGATGAACAGGTTGTCGGTCATCTCCTGGATCAGCTTCGAGCCGCTGAGCCGGATGATGCTCTTGTGGAAGGCGATGTTGGCTTCCGAGTACTCGCCGACGTTCTCCTTCGGGCTGCGCTGCTCGAAGTTGCGGAACAGGTCCCACAGGGTGCGGATGTCCTCGTCCGGAGCGTTCTCGGCGACGAGGCGGCCGGCCATGCTCTCCAGCGCCGCCCAGACCTGGACCATCTCGATGATCTCGGCCTTGGTCTTGCGGATCACGAAGATGCCGCGGCGCGGCAGCAGGCGGATGAAGCCCTCCTGCTCCAGCAGGGTCAGCGCCTCGCGGATCGGGGTGCGGCTGACGCCCAGCAGGTCGCTGAGCTGCCGTTCGTCGAGGCGGATCTCCGACTCGTGGTCGTAGATGTCCATCTCGGAAATGGCCTGCTTCAGCGTGTGGTAGACCTGCGTGCGGAAGGTCGTCCCGGTGTCGAGCGGCTGTACGTTGAGCGCCGGAGGAGTCATCGTCGGTCGGTTCCCTGCTTATGGCTGCCCCGGCGAGGGTCCACGGCTGCGCCGCGGCTCCGAACGCGGGCCGATTTTTATATCCGTATCTGCCATACCAGATGCACATTCGGCACGGAAAAGTCCAGATCCACCGCTCGGAAGAGCGCTACCGGGCAACCGCGCGCAGCAGCTCCGGCAGCCCGCCCAGGTCGCGCATCAGCGTCCCCATGACCGCCACGCCGGCGGCCCCCGCCGCCATGCAGGCCGCGGCCCCGGCCGCATCGACTCCGCCCAGAGCCAGCACCGGCGGGGCGGCCGCGGTGACACAATGCCGCAAGCCGTCCACGCCCAGAATCGGCCCATACCCCGGCTTGCTGGCCGAGGCGAACACCGGCGAGACGGTGGCGTAGTCGGCCCCCACCGCGCGCCGCAGCCCGTCCGCTCCGTGCGCCGACACGCCAACCAGCGCGTCCCGCCCGAGGATCCGTCGCGCCGCCGCCGGATCGCCGCCGTCCGGCAGGTGGACTCCGCATGCCCCCGCCACCCGCGCCAGTTCCGCATCGCCGTGCACCGTCACCGTGGCACCCCACGGCCGCGCCCGTTCCACCAGCGCGCGGGCGAGCGCCGCCTGCTCGGCGGCGGGCAGGTCCTTCTCGCGCACTGAGAGCCAGCGCAGGCCGGCGGCGAACAGCGCCTCGGCGAGGTCGGGAAGGGGCAGCACCGCCTGACGGCGGTCGGTGATGGCCAGCAGCGGCGGGATCGGCAGACGGCTCATGCCGCCACCATGGCAGCCCCGCCAGTGGGCCGGCAAGCCCTTGGGCACCCCCACTTTCGGTGCGGTTTCCACGACGCGGAAAGATTTCCGGGTTGGTTTGCCCAACGGACGTCTCCCGACGAAAGCTGGGTCCAACGCGACGGCACTCCGTCGCCAATAGGAGGAGACGAGACATGGCAAGGATGCGGGCAATTGAGGCGGCGGTGCACGTCCTGGAGAAGGAAGGCGTGAGCGTCTGCTTCGGCGTCCCCGGAGCGGCCATCAACCCGTTCTACGCGGCGCTGCAGGCCAATGGCCGGATCGGCCACATCCTGGCGCGCCACGTCGAGGGCGCCTCCCACATGGCCGAGGGCTACACCCGCGCCAACGCCGGCAACATCGGCGTGTGCGTCGGCACATCCGGTCCGGCCGGCACCGACATGATCACCGGCCTGTACTCGGCCTCGGCCGACTCCATTCCCATCCTGTGCATCACCGGCCAGGCGCCGCGCGCCCGCCTGCACAAGGAGGACTTCCAGGCCATCAACGTGCCCGACATCGCCAAGCCGGTGACCAAGTGGGCGCTGACGGTGCTGGAGCCGGGGCAGGTTCCCTACGCCTTCCAGCAGGCGTTCCACCTCATGCGCTCCGGCCGTCCGGGCCCGGTGCTGATCGACCTGCCCATCGACGTGCAGATGGCGGAGATCGAGTTCGATCCCGACACCTACACCCCCCTGCCCGTCTACAAGCCGGCCGCCACCCGCGCCCAGATCGAGAAGGCGCTGGAGATGCTGAACGCGGCCGAGCGGCCGCTGATCGTCGCCGGCGGCGGCATCGTCAACGCCGACGCCGGCGACCGTCTGGTGGAGTTCGCCGAGCTGGTGGGCGTGCCGGTGATCCCGACGCTGATGGGCTGGGGCACCATCCCCGACGACCACCCGCTGATGGCCGGCATGGTGGGGCTGCAGACCAGCCACCGCTACGGCAACGCGACGATGCTGGAGTCCGACTTCGTGCTCGGCATCGGCAACCGCTGGGCCAACCGGCACACCGGTTCGGTGGACGTCTACACCAAGGGCCGCAAGTTCGTGCACGTGGACATCGAGCCCACGCAGATCGGCCGCGTCTTCATGCCCGACTTCGGCATCGTGTCGGACGCCGGCGCCGCACTCGACCTCTTCGTCGATGTGGCGGAGGAGTGGAAGGCGGCCGGCAGGCTGAAGGACCGCTCGGCCTGGGTGAAGCAGTGCCAGACGCGCAAGCGCACCATGCTGCGCCGCTCCGACTTCGACAACAAGCCGATCAAGCCGCAGCGCGTCTACCAGGAGATGAACGCCGCCTTCGGCCGCGACACCTGCTACGTCAGCACCATCGGCCTGTCGCAGATCGCCGGCGCGCAGTTCCTGCACGTCTACAAGGCGCGCAACTGGATCAACTGCGGGCAGGCCGGCCCGCTGGGCTGGACGCTGCCGGCGGCGCTGGGCGTCCGCGTCGCCGATCCCAAGCGGAAGATCGTGGCGCTGTCCGGCGACTACGACTTCCAGTTCCTGATCGAGGAGCTGGCGGTCGGCGCGCAGTTCAAGCTGCCGTACATCCACGTGCTGGTGAACAACTCCTACCTCGGCCTGATCCGGCAGGCGCAGCGCGCCTTCCAGATGGACTTCCAGGTGCAGCTGAGCTTCGAGAACGTCAACGCGCCCGAGGTCAACGGCTACGGCGTGGACCACGTCGCGGTGGCCGAGGGGCTGGGCTGCAAGGCGATCCGCGTCACCGACCCGAACGACCTGTCCTCGGCCTTCGCGCAGGCGGAGCGGTGGATGGACGAGTTCCAGGTCCCGGTGGTGGTCGAGGTCATCCTGGAGCGCGTCACCAACATCGCCATGGGCACGGAGATCAACAACGTGACCGAGTTCGAGGAGGTCCTCGACCTCCCGGCCCAGGAACCGCAGCTGGTCAACGCATAAAAAGCAGGGAGACGGAGATGCCCAAGTTCGCAGCCAACCTGACCATGCTCTACAACGAGGTCGGCTTCCTCGACCGCTTCGCGGCGGCGGCGAAGGACGGCTTCAAGGGGGTCGAGTACCTGTTCCCCTACGCCTTCGAGAAGGAGGCCCTGGCCGAGCGGCTGGAGCGCTACCGCCTGACGCAGGTCCTGCACAACCTGCCGGCCGGCGACTGGGACGCCGGGGAGCGCGGCATCGCCATCCTCCCCGACCGGGGCGGCGAGTTCCAGGACGGCGTCGGCAAGGCCATCGAGTACGCCACCGCGCTCGGCTGCCGGCAGGTCAACTGCCTGGTCGGCAAGGCGCCGGCCGGCGTGTCGCCCGACGCGCTGGAGCGCACGCTGGTGGACAACCTGACCTTCGCCGCCAAGGCGCTGAAGGCCGCGGACATCCGCCTGCTGGTCGAGCCGATCAACACCCGCGACATCCCGGGCTTCCACCTGAACACCACGGCCCAGGCCGAGCGGCTGCTGGACGCCGTGGGGTCGGACAACCTGTTCATCCAGTACGACGTCTACCACATGCAGATCATGGAGGGGGACCTCGTCCCCACCATCCAGCGCCTGCTGCCGAAGATCGCGCACGTGCAGGTCGCCGACAACCCCGGCCGCAACGAGCCGGGCACCGGCGAGATCAACTACCCGTTCGTGTTCGCGGCGCTCGACCGGCTCGGCTACCAGGGCTGGATCGGCTGCGAATACAAGCCCGCCCGCGGCACCAGCGAGGGGCTGGGCTGGCTGCGCGCCCACCAGCCCGAAACCGTCACCGCTTGACCTGAGGAGAGTCCCATGAAGGTTGGATTCATTGGCCTTGGCATCATGGGCCGCCCCATGGCCGGGCACCTGATCGACGCCGGCCACACGCTGTTCGCCTACGACATCGCCCCGGTTTCGCCGGAGCTGCTGGAGAAGGGCGCCACCGCCTGCCGCTCCGGCCGCGAGGTGGCGCAGCGGGCCGACGTCGTCATCACCATGGTCCCCGACACCCCGCACGTCGAAGCCGCCCTGTTCGGCCCCGACGGCGTGGCGGAGGGGCTGACGCCCGGCAAGATCGTGGTCGACATGTCCTCGATCTCGCCCATCGAGACCAAGGCCTTCGCCAAGCGCATCAACGAGCGCGGCTGCGACTACCTGGACGCGCCCGTCTCGGGCGGCGAGGTCGGCGCCAAGGCGGCCTCGCTGACCATCATGGTCGGCGGCCCGGACAAGGCGTTCGAGACGGTGAAGCCGCTGTTCGAGAAGATGGGCAAGAACGTCACCCTGGTCGGCGGCAACGGTGATGGGCAGACCACCAAAGTGGCGAACCAGATCATCGTGGCGCTGACCATCGAGGCGGTCGGCGAGGCGCTACTGTTCGCCTCCAAGGCGGGCGCCGACCCTGCCAAGGTGCGGCAGGCGCTGATGGGCGGCTTCGCCAGCTCGCGCATCCTGGAGGTGCACGGCGAGCGCATGGTCAAGCGCACCTTCGACCCGGGCTTCCGCATCGAGCTGCACCAGAAGGACCTCAACCTCGCGCTGAACGGCGCGCGGGCGCTGGGCCTGTCGCTGCCGAACACCGCGACCTGCCAGGAGCTGTTCAACGCCTGCGCCGCGCACGGCGGCAAGGCGTGGGACCACTCCGCCATGGTGCGTGCCCTCGAATTGCTCGGCGGGCACGAGATCGGGCAGAATCACCGGTCGCTGCAAGCGGCCGAATAAGACGCAAGAGGGGGCTGAGCCGTGACCATCGCCGATCCGAGAACGCTGTTGACCGACATGTTCCGGGCCGCCGTGGACTCGGCGCAGCCCTCCCTGTGCGTCCCGCCGCACCTTCCCCCAAAGCCGAAGGGCCGCACCGTCGTGGTCGGCGCCGGCAAGGCGGCGGCGGCCATGGCCCGCGCGGTGGAGACGAACTGGGACGGGCCGCTCTCCGGCCTTGTGGTCACCCGCTACGGCCACCGCGTGCCGACCGAGCGGATCGAGGTGGTCGAGGCCTCGCACCCGGTGCCGGACGAGGCCGGCGAGACGGCCGCCCGCCGCATCCTGGAGATCGCCGGCGAGGTCGGGCCGGACGACCTGCTGCTGTGCCTGATCTCCGGCGGCGGCTCGGCGCTGCTGGCGCTGCCGGCACCGGGGCTGACCATGGCCGACAAGCAGGCGGTGTCGAAAGCGCTGCTGAAGAGCGGCGCCACCATCACCGAGATGAACTGCGTGCGAAAGCACCTCTCCGCCATCAAGGGCGGCCGGCTGGCCGTGGCGTCACGGGCGCCGGTGGTGTCACTGGTCATCTCCGACGTGCCGGGCGACGACCTGTCGGTCATCGCCTCCGGCCCCACCGTGGCCGACCCGACCAGCTTCGCCGACGCGCTGGGCGTGCTGGACAAGTACCGCATCACGCCGCCCAAGCCTGTGCTCGACCACCTGCTGGCCGGCCGCGACGAGACGCCGAAGCCGGGCGACGTGCGCCTCGCCCGCACCCACAACATCCTGGTCGCCACCCCGCAGATGGCGCTGGAGCGCGCCGCCGAGGTGGCGCGGAAGGCCGGCGTCACGCCGGTGATCCTCGGCAACGCGCTGGAGGGCGAGTCGCGCGAGGTCGCGCTGGTGCACGCCGGCATCGCCCGGCAGGTCGCCGGTCACGGCCAGCCTGCCCCGGCGCCGTGCGTGCTGCTGTCCGGCGGCGAGACCACGGTGACCGTGCGCGGCCAGGGCCGCGGCGGCCGCAACGCCGAATTCCTGCTGGCGCTGGCGGTGGCGCTGGACGGCCTGCCGGGCGTGCACGCGCTGGCCGCCGACACCGACGGCATCGACGGCACCGAGGACAACGCCGGCGCCCTGCTCGCCCCCGACACCCTGGCCCGCGCCGCCCAGCGCGGCGTCAACGCCAAGGAGCGGCTGGCCGACAACGATGGCTACAGCTTCTTCCAGGCGCTCGGCGACCTGCTGGTCACCGGCCCGACGCTGACCAACGTCAACGACTTCCGCGCCGTGCTGGTGACGGAAAACCTCCCTCATAGGTCATAGCGGATAGTTCTATCCCGAAGCATGGGGCTCTAGTCGACTGGACGGGTTGTTGTCCGCCCTGAATGTTTTGCACACTCGCGTTCAGGACATGGAATACCGAGTTTGGCATGCCAACCCCGGTGCTTCCGTCGGGCACCCGACACCACCAGAACAAAAAGCCTTTGCACACCGGGAGGAATCGCATGCGGGACGTCGGAGCGGGGGATGCCCCGCCGCACAGCGCGCGCTGGGTCCAGTTGCTGATCGGCGTGATCTGCATGTCGATGATCGCCAATCTGCAATACGGCTGGACGCTGTTCGTCGAGCCCATCGAGATGAAGCACGGCTGGGGCCGTGCGGCCATCCAGGTCGCCTTCACCATCTTCGTGGTCACCGAGACGTGGCTGGTGCCGGTCGAGGGCTGGTTCGTCGATAAGTTCGGGCCGCGCATCGTCGTCCTGGTCGGCGGGGCGCTGTGCGCACTCGCCTGGGCGATCAACTCGGTCGCCGACTCCCTGTTCCTGCTGTACCTGGGCGCGGCCATCGGCGGCATCGGCGCCGGTGGCGTCTACGGCACCTGCGTCGGCAACGCGCTGAAGTGGTTCCCCGACCGCCGCGGCCTCGCCGCCGGCCTGACCGCCGCCGGCTTCGGCGCCGGCTCGGCGCTGACCGTCGTGCCGATCGCCACCATGATCCAGACCTCCGGCTACGAGGCGGCGTTCCTGTACTTCGGCATCGGCCAGGGCGCGGTGGTCTTCCTGCTCGCCTGGTTCCTCGCCGAGCCGCGGCACGGCGACGTGCCAGCCTCCGCCAAGGCGCACGTCGCGCAGAGCCGCACCAGCTACACGCCCGCGCAGATGGTCAGGACGCCGGTCTTCTGGCTGATGTACCTGATCTTCGTGATGGTGGCGGGCGGCGGCCTGATGGCCACGGCGCAGCTCGGCCCCATCGCCAAGGACTTCAACCTCGACGGCGTGCCGGTGTCGATCATGGGCCTGACGCTGCCGGCGCTGACCTTCGCGCTGTCCATCGACCGTGTGCTGAACGGCGTGACGCGCCCGTTCTTCGGCTGGGTGTCGGACCACATCGGCCGCGAGAACACCATGTTCGTCGCCTTCGCGCTGGAGGCGGCGGGCATCGTGGCGCTCAGCGTCTACGGGCGCGACCCGGTGGCCTTCGTGCTGCTGACCGGCCTGGTGTTCTTCGCCTGGGGCGAGATCTACAGCCTGTTCCCGGCCTGCTGCGGCGATACCTTCGGCTCGCGGTTCGCCACCTCCAACGCCGGGCTGCTGTACACCGCCAAGGGCACGGCGGCGCTGCTGGTGCCGTTCGCCAACGTCATTGCCGACGCCACCGGCAGCTGGATGGTCGTGTTCTACGTCGCCGCGGCGATCAACGCGCTGGCCGCCGTGCTGGCCCTGTTCGTGCTGAAGCCGATGCGCGCCCGCCTGATCGGCGCCGCGCCGCAGCCGGCCGGCCGCTTAAGCGTCCATGCCGCGGAGTGATGTGGAAGCCCCTCTCCCCTTGAGGGATCGGCGCGTGCAAGCGCCGATCCCTCAAGGGGAGAGGGGCTTTCGGACTCACTCCCCGACCCGCAGCACGATCTTGCCGACGTGCTGGTTGCTTTCCATCAGCCGGTGCGCGTCCGCGGCGGCGGCCAGCGGAAAGGTCTCGCAGACCACGGGCTTCAGCCGACCCTGCGCGATCAGCGGCCACACCCTTTCGTGCAGCATCGCCGCCAGCGCCTGTTTGTAGGCCACCGGCCGCCCCCGCAGCGTCGAGCCGGTGAGCGTCAGCCGCTTGGCCATGACCGGGAACAGGTTGACCTCCGCCTTCGGCCCGCGCACGAAGCCGATCACCACGTAGCGGCCCTCCACCGCCATGCAGTCGATGCTGCGCGCCAGGTAGTCGCCGCCGACGATGTCGAGCACCACGTCGGCCCCCTTGCCGCCGGTTTCCTCCTTCACCACCGCGGCGAAGTCCTCGGCGGTGTAGTCGATGGCACGGTCGGCGCCGAGGTCGCGGCAGGCCCGCGCCTTGTCCGCGCCGCGCACCGTGGTGAACACCCGCGCCCCCAGCGCCTTGCCGAGCTGGATCGCCGTCGTGCCGATGCCCGAGGCGCCGCCGTGCACCAGCAGCGTCTCGCCGGCCTGCAGCCGCCCGCGCTCCACCACGTTCGACCAGACGGTGAACAGCGTCTCCGGCAGCGCCGCCGCCTCGGCCATGCCCAGTCCCTCGGGCACCGGCAGGCACTGCGCGGCCGGAGCGGTGCAGTACTCCGCATAGCCGCCGCCGGCCAGCAGAGCGCAGACCGGGTCGCCGACGCTCCACCCCGTCACGCCGGCGCCGAGCGCGGCGATGCGGCCGGCGACCTCCAGGCCGGGGATGTCGGTGACACCCGGCGGCGGGTCGTAGCGGCCCATCCGCTGCAGCACGTCCGGACGGTTCACCCCGGCGGCCGACACCGCGATCAGCACCTCGCCCGCCCCGGCGGCGGGCACCGGACGCCGCACCGGCACCAGCACCTCCGGCGCACCGGGCCTGCTCACCTCGACCGCGGTCATCGACGACGGCAACGCCATGGCTCCCCCCCTTCCCTGTCCTGTGGTCAAAAAAATGGCCGTGCTGACAACAGCACGGCCAGAACCGAGGATTCCGCAAGAAGCGACAACTACAACTCGCCAGATACGGAGGGCACAACACCCTCTGTCCAGCAAACTATCGCACGTGCTGACGACTTGATCCAAGCTTATTTTCTGCGTTTCCACCATGCGGAAACTTAGAATTTGCATAAACAAAAAGGCCGCACGGCGGATGCCGCGCGGCCGAGTTTTGCAGGGAACCTCGCAAGGACGCAAAAGTACTAACAACTCACTTGAACAACCTACATGGGCAGGCGGCCCCCGAACTCCGCCGTGATGGCGGCGGCGGTGCGCTTGACCATCTCACCCAGGTCGCGGACCCGGGTGTCCTCGATCCGGCGCGTGGTGCCGGACAACGAGACGGCGCCGACCACGGCGGTCGTCTCGTCGTAGATGGGTGCCGCGACGCAGCGCAGGCCGGACACCCGTTCCTCCTGGTCGATGGCGTAACCGCGGGTGCGAACCAGGGTCAGCTCCTGCTTGAGCGCCGGCAGCGACGACACGGTGGTGCGCGTGAACTGGCGCATGCCGCGCTGCGACAGGATGGTCTGGATCCGCGTGTCCGCCATGCCGGCCAGCAGCGCCTTGCCGACGGCCGAGCAGTGCAGCAGCGTGCGCTCCGCCACCGGCACCGTTGACTGGGCGGCGCGCGGGCCGGCGACGCGGTGCAGGTAGATGGCCTCGCCGTTGTCCTCGACGGCGAGGTTCACCACCTCGCCGCTGTCCTCCATCAGGCGGCGCAGGCGCGGCCGGGCGACGTCGACCAGGCTGCGCGTGCGCAGGAAGTTGATGCCGGTCATGTAGGCCTGCAGCCCCACCGACCAGCCGCGCTTGCCCTGGTCGAAGCGGACGTAGCGCTCCTCCTGCAGGGTGGTCAGCAGGCGGTGGGTGGTGGAGGGCGACAGGCCGGCCGCCTCGGCGACGGCGGTCAGGCTCATGGGCCCGCCCGAGGCGCCGAGGATCGACAGGATGTTGAGCGCGCGGGACAGCGACTGGACCAGCTGCCCCTTCACCGCCGGTTCGGGCGTGAGCGCTTGCGTTTTCATGGTTCCGTCCCTCCGGTCACGCGACGGGTTCGATCCGCGCCGCGGCGAACTTGAACTCAGGGATCTTGCCGAACGGGTCGAGCTTCGGGTTGGTCAGCACGTTGGCCGCCGCCTCGGCGTAGCAGAACGGGATGAACACCAGGCCCGACGGCATGCCGTAGTCGGAGCGCGCCTTCAGCTCGATCACGCCGCGCCGGGTGGTGACCTTGACCATGTCGCCGCCCTTGGCGCCCAGGCGGCGCAGGTCGGCCGGGCTCATGTAGGCCACCGCCTCCGGCTCGATGTCGTCCAGCACCTGGGCGCGGCGGGTCATCGATCCGGTGTGCCAGTGCTCCAGCTGGCGCCCGGTGGTGAGCACCATCGGGAACTCCTGGTCCGGCTCCTCGGCCGGCGGGATCACGTCGGCGGGCACCAGCCGGCCGCGGCCGGTCGCCGTCGGGAAACCGTCGCCGAAGACGATCTCCTGCCCCGGATCGTCCGGCGACAGGCTGGGGTAGGTGACCGAGCCCTCGCGCTCCAGCCGCTCCCAGGTGATGTTGTCGAGCGAGGGCATGGCCCCCTTCATCTCGTTGAACACGTCGCGCGGGTGCTCGTAGGTCCAGTCGAGGCCCAGGCCGCGGGCCAGCTCCTGGAGGATCCACAGGTCCTGCCGCGCTTCGCCCGGCGGCGGCAGCGCCTTGCGGCCCAGCTGCACCTGGCGGTTGGTGTTGGTGACCGTGCCGTCCTTCTCCGGCCAGGCCGAGGCCGGCAGCACCACGTCGGCGTACTTCGCCGTCTCGGTGAGGAACAGGTCCTGCACCACCAGGTGCTCCAGCGTGGCCAGCGCCTCGCGGGCGTGGTCGACGTCCGGGTCGGACATGGCCGGGTTCTCGCCCATGACGTACATGCCGCGCACGCTGCCGGCGTGGATGGCGTCCATGGTCTCGACC
>Ga0196970_1000470_pt1 | contig 46271 bp, 50 predicted proteins | sample S1v_513CmetaG_FD_148672 | JGI IMG/M metagenome (GOLD analysis project Ga0196970, IMG submission 148672) | Soil microbial communities from Anza Borrego desert, Southern California, United States - S1+v_5-13C | ecosystem: Environmental > Terrestrial > Soil > Desert | place: USA: California... | reverse complement strand
ATTCCCCACTGCTGCCTCCCGTAGGAGTCTGGGCCGTGTCTCAGTCCCAGTGTGGCTGATCATCCTCTCAGACCAGCTACCGATCGTCGGCTTGGTAGGCCGTTACCCCACCAACTACCTAATCGGGCGCGGGCCCCTCTCTCGGCGTAAACTTTCCCCCCCAATCTCCACGACTAGGGGGCGTATCCGGTGTTAGCGTCCGTTTCCAGACGTTATCCCGAACCGAAAGGCAGGTTCCCACGTGCTACTCACCCGTGCGCCACTCATGGCCGAAGCCATGCGTTCGACTTGCATGTGTTAGGCATGCCGCCAGCGTTCGTTCTGAGCCAGGATCAAACTCTCAGGTTCAGATCGGATCCGAAGATCCATCTGATTAAGGGTCGCCAGAGCGACACACCTTACACCTAAGCTCGATACTGTATCTCTTGCTTGGCTTGTCGGATGCTTCTCAGACGATCCTTGCGTGCGCCGTGTCCCCAACAAACCCGGAGAACCCCGCCCCCGCAAGCCGACCGCCTGCGCATCCCTTCTCACAACACGGTATTCAGTTGTTCAAGATCCGGGCGGCCCCGGACACCGGCGCCGCAGCGACCCCGGCCCGCCTCCGAAGAGACCGGCGGCGGAGCCGCGAATTGTGCAGTCTGGCCCCCGGAGACGAAAAGCGCAACGCCGAACCGGCGCCGCTCCTTGCGGTGAACCGCAAACCCTCCGGGAAGTTCCCGACCCGCCCGCCTCGGAAGAGGCCGCCGCGTCGGTGGAGCGCTATATAGGGGGGCAAGCCGGGGCCTGGCAAGCGCTTTTTTAGCCGATAGCGATTTTTTGCTGCCCCCTGGGGGCTCGCCTCCTAGAGCAAACCAAGGGCACGCAGTTCGGCCACCATGTGCGGCGGCAACTCGTCGCCGGTGGCGTTCGCCTCGGATAGGTCGGACGGAGCGGCGGCAGGTTCCAGATAGCGCCAGCCCTGGAACGGACGTTGAGCGGTGGGCACCGTGGGCACCAATTCCGCGTCGACGCCGATGATGCAATAGGACTTCCCGTCCTCGTCCACGCCAGTGTCGATAGACAGCACGCGCTGGCGCACGGAGGTCGAGCCGCGGATTACCCAATAGAGCGATCCCGTCCCCGCGATCTCGGCGCCGCGCTTCGGGACCATGCGGGTGTAGACGGGAACGAGGATGGAGCCGTCGTCACGGGCCTGGGCACGGCGGGCCTGAACCTCGCGCAGATGGTCGATGTCGCGGATGCCGACGGCAAGCTTGATCAGATGCAGGGACATGAAAGCGATCGCAGGGATACGGGAACACTCGACATGGGGCCCGGACGGCCGCCCCTGCCCCGCCGTCAACCCAATGCGGTCTCAGGCAGGGATCGCGTTCAGCGAACGGCAGCGCGCCTCGAACTCCTCGGTCACGAAGTCGGGCCTCTTGTAACCCCCCTTCATCCGACTGACCAGCATGCAGAGGTCTTCCGAGTGTTCACGCCGCGCGTGCCGCCAGCGCCCGTCCGGCCTTGGATGCCGTCGGCCGCCCGAGCAGGCCGGAGATCCAGGCCCCGGTGGCCGCGAGATTGTCCAGGTCCACACCGGTCTCGATACCCAGCCCGTGCAGCATGTAGACGACGTCCTCCGTCGCCACGTTGCCGGACGCCCCCTTGGCATAGGGGCAGCCGCCCAGGCCGGCCACCGCCGAGTCCACCACCGACACCCCCAACTCCAGGCAGGCGAGGATGTTGGCGAGCGCCTGCCCCCAGGTGTCGTGAAAATGCAGCGCCAGCTTGTCCACCGGCACCGCGCGCGCCACCGTCTCCAGCATCGTCCGTGCCTGCACCGGGGTGCCGACGCCGATGGTATCGCCGAGCGAGACCTCGTAGCAGCCCATGGCGATGAGCTTGGCCGCCACCTCGGCCACCTTGGCCGGATCGATGGCGCCCTCGTACGGACAGCCGAGCACGCAGCTCACATAGCCGCGCACCGCCACCCCCTTCGATAGGGCCTCGGCGCAGACCGGAGCGAAACGCTCCAAACTCTCCGCAATGGAGCAGTTGATGTTCTTCTGCGAGAACGCTTCGGACGCGGCGCCGAACACCGCCACCTCCTGCGCACCCGCCGCGACCGCCGCCTCCAGGCCTTTGAGGTTGGGCACCAGCACGGGGTAGGAGACGCCCGGCTTGCGGCGGATGCGCCGAAGCACCTCCGCGGAATCGGCCATCTGCGGAACCCACTTCGGGCTGACGAAGGCGCCGGCCTCCACCGCCGGCAGGCCGGCGTCGGCCAGGCGCTCGACCAGTTCGACCTTGGCGTCCAGGGGGACGACCTGCGCTTCGTTCTGCAGCCCGTCGCGCGGGCCCATCTCGACGATCTTCACCCGTGTCGGGAACGGCATCTTTCCGGTCTCCTTAGCCAAGGGCCGATGTGGCTCTTGGATCCCGCTTATGTAGGGCGTCAGCCTTCGTCCGTCTCGAACTTGACCAGTTCGGAGCCCTCTTCCACTTGGTCGCCGACGGCGCAGCGGAAAGCGGTGAGGGTGCCGGCACTGGGAGCCTTGAGTGTGTGCTCCATCTTCATGGCCTCGAGCACCAGGAGGGGCTGCCCCTTCTCGACTCGCGAGCCCGGCTCGGCCAGCAGCGCGATGATTTTGCCGGGCATGGGGGCGGCGACGCGCCCGCCGGGCACCTCCTGGTCGAGCGCGCCGGTCAGCGGCTCGACAAGCGTCAGGCGGTGACTGCCGCCGGGGTGGAAGACGGTAATGTCGGCCCCTTGGCGCACCCACACGGCCGAGAGGCGCACGCCGTCCAGGTCGGCCTCCAGCGTGCCGCCGGCGTTGAACTCGCCGCCGGCGGTCACCGCCTCGCCGCCCGGCAGTTCCAGCCGATAGCCGTCGCGGCGGTAGACGACGCCGACCGCGCGATCCTCGCCGTTCTCGCGGAAGGTCAGGGTGTCGCGCGCCTCCTCGTTCAGGCGCCAGCCGTCGGTGCGCACCCATGGGCTCCAGGGATCGGCGGAGGCTGCGGCCGACTCGCGCGCCGTCCGCTCGCGGTCGAGCAGCACGCCCAGTGCCGCCAGCGCCAACGCGCGCGGGCCGGCGCCGGCCGGCTCGGGCAGCAGGTCGGCGCGGTGGCGGTCGATGAAGCGGGTGTCCAGGTCGGCCGACAGGAAGGCCGGATGGCTCGCCACCGCCTCCAGGAAGCGCACGTTGGTGGCCAGCCCGACCACCTGGGTCGCGGCCAACGCGCTGCGCATGCGGCGCACCGCCGCGGCGCGGTCGACGTCCCAGACGATCAGCTTGGCGATCATCGGGTCGTAGTGCACCGAGATGGTGTCGCCGGTGCGCACGCCGGCATCGACGCGGACGTGCGTGCCACACGATGGGAAGCCCAGATGCTCCAGCCGGCCGGTCTGGGGCAGGAAGTCGCGATCCGGGTCCTCGGCGTAGAGGCGCGCCTCGATCGCGTGGCCGTGGATGGTCAGGTCGTCCTGGCCGACGGGCAGCGGTTCGCCGCTGGCGACCCGGAACTGCCACTCCACCAGGTCCTGGCCGGTGATCATCTCGGTCACCGGGTGCTCGACCTGCAGGCGGGTGTTCATCTCCATGAAGTAGAAACCGCCCTGCGCCGGGTCGTAGAGGAACTCTACCGTGCCGGCGCCGACGTAGCCGATGGCCTTGGCTGCCGCCACGGCCGCCTCGCCCATGCGGCGGCGGATTTCGGGAGGCAGGTTGGGAGCCGGCGCCTCCTCGATCACCTTCTGGTGGCGGCGCTGGATCGAGCAGTCACGCTCGAACAGGTAGACGCAATGGCCCTGGGTGTCGGCGAAGACCTGGATCTCCACGTGGCGCGGGCGCTCCAGGTACTTCTCGATCAGCACACGGTCGTCGCCGAAGGCCGCCGCGGACTCGCGCTTGGCGCTGGCGAGCTGGGCATCGAACTCGGCCGCCGCGGCCGCCACCTTCATGCCCTTGCCGCCGCCGCCGGCCGAGGCCTTGATCAGCACCGGCCAGCCGATGCGCTCGGCTTGCGTGCGCAGCAGCGCCGGGTCCTGGTCGGCACCGTGGTAGCCGGGGACCAGCGGCACCCCGGCCTGCTCCATCAGCGCCTTGGCTTCCGACTTGCCGCCCATGGCGCGGATCGCCGACGGCGGCGGGCCGATGAACACCACGCCGGCAGCGGCGCACGCCTCGGCGAAGCGCTCGTTCTCCGACAGGAAGCCGTAACCGGGATGGATGGCCTCCGCACCCGAGCGCTTGGCGGCGTCCAGGATGGCGTCGGCGACAAGATAGCTTTCGCGCACCGGTGCCGGGCCGATGCGGTAGGCCTCGTCGGCCATCGCGACGTGCATCGCCTCGGCGTCGGCGTCGGAGTAGACGGCGACGGTCTTCAGACCCATGCGGCGCGCCGTGCGGATGACCCGGCACGCGATCTCGCCGCGGTTCGCGATAAGGACCTTTGAAAACATGAGTGTCACCGTTTCCAGGAGGGTTTGCGCTTTTCCAGGAAGGCGCCGACGCCCTCCTTGCCCTCGTCGCTGGCACGCTGGCGGGCGATGCGCTCGGCGGTGTCGCGCACCAGCGCGTCGTCGAGCGGGTGGTTGACCACGGCGCGGATCAGATCCTTGGCCGCCCCCTGCGCGGCCGGCGCCCCGTCCAGCAGCTTGGCGACCATGGCCTCGGCCGCCGCGTCGAGCTGGTCGGCCGACACCACCTCGTGCACGAGGCCGAGGCGCAACGCCTCCGCGGCCGAGAACCGCTCGGCGGTAAGGAAGTAGCGGCGGCAAGCCCGCTCCCCCATGGCCGCCACCACATAGGGGGAGATGACGGCCGGGATCAGGCCCAGCTTCACCTCGGTCAGCGCGAAGCTGGCGGCATCGGCGCAGACCGCGATGTCGCAGGCGGCGACCAGCCCCACCCCGCCGCCGTAGGCCGGCCCCTGCACCACCGCCACCGTCGGCTTCGGGCAGGTGTCGAGGGTGCGGAGCATGACGGCCAACCCCATGGCGTCGGCGACGTTCTCGTCGTGGGAGTAGCCGGCCATGCGCTGCATCCACGAAAGGTCGGCACCGGCCGAGAAGCTCTTGCCCATGCCGCGCAGCAGGATGAGCCGCACCGCCGGGTCGGCTCCCAGGCGCTGGAACGCCGTCGCCAGGTCGGCGATGACCGTCTCGTTGAAGGCGTTGTGCACGTCGCCACGGTTCATGGTGACCGTGGCGACGCCGTCGGGGCGGATGTCCGTAAGGATATCGCTCATGTCCTGCCTCACATCCGGAAGACGCCGAACTGGGTCTTTTCGATCGGCGCGTTGTGGGCGGCCGACAGGCCGAGGCCCAGCACCATCCGCGTGTCGGCCGGGTCGATGATGCCGTCGTCCCAGATCCGGGCGGACGCGAAGTAGGGATGCCCCTGCGTCTCGTACTGCTGGCGGATCGGCGCCTTGAACGCCTCCTCCTCGGCGGGATCCCAGGTCTTGCCCTGGGCCTCCAGGTTGTCGCGCTTGACCTGGGCGAGCACGCCGGCCGCCTGCTCGCCGCCCATGACCGAGATGCGGGCGTTCGGCCACATCCACAGGAAGCGCGGGCTGTACGCGCGCCCGCACATGCCGTAGTTGCCGGCGCCGTAGCTGCCGCCGATGATCACGGTGAACTTCGGCACCTTGGTGCTCGCCACCGCGGTGACCATCTTGGCGCCGTCCTTGGCGATGCCGCCGGCCTCGTACTTCCGCCCGACCATGAAGCCGGTGATGTTCTGCAGGAAGATCAGCGGAATGCCCCGCTGGCTGCACAGTTCGACGAAGTGGGCGCCCTTCTGCGCCGACTCGGAGAACAGGATGCCGTTGTTGGCGACGATGCCCACCGGATAGCCGAAGATCCGGGCGAAGCCGGTCACCAAAGTGGTGCCGTAGAGCGCCTTGAACTCGTCGAACTCCGAGCCGTCGACGATGCGGGCGATCACCTCGCGCACGTCGTAGGGCTTGCGCGGGTCGGCGGGGATGACGCCGTAGAGGTCTTGCCCGTCGTAGCGCGGATCGGCGGGGACCCGCAGCGCCGCCTGCGGCTCCTTGCGGCGGTTCAGGTTGGAGACCACCCGCCGCGCCAGCGCCAGCGCGTGCCGATCGTTCATGGCGTAATGGTCGGTGACGCCGGAGATGCGCGAGTGCACGTCGGCGCCGCCCAAGTCCTCGGCCGAGACCACCTCGCCGGTGGCGGCCTTCACCAGCGGCGGGCCGCCCAGGAAGATGGTGCCCTGGTTGCGCACGATGATCGCCTCGTCCGACATGGCGGGCACATAGGCGCCGCCCGCCGTGCAGCTGCCCATGACGATGGCGATCTGTGGAATGCCCAACGCCGACATATTGGCCTGGTTGTAGAAAATGCGGCCGAAGTGATCGCGGTCGGGGAACACCTCGTCCTGGTTGGGCAGGTTGGCGCCGCCCGAATCGACGAGATAGATGCAGGGAAGCCGGTTCTGCTGGGCGATCTCCTGCGCGCGCAGGTGCTTCTTCACCGTCAGCGGGAAGTAGGTGCCGCCCTTCACCGTCGCGTCGTTGGCGACGATGACGCACTCCTGCCCGGACACGCGGCCGATGCCGGTGATGATACCGGCCGACGCCACCTCGTCGTTGTAGAGGCCGTAGGCGGCGAGCTGCGAGAACTCCAGGAACGGCGAGCCGGGGTCGAGCAGCGCCTGCACGCGATCACGCGGCAGCAGCTTGCCGCGTGCAGCGTGCTTCTCGCGCGCCTTTTGCCCACCGCCCAGCTTGACCCGGGCGACCTTGTCGCGCAGGTCGTCGACCAGTGCCTGCATGGCGTCGCGGTTGCGGGCGAACTCTTCCCCGCGCGTGTCGAGCGCGGACGTCAAAACGGCCATATCGGTTTCCTCCCCACTGGCGGTGCTTGCCGCACGCTTCTGTGCCAGGATAGGAACCGAGCTTGCACCGTACGGCACCGTATGGGCAAGCGCTTTTGCACCACTGAACCGGAAGTCCCCACCATGCCGACCCTTGCCGAGATCGAAGCCGCCGCCGAGCGGGTCCACGCCGTACTGCCGCCGACGCCGCAGATCCGCTGGCCGCTGCTGTGCGAGCGTACGGGCTGCGAGGTGTGGGTAAAGCACGAGAATCACCAGCCCGTGGGTGCCTTCAAGGTGCGCGGCGGTCTGGTGCTGATGGAGGACCTGAAACGCGCCAATCCCGGTATGGCCGGCGTGATCTCCGCCACCCGCGGCAACCACGGGCAGAGCCTGGGCTTCGCGGCGGCACGGTTGGGGCTGAAGGCCGTCATCGTCGTGCCGCACGGCAACAGCCCGGAGAAGAACGCCGCCATGCGGGCGCTGGGTGTCGAACTGGTGGAGCACGGACACGACTTCCAGGAGGCCGCGGAGTACGCCGCCTCCATGGCCGCGCAGTACGGACTGCACGCGGTACCCTCGTTCCACGAGTTGCTGATGCTCGGCGTGTCGAGCTACAGCCTTGAATTCCTGCGGGGGGTACAGGATCTCGACACCGTGTACGTACCCATCGGCCTAGGCTCGGGCATCTGCGGCATGGTGAGCGCACGGGACGCGCTGGGCGCACGCACCAGGGTGGTCGGCGTCGTCTCGGCGCACGCGCCGATGTACGCACTTTCGTTCGAGAAGGGGATACCGATGTCGCACCCCGCCGAGACGAAGATCGCCGACGGCATGGCCTGCCGCGTGCCGGTGGACGAGGCGTTGGCGATCATGCGCCGCGGCGTGGACCGGATCGTCCAGGTCACCGACGCCGAGGTGGAAGACGCAATGCGCGCCTATTTCACCGACACGCACAACGTGGCGGAAGGCGCCGGCGCCGCGCCGCTGGCGGCACTGATGCAGGAGAAAGACCGCATGGCGGGCCGGAAGGTCGGTCTGGTGCTGTCCGGCGGCAACGTGGACCGCCCGGTGTTCGCACGGGTGCTGGCGGAAGGGTGAGTTTGGAGCGTTGTCCGCACTCACCACCCGCCGGTGCCCAGCCAGCGGTCGACCATGTCCAGGCGATCCCAGCCCCAGAAGGGCTCGTCACCGACGACGATGAAGGGGGAGCCGAAGACGCCCCGCGCGATGGCCTTGTCCGTCTCGTCGCGCAGGCGGTCCTTCACCGCCGGTTCCTGCACGTCCGCCGCCACCTCATCCCGATCGAAGCTGGCCGCAGCGGCCACGTCCAGGACCGTCTCGATGGGGCCGATGTCGGAGCCTTCGCCCCAATGGGCGCGGTAGAGCGCGCGGGCGAGCGCCTTGGCCCGCTCCGGATCCCGGACGAACTGCCCCCAATAGGCCCGCGACGCCATCAACGGGTTCACCGGCATTGCCTGCGGGTAGGTGAACGGGCAGCCCATCAACCGGGCGATTCGCCTCACGTCGTGCACGAGATAATCGCCGCGCAGCGGCTGATGCGTGTTGGGCTTCATGCCCGTCACCTTGAACACTGCGCCCAACAGGATCGGGCGCCACGTCACGGTGCGGCCGTGCTTCGCCGCCAGTTCGTCGATGCGCAGGCTTGCGAAATAGCCGTACGGCGACGCGAAGTCGAAATAGAAGTCGATGGGCGCAGCCATCCCAGATCCCCCCTCCGGTTGTCGTTTTGCGGAAAGGCTAAACCTAAGCGCGGCGCCGGAGCAACGCTGTTATGGTCAGATTGCGCGCACCTTGGCGTCGAATAGGTAACCCGCGCCACGCTCGGTCTTGATGATGCGGGGTTCCTTGGGATTCGACTCGATCTTGCGGCGCAGGCGCAGGATCAGCACGTCGATGGAGCGGTCGAACACTTCCGCCCCGTCGGCGCGCGTCAGATCCAGGAGTTGGTCGCGGCTCAGCACGCGCTGCGGCCTCTTCACGAAAGCAGCGAGCAGACCGAACTCGGCCTTGGTCAGCTCCACCTCGCGACCGTCCTGGTTGCGCAGACGCTGGGCGGTGAGATCCAGCTCCCAGGAGGCGAACTGCACCACGGCGCGCAGTTCGTCCGCGCCGCGCGGCGGTCGCGCCTCGGCCGAGACCCGGCGCAGCACCGCCTTGATGCGGGCCAGCAGTTCGCGGGGGTTGAAGGGCTTGGTCAGGTAGTCGTCGGCACCCAGTTCCAGGCCGACGATGCGGTCCACGTCCTGGTCCTTGGAGGACAGAATGATGACGGGGAGGTGCGACTCGGTGCGGATCTGGCGCACCAGACCGAGACCGTCGCCGTCCGGCAGGCGCAGGTCGCACACCACCAGATCCACAGGGTCGCCTTCCAGCACCTGCTTGGCGGTTGCCGTGTCCGGAGCGGTTGAGACGCGGTATCCCTCGGCTGTCAGGTAGGAGGCCAGCAGCTCGCGTATCGGTTCATCGTCATCGACCGCAAGAATGTGCATCGCGCTTTATCTCCCACCTTTTTCCCGGCGCCGCCCAGTTGTCTCATCGCGATCAGTTACAGCCTTGTAACACACTACGTCCGTACCGCAAAAGAGTGTGTACCGTGTAACAGCTGTTCGCGCCTTAGAAACCAAAAATCCAGAAACCTGAAATCAGCAGGACATGTCGCGATGGTCTAATCCAACCCGTGGAGCGAGGGAATACGCTCCGACCCGTTCGACGAGGAACGACCATGAACGCGATCGACCACTGCCTCACCCGCATTGCGCTGCTGGACCGGGCCGACCGCATCCTCAACGAGGTGCGCGTGTACGGCCACAATGTCCCGGTCCGCGAGGCAATTGCCCAACACCGCGCTCTGCTCAGCGAGGCCCGCCGCCACATCGAGTCGGCGCAGACGCTCTGCCGCGCCGCCTGATCCCCAGCCGAGCTTCATCGCCATGCCGCTGACCTTGCGAACCCAGACCGAGACGGAGCGTCGGCACGACCGGCCGCACCGCACGTCGTTGGGTGAACGCCGGCCGGCGAACCGTCTGAACGGCACCCGCGCCCACGCGCGGAACCGTGTCCTGGAGCAACCGGAGGGTGGCCGGGTGCTTCCCCTTGCCTCCCCTCCCCCGTCACGGGGGAGGGGTGCTTTTTCCGACTCGGATCACTCGCCGGCGATCTGGCGCGAGATGATGAGCCGCTGGATGTCGGACGTGCCCTCGTAGATCGAGCACACGCGCACGTCCCGATAGATCCGCTCGACCGGAAAATCGTTGAGGTAGCCATAGCCGCCGTGCACCTGGATGGCGTCGGCGCAGACGCGCTCGGCCGCTTCCGACGCGAACAGCTTGGCCATCGCCGCCTCCTTCAGGCAGGGCAACCCGGCATCGCGCAGGGAGGCCGCGTGCAGCACCATCTGCCGCGCTGCCTCGACACGGGTCGCCATGTCGGCCAGACGGAAGGCGACCGCCTGGTGATTGATGATGGCGGTGCCGAAGCTCTCGCGCTCCCTGGCGTACTGCAACGCCGCCTCATAGGCAGCGCGGGCCATACCCACGGCCTGGGCGCCGATGCCGATTCGCCCGCCCTCCAGGTTGGCGAGCGCCACCCGGTAGCCCTCCCCTTCCTTGCCGAGCATCAGGGATGCTGGCACCCGACAGTCCTCGAAGACGATCTGGCACGTCTCCGAGCCGTGCTGGCCCATCTTCTCCTCCTGGCGCGCCACCGAGTAGCCCGGCGTGTCGGTCGGCACGATGAAGGCCGACAGCCCCCTCTTGCCGGCCGCCGGGTCGGTGACGGCGAAGACGATGGCGACCTTGGCCGCCTTGCCCGAGGTGATGAACTGCTTGGTGCCGTTCAGCACGTAACGGTCGCCGTCGCGCACTGCGCGCGTCTTGATGGCGGCAGCGTCGGACCCGGCCTGCGGTTCGGTCAGGCAGAAGCAGGCAAGCATGTCGCCCTGCGCCATGGGCCTGAGAAAGCGATCCTTCTGTTCGGGTGTGCCGAATTTCAGGATGGGGGCGCAGCCGACCGAATTGTGCACGGCCATGATGGTAGAGACGGCACCATCGCCGGCCGCGATCTCTTCGATGGCAAGCGCGTAGGCGACGAAGTCGGTGCCCGCCCCGCCGTACTCCTCCGGCACGATCATGCCCATGAGGCCGAGCGAACCCATCTCGGCCAGTTCCTCCGCCGGGAACTTGCCCGTGCGGTCGCGCTCGGCAGCATTGGGCTTCAGGCGCTCCTCGGCGAAGCGGCGCGCCATGTCGCGCACCATTTCCTGCTCTTCCGTCAGGCGCATGGTTGGTTTCCTCCCATCTACTTGCAGGTCAACGCTTGGCGGTGACCTCGATCTCTATCTTCATGCGGGGGTCGACGAGCTGGCAGACCACGGTGGTGTTGGCTGGCCGCACCTCGCCCAGATACTCGCCCAGCACCGGCGCCACCTTCGGGAAATCCTTCGCGTCGGCAAGGTAGACGTGGATGCGCACCACATCCTCCAGCGAGGCATTGGCCCGCTCCAGCGCCGCGCGGATGTTGCGGAAGGTCTGGTGTGTCTGCTCCACCACGTCGCCGGATATGGTGCCGGCCGCGTAGTCGAAGCCCGTGGTGCCGGAAACAAACACCCATTTGCCGTCGACCACGGCGCGGGAATAGCCGGCGACCTTCTCGAACCCCGAGCCGGAGGAGATGAGTGTGCGGGCCATCGGCAGACCTCCCCGTGCGCTTCTTGGTTGTTGGCCGCGAACATGCCACACCGCGGCATCCGTTCCAATCCCTCCCCCAGCCCCGCTGGGGGAGGTTAGGAGGGGGCAAGGTTTCTTGGGATGACCTTGCCCCCACCCTCCCACTTCGTGGGCCCCTCCCTCCCCCGCCGGAGGCGAGGGAGGGATTTTCGGTTACTGCACCCTTTCCACCGCCATGGCGGTGGCCTCGCCGCCGCCGATGCACAGGCTGGCGACGCCCCGCTTCAGTCCGTACTTCTCCAGTGCCGCCAGCAGCGTCACCAGGATGCGCGCACCCGAAGCGCCGATGGGGTGGCCCAGCGCACAGGCGCCGCCGTGCACGTTGACCTTGTCGCGCGGCAGATCGAGGTCGCGCATCGCCGCCATGGCGACGACGGCGAATGCCTCGTTGATCTCGAAGAGGTCGATGTCACGGGTGTTCCAGCCGGTCTTCTCCAGCACCTTCTGGATCGAATAGATCGGTGCCGTGGTGAACCAGGCCGGGGCCTGGGCGTGCGTGGCGTGGCCCTTAATCTCCGCGAGGATGGGCAGGCCGCGGCGTTCGGCCTCGGACCGGCGCAGCAGCACCAGCGCGGCACCACCGTCGGAGATGGAGGAGGAGTTGGCCGCCGTCACCGTGCCGTCCGGGCGGAAGGCGGGCTTCAGCGACGGGATCTTATCGGGGGCGGCCTTCAGCGGCTGCTCGTCCTTGTCGATCACCGTGTCGCCCTTCCGGCCCTTGACGGTGACGGGGACGATCTCGGAACCGAAGGTGCCGTCCTCGGTGGCGCGCCGGGCGCGGGCGAGCGATTCGATGGCGTAGGCATCCTGCGCCTCGCGGGTGAACTGGTAGTGCTGGGCGCAATCCTCGGCGAACGTGCCCATCAGGCGGCCCTTGTCGTAGGCGTCCTCCAGGCCGTCGAGGAACATGTGGTCGAGCACCCGGCCATGCCCCATGCGATAGCCGCTGCGGGCGCGGTCCAGCAGATAGGGGGCGTTCGACATGCTCTCCATGCCGCCGGCGACGATGATGTCGGCGGTACCGGCCTTGATCAGGTCGTGCGCCAGCATGGCGGCCTTCATGCCCGAGCCGCACATCTTGTTGACGGTGGTGCAGCCGATGGCCTCCGGGATGCCGGCGCCCAGCGACGCTTGGCGGGCGGGCGCTTGGCCTTGGCCGGCCGGCAGCACGCAGCCCATGATCACCTCGCCAACCTCCTCAGGCCGGATCCGGGCGCGTTCGATCGCCGCCTTGATCGCCGACGATCCCAGCTGCGGCGCGGTCAGCCCCAGCAGATCTCCCTGAAAGCCGCCCATCGGTGTGCGCGCGGCACCGGCGATGACAACAGGATCTTCGGTGGTGGCCATGGTCTCGTTCCTCCTCATTATGCGGGCCGCCCCCATGTGGGGGCGGGGCGGCCGATTGTCAGGGACTGCATATCAGCCCGGCAGGGGCGACACGCCGAACACCCATTTGTGAGCGTGCAGCAACGCGGCATAGAGCAGCAGCGCGCCGGCCAGCCGTGCCCAGCCGATCTCATGCCAAACGAAGCGCTGGCGTCCCGCCAGGATCGCGGCGAAGGGGATGTTGGATGTCTCGGCGGCGAAGCGGTCCCAGGCGGGGCCCAGGCGGCGGGCGAGCTTGACGTCGATCAGCACCGAGCCGAAGAGAGCCAGCATCGCCAGCGCGCCGAACAGCACCAGCGACGCGGTGTCGCCATTCGGCACCAGATGCGCCAGCGCCCACAAGCCCACGCCCCAGAGGAACGGGTTGCGGGTGACACGCAGGATGCCACGCACGGCCCCGTCACGTTCGAGGCGCCCGGTCTGCCCGACCGCCGTAGGGTTCGGGGTCGAAAGGCCGGCGACGATCAGCAGCAGTGACACCGGGACGACGAGCAACGGCACCCAGGCCTGCCAGCCGGCGGAGGGCCACAGCGTTTCGGTGGGCGCGTTGGCGTAGGCACTGCCCAGCCACCAGAACGCCAGCGCAGTGATCAGGGAGTAGAGGCCGAGGTACGGCTGCTCGCCGATGCGGCCGGCGATGGCGGCGCGCAACGGCGTCGAGGAGATGCCGAAATGCGTGACCAGCAGGAACAGGCCTGCGGCGATCAGTGAGCCGAACGTCCCGGTCATGCGGTTTCTCCTTGGAGGGACCTTGCCCCCACCCCAACCCTCCCCCGCCTCCGGCGGGGGAGGGAGCTATGGCTACGCCGTCTCCTTGAACAACTCGCGCCCGATGAGCATGCGGCGGATCTCGCTGGTGCCAGCGCCGATCTCGTAGAGCTTGGCGTCGCGCAGCAGGCGGCCCGTAGGGTACTCGTTGATGTAGCCGTTGCCGCCCAGCGTCTGGATCGCCTCCAGCGCCATCCAGGTCGCCTTCTCGGCGGAATAGAGGATGGCGCCGGCCGCGTCCTTACGGGTCGTCTCGCCACGGTCGCAGGCCTTGGCGACGGCGTACACGTACGCCTTGGCGGCGTTCATGGTCGTGTACATGTCGGCGATCTTGCCCTGCATGAGCTGGAACTCGCCGATGGGCTGGCCGAACTGCTTGCGGTCGTGGATGTAGGGGATCACCACGTCCATGCAGGCCTGCATGATGCCCAAGGGGCCGCCCGAGAGCACCGCGCGCTCATAATCCAGGCCGGACATCAGCACGTTGACGCCGCGCCCGACGCCGCCCAGCACGTTCTCCTCCGGCACCTCGCAGTCCTCGAACACCAACTCGCCGGTGTTGGAGCCGCGCATGCCCAGCTTGTCCAGCTTCTGCGCCACCGAGAAGCCCTTCATCCCCTTCTCGATCAGGAAAGCGGTGATGCCCTTCGGGCCGGCGTTGATGTCGGTCTTGGCGTAGACCACCAGCGTGTCGGCGTCCGGGCCGTTGGTGATCCACATCTTGGTGCCGTTGAGGACATAGCGGTCGCCCTTCTTGTCGGCGCGCAAGCGCATGGACACCACGTCCGACCCCGCCCCCGGCTCCGACATCGCCAGCGCGCCGACGTGCTCGCCGGAGATCAGCTTGGGCAGGTACTTGCGCTTCTGCTCCTCGTTGCCGTTCTTGCGGATCTGGTTGACGCAGAGGTTGGAGTGCGCGCCGTAGCTGAGGCCCACCGACGCCGAGGCGCGAGAGATCTCCTCCATCGCCACCACGTGCTCCAGGTAACCCATGCCGGCGCCGCCGTACTCCTCCTCGACGGTGACGCCGAGGATGCCGAGGTCGCCCATCTTGCGCCAAAGGTCGGCCGGAAACTCGTTCTCGCGGTCGATGTCCGCGGCGCGCGGCGCGATCTCATCGGACGCGAAGCTGCGCACCGAATCGCGCAGCATGTCCGCCGTCTCGCCGAGATCGAAGTTCAGCGACGGAAGCTGGTTGGACAGCATGGGTTCCTCCCCGGGGTGTCGTTCGTTGCCCCTAAGATAGCCCCTGCCATGGCGCTTGGGAAGATACGGAAGCGTATGGAATGCGACGTAACGAAAATGGGGCGCCGAAGCGCCCCATTTCCAATGCCTTGCGGTCGGCGTTACAGCGTCGCGCTGGAGCAGTGCTCCCAGGCGTTGCCATGCAGGCCGAAGAATTGGGCGACCTTCTTCCCACCCTGGTTCTCGATGACGACGCGGAAGCGCTCGCCGGTGCAGGCGCCTGGGGCTTGCGTCTTGTAGGGCAGCGCCACATTCTTTGCCTTCAGGCAGGCGTCGGAGACCTTCGGGCCCTTGGTATCCGCCTCGATCTTGTTGCCTTTGAGCGCCATGAAATAGTTCTTCGCCGCCCCGCCCTGCACTTCGGCCTTGATCTCGACCTTGCCGGACTTGGTGGGCTTCAGGCCGGCGTCCTGCACGCCGTCCGGCGAGCCCGCCGGAATCGGGCGAAAGGAGATCGCTTGGCACGCCGCCGGCGCCTTCGCCTGCGCGGGCGAGGCCAGCAGCGCCGCTCCCGCCACCAGGGCTACGGCGCACACACCCGAAACGCTCGAACGCAACATCGTCCCCTATCCTTCTCCTTCCGAGGAATGTTGCTCAATATTCCGCAGCCCTCAGCCGCCGCAACCGGGAAAGTTCCGCAGCCCGGAGATTTCACAGTTGACGGGGGAAGCAGGCGATCTCAGCCGCTCTTGCCGGAGTCGAGGAGGGCGATACAGGTCTGCTGCATCAGCGCGCAATCCACCTCGCGCCCACCGTCGAGCATGGACACCTCGATGCTGACAACGGTCAGCGTGCGGCCGGACTTCGCTACGCGCGCCCGCGCAATCATCTCGTCACCCTTGGCCGGGGCCATCAGGTTGATCTTGAACTCGACCGCCAAGACCTCCGACTTCGGCGGCATCAGCGTGTAGGCCGCCCAGCCGCCGGCGTTGTCGGCCAGCGTCGCCACGATGCCCGCCTGGAAGAAGCCGTTCTGCTGCGTCAGCTCATCGCGGAACGGCAGACGCATCTCGCACAGGCCGGGCTCCAGCCGGGCGATGGAGATGCCCAGCGTCCTGGCGATGGGCTGCTTCTCGAACGCCGCCAGGCAGCGGGCCTTCCAGTCGGGATCGCGGGGCTTGAACTCGGGCACGTCAGGGCTCTCGCAGTTGCACAATGAGACGCCCCAGCGTGACGCGGTGTCACGATCCGATCAAGCCAAGTTGCGGGCTGGACGCCTCGGCGCCGAACCGCCTGGGGATCCGCCCGGCCGTCCGCGCGTTCCAGCCGGCGGCCACCGCGTCACGCATGGCCGCCGCCATGCGGACCGGATCGCGTGCCTTGGACACGGCCGTGTTCAGCAGCACCGCGGCGCACCCAAGCTCCATGGCCAGCGCCGCGTCGGACGCGGTGCCGATGCCGGCGTCCAGCACCACCGGCACCGGGCTGCGGGCGCAGATCACCTCGATGGCGTGCGGGTTGCGGATGCCGAGGCCGGAGCCGATGGGGGCGCCCAGCGGCATCACCGCCGCCGCCCCGGCGTCCGCCAGCTTGCGGCAGGTCACGGGATCGTCGGTGCAATAGGGCAGCACCGTGAAGCCGTCGGCCACCAGTTCCGCCGTGGCCTTCAGCAGCTCCTCGGAGTCGGGGTAAAGCAGCTCGCGGTCGCCGATGACCTCCAGCTTGACCCAGTCGAGGCCAAGCGCCTCGCGGGCCAGCTGGGCGGTCAGCACCGCCTCCTTCGCCGTCAGGCAGCCGGCGGTGTTGGGCAGCAGGGTCACCCGGTCGCCCAGCACGTCGATCAGGCTCTCGCCGTAGCCCTCCAGGCTGATGCGGCGGATGGCGGCGGTCGCCACCTCGGCACCGCTGGCCTTCAGCGCGTCCAGCATGGTCTTCTGGTTCGGATAGCCGCCGGTGCCCAGAAACAGGCGCGAGCGGAAGCTGCGCCCGCCGATGGTGAGCGTGTCGTTCATCGTCATGGGAACCTCCACTCAGCCGCCCTGGAAGGGACGGACAATGTCCAGTTCGTCGCCGGGGTTGAGCGCCGTGGCCGGCCAGTCGCCGCGGCGCACCACCGCGCCGTTGAGCGCCACCGCGACGGCGCGGGCATCCGGTCCGATGCCGCGCGCGGCCAGCAGTTCGGCGACGGTGGCCGCAGCCAACGGCTCCGCCTGCCCGTTCACGCGGATCGTGGTCATCCTGCCTCCACGAAGCGCTGGATGCCGAAGGCGGCGACCGCCGGGTCGGTCTCGCCGGTGAGGATCAGGCGGGCAATGGCGTCGGCCGTTACCGGCACCAGCAGGATGCCGTTGCGGTGGTGCCCGGTGGCGTAGACCAGCCCCTCGACGTCGCCGAAGCCAAGGATCGGCGCGTCGTCGCGGCTGCCGGGGCGGAAGCCGACCCACATCTCGTCGATGGGCAGCTCCGCCACGCCGGGGATGGCGCGCCACGCCCCTTCCAGCAGCGAGAAGATGCCGCCGGCCGTCAGGGTGGTGTCGAAGCCACGCTCCTCCGACGTGGCACCGACCAGCAGCCGGCCGTCCAGGCGGGGGACCATGTAGCCGGTGGGCGTCCACAGCACGTGACGCAGCAGCGGGTTGGCCGGGTCCATGCGCAGCGACAGCATCTGTCCCTTGATTGGACGCACCGGCGGGCGGGCCGAGGCGGGCAGCCCCTCGATGCCGCGCGACCAGGACCCGGCGGCCAGCACCACCACATCGGCCTCGTGCAGCGCATCGCCGATCCACACGCCGGTGGCGCGGCCGCCGCGCAGCTCGACACGGGTGACCTTGGTGTTCTCATGCACCCGGCCGCCGGCCTTGAGCACCGCGGCATGCAGCGCGGATGCGAGCTTGCGGTTCTCGACCTGGTGGTCCTCCCGGCTGTACAGCGCGCCGGCCACGCCCGGCTGCAGGTACGGCTCGCGCTTGCGGGTCTCCGCGCCGCTCAGCAGCTCGATGGGCAGGCCCAGACCGATCTGGAATTCGTGCAGGAAGCGCAGCCGCGCCATGTCGTCGGCGGTGTGGCCGATGACCAGCGTGCCCTCGGTGCGCAACTCCACGGATTGGCCAGTGTACGCCTCCAGCTCCCGCGTGAAGGCGGGCCAGCGGAGTTGGCTCTCGCGGTTGAGGGGGAGCATCCACTCCTCCCCCGGTTCGGTCTCGATGCAGGCGGCGAGCATGCCGCCGGCGGCATGGCTGGCGGCGTGGCCTGCCGCCCCCTGGTCGAAGACGGCGACCCGGGCGCCCGCGGCGGCCAGCCGCCAGGCGATGCCGAGACCGATGACGCCGGCGCCGATCACGGCAACGGACAGGGATCGTCCGGAGGACGATGGACGGATTACGGGCGCAGATTCGCTCATGCGTGGCTCCCTTCGCTGGCATTACCCAGACAGGTTCGATGGGTTTGATCTCAGCCGCGCACCACGCGCAGCACCCCATGCCGAAGCCCGCATGGTGGCGGGGAGCCGTCCCCCTGGCAAGACCTTTCTGCGGAAGGGGATGATTAGAGCAGAAACACTGTCGCCAGCGCCAGGAACGCGAAGAAGCCGACCACGTCGGTCACTGTGGTGAGGAAGACGCTGCTCGCCACGGCCGGATCGACACCGATCTTCTCCAGGGCCAGCGGGATCATCACGCCGAACAGGCCGGCGCAGAAGAGATTGATGATCATGGCGCAGGCGATGACGACGCCGATTGTCGGCTCGAACCACAGGCCGGCGATGAGGCCGACGAGGGCGGCGAAGAGGATGCCGTTGACGAGGCCGACCAGCGCCTCCTTGCCGACCACCCGCAAGGCGTTGTTTTCCGACAGCTCACGAGTGGCAAGTGCGCGCACCGCGACGGTCAGCGCCTGCGTGCCCGTGTTGCCGCCCATCGAGGCGACTATGGGCATCAGCACGGCAAGCGCCACGATCCGCTCGATGGAGTCCTCGAACAGCGAGATCACGCCCGCCGCCATGAAGGCGGTCAACAGGTTGACCCCCAGCCAGGAGGCGCGTGCCATGGCGGTATCCAGCACCGTGCGGTAGATGCTGGTATCGCCCACGCCGCCCAGCTTCAGGAAATCATCCTCGGCCTCCTCGTCGATGATGTGCACCACGTCGTCCACGGTGATGACGCCGCGCAGCCGCCCGGCGGAATCGACCACGGGAGCCGACACCAGCGCGTACTGGCGGAACAGGTTCGCCACCTCCTCCTGGTCCATGGTGACGGGGATGGTGTGATAGTCCTCGGTGGCGAGGTCGGCGATGCGCACCGAGCGCTTCTGCCGCATGACCCGCGACAGCGGCACCGAGCCCACCACCCGGTGCAACGGATCGACGACGAAGATGTCGTAGAAGTCCTCGGGCAGGTCGTCGCCCGCCGCGCGCAGGTAATCCAGCGTCTTGCCCACTGTCCAGAACTGCGGCACGGCGACCAGGTCGCGCTGCATCAGGCGGCCGGCGGTGTATTCCTCGTAGGTCAGGTTCTCCTGGACGAGCGCGCGGTCCTCGGCCGGCAGATTGTCCAGGATTTCCCGCCGGGTCTCCTCGTCCAGGTCCTCGATGACGTCGACGGCGTCGTCGGTGTCCATCTCGGCCACCGCGGCGGCCAGTTCCTTCGGCTCGAAGAGATTGATGATCTCTTCGCGCAGGTCGGGGTTGAGGTGGGACAGCACCTCGCCGTCGAAGCCGGGACGCAGGATGTCGATGAGGTCTTCGCGTTCGTCCGGGCCGATCTGCTCGATCAGGTCGGCGATGTCGGCGGCGTGCAGCTCGCCGACCTGGGTGCGCACCTCCTCGCGCCGGCCCTCGCGCAGCAGTCCGACGATCTCCTGCACGAACTCGGGGTCGACGCCGTAGGCGCGCTCCTCGTCATCGTCACGGAAATGAGGCGCGCGCTCCCGCGGATCCACAGGTGGCGTCTCGTGCGGATCACGATTCTCGGCCGCATCCATCGTCCGCTCCCCTTGCAGCATCCGCCATCCTGTGCGCACTCACCTGGTCCGGAACCATAACGGCCATGGCGCGCACCGGTGTTCGGGTTTTCGAGGATCCCCGGCGGCACGACCTCGCGCGACCGACAGGGCATGCACCGAATATAGGCGAGGCACGTCTTTGTCCAGCGCGAGCCAACGGCGCCCCGCATGAACGTTGTGCAATCCCGAACATATCCACGTAGTATGCGGCCCGCGACGAGTGGGCCGGGGCGCCGACGATGGAATATGCTTTCACCGAGGTGGACGGGAAGGACGGCATCCTGCTGTCCGGACGCTTCACCTATGATGACAGCCAGAAGTTCCACGAGATGCTGGCCGGCTGGACGTTCACCGAGAAGCCGGACGTCCCGCTCGACCTGCGCTACCTGATGTTCCTGGATTCGGCGGCGATCGGCATGCTGTTCGTCCTGGCCAACCGCTGCCGCGAGCACCAGGGCAGCGTCACCGTGCTGAACGCCCAGCCCTATATCGTCCAGACCATGCGCCGCGTGTCGCTGGACACGTACGTGTTCATCCGCTGATTCCAGACACGAAAAAGCCCGCTCGGTCCAGGACCTGCGGGCTTTTCGTCTTATCTCCAACGCGTTGGAGATGGTGCGGTCGAGAAGACTCGAACTTCCACGGCATCTCTGCCACAGCGACCTCAACGCTGCGCGTCTACCAATTCCGCCACGACCGCATCATGGTAGCCATCCGATGCTTGCACCGGAGTGGGCGGGGGAATACCAGATCCCGCTGGCGGGATCAAGCCGCGCATTTCATATGGACGCAAGAAAGTGGTCTGCCCACCATGAACGACATCGAATGGCGCATCAGCGACGAGCCGGTCCCCTACGAGCAGGCCATCGCCGAGATGGAGGCCAGGGTCGAGGCGATCCGGGCCGGCACCGCGCCGGAGCTGGTCTGGCTGCTAGAACACCCGCCGCTCTACACCGCCGGCACCAGTGCGCGCGACGAGGACCTGCTGGAACCCGACCGCTTCCCGGTCTACCGCACCGGCCGCGGCGGGCAGTTCACCTATCACGGGCCCGGACAGCGGGTGGCCTATGTCATGGTCGACCTGAAGAAGCGCGGGGCGGACGTGCGCGCCTATGTGCACAGCCTCGAGGAGTGGCTGATCCGCACGCTGGCCTCCTTCAACATCAAGGGTGAGCGGCGCGAGGGGCGGGTCGGCATCTGGGTCGACAAGGGCCCCTACGGCGGGCTCAAGGGCCAGGAGGACAAGATCGCCGCCATCGGCGTGCGCGTGCGCCGCTGGGTGACGTTCCACGGCGTGGCGCTCAACGTCGAGCCGGACCTGACCCATTTCGCCGGCATCGTGCCCTGCGGCATCAGCCGGTACGGGGTCACTTCCATGGTGGCGCTGGGGCATCTGGTGACGATGCCGGACGTCGATTCGGCGCTGATGGCGAACTGGGACGAGGTGTTCGGCGCTCAGCGCCCCGACGACGCCCCCGCCTCCTGAAGGACACGGAGGTCCTCGTTCTGCATGACGACGACGACGCAGCTCGAGCTGTCGCCGTTGCGGAACAGGTAGATCATCTTGCGGTCGGCTTGCTTGTCCGGATCGTACAGGTTCAGCCCGTGCCCGAACGCCACGCCCAGCACCTCCCCCTTGAAGACGGCGCGGAAGCGCAGCGGCTGCAGTTCCCGGAACGACCGGGCCGCGCAGGCCTCGCTCAGCTTCTTGTCGATCCGGCCGGCCTTGCGCCAGTCCAGGTCGGAGCGCATGGTCACCCACTGCGGCGGCAGCGGAAACCGGACCACCGGCGGCGCCAGCGGCAGGTCGTAGCCGCCCGGCGGCACCGGCGCCAGATGCTGCGGATCGGTGCGCTGCAACGGCTCGGCCATGGCGAACCCGGCCAGAAAGACGGCGCACGCCGCCGCGACGGGAAGGTGTTTGGCTGTCGTCACGGGGTGAATGATATAGCGGGTACGGCTAACGCTTTGCTAACCGGTCCGATCTCCTCGCGCCGCTCACGCCGTAGCTCACGCCGTCGGGCGCTGCTCGAAGCCGCGGTCGCCGGGGTCGTCGGCGGATTCGACGGCGATGTCGCGGACCACCGCCGCGGGCGGACCCTCCCGGCAGACGGCCAGCATGGCCTCGACCTGGGAAACCGGGCCGGCGAACAGCGCCTCCACCGTGCCGTCGGCACGGTTGCGCACCCAGCCGCTCAGGCCCAACTCCGTCGCCCGGTCCACCGTCCAGCCGCGGTACCACACCCCCTGGACCCGGCCGAAGATGCGGACACGAACCGCTTTCCGTTCCGTCATGGCTCCTCGCCCTGCTGCTTGCGCCCGATCAGCCCCATGGCGTAGGCGGCGTGGATCGCCAGCGGAGCGCCCCAGCCGACCAGCGGCAACACGAACCACGGGGTTCCCGGATCCAACAGCGCGTTGATGGGAACGAGCACCACCATCACCGCGAAATATGCGATCAGGTGGTTGAGGAAGCCGCGCAGGCGCCGTCGCTTGGCGGCGTCCGCAGGATCGGGCGGCGGTGCGGCGGGGCGCCTCTCATCCATCGGCCTTGGTGTCTCCGGTCTCGGCGCGCTTGCGCGCCTCTTCCTCCAGCAGCGCCTTGCGGTTGAGCTTGCCGATCATGGTCTTCGGCAGCTCGTCGCGGAACTCCACGATCTTCGGCATCTCGATGGGCGACAGCTTGTCCTTCAGGAAGGCGCACAGCTCCTCCTTGGTCACCGTCTCGCCGTCCACGACGCGCACGTAGGCCTTCACGGTCTGGCCGCGGTACTCGTCCGGCACGCCGGCCACCACGCACTCGGCCACCGCCGAGTGCAGGTAGACCGCTTCTTCGACGTTGCGCGGATAGACGTTGAAGCCGCTGCACAGGATCATGTCCTTGATGCGGTCGACGATGAAGACATAGCCCTCCTCATCCATGTATCCCACGTCGCCGGTGTGCAGCCGGCCGTCGATCAGCGTCTCGGAGGTCTCATGCGGCTTGTTCCAGTAGCCTTTCATGACCTGGGGCCCGCGGATGCACACCTCGCCCTTCTCGCCCACGGGCAGCACGCGCCTGGGTTCGTCCAGGCTGACGATCTCGATCACCGTGCCGGGGATCGGCAGGCCGATGGAGCCCGGCTTGTTGACGCCGCGCAGCGGATTGCCGGTGGCGACCGGCGAGGATTCCGTCAGGCCGTAGCCCTCCACCAGGATGCAGCCGGTGTTACGCTCGAACGTCTCCTTCACCTCGACCGGCAGCGGCGCGCCGCCGGAGAAGCAGAAGCTGATCGACGACAGGTCGAGCGTCTTCAGGTCCTTGTGGTGGTTGATCGCCGTGTAGATGGTGGGTACCGCCGGGAACAGCGTGGGCTTCTTGTCATGGATGGTCTTCATGACCTGGTCGAGGTCGAAGCGCGGCAGCAGGATGATCTCGGCGCCGAACCGGATGCTCAGGTTCATCACCACGGTCATGGCGAACACGTGGAAGAACGGCAGCACGCCCAGCATCCGCTCCTGTCCCGGCCGGGCGCCGACGAACCACAGCGTACTCTGCTCCGTGTTGGCGGTGAGGTTGGCGTGCGTCAGCATCGCCCCCTTCGGCACGCCGGTGGTGCCGCCGGTGTACTGCAGCACCGCCACATCCTCGAAGGGGTCGACGGCGACCGGGTTCGGCCGGCCGTCGTTGGCGATCAGGCGGCGGAAGCGGACGGTGCGGTCGTCCGCGGGGATCTCCGCCAGTTCCTTGCGTTTGACGATGGGAAACAGCCAGTTCTTGGGCCAGGGAAGGATGTCGGCCATCGGGCAGACGACGATGCGCTTGAGGCCCGTCTCCACCAGCATCCGCGCCATCTTGTCGTAGAGCACGGCGAGGTCGAGCGTCACCATGGTCTCGACGCCGCTGTCGTCGATCTGGTGCTTCAGCTCGCGCTCGGCGTAGAGCGGGTTGAAGTTCACCACCGTGCCGCCGGCCTTGAGGATCGCGAAGTAGCAGATGACGGTGTAGGGCGTGTTGGGCAGGAACAGGCCTACGCGCACGCCCTTGCGCACGCCCAGCTCCTGAAAGCCCTTGGCCGCGCGGTTGACCAGGGCGGACACCTCGCGGTAGGTGCTGCGCTTTCCGAGGAAGTCCAGGCATGGGCGGTCAGCGAAGGCCTTCGCCGCGTCGTCCATCAACTCGAACAGCGGTCGGGACGGGAGCGGCGCGTGCCAGTCCACGTCCTTCGGATAAGCGCGTTCCCAAGGGTAGCCGGACAGGGTCGCGGCGGTTTGGCTCATGTGGTACCTCCCCATTCCGTCGCCCGTTGTCACGGCGTGATACCGGCCGGGCTCAAGCAACCTTGGCAGATGGGAGTGGGGACTGGCAAAGACAATCCACGGGTGTCCCCGCAGCAGGGCCAGCACCTTAGTCCTGCACTGTAAAATACACTGGCGGGCCGATTTCGTCTGTGCCTAAAATCCCCTTTCGGACTGAGGTTTCCCCGGTCGAAAGGGCATGGACACGTGTCTCCGTTCACCCCGCCCGACGCCCCGTCCTTCGACGACGGGATCCAGGTCAAGGTCCTGGTCAAGTGGTTCAACATCACCAAAGGCTTCGGCTTCGTCACGCCGGACGACGGCTCGCCGGACGCGTTCCTCCACATTTCCGTGCTGAACCGCGCCGGCCTGCACGAGCTGACCGAAGGGAGCCGGCTCGTGTGCCGGATCGTCGCCGGTACCAGGGGGCCGCAGGTGACCGACATCATCGAGGTGCTCGACACCCCCGCCCGCCCTCCGGCGCGGCGCGACCACACGCCGACCGGTCCGGAGACGGAGGTGTCCGGCACGGTGAAGTGGTTCAAGCCGGACAAGGGCTTCGGCTTCGTCATCGCCGACGACGGCGGCAAGGACGTGTTCCTTCACAAGAGCGTGCTGCGCCGCTGCAACATCAGCCACATCGGCCCCGACCAGCGCGTGCTCATGCACGTGCAGGACGCCGAGAGGGGCCGCGAGGCGACCTGGGTGATTCTGCTCTGAGGAACGGCCTTCCCCCTCCCCATCCCTCCCCCTCTACGAGGGAGAGGGGGTCTGCCGCTGCGATGCCCAGTCCCCTCCACCTCGAAGAGGGGGAGGGTTAGGGAGGGGGCATAGATACCGCGTCACCACTCGCCGCTGCCGAAGAACCGCTCCAGCCGCGCCGTCCAGGGCGCGATGTCGTAGCCCTGGGCGGCCAGCCAAGCGTCGTCGTGGTAGGTGTTGCGGTAGCGCTCGCCGGGATCGCACAACAGTGTCACCACGGAACCGCAGTGGCCCTGCCGGTGCATCTCGGCCATCAGCTCGGCGCAGCCCCACAGGTTGGTGCCGGTCGAACCGCCGACGGCGCGGCCGATCAGATGCGACAGGAAGTGCATGGCGGCGAAGCTGGCGGCGTCCGGCACCTCGATGAGGCGGTCGATCACCTCCGGCACGAAGGACGGCTCGACCCGCGGCCGGCCGATCCCCTCGATGGCGGAGCCGCGCGGGCGGGTGATCGTGCGGTCGCGCGTGCGCCAATGTTCGGCGAATACAGAATGCTCGGGATCGACGACGCACAGCCGGGTGCCATGCCGGCGGTAGCGCAGGTAGCGGCCGATGGTGGCCGACGTGCCGCCGGTGCCGGCGCCACAGACGATCCACTCCGGCACGGGGTGCTCCTCCTGCGCCAACTGCTGGAAGATGGATTCGGCGATGTTGTTGTTGCCGCGCCAGTCGGTGGCACGCTCGGCGTAGGTGAACTGGTCCATGAAATGGCCGCCGGTCTCCGCCGCCAGCCGCCGGCTCTCGGCCACCACCGTGGTGGGATCGTCCACGAAGTGGCAGCGGCCACCGTAGAACTCGATCTGCGCCACCTTCTCGCACGAGGTGCCGCGCGGCATGACGGCGATGAACGGCAGGCCCAGCAGGCGGGCGAAATAGGCCTCCGACACCGCGGTCGAGCCCGAGGAGGCCTCGATGATCGTCGTCCCCTCCCCCACCCAGCCGTTGCACAGCGCGTACAGGAACAGCGACCGCGCCAGCCGGTGCTTGAGGCTGCCGGTGGCGTGCGTCGACTCGTCCTTGAGGTAGAGCGTGATGCCGGTGAGCGCCGGCACCTCGACGCGGATCAGGTGGGTGTCGGCGGAGCGGTTGAAGTCCGCCTCGATCCGGCGGATCGCCTCGTACACCCAGTTCCGGCCGTCCATGGTGCTCCTCTTCCCCCTGTTTTCGTCGCCGCAACGTAGGCCGCCCGGCGCCGGAGCGTTAGCGATTTCATAAGTGATCCCGTCTAGCGTCACCGGGCATAGGAGGTCTTCCGATGGCGGCGGACGGGATCCAGGGGATCCAAGGCGGCGGCGCAATCGACCGGCGGGCCGCCGGCGCGGAGGGCATGCGCTCCGACGGCTCCTACTATGATCCCGACTTCAAGTCCTACGTGGTGCCCGTGATGCTGGGCCACCACCGCATCTCAAGCCGCGCCGACGACATGCTGGTGACGACGCTGGGCTCCTGCGTGGCCGCCTGCCTGTACGATCCCGCGGTCCGCGTCGGCGGCATGAACCACTTCCTGCTGCCCGGCGCCCCGGCGGAGGGCGGCATCGGCGTTCCCACCCGCTATGGCAGCGTGGCGATGGAGCGGCTGATCAACGACCTGCTGGGCCGCGGCGCCCGCAAGGAGCGGCTGGAGGTCAAGCTGTTCGGCGCCGCGCGGGTAATCGACACCAGCCAGGACGTGGGCGCCGCCAACGCCGCCTTCGTGCTGGACTTCGTCAAACGCGAGGGGCTGACGCTGGCCGGCCAGGACCTGGGCGGCGCCTCGGGACGGCGCGTGCACTTCTTCCCCACCACCGGCAAGGCGATGCGCCGCCTGCTGCGGCCCGAGGCCGAACGCGAGACGGTGTTGCAGGAACTCGACTACCTCCGGGCGCTCAAGCGCGAGCCGCTGGAGGGCACCATAGAGGTGTTCGACGGCCGGCGGTGAGCGACGGCCGTCATCAGCAGGCCGGCGAATGGAACACTATGAAACACTATGCAACACTGTGCAGGGGGTGTTCAGTTCGCTCATCCCCTCCGGCAAGGCGCACGTGTGGCGTCTGAGGATTTTGATCCTACATCAGGTCAGTGGATTTTTCAACGAGGATTCCAGGGCAATCGCCCATGGAGACCCATCGCCATTATATCATCAGGCGAAGCTCCTGCCCCACGTGCCCCACCCTCCCCGCGGCCTTCGGCGCGGGGCCCCTCCCTCCCCTGCGAAGCGGGCTACGGTATGCACACATCTCGCGATTGCGGCAAGTCGCTGCGCAGAAAGGAAAAAGCCCCTCTCCCTTGACGGGAGAGGGGTTGGGGAGAGGGTGGCAAACGTTGCTTTCAGGCCATCAGCGGCTCGAAAAACGTAAGAAAGAGACTCTCTACCCGCCCTGCCGGGCGGAATGCCCCCTCTCCCCAACCCCTCTCCCGCTCTCAGCGGGTCCAAAGGACCCGCCTGTCGCGTCAGGCGGCTCTTTGAGCCGCCGAGAGCGAGGGGAGAGGGGCTTCTTCCCTGCTGCGCCGCAACATGTGTGCATACCGTAGTGCGAAGCGGGGGAGGGTTGGGGTGGGGGCAAGGGTGGCAGAGGTTCAGTTCGCCGGTATAGAGATGACCGACACAGGCGGCACATCAATTGACCGCCCCAGCCCCTACGACGCCTTCCGCACCTCGTGCCGGTCGCGCAGGAAGGTGCCGAGGCGCTTGTCGTCCCCCTGGGTGTGGTCGAACAGCCAGCGGCCGACGAACGCCACGATGTCCGGGCCAGGGCCATCCTCCGGCTGCGCCTTCACCAGCATCTCGAAGTGGTTGAGCTGCTTCAGCAGCTCCGCGTGCGCTTCGGCGTGCGGACCGAAGTCGGGATAATGGTGCACGTGCATCAGGTGCTCTTCGTAGTCGAAGTGACGGCACACGTGTCCGGTCAGCACGACCAGCGCCGCGCGCTGGAAGGCGTAATCGTCCCGCCGCGCCGGGTCGATCAGGCGGGCGAACTCCGCCATCAGCGCCGCGTGCTGGCGGTCGATCTCCGGAACGTCGACCGACCACGCGTCCTTCCACGCGAGCAATGCCGCCTCGGCCATCGCAGCGCCATCCAACCGTTTCCCGAGCCTACATATTACCAGAAACGCATATGCGCTGCGATGCAAAAGAAAACCCCTCCCGGCGGGAGCCGGGAGGGGTTTTTGAGAGCGACGCCGGGCCGCCCGTCTCAGTCGCGCTTCACCGTGTCGGAGTTGAGCGCCGCCTGCGCCGCCGCCAAGCGCGCGATCGGCACGCGGTAGGGCGAGCAGGACACATAGTCGAGGCCGACCGACTCGCAGAACGAGATCGACGCCGGATCGCCGCCATGCTCGCCGCAGATGCCGAGCTTGAGGTCCGGGCGGGTCTTGCGGCCGCGCTCGGCGCCGATGCGGACCAGCTCGCCCACGCCATCCTGGTCCAGGGTGGAGAAGGGGTCGTGTTCCAGGATGCCGGCGCGCTGGTAGTCGGGCAGGAAGCTGCCGGCGTCGTCGCGGCTGATGCCGAACGTCGTCTGCGTCAGGTCGTTGGTGCCGAAGCTGAAGAACTCGGCCGTCTCGGCGATCTCAGCCGCCCGCAGCGCCGCGCGCGGCAGCTCGATCATGGTGCCGACGTGGTACGGGAAGGTCTGGCCGGACTGCTGCATGACCTCCTTGGCGACGCGGTCGACGACGGCCTTGAGGATGTCCAGCTCCTTCCTGGTGCCGATCAGCGGGATCATGATCTCCGGCGTCACCGGGGTGCCCGACTTGGCAACCTCGGCGGCGGCGGTGAAGATGGCCCGCGCCTGCATCTCGTAGATCTCCGGGAAGGAGATGCCGAGACGGCAGCCGCGGTGGCCGAGCATCGGGTTGGCCTCGTGGAGCTGCACCGTGCGGTGGTTCACCCGCAGCAGGTCGGTGCCGGTCGCCTTGGCGACCTCCTCCATGTCCGCCTCGGTGTTGGGCAGGAACTCGTGCAGCGGCGGGTCGAGCAGGCGGATGGTGACCGGCAGCCCCTCCATGATCTGGAACAGCTCGAGGAAGTCCTGCTTCTGGAACGGCTCGAGCTTCGCAAGCGCCGCGCGGCGGCCCTGCTCGTTCTCGGCCAGGATCATCTCGCGCACCGCCAGGATGCGCTGCGGGTCGAAGAACATGTGTTCGGTGCGCGACAGGCCGATGCCCTCGGCGCCGAACTTGCGCGCGGTGCGCGCATCCAGCGGAGTCTCGGCGTTGGCGCGCACCTTCATGCGGCGGATCTCGTCGGCCCAGCTCATCAGCGTGGCGAAGTCGCCGCTCAGTTCCGGCTGGATCGTCGGCACGGCGCCCAGCATCACCTCGCCGGTCGAGCCGTCGATGGTGATGATGTCGCCTTCCTTCACCACGTCGCCGCGCACGCTCATGGTCTTGGTCTTGGGATCGATGCGCAGCTCGCCGGCACCGGCGACGCAGGCGCGGCCCATGCCGCGGGCGACCACGGCGGCGTGGCTGGTCATGCCGCCGCGCGTCGTCAGGATGCCCTTGGCGGCGTGCATGCCGTGGATGTCTTCGGGGCTGGTCTCGATGCGGCAGAGGATCACCGCGTCGCCCATTCCCGCCTGGCTCTCCGCCTCGTCGGCGGTGAACACCACCTTGCCCGACGCCGCACCGGGCGAGGCCGGCAGGCCCTTGGCGATGACTTTGCGGTCGGCCTTCGGGTCGAGGGTCGGGTGCAGGAGCTGGTCGAGCGAGGCGGGGTCGATGCGCTTGACGGCTTCGGTCTTGTCGATCAGGCCTTCGTTGGCCATGTCCACGGCGATCTTCAGCGCGGCCGGCGCGGTGCGCTTGCCGTTGCGCGTCTGCAGCATGTACAGCGTGCCCTGCTGCACCGTGAACTCGATGTCCTGCATGTCGCGGTAGTGCTGCTCAAGTCGCAGGCGGACGTCGTTGAGCTGCTTGAACACCTCCGGCATGACCTCTTCCATGGCCGGCAGGTCGGAGTGGTTGCCCAGCTTGCCGGCGATGGTCAGGTGCTGCGGCGTGCGGATGCCGGCCACCACGTCCTCGCCCTGGGCGTTGACCAGGTACTCGCCGTAGAAGGCGTTCTCGCCGGTGGACGGGTTGCGGGTGAAGGCGACGCCGGTGGCGCAGTCGGCCCCCATGTTGCCGAACACCATGCACTGCACGTTCACCGCCGTGCCCCAGTCGGCTGGAATGTCGTGCAGCTTGCGGTAGGTGATGGCGCGGGCGTTCATCCACGACCCGAACACGGCGCCGATGGCGCCCCAGAGCTGCTCCTGCGGGTCCTGCGGGAAGGGACGGCCCAACTCGCGCTCGACCATCTTCTTGTAGTCGGCGATGACCGCCTGCCAGTCCTCGGCCGTGAGGTCGGTGTCGAAGCTCTTGACCCGATCACGCTTGTGGCTGTCGAGGATCTCCTCGAAGTGGTGGTGGTCGACGTCGAGGACGACGTTGCCGTACATCTGGATGAAGCGCCGGTAGCTGTCGAAGGCGAAGCGCGCGTCGCCCGACCGCTTGGCGAGGCCCTGGACGGTGGTGTCGTTGAGGCCGAGGTTGAGGACGGTGTCCATCATGCCGGGCATCGACGCCCGCGCACCCGAGCGCACGGAGACCAGCAGCGGATTCGTCGGGTCGCCGAACTTGGCGCCCATGGCCTGTTCCAGGCGGGCCAGTGCGGCGGCGACCTGGGCCTTCAGCTCGCCCGGGTAGGTCTTGCCGTTGGCGTAGAAGTAGGTGCAGAGCTCGGTAGTGATGGTGAAACCCGGCGGCACCGGCAGGCCGAGGTTGGCCATCTCGGCCAGGTTGGCACCCTTACCGCCGAGCAGGTTCTTCATGTCCGCCCTGCCTTCGGTCTTGTCCGCACCGAAGCTGTAGACCCACTTGTGTTCACCTTGACTCGCCATGGTGGATTCCATCCCCTGGGTTGGTCGTCTGTCCGCCGGCGCGTGGGCGCCATGGCGGAGTGGTAGCCCCCTCACGCTCCGTTCTAGTCTGCCGCGGATGGGGAAAACAAGCCCTACGGCCGCAGTGCGGGGTATGAGCAGGCATTCCCTCCCCCGCTCAATGCGGGGGCGTGGAGCCGATGCCGCAGGCAACGAGCGCCTCTCGCGCCCGCTTCGCGGGCGCTGACGGCGTCAGGCGGGTCCCTTGGGACCCGCTGAGAGCCGAAGGCGATCGTAGGCGGAGCGCGGTCGCCCGACTTGCGGGCGACCGTGGCCAGGGTGGGGGCTAGGTTTTTCGGGTGGAAAACGGCGCACGTGCGGGCTTCGGGGCAAGACCTTGCCCCCACCCTTCCCACTGCGTGGGCCCCTTCCCTCCCCCCGCGGAGCGGGGGGAGGGAGAAATCAGCCCTCGATACGCGAGAAGTCGGCCACGGCGTTTAGCGTGGCGCGGATCTGGCTGAGCAGACGCAGGCGGTTGGCCCGCAGGTCGGCCTCCTCGGCATTGACCGTCACCTTGTCGAAGAAGGCATCCACCGGGCCGCGCAGGCGGGCCAGCGCCGCCATGGTGCCGGTGAAGTTCTCCTTGTCCAGCAGCGGCTTGGCCGTCGCGGCGGCGTCGGTCAGCGCGCCGTAGAGGTCCTTCTCCTCGGCGAGCTTCAGCAGGGCGGCATCGACCGGCTGGTCGTAGGCCTTGCCGTCCTTCTTTTCCTCGATGCGCACGATGTTGGAGGCACGCTTGTAGGCGGTGAGCAGGTTGGCCCCGTCCTCGGAGCCGACGAACTCCTGCAGCGCCTTCACGCGGGCGAGCAGGCGCACGAGGTCGTCCTCGCCGCCCAGCGCGAACACCGCGTCGATCAGGTCATGCCGCACGCCCTGGTCGCGCAGCACCACCTTCAGGCGGTCGGCGAAGAAGGCCAGCAGGTCGCCGGCCACGGCGTCCACTGGGGCGAAGCCATTGACGCGGTACTGCCCGTGCGCGGCCCGGAACACCTTGGTGAGGTTGAGGCGCAGCCCGTTCTCCAGCACCAGGCGGATGATGCCCAGTGCCGCGCGGCGCAGCGCGTAGGGGTCCTTGGAGCCGGTGGGCTTCTCGTCGATGGCGAAGAAGCCGACCAGCGTGTCCAGCTTGTCGGCCAGCGCCACCGATACCGACACCGGTGCTGTCGGGCACGAGTCGTTGGGCCCCAGCGGCTTGTAGTGCTCGGCGATGGCCTCGGCCACCTCCGCCCGCTCGCCTTGGCCCAGCGCGTAGTAGCGGCCCATGATGCCCTGGACCTCGGGGAACTCGCCGACCACCTCGGTGACGAGGTCGGCCTTGGCGAGCAGCGCCGCGCGGGTCGCCGCGTCGGCGTCGGCGCCTATGGCGCGGGCGATCTCGGCCGCCAGGATCTGCACCCGGTTCACCTTCTCGGCCACCGTGCCGAGCCTGGCGTGGAAGGTGATGTTGGCCAGCGCCGGGACGCGCGTGTCCAGCGGGGTCTTGCGGTCATGGTCCCAGAAGAACTTGGCGTCCGACAGGCGGGCGCGCAGCACGCGCTCGTTGCCGGCGACCACCGCCCGGCCTGCGTCCGTCGTCACCATGTTGGCAGCGACGATGAAGCGCGGCGCCATCTTGCCCTGCTTGTCCAGCACGGCGAAGTACTTCTGGTGCGTGCGCATGGAGGTGATCAGCACCTCCGCCGGCACATCCATGAACGCCTCGTCGATGGAGCCCATCAGCATCACCGGCCACTCGACCAGGCCGGCGACCTCCTCCAGCAGCCCGTCGTCGGGCGACAGGGTCAGGCCCTCCTTGGCGGCCAGCGCCTCGGCATCGGCCTTGACCTTGGCCTTGCGCTCCTCGCGGTCGAGGATGACGTGCGCGGCGCGGAGCTTTTCCCTGTAGTCGGCGAAGCCCTCGACCGCGAACGGCTCGGGCGACAGGAAGCGGTGGCCGCGCGTGGTGTTGCCGAAGGCCAGCTTGCCCTGGCGCTCGCCGAGGTCGACGGCGCCGTCCAGCGTCCTGCCGCCGAACACCGTGACGATGGAGTGCAGCGGGCGCACCCAGCGCACGTCGCTGGAGCCCCAGCGCATGGACTTCGGCCACGGCAGCTCGGCCATGACGGCGGGGATGATCTCCGCCAGCACCTCGGCCGTCTCCCGCCCCTTCTTCTCGGTGACGGCGAAGTAGAAGACGCCCTTGCCGGTATCGCGCTGCTCGCATGCGTCGAGGCTGGTCAGGCCGGCGGACTTGAGGAAGCCCTGCACCGCCTGCTCGGGCGAGCCGACGCGCGGGCCCTTCTTCTCTTCCCGAACGTCCGCCGTGCGCTCGGGCAGGCCGTCGACGACCAGCGCCAGACGACGCGGCGTCGAGTGCGCCTCCGCCTTGGAGAAGGTGAGGCCCGACGCCGTCAGCCGGTCGGTGACGAGGCGCTTGAGGTCGTCGGCCGCACGCGCCTGCATACGAGCCGGGATCTCTTCGGAGAAAAATTCGATCAGAAGCTCGGGCATCGCATCAAACCTTCTGGGAACCGGCCAGCCACGCTTCGCAGCACGCCTTGGCCAGCGCACGCACGCGGCCGATATAGGCGGCGCGCTCGACGACGCTGATGACGCCGCGCGCGTCCAGCAGGTTGAAGAGGTGGGACGCCTTGATGCACTGGTCATAGGCGGGCAGCGCCAGCCCCTTCCCGACCAGCGCCTGGCATTCGGCCTCGGCGTTCTTGAAGTGCTGGAGCAGCATGTCGGTGTTGGCGTGCTCGAAATTGTGCGCGGAGTATTCGACCTCCGCCCGCTTGAACACGTCGCCGTACTTCACGCCCTGGCCGTTGAAGTCCAGGTCGTAGACGTTCTCCACGCCCTGCACGTACATGGCCAGGCGCTCCAGGCCGTAGGTCAGTTCGACCGACACGGGATCGCACTCGATGCCGCCGACCTGCTGGAAGTAGGTGTACTGCGTCACCTCCATGCCGTCGCACCACACCTCCCAGCCCAGGCCCCAGGCGCCCAGGGTCGGGCTCTCCCAGTCGTCCTCGACGAAGCGGATGTCGTGCAGCTTGGGGTCGATGCCCAGCACCTCCAGGCTCTTCAGGTACAGCTCCTGGGCGTTGGCCGGCGACGGCTTCAGGATCACCTGGTATTGGTAATAGTGCTGCAGGCGGTTCGGGTTCTCGCCGTAGCGCCCGTCCTTCGGGCGGCGCGAGGGCTGCACGTAGGCGGCCTTCCACGGGTCGGGGCCCAGCGCGCGCAGCGTCGTCGCCGGATGGAAGGTGCCCGCCCCGACTTCCATGTCGTAGGGCTGGAGGATCACGCAGCCCTGCTCGGACCAGAACTGGTGAAGCTTCAGGATGAGGGCCTGGAAGGACAGGCTCTTTGAGGACGCCATGGGCGGTCACATGCGGGTAGGTTGAAAGCGCGGCGCACGATACGCGGGCGGTCCGGCCGAATCAAGCCATCACCCACCCAGGGCTACCGTCCGTAGGGGCACCCCGGACGGCCGCACGACACGGCGGAGCGCGGCGCCACGTAGGCCCCGCACTCCGGACACTTTTCCATATCCTCGGCGGACGGTCCGCGTGCCGGCTCGGCATACGTGTCGCGGCGGGGGGATGCGGGCGGCGGGGCGGCCTGCCGGCGCACCTGCTCTCGCCGCACCGCGTCGACGCGCTGGAACCAGCGCCAGCCGAACCAGACGGCACCGATCACCAGGACAAGCAGGAGGAGCTTGGAGAAGGAAAGCATGCCGCAGGATGAGGGTGCGAGGGCCGGTGGTCAAGGCTGGATGCGCGCCGCCCTGAGGAGCTCCTGGTGCTCCTCCTAGACGGAACGGCCATTCGCCTCGGCGCGGCTCTTCAGACGGTCGATCAGATCGTCGTCGAGGTTGTGCAGGATCAAATGGCCCATGGCTGTGTCCTCCACCGAGAAAGATATCCTGGTGACGCCCCCTTCAACGCGGCGCGGAGCGGCGGGGTGGACCAAACGGCGTGCGACCTAACATTACCCACGTTCCCCCATCGGAGACCAAACCATGGACCCACGAGCGTATCCGGTGATCGTGCGCCCCTCGGCGCCGGAGGATGGCGTCGGCTTCGTGGCCGAAATTCCCGACCTGCCGGGATGCACGTCCACCGGTCAGTCGCCGGCAGAGGCCATCGAGAACGTGCAGGGCGCCATCATCTCCTGGATCGAGGAGGCCCGGAGGCTCGACCAGCCCGTGCCGCCCCCATCCAAGCGCTTCCGGATGATCACCGAATAGCCCCCTACAGGCCGAAGCGCGCCCATAGCGCCCGCTCCTCCACGGCCCCCAGCGCCGCATCGGCGAGTTCCGCCGCCCACGGACGCGCCTGGCCGCGGAAGGGGAAGCGCTTCCACCACAGCCGGGGCCCGTGCACCACGTGGAGCCGCACCTTCTCGCCAAAGCGCGAACGCAGCACGCCGCGCACGTCGCCGATGCCGTCGATCAGGCCGAACTCCAGCGCCCGCCGCCCAGCCCAGAAGGCGCCGGAGAACAGCTCCTCCTCAGGGCCTTTCAGCTTGTCGCCGCGGCGGGCGCGGACCATGGCCTTGAAGCTCTCGTGGATCTCCGCCTGGATGGCCTTGAGGTGCGCCACCCCGTCCTCGCGCTCCGGCGAGAAGGGATCGAGCAGCACCTTCTTGTCTCCCGCGGTGTGGAGGCGCCGCTCGATGCCGTGACGCTCGATGAAGTCGTGCAGGCCGAAGCTGGAATAGACCACGCCGATGGAACCGACGATGGAGCTCTCATCCGCGAAGATCTCGTCTGCCGCGCAGGCCAGCCAGTAACCGCCGCTGGCCGCCACGTCCTCGCAGAAGGCGATCACCGGGAGCTTCTTCTCCTCGGCCAAGTCGCGGACCCGCTTGGCGATCAGCGCCGACTGCACGGGCGAGCCGCCGGGCGAGTTGACCACCAGCGCCACCGCCGCCTGATCCTTGCGCGCAAACGCACGCTCGAGGAGCGGCGCCACCCCTTCCAGCGAGAGGCCCGGACGGAACGGCCCGATCTGGCCGATGGCGCCGGACAGCCGCACCACGGAAACCAACGGGCCGCGCTCGCGCCAGGGACCGAAGGGAAGCTTGGAGAGAAGAGAATGGATCATCGCTGGAAGAGATGGGTACGGTGGCGCCCCAGGTCAAAGAGGGCCTAGCTTAAAGAGCCAAGTCAAAGAGAAAGCGCAGCACCATCGCGCAACACCGCCTCCGCCGCTTGCGTGTAGCGCCCGTCGGCCTCGTGCAGCACCAGCCCGGCGGCCAGCTTGGCCGGCCCCTTGCCGCCGCGTTGCGTGGCGATCAGCACGCGCCTGGCCGCCTCGCCCTGCTTGGGCCACAGCGGGAACAGCACGGTGCAGCCGAAGCGGCCGTACAGCAGCGCCAGGATCTCGTCCACCCGGTCGGCGCGGTGCACCAGCGTCAGAATGCCGCGCCCCTTCAGCATGGCGGCGGCGAAGGCGATCCAGTGGGCCAGCGTCGCCTCGCCCTCCACGTTGGCGGCGGCTTTCCAGGGGTCGGGTGGCGCCGTGGCGGCATCGGCCTTCAGATAGGGCGGATTCATCATCACCCGGTCGAAGGAGGCCGGCGCCACCATGGGCGGCGGGTTCAGAAGGTCGCCGACCACCACCCAGGTCTGCCCCTGCAGGCCGTTCAGGTCGATGTTGTGGCGGGCGAAGGCCGCCACCTCGGCATGCTTCTCCAGCCCGACGACGCGCACCCCCGGCACCCGCGCGGCGAGGCACAGCGACGCGGCGGCGGTCCCGGCGCCGACGTCCAGCACCCGCTCGCCCGGCTCGGCCGCCGTCGCGGCTGCCAGCAGGACGGGGTCGATGGCGGCACGGTAGCCGTCCGGCGGCTGCACCAGCCGCACCCGCCCGCCCAGCAGCAAATCGTCGGTATGGGGTGCGTCGTTCATTCCGGGATCTCCTCGCCGGCGTCCTTCAGCACCCGGCGCGCCCGCGCTTCGTCGTCGGCCGCGACCATCAGCCGGCGCGGGATGGCGCCGATGGAGCCTTCCAGGATGGAGGTGTGGGTGTCGAACACGGTCGCCTCGATCCCCGCGTCCGCGAGGAGGGCGATCAGCCATGACAGGCGCACGGCGTCGGTGGTACGCAATAGTTCCCGCATGGCTCTCTAGGCGCTATAGGCAAGCGGACTTGACCGAAGAGGCTACGCCGTTATGCTCGCTGCCGGGAATCGCCACGTCAATCACGATTGGAGCCGGCCTTGGCGGTCGTAACGAATCTCGAGCCGAAGCGTCGCAAGTCCAACCCGCTCGAGGAGTTGACCGGACTGGTCGGCAACGACCTCGAGGCGGTCAACGAACTGATCCTGGCGAAGATGCATTCGTCGGTGGAGATGATCCCGCAGCTCGCGGGCTACATCATCGCCGCCGGCGGCAAGCGCCTGCGCCCGGTGCTCACATTGGCCGCCGCCAAGATGTGCGGCTACCAGGGTGACAACCACAAGATGCTCGCCGCCGTGGTGGAGTTCATCCACACCGCCACGCTGCTGCACGACGACGTGGTGGACGAGAGCGACCTGCGCCGCGGTCTCGCCTCGGCCAACGCGGTGTTCGGCAACAAGGCCAGCGTGCTGGTCGGCGACTTTCTGTTCTCCCGCGCCTTCCAGCTGATGGTCGACGTGGGCTCGCTGGACGTGCTGCGCATCCTGTCCAACGCGTCGGCGGTGATCGCCGAGGGCGAGGTGCTGCAGCTCCAGACCTCCAACGACACTGAGACCAGCGAGCAGGCGTACCTGGAGGTCATCAAGGCCAAGACCGCCGAGCTGTTCGCCGCCGCCTGCCGCGTCGGCGCAGTGGTAGCAGGGCGCCCGCAGGCGGAGGAGATGGCGCTCTACGACTACGGCATGAACCTGGGCATCGCCTTCCAGCTCGTCGACGACGTGCTGGACTACTCGGCCAAGCAGGCGAAGCTCGGCAAGACCGTGGGCGACGACTTCCGCGAGGGCAAGATCACGCTGCCCGTCGTGCTGGCGTTCCGCCGCGGCAACGACGAGGAGCGCGCCTTCTGGCGCCGCACCATGGAGGAGCTGGACCAGCAGGACGGCGACCTGGAGCGCGCGCAGCAGCTCATGGCCAAGCACAACGCCCTGAAGGACACCGTGGAGCGCGCCCGCCACTACGGCGCCATCGCCCGCGACGCGCTCGGCCTGTTCCCGGACAGCGCCGTGAAACGGGCGCTGCTGGAGGTCATCGATTTCGTGATCGACCGCGACTATTAAGGCTTGCAGGGCGGGATCGGAGCCGTTATATACCCGCTCCACCGGCGGACAGCCGGCGAACGGAGAGTAGCTCAGCCTGGTAGAGCACTGCTTTCGGGAGGCAGGGGCCGGAGGTTCGAATCCTCTCTCTCCGACCAGCAAGGAAAGGGCCGACGCGGCGACGCGTCGGCCCTTTTCGCATCCGGAGCCACGGAACTTCCCGCACCGCAGCACCGTTCGCAGGGCATGGCCCGCCGCATCGAGGACTACGCGCTCATCGGCAACACGCACACCGCAGCCCTCGTCGGGCGCGACGGTGCGGTGGACTGGCTGTGCCTGCCGCGGTTCGACAGCGCCGCGTGCTTCGCGGCCCTGCTGGGCGAGACGGAGAACGGCCGCTGGCTGATCGCGCCCGAGGGGGAGGTCACGGCCGTGCGCCGCCGCTACCGGCCCGGCACGCTGATCCTGGAGACCGAGTTCGACACGCCCGAGGGCACCGTCGCCCTCATCGACTTCATGCCGCCGCAGCATGACCGGGCCGAAGAGCGGGCCGACCTCGTGCGCTTCGTCGAGGGGCGGCGGGGGCGCGTGGCGCTCGCCATGGACCTGGTGCTGCGATTCGGCTACGGTGAGATCGTGCCGTGGGTGCGCCGGACCGACGAGGGCTTGAGCGCCATCGCCGGCCCCGACGCGGTGGACCTGCGCACCCCCGTGTCGTTGCGCGGCAAGGCCTTCCACACCCGCGCCGCGTTCACCGTGACCGAGGGCGAGATCCTGCCGTTCGTGCTGACCTGGCACCTCTCCCACCTCCCCTCCCCGCCCGCCGAGGATCCGCGCGGCCTGCTGCGCGAGACCGAGGCGTGGTGGACCGCCTGGACCGGACAGTGCCGCTATAAGGGGCCGTGGCGGGACGCGGTGGAGCGCTCGCTGATCACGCTGAAGGGGCTGACCTACGAGCCGACGGGCGGCATCGCTGCCGCCGCGACCACGTCGCTGCCGGAATGGCCCGGCGGGACGCGCAACTGGGATTACCGGTACTGCTGGCTGCGCGACGCCACCTTCACGCTGTACGCGCTGCTGACGGCGGGCTACCGCGAGGAGGCGGTGGCCTGGCGCAACTGGCTGATGCGCACGGTGGCCGGCAAACCGTCCCAGTTACAAATCATGTACGGTCTGGCGGGCGAGCGGCGGCTGGACGAGTGGGAACTGCCCTGGCTGTCGGGCTTCGAGGCCAGCCGGCCGGTGCGCGTCGGCAACGGCGCGCACCGGCAGTTCCAACTCGACGTGTTCGGCGAGGTGCTGGACTGCTTCCACACCGCACGGCGCAGCGGCATCGCCCCGGACGATTACGGCTGGCAGGTGCAGCGCGCGCTGGTGAAGCACCTGGAGGGGATCTGGTCGGCTCCCGACCAAGGATTGTGGGAGGTGCGCGGGCCGCCGCGGTCCTTCACGCATTCCAGGATCATGGCCTGGGTCGCCATCGACCGCGCCATCCAGGCGACCGAGCAATGTGGGCTGGACGGCCCGGTCGAGCGCTGGCGGGAGCTGGCGAAGCGCATCCACGCCGAGGTGTGCGAGAAGGGCTTCGATGCGAAGCTCAACAGCTTCGTGCAGTACTACGGGGCGAAGACCACGGACGCGGCGCTGCTGCTGATCCCGCAGGTGGGCTTCCTGCCGCCGGACGACCCGCGCGTCACCGGCACGGTGGACGCCGTCGAGCGCGAGCTGTCGGTGGACGGCGGAATGCTGCTACGCTACCGGACGCGGCCGGAGATCGACGGGCTGCCGCCGGGCGAGGGCTGCTTCCTGGCCTGCGCGTTCTGGTTGGTGGACGCCAAGGTGATGCTGGGCCGCCATGCGGAGGCGCGGGAGCTGTTCGAGCGCCTGCTGAGCCTGCGCAACGACGTGGGCTTGCTGGCCGAGGAATACGACCCGCGCGCCGGCCGCCAGCTCGGCAATTTCCCGCAGGCGTTCTCGCACGTGGCGCTGGTCAACTCGGCGCAGAACCTGGCCCGCGCACTCGGCCCGGCGCGCGAGCGCGCCCAGTCCGAAGGCAAGCACGCCGGACAGCGGTCGGAGGCGTGAAGCCGTTGTCCGAAGGGCAGTTCCACTTGGCACCGATGCGCGTTCGCGCCGTTGAAGAGAGGGACCGTCGATCCGGAGGTGCCCGCATGCCCCCCTTCTCCTCCCCCCGGCCTGTCGTCGTCATCACCGGCGCCTCGGCCGGGGTCGGCCGCGCCACTGCGCACGCCTTCGCCCGCCGGGGTGCCCTCATCGGCCTGCTGGCGCGGGACCCGCAGGCGCTGCTCGATACGCAGCGGGAGGTCGAGGCGCTGGGCAGCACGGCCATCGCGCTGCCGACGGACGTCGGCGAGTTCGGCCCGGTGGACGGCGCCGCGGCTGCGGTGGAGGACGTGTTCGGCCCCATCGACGTGTGGGTCAACAACGCCATGGCCACGGTCTTCGCGCCGGTGAAGGACCTGAAGGCGCACGAGCTGCGCCGGGTGACGGAGGTCTGCTACTTCGGCTGCGTGCACGGCACCATCGCGGCGCTGCGCCGCATGCTGCCGCGCGACCGGGGGACCATCGTGCAGGTGGGCTCGGCGCTGGCCTTCCGCGGCATTCCCTTGCAGGCGGCGTACTGCGGGGCCAAGCACGCCATCGTCGGCTTCACCGATTCGCTGCGCGCCGAGCTGATCCACGACGGCAGCAACGTGAAGCTCACCGCCGTTCACCTGCCGGCCATGAACACCCCGCAGTTCGAGTGGGCCCGTGTGCGCTTCGGCTGGCGGCCGAGGCCGGTCGGCCCCATCATGCAGCCGGAGCGCGCCGCCGAAGCCATCGTCCAGGCAGCCCTCCACGCCCCGCGCGAGCTGTGGGTCGGCGGCTCGACGGTGCAGACGATCCTCGGCCAGATGGCGGCTCCCGGCCTCATGGACCGGATGGCGGCGAACATGGCGTACGAGCAGCAGCTCCGCCCCGAACCGCTGCCGGAGGACTATCGCGACAACCTGTACGAACCGGTGCCCGGCCCGCACGCCACACACGGCGCCTTCGACCGGGAGGCCAGCCCGCGCGCGCCCGTCCTGCGCGAGCAGACCGTGCGCGGGCTGGCGGCGGCCGGCGGCATCATGCTGGCGGCCGGGCTCGCCTGGAGTGCGGCGGCGCTGGCCAGGCGAACCGCCTAGCGAGTATCCTTGCCCCATGCCGAAGGACGCCCCCGAAACCACCATCGACACCGCCGTCAGGGATGCGGAGCGGGTCTACCGCTGCGCCGCCTGCGCCCGTGAGGTCACCCGCGGGCGCTGGGAAATCGCCCTGGACGGCGGCCACGAGCGGTCCTTCTTCAACCCGGCCGGCGTCGTGTTCCGCGTGCTGTGCTTCAAGGAGGCGCCGGGCGCCGCAGAGGTCGGGCCGCCCACGCAGGAGTTCACGTGGTTCCGCGGCTATGCTTGGCGCTACGCGATCTGCCGCGGCTGCGGCGCGCATCTGGGCTGGCGCTACGAGGGGGAGCCCGACCCGGCCGTGTTCTTCGGGCTGATCAAGCGGACGCTGACGGTGGACAACGAGTAGAAACGCAAACGGCCCGCCGGGGGTGAGCCGACGGGCCATGATTCGGCGCTTGTGGCGCGAAGGCTTACTTGGTGCGGATGACGGGGGTGAGCTGGTCGCCCCAGTTGCCCGACTCGTTGTGGTAGCGGGCGGTGCGCATCAGCTCGACCGTGATGCCGGCGTCCACGCACTTGACCACGGCCTCGTTCAGGCGGTGCAGGCTGTTGGCCACGATGCGGATGGCGCTCTCCTGGTCGGAGGTCAGCTCGCTCCGATCGTCCGGCGCGTCCCGGAAGCCTTTGGTGCTCATGCGGCTTGTCCTTCCCTATGTTCTGCGGCGCGGAGGCCTGGATGCCGCACCGCAGCGCGGCCGGCCTTCCCCAACCTTTAACACAACCGACGTCCGGAACAAGGGGCCGAGTGGCGCATCCCCGTGTGATTCCGGCGTTTGCATGGGGCGGCACCCCGCCCTACCCTCGGAGCCACGGAAGACCGAGGGAGAATGGGCATGTCCGACACGTATCGCGTTGCGTTCCTGGGGCTGGGCGTCATGGGCTTCCCCATGGCCGGGCACTTGGCGAAGGCCGGGCACACGGTGACCGTCTACAACCGCACCGCCGCCAAGGCGCAGGCCTGGACCGCCAAGCACCCTGGCCGCAGCGCCGGCACGTCGGCCGAAGCCGCGGCGGACGCCGACTTCGTCTTCATGTGCGTCGGCAATGACGACGACGTGCGGCAGGTCGCCGGCGACGCCATGCGCAGCATGAGACCCGGCACCGTGCTGGTTGACCACACCACCGCGTCGGCCGAGGTGGCGCGCGAGATGGCGGATCTCGCCGCGCAGCGCGGCCTGGTCTTCCTCGACGCGCCGGTGTCCGGCGGGCAGGCGGGGGCGGAGAACGGCGTGCTGACCATCATGGTCGGCGGCGACGCCGCGGCCTTCGAGCGCGCCAAGCCGGTGATGGACGCCTACGGCCGTTCGGTGGTGCTGATGGGTGGGCCCGGCGCCGGGCAGCTCACCAAGATGGTCAACCAGATCTGCATCGCCGGACTGGTGCAGGGGCTGTCGGAGGCGCTGGCCTTCGCCGAGAAGGCCGGGCTGGACGCCCGCAAGGCGGTGGAGGTGATCTCCAAGGGCGCGGCGCAGTCCTGGCAGATGGACAACCGCGCCAAGACCATGCTGGACGGCAAGTTCGACTTCGGCTTCGCGGTGGACTGGATGCGCAAGGACCTGTCGATCTGCCTCGGCGAGGCGCGCAAGAACGGCGCCGCCCTGCCGGTGACCGCGCTGGTGGATCAGTTCTATGGCGACGTGCAGCAGATGGGCGGCGGCCGCTGGGACACGTCGAGCCTAATCAAGCGGTTGGGGAAGTGAATAAAATCCCTCCCCCAGCCCTGCTGGGGGCGTGGAGCCGATGCCGCAGGCAACAAGCGCCGAAGGCGATCGTAGGCGGAGCGCGGTCGCCCGACTTGCGGGCGACCGTGTTAGGTGGGGGCAAGGTTTCTCGGGATGACCTCGCCCTCACCCTCCCCGCTTCGCGGGTCCCCTCCCTCTCCCGTCGGAGACGGGAGAGGGCGTTCACACCCGCACCACCTTCCCCGGGTTCATGATGTTCAGCGGGTCGAGCGCCAGCTTGACCTCGCCCATCACGCTGTAGGCGTCGCCGGCCTCCTGGGCCAGGAACGCCATCTTGCCGTAGCCGATGCCGTGCTCGCCGGTGCAGGTGCCGCCCATGGCCAGCGCACGCTCGACCAGGCGGTCGTTGAGGCGCGTCGCCTCGGCCATGTCCTCGGGCTTGTCGGGGTCGACCAGGAAGACCAGGTGGAAGTTGCCGTCGCCCACATGGCCGACCACCGGCGACATCAGGAACGAGGCGGCGAGGTCCGCCTTGGTCTCCAGGATGGCGTCGGCGAGGCGCGAGATCGGCACGCACACATCGGTGGGCCAGCCCTTGCAGCCCGGTTGCAGCGCCAGCGCCGCGTAGTACGCGTCGTGCCGTGCTGCCCACAGCTTGGAGCGGTCCTCCGGCCGGGTCGCCCATTCGAACTCCAGGCCGCCGTTCTCCTTGGCGATGGCGCCCACCATCTCCGCCTGCTCCTCGACGCCGCGGGTGGTGCCGTGGAACTCGAAGAACAGCGTCGGCTTCACCGCCATGTTCAGCTTCGAATAGCGGTTGATGGCGTCCATCTGGACCTCGTCCAGGAACTCCACGCGCGCCACCGGGATGCCGGACTGGATGGTGGCGATCACCGTGTCCACGGCACCCCGCACGTCCTCGAACGGGCAGACGGCCGCGGAGATCGCCTCGGGGATGCCGTAGAGGCGCAGCGTCACCTCGGTGATGATGCCCAGCGTGCCTTCGGAACCGACGAACAGCCGCGTCAGGTCATAGCCGGCCGCCGACTTGCGCGCCCGCCCGCCGGTCTTGACGATTCGTCCGTCGGCCAGCACCACCGTCAGGCCCAGCACGTTCTCGCGCATGGTGCCGTAGCGCACGGCGTTGGTGCCGCTGGCCCGCGTCGCCGTCATGCCGCCCAGCGAGGCGTCGGCGCCGGGGTCGATGGGGAAGAACAGCCCCGTATCGCGCAGGTGCTCGTTCAACTGCTTGCGCGTCACGCCGGCCTGCACGGTGACGTCCAGGTCTTCGGGAGAGACGCGCAGGACCTCCTTCATGTTGGAGACGTCGATGGTGATGCCGCCCTTGAGCGCCGCCACGCCGCCCTCCAGCGAGGTGCCGGTGCCGAACGGGATGATCGGCAGCCGATGCTTGGCGCACACCTTGACGATGGCGCTCACCTCCTCGGTCGAGGTGGCGAAGGCCACGGCGTCGGGGGGCATGATGGGGTGGTAGGACTCGTCCTTGCCGTGGTGCTCGCGCACCGCACCCGAGGTGCTAAGGCGGTCGCCCAACAGGGCCCGCAGCTCGGCCAGCGCCTCCTCGCTGGGGGCGGTCCGCGACGGTGCGGTAACGACGGCCATGGGGTTCCCTCCGCTATCGGTTCTTGGCGTCCTGGTAGTACCAGGAAGCTAAGGCCCGGCGCGGAGACTGGCAAGGAAGTTGGTCAGTTGATCGGCTCGGGCCGCGCCGGATCGCCGGACAGCCCGGCCAGCGGCAGCCGCGCCACCAGACGCAGCACCAAGTCCTCCAGCCGACCGAGGTCGCGCCGCCCGCCCTCCAGCGCGGCGAGGCGGGTGCGCAGCTCGGCCTGGCCCGCCAGAATTTCGGTGAGCAGCACTTCCAGCCGGCCAAGCTGCACCTTCAGCTCACCCTGGCCGGCGTTGGCGCGGTCGACCTTCGCCTCGATGACACGGCCCTCCTCGGCGATCTCCTTCTCGGCCTCGAAGAGGGCACGGAGACTGCCGAGGACTTCCTCCAAGGATGGATCGGCTTTCCTCATGAAGCAACTATCCGTCGCAAACACAAAACGGTCCATGCGACAGGATGTATCGGCGAGGGCTGCACAAATTTCCGTCCCGCACGGCAGGAATTTCCCACCTGAAGCACGATGCCGTCCCAAAAAAGCCTCCTGGACGTGCATTTCGGCCGGCATTGCTCTTGCAAGGGCTGTCTCATGGATCAATGTCCAGGAGTGCTGTCCATGACCGCCATTAACGACACCGCGCCATCCCTCGGCATTCCCATCGCATCCCTGACGAGGACCGATCCCGGCAAGCTGATAAAGGCACCGGAAGAGTTCGTGGCGCACCTTAGAGAAGGCGAGGAGATGCGCTACAAGGTCCCGCTGGATCCACCGGACAACGCGCCGGAGAACCTCTTCGCGGAGATCCGCGTCGGCAACGACGTGATCGCCAAGGTCTACAACAGCGGCCTGGCCGAGCTGCCAAATGGCGTTGGGAATATCGACGTGAACACCGGCCGCCAAGGGCCGGAGGCAGCCCAGGCGCGAGCGGAGAAGATCGCCGAGGTGCTGGGCGGCAAGGTGGTCAAGGCGAAGACGGCACAGACCCAGGCGGAATGGAACGCGCGCCCACCCCGCCGCTGGGGCATCGACTACGAGGCCATGGAGCGGGATCGGCGCGAGGTGGAAGAGTCGCTGCGCAAGCGGTCCGCAATGTCCGCCGCCGTGCGGGCTCAACTGCTGGCACAGGCGTCCGACTGACGCGCCGGTCAGACCTCACGCCTCTCCGTACCCTCCCCCGCCCGGCGTCTCGATGACGAAGACGTCGCCTTCCTCCATGGCGGCCTTGTCGGTGGGGCCCAGTTCCTCGATGCGGTGGTCCTTGCGCTGCAGCCAGGTCCGACCGGCGGCACCCGGCCCGCCGCCCTTCAGGCCGAAGGGCGGGACGCGGCGGCGGTTGGCGAGGATGTCGGCGAGCAGCGCCTCCATCCGGCCGAGCTGCGCCTTCAGCCCACCCTGGCCGGCGTTGGCGCGGTCGACCTTCGCCTCGATGACGCGGCCTTCCTCGACGATCTCCTTCTCGGCCTTGAAGAGCGCACGAAGGCTGCCGAGGACTTCTTCCAGGGATGGATCGACTTTCCTCATAAAGCAACTATCCGTCGCAAACACTAGGGCCTGTTGACATTCATCGCGTTGCCAAGACAGCAGCGACGAGGTGGAGGCTCGCCGCGAAGCTGGTGTCGGTTTTGTCGTAGCGGGTGGCAATGCGCCGGAACCCTTTGATCTTGCAG